>Ga0066685_10000969_pt1 | contig 11616 bp, 8 predicted proteins | sample GraSoiAngelo_134_FD_62305 | JGI IMG/M metagenome (GOLD analysis project Ga0066685, IMG submission 62305) | Grasslands soil microbial communities from the Angelo Coastal Reserve, California, USA - 14_0929_05_30cm | ecosystem: Environmental > Terrestrial > Soil > Grasslands | place: USA...
CTAAGGCTTGGCCGCATCCCTGGCGTTGCTAGCGAGGGCGGCACAGCTACGACCTGTGGTAGTAGACCGCCGCTTTCCTTTAGCCTATCCGTCAAGATGAGCAACCATGCGATCCGGAAGCGTCTTGGCTTCTTCAGAACCGCGCTCTTCCTATTCGTCTCTGTGGCGTTCCTGCCATTCGCGCTGCTGGCGCAAAACCCGCGCGGAACGCTTCGCGGTGTTGTCCAGGATGCCAGCGGTGGCCGCGTGCCCGCCGCGAAAATCGTGGTGCAGGCGGCCGGATCTTCTCTCCGGCGCGAGGCCTCCGGCGATAGTCGTGGAGAATTTCGTTTGGACGACTTACTGCCCGGCACCTATCGATTGCATGTCGAGGCTCGGGGGTTTCGAGAAGCCAGTGCCGAGGTGGGCGTAGTCGTCAGCTCCGTCAGCGAAATCATCGTCACCATGAAGCCACCATCGATCCAGCAGACGGTGAACGTAGAAGGTTCAGCTTCTTCGATTACCAGGCAATCGATCGATACCGCCAGTGCGGTGCATCAAGCCATCATCACTGCTCACGACCTGGAGACCATTCCTCTCGCCGCCCGTAGCTTCGCAAATATCGCTTATCTGGCTCCCGGAACGGAGCCGCTGGAGCCCTCTGATCCCACCAAGGCGCGTATCACGGCGGTTTCCACGGGCGGCAGCTCCGGCTTGAACAATGAAATTTCCGTCGATGGGGGCGACAATTCAGATGACTGGATCGGCGGATTCCTGCAGAACTTCTCGCCCGACGCCATCCAGGAATTTGCCCTGCGCACGGCGCAGGAAGACGCGGACACCGGCGGCACCACGGCCGCCTCCGTGGTGATCACCACCAAGCACGGCACCAACGAGTGGCACGGTTCGGGAGCGTTTTACGGCCGCGCCGCCGCTTTGAATGCGCGCTTCCCGATTGACAACCCAGCTCCCGATCCCAAGCAGCCGTTCTCGCGGCAGAATTACGTCGGCACGCTCGGCGGTCCTATCGTCAAGGAACGGCTGTGGTTTTTCTCTTCCCTTGAATACGTCCATGAAAACTCGAGCATCGCCTACAGCCCGTCCAGCCAGGCCGAGTTCAACGCGCTGGCGCAGCTGGCCCGAGAAGGCTTGATCAGCACGCCGGTCGGTGCCGTCAATTCGATGGAGGTGCCCAGCAGCGTCCCCGTTCCGTTCCGCGACTATCTGGCCATGGCGCGTCTGGACTGGGCGCCATCGCCAAGTTCGCAGTGGTTTCTTCGCGCGGCGGTCGACAATTACTTGACGCGTAACGCCCTGGTGCAGCAGGCGGCGCTGCCCTCGACCGGCGCGACCTCTCATGACAACTACATGAGCCTGGTCGTGGGCAACCAATACGTGTTTGGGCCAAACTGGGTGGGCTCTTTTGTTTTCAACGCCAGCGGACTGCATCTGACCGCGACGCGCAATGCCAACTTGGGCTTTGCCTTGGCGTTCCCGTTTACCTCCACCTTGAGCACCATCTCCGGCGTGGAGACTTTCGGCGACAATCAATTCTTCACGCCGATTACCGCTTTCCCGGTTTTGCGCAACCAGGAAAAATACCAGATCCGCTATGACCTCAGTCACGCCCAGGAACGACACGCGCCGCGCTGGGGCGTCAACTTTATTCACGAACCGGTGCTCAGCGGCGCCCTGGCCGCCACCGCCGAGTATGTCTACTCTCCGCCGCAGGATCCGAGCTTCTATCTTTCTACTCCGGGCCAGCTTGCGGCCATCCTGTCCTGCAATCCCAACGATCCTCAAAACCAGCCCCCCAATTCCCCGTGTCCCTTCAGCACCTTTACGCCCGCCGGTGACGGTAGTTTTCGGCAAAACGTCCAGCGCCTGGGAATTTACGCCCAGGACTCCTGGCGCGTCACTCCGCACCTGACCATCAACTACGGTCTGCGCTACGACACCACTTTTGGTCTTTTCATCGCTTCCGGCCACGACCAAAGCGCGAATCCCGCCCTGGCCGGCAATGACATTGTCTCCGGCATTCCTCACGATTACCGCAAAGCCTTTGCTCCGCGGCTGGGGGTCGCCTATGGTCTCGGATCCGGAAGTACCGTCCTGCGCGGCGGTGCCGGCCTATACTTTAACGACCTGGCGCAAAACGGCTGGGTCCAGGCCTTCACGGCCGTCAACAATTTCAACATCCAGAATGCTTCCAGCCCGCCTGCGCTCATCGATGCGCATTACCACACCCCCTACGCATGGCACACCACCGCCGGCATTCAGCACGCCTTCAACGCCAACTGGATTTTGAGCGCGGACTACACGCTGGAGACCGGCATGCATGGCTACCGGCGTTATGATTTCGGAAACGTCTCCGTATTTCGCACCGACAATCGTTCCAGTTACAACGCCTTGGCGCTGCATCTTCAAGGCAACGTGGCCGAGCGGCTGAATCTCGTCGCCAACTACACGCTCGCCAGCGCAAGAACCTGGGGCTGCCAGATCGGTGAGCTCTTCGACTATGTGAACGGAGTTTGCGATCCCTTCCACGCCTTCGCCCAGGGAGATTATGGTCCCTCGGGAGAAGACGTGCGGCACCGTGTGGTGCTAGCGGGCACCGTCCGCGCTGCGGCAGGATTCGATGTTACCTTTCTCTCGCAGGCGGAGACCGCGCGGCCCATCACTTTGACCACTCCGGCGGGTAATCGCGCGGTGATCAATGGCGTGAAGTCCACTCTCGACCAGTTTCGCGGCCGGCCCTATGTTCAAACTGACTTGCGCGTGAGCCGCTCCATCAAGCTCCGCGAGCGCTGGTCGCTGACGCCCTTCATCGAATTCTTCAACCTCTTCAATCGCAACAATCCCGGCAACAACTATGTCGGCGATATCAGCGCTCTGCCCATTCCCGTGAACGATCTCGGCAACGTCACCGCGCTTTGTCCTGATCCAAGGTGTTCCGTGCCGGTCACCAGTGGCCAGCAGTTGCTCGTTGCTGCCGGTGCCCTCGGCGATTTCTTCGGCCCCGGCACCACCGTGGGCATTCCCTTCGCCGCTCAGATCGGCCTAAAGCTCACCTTCTGATCAGTTTTGTCTCTTTGCCGGAGCGCCCGCCGCGGCAGGATCCGGAGCCTTACGTCTAGTTCCGAGGCGTTCTTCTATCCGTATTTCCCTGTCAAACTCACGGCCCTCGCACGTGCCATGCTGGTTCGACGGTTCGGACGCTGCAACCGCTGCAACCTGATATGCTTCATTTCAACTGTGACGACCGTTCATCGCCACCATGACTGACAACCGCGATCCTCAGGCCGCCTGGACCTATCACCAAGATACTAAGCATTCCTACGTGAGCATCCGCACCAACCCCCATTTCATGGACTGGTCCAACCAGCCTCTGGCGTTCAAGATTTATCCCACGCTAGAACCCATGCGCTTGCCCGGCGAGTTTCGCCAAACCGGCGTGGCCGCCCTCTCGGCCATCTCTCGAAGCGTCTCCGCCCACAGCAATGCAGTTCCTGACCTGGAGGCGGTAGCTCAGCTCCTGTACCTTTCCGCCGGCATTACCCGCAAGAGAAAGTATTCCGGAGGCGAGATCTTTTTTCGTGCTGCCGCTTGCACCGGCGCACTCTACGAAGTCGAGCTCTATCTGGTTTGCGGTGGCCTCCCCAACCTGGATGCCGGGGTCTATCATTTCGCTCCCGCCGAATTCGGCCTGCGCCTGCTGCGCGCCGGAGACTATCGCCGCGTCCTCCTCGAAGCTACTGGCGGCGAACCCGCCGTCGCCCATACGCCACTCGCCATCATTTGCACTTGCACTTACTGGCGCAACGCCTGGAAGTATCAGGCCCGCACCTATCGACATTTCGGCTGGGACAACGGCACGCTGCTCGCGAACCTGCTGGCCGTCTCGACCGCGCTGGGACTGCCAGCCCGGGTGGTGTGCGGCTTCCTCGACCGCAGCGTCAATGGCCTTCTGGATGTTGATCCCCAGCGTGAAGTGGCTTTCTCCCTCGTCGCCCTCGGCCACGTCGCCGCGCTCCCGCCGCCATCCCCTGCGGAGGCTGCCCCTCTTTCTCTAGAAACCGTGCCGCTCTCCCAGCGCGAGGTGGACTATCCGCTCATGCGAGAAATGCACGCCGCCTCCTCACTCGAGGCCCCCGAGGAATTGGCCGCTTGGCGAGGCCACACACCCAAAAAGGAATTTCTTCCGCCCACCGGACCAATCGTTCAGCTCACACCTTTATCCGATGCCCAGATCCCTCGCGACCCCATCGAAGAGGTGATTCAGCGGCGCGGTTCCACACGCAAGTTTGCCCGGAGCCCGATCACTATGGCGCAGCTTTCCACCATGCTGGACCGTGCCACCTGTGGCGTCCCGGCAGATTTCCTCGATCCGCCCGGGGCCCAGCTGAATGACCTGTACTTGATCATCCACGCCGTCGAAGGGCTCTCGCCAGGAGCTTACGTCTGCGATCGCACCCGCGGCGTGCTCGAATGTCTAAAGCAGGGAAATTTCCGCGCCGATGCTGGTTACCTTGGACTGGAGCAAGAGCTGCCCGCTGACGCCGCCGTGGACGTCTTTTTCCTCGCGGACTTGCGTCCCATCCTGCAGCGTTTTGGCAATCGCGGCTATCGCGCCGTGCAACTCGAATCCGGCATCCTCGGCGGCAAGCTCTATCTGGCAGCCTACGCGCTCGGACTCGGCGCCACCGGGCTCACCTTCTTCGACGACGAGGTCACCCGCTTCTTCTCCCCGCATGCCGAAGGCAAAAGCGCCATCTTCCTGGTAGCCCTCGGTCACAGCGCCAAACACCAACCCCGGTGATCGGCTCGGAAGCCCGCCGGCCGGTGCTCCTCGCGGGAAAATACGGAAGCCGACCAGGGCGGGGTAAGCGGGCCTTAAACAGTTCAAATAGTGCGTGCCATCCCGGACCCAGCGGTGTATGGCATACAGCATAGCGTAGGAACGAACCAACATCTATCTTTCGAAACCGCAAAAAGCGACGTGGGAAAAGATTGCCAAGGAAAAGTGTATTTTGTTGCTGAACTCGTGCGACGAATCATAGATAAGCAGCTCAAACGTGGGCAAAAAAGAAAAAGAGTGAACCACGAATGGCAGTCGCCGGTGCGTTATCCTAAGCCGTCGGGCGTTTCAGTGCTTGCTTCCTGCTGCCACTGGCATTCCAGGCTGGTGGGTCACTCGCGGGGAAAGATTCGATTGACGCTTCTTCGACGATATCCAGCACTTCTTCCTGTGGAGGGAGCTCCTCGCGATCCATGGGCGCCCGTGGCGACTCTTGACTGTCGATGATCATAGCAACCTAATTTTACTCCTGCATGCATCCGACGTGATAGGCCTGAGGAGCCGAGCCGAAATCTGGAGGGTGTTTCAGCCGAATAGTTCGCGGAAGAAATTTTCTATCGCGGTCGCAGAGCGGGCCGGTCACGGCATGGTATGCGACGCCTGGCACTGGCACCACCACCGGGTCCAGTCTCGTGCTTGACGTCCTCCCCGGGCTAAAGTCCGGGTTCCACGCCTAAGCGATGGATACCTTCGGTGGGTTCCTGCCACCACGCACTTACTGCATGCGAAGCACTCCTGGTACCCACGGTCGTTCCGCCCTGCTATTCTTGAGCAGCGACTTGCGAGGCATTAGCACGAACCATGTTTGAGAACCTTACAGAAAAGCTCCAACGCACCTTCAAGAACCTCCGCGGCCAGGGCAAGCTCACCGATGAGCACCTGGACAACGCGCTGGCCGAAATTCGTGACGCGCTGCTCGAAGGCGACGTCAACGTCGGCGTGGCCGATGAGCTCCTAGCCAACATCCGTCGGAAAGCCATCGGCAGCGAAGTCCTTTTGCAACTTTCGCCCGATCAGCAAGTCGTCAAAGTTGTCCGCGATGAGCTCGCCGCCATCCTCGGCAAGCACGCCAAGCCGATCTTCGCTTCGCGCCCGCCTTCGGTGTGGATGATCGTTGGGCTGCAGGGATCCGGCAAAACCACCACCACCGGAAAGCTCGCCAAATGGCTTTCGCAACACGGCCACCGTCCGTTGGTGGTTTCCACTGACGTCTATCGTCCCGCTGCGCGCGAACAGCTTGCCCAAGTCGCGAAAGCCGTGGGCACGGCGATCTGGCCTGGCGCCGGCACGGACAAGCCGATCGAAATCGTGAAAGGCGCCATCAAGGAAGCCAAGCTTTCCGCCAGCGACGTGGTGCTGGTGGACACCGCCGGCCGCCTGCACATCGATGATGATTTGATGCATGAGCTGAGCATGCTGAAAAAAGAACTGCAGCCCAGCGAAATGCTGTTCATCGCCGACTCCATGATCGGCCAGGACGCGGTGCGTTCCGCCGGCGAATTCCACAAGCGCCTCGGCCTCACCGGGGTGATTCTCACCAAGCTCGATGGGGACGCCCGCGGCGGCGCCGCGCTGAGCATCGGCAAAGTCACTGGCGCGCCGGTAAAGTTCGCCGGCCTGGGCGAAAAATATGACGCCCTGGAGGGTTTTTATCCCGAGCGTATCGTCTCGCGGGTGCTCGGCATGGGCGACCTCATGTCGCTCATCGAACGCGTAGAACAGACGGTCGACAAAAAAGCCGCCGCCGACCTCGAGCGCAGGCTCCGCAAGGAAGAATTCACGCTGGAAGATTTCCGCGATCAGCTCAAGCAGATTCGCAAGATGGGCCCGCTCGAAAAAATCGTGGACATGCTCCCCAAGATGGGTCCGCTTCAGAATCTTCCCAAGGATGCCAAGGTCGACGAGGGCCAGCTCACCCGCGTCGAAGCCATCATCAACTCCATGACCAACCAAGAACGCCGCGACCACAACGTCATTGACGGCAAGCGACGCAAGCGCATCGCCAAAGGCAGCGGCACGACGGTGCAGGACGTCAACATCGTCCTCAAGCAATACCTGCAAATGCGCACCATGATGAAGCAGTACGGCGCCATGACCGCCCGCGACAAAATGAAGGGCCTCGGCAAGCTCGCCGGCCTTTCTTGAAAGTGCAGTGCCGCCCTTTTTTAGCGGCGAAGGTGCTGTTGTTTGAAAATCAAGTCAGCAACTTCGAGCGCCAGCTTTTCTGGTTGGAGGTCGGTGCGATTCGAAAGAATGATCATGCTAAGGCCATGGGCTTCCGTGAATCGTTCGATGGCCGTGCGGAAACCCATGGTGCTTCCGGTATGCCACATGCGCTCCCGCCCTTGATAAGGGTCGAGGAACCAGCCGAAGCCATACCGAACGGGCTTGCCGGGATGCAGGTTGTCGTCGTTGGGTTCTTTGGGCCAGCGCGGTTCGGAGCCATCGGCAAGCCTCACGGGGGTCCAGGCAGACTGAAATTCTTTGTCGCTCAGCAGCGTATGATCCCCGAGCGCCTCATCCCACTTGGCCAGATCTTCGAGGCTGGAATAGATGCCGCCGTCACCAAGCGTCGCGGAAGTCGGGCTTTGATCGGTTTCTTTGAAAGTATCATTGTCTTTGGTGTGGCCGAAGGCGCGATTCGCGACTGCGTTTTTTTCCTTTTGAAAGACGATGGTGTGATTCATTTTCAGCGGCCCAAAAATCCGAGTGTGAAGAAATTCGCCGTACGATTTTCCTGAAACATGCGCGACGATAAGTCCGAGCACCACGTAACCGGAATTGCTGTACGACCAGCTGGTCCCCGGCGTAAATTTTCCAGCTCTTTCTTTTTTCAACAATTGCAAGACTTCGGCGTCCTGAATTTGTCTTTCCGGCGTCCATCTCGGGCCTTTCGCTTTTTCGAGCGCTTCCATCAAATCTTCGTAGTCAGGCAAGCCGGAAGTGTGATTCAGCAGGTTTTGAACGGTGATGGAATTTCCGTAGGGAGGAAAATCGGGAAAGAGTTCCGTGAGCGTCTCGTCGTAGCGTAGTTTTCCGTCGTGCACGAGCAACATGATAGCCAGGGCGGTGAATTGCTTGGTGCAGGACGCCAGCCGGAAATTCGTGTGCGCGTCGATCAGCACTCTCGAATGGAGATCGCGCACACCATAACTGCGTTCGAAAAGGGTGCGGCCATTCTTTCGCACCAGCACGGCGAGCCCGGGGTCGTCCGGAGAGGTCAGCACGGAGAAAAGCGCATCGATCTTCTTGTCCGTGGGCAAGTCGAATGATGGCCCGGGCGTTTGAACCGCCCTTCGAAGTGTTAGCACCGCCACGATGGCGATGATCAGGTTCAGCTTCACCAGGCCTCCTTCGACAAGGTCGCAGCATATCATTCCGCTGCTGCGTTCATCCGCCCGTAATCGGTCCTGGTCCCCTAAGACACGCTTATGAAATGACCTGCTTCTAGTACCAACAGGTGAACGAAGAGGACGAATTTATAGAGCTTCTGAAGAGATTATGGCGATGGCTGCAAAAATACGTGGATCAGAGCCGAAAGGGATACCTGATCCATTCGAAAAAGGTAGGGTAGTGGTACAGTTTGAATTTCGATCCCATTGAAGTGATCCGCCGACCGTGCCACACATTGGTTCAATGGCCAAGCGCAAAACCGAAGATATAAACGAAGCAGCTTTCCGCATAGTCAGAGAGTCCACTCTAGAGCCTTCGAGCATGCCAAAGAAAAAGCCTAGTAAGAGCCGCAAGAGAAAGGCTAAACGAATTACGAAATCAAGGTAACGCCTTTTTGGAAGGGATCAGGTATACCCTTCGGTTCTGATCCGTGTATCTTCACAGCTATTGCCCTAATTTCCTCAGAAGCTCTATAAATTCGTCCTCTCCGTTCTCCTGTTGGTACGAGCAGGCCCGATTCTACAGCCGCTCGTAAATCTCGACTGGCAACAACTTTGCTTACTTCAGCAAAATGCCTGTAGGTGGCGCTGCGAACGCGAAATCCCATCGCCGCATCAGCAACAGCCCCTATCACGCGGTCCGGCAAATTTTTTCTTGCCACTTCTCTTTCCAATTCATCCCACAATTTCTTGATGATCACTGAACGTCTCAGGACAGTACCAGCCTGGCGATAATGAGCAGTAAGGTTGAATCGAATCCACGGACGAGTATCGCGTTGCGGATTCCACTTGCCACGCCCTACCTCAGCTAGAATGTCGTAATAGTCTTGAGTGTTTTTCCCCAAATATTCTTCGATTGAACAGAATGTGGGGTCGACAATTCCTTTGATTGCTAAAACGAGAGTCTGCAAACATCGAGCCATTCTGCCATTCCCATCGGAGAACGGATGGATCATCGTTAAATTGAGATGCGCCATAGCCGCTTTGACAAGAGTGTGTTCACTATCTCGTGGGCCGTTAAGGTACTCGACGAGTTCCGCTACGAGTTTCGCAACAATATCGGCGGGTGGGCCTTCGTAAACATTCTCTCCCTTCGATTCATCTCGGACATAGATCGGCCCTGGCCGCCAGTTCCCCGGATGTTTTGTAAGATCGTAGGACAGCATCATGAAGTGGAGGCTTCTAAGGAAGCCATCATTGAAAGCAAAGCTAGAATCTTTGGAGAGTTCGAGAACGTAGGTCATAGCATTGCGATAGCCTGTTACCGCCTGCCACGTCTCTTCCCCTGCCTCAAGTGGTTCGTCTCCTTCGGCGGCGGCGATAGCATCCTCGGCGGTTACTAGGTAACCTTCAATGCTATTTGATCCCCGAATCGCGCGAGCAAAGGCGTTTCGCCGCAAAACACCCTCCCATCGTGAGGGTGTAGACAAGCTGTATTTAAGCGACTTATGCATCTTCGCAATGGCAGCAATAACTTCTAATTCTTCTTTCCTAAGCTCCACGCTCTTAAAGATCATGTTCCTTATCCTATAATCAGTGAACGTCAGTATAAATAATAATTGACTCTCAGTCCCATGTCAATATACTATTTTCACTGAGAGGAATCGACCAATGAACCGACTAAGAAGGGCAAAGCAGGCGCAAATCATCGCAGTCCTGGTTGAGGGAAATTCTCTACGCGCCACTGCGCGCATGACTGGCGCGTCAAAGGTAACGATTCTTCGACTGCTGGAATCGCTCGGGGCAGCCTGCGCCACGTATCACGATAAGGCCCTGCGAAACCTCACGTGTAAGCGGATTCAGTGTGATGAGATTTGGCAATTCTGCTATGCCAAAGACAAGAACGTGCCCGACGATAAACAAGGCCAGTTTGGCTATGGGAATGTGTGGACCTGGGTTGCGCTCGATGCGGAAACGAAATTGATTCCTAGTTGGCGCGTTGGGACACGCGGAGCGGCCGCCGCCTATCAGTTCATGCACGATTTGGCTGGGGGTCTGGCGAATCGCGTAACAACTGACCACAGACGGCCATCGCGTGTATCCAGACGCGGTAGAAAGTGCATTTGGCTCTGAGATTGGTCATGATGCTGGGCGGATTGTTCATGTTTCTGGGCGCGGCTTCAAACTGAACCACTACCAAAGGTAGACTTCGATTGCCGCGCGGCACCCAAGCAGGCTAGAATAGAAGGTTCAGGAGGACTGACTTAGTGTTAATGATTCGTCTGTCAAGGATTGGGAAGAAAAAGAAGCCCTTTTACCGCGTGGTGGTCATTGAGAGGACCCGGCCCCGAGACGGCCGCGTGAAGGAAGCGGTGGGCACCTACGATCCGCTAAAAAAGCCGGCGGAGATCAAGCTCGACGCCGAACGCATCAAGTATTGGATGGGACTGGGCGCACAGCCCAGCGATACCGTGCGCAGCTTCCTGCGTCAGCAGAAGATCGCTTAATCTAGAGCGCCTTCCTAAATGTGCGAGTCTCCGGTTTCGCCGCGGGTGCCATTCCCAGGTACGCTATGAAGGAACTGGTGGAAGCGATTGCCAAGGCCCTCGTGGACCATCCCGAGGACGTGCAGGTGAAGTCCGTCGAAGGGTCGCAAGTCACCGTGCTGGAACTGCGAGTGCATCCCGAGGATCTGGGGAAAGTGATCGGGCGGCAGGGGCGAACGGCGAAAGCCATTCGAACACTGCTCGGCGCGTCGGGGATGAAGCTGCGCCGGCGGTTCACGCTGGAAATTCTTGAAAGTTGACCGCCCGCCGGTCAATCCTAACCATTGAGCCGCGAAACTCCACGCTGGGTCCTGGTTGCCCGCATCCTTCGGGCGCGCGGTAATAAGGGCGAAGTCGCTGCTGAAATCCTCACTGATTTTCCGGAGCGCCTCACAGGATTGCGGGAAGTTTTTGCCGGACCTGCCGACGGCAAGAATGAGCCGCGCCGCATAGCGTTGAAATCCTGCTGGCTGAGCCAGAATCATCGCGGACAGGCAGTTTTTCATTTTGAAGGTGTCGATTCTATCTCCGCAGCCGAAAAACTTCGGGGCTTCGAAGTGCTGCTTCCGTTCGAACAGCGCGTGACTCTGCCTGCGGGACAGTATTTCGTCTCCGACCTCATGGGGTGTTCCGTGTTTGAAAATCCGGCGTCGCCGCCGGTTTTTGCTTCCTCCCCGTGTTTTCTCTCTGAAGCTCCGTCTTTGCTGGGGACCGTGCGCGATGTGCAGTTTCCCGGCGAAGGAGTCTCCGGGACACCGCTCCTCGAAGTGGAAACTTCGCTCGGAGAAATCTTGATACCGTTGGCCGTGGATATCTGCACGAACATCGACACAAATGCGCGGCGCATTGATGTGATCCTCCCCGATGGCCTTCGTGACCTCAACCGTGAATAGCGTGTACT
>Ga0066685_10000977_pt1 | contig 11599 bp, 11 predicted proteins | sample GraSoiAngelo_134_FD_62305 | JGI IMG/M metagenome (GOLD analysis project Ga0066685, IMG submission 62305) | Grasslands soil microbial communities from the Angelo Coastal Reserve, California, USA - 14_0929_05_30cm | ecosystem: Environmental > Terrestrial > Soil > Grasslands | place: USA...
GTGCAGGAATGGAGCCGGCAAGCCGAACTACTCTGGGGGTTACGTGCGGATGAGGCCCGTGGGGAGCCCTTCATGGAGCTGGACATCGGCCTGCCGGTCGAGAAGCTGAAAGGCGCCATCCGCGCCTGCTTGTCAGGAGAGTCTCAGTCCCAGGAGGTGCTGCTCGATGCAACCAACCGCCGGGGAAAACGCATGAGCTGCCAGGTCACCTGTTCACCGCTGCTCGGCCCGGAGCGAGAGATCCAAGGGGTGATCGTCGTGATGGAGGAGACTAAGCCGTGAACAAGAAGACGCACGCCAATTCGAGAAGGGGCAGGCTCAAGCGCCCCCATGCGCGGGAACCTCGTGCTGGAATGCTGGCGGCGGAAACGGCAGGGCCGGCTGAAGATGTCGAGAAAATGGCGGTCATGATAGAGGAACTGCGGGTTGTCGAAGAGGAACTCCGCGTCCAGAACGAAGAGTTGGCCACGGCGCGCCAAGCCGTTGAAGCGGAACGCGCACGCTACCACGAGTTGTTTGAATGTGCTCCGGACGGCTACCTGGTCACCGATGCGGCGGGAATTATCCGCGAGGCTAACCGTATGGCATCGGCCATGCTCAATGCTCCGCCGCACGGACTGCTGGGGAAACCCTTCGCGTTGTATGTGGCTGCTGTGGACCGCGATGCCTTTCGGACCTACCTCTCCCAGGTACAGAGCGAGCCGACAACCAAGGAGTGGGATGTCCGTCTCAAGCCACGCGAGAGGGCTCCCCTCCTTGTTGCCCTGACGGTTGCCATCACGCAGGCCTCGCCCGGGACCGCGGTCCAAATGCGGTGGCTGCTCCGGGATATCACCTTGCGCAAGCGGGCGGAGGAGGCGCTCAGAGCCAGTGAAGAGCGGTTCCGCTCCGTGACTCAGTCCGCCCATGACGCCATTATTTCAGCCGATAGTCGCGGCGACATTCTGTCCTGGAACAAGGGCGCACGGGCCATTTTTGGCTATGAAGAAGTGGAAGTGTGGGGCAAGCCGCTGACGCTCTTGATGCCTGAGCGATATCGAGAGGCGCACCTCCAGGGGTTGAAGCGGATGCAGGCCGGCGGCGAGTCGCAAATGATCGGGACGACCGTCGAGTTGCATGGGTTGCGAAAAGACGGCAGCGAATTTCCGCTGGAGCTCTCCCTGGCAAGCTGGAAGACCTGGGGAGATACCTATTACAGCGCGATCATTCGCGACATCACCCAGCGCAAGTGGGTCGAGCAGCGTTCGGTCACTCAGTACGCCGTCACGCGTGTGCTGGCGGAGTTCGCCACGCTGACCGAAGCGACGCCACAGCTCTTGAAGGTCATCGGCGAAGCCCTTGGATGGGAAGTTGGCGAACTCTGGACTGTAGACTCCACCAGGAATCTCCTCCGCCGCGTGGAAACCTGGCACGCGCCCTCGTTCAAAGCCACCGAGTTCATCGCTCTTTCCGGCAAGCTCACATTCGCCCCTGGCACCGGGCTGCCCGGCCGAGTCTGGCAAAGCAGTCAGCCCCTGTGGATTACCGATGCGGCGGTGGACCAGAACTTTTCGCGTGCGGCCATGGCGGCCAAAGTGGGATTGCACGGAGCCTTGGGTTTCCCAATCTTGCTCGGTGATCGAGCCCTGGGCGTGCTCATGGGTCTCAGCCGCGAGATTCGCCCGTCGGATCCAGACTTGCTTTCGATGCTGTCGAGCATCGGCAGCCAGATCGGCCAATTTATCGAGCGCAAGCGGGCGGAAGAGGCATTGCGCGAAAGTCAGACTCGTCTCCAGGCAATTCTTGACAACAGTCCGTCATTGATATTTCTGAAAGACACTGAGGGCCGCTATCTGCTGGTCAATCAACAGTTTCAGAAAGTGTTTCATAGAACCCGCGAAGAGATCATAGGCAAGACAGACGAGGAACTGTTCCAGCCGGCGGAGGCAAGCGCCTTTCGGGCCAACGACCGCAAGGCCCTTCGAGCTGGTGTACCGCTGGAGTTTGAAGAAGTCTCGCTCCACGATGACGGTCCTCATACGAGCATTGTCTTCAAGTTCCCGCTCCGCACGGCTGAGGGGAAGGCCTACGCCATGGGCGGCATCACGACCGACATCACCGACCGAAAGAATGTGGAAGTGAGGCTCAAAGATTTATTGACAGTCGCGCGTGCCTTAGCCAGGCGCCTGGAGAGCGTCCGTGAAGAAGAGCGCGCCCGCATCGCCCGCGATCTGCACGATGAAATCGGTCAGGCCCTCACTGCGCTCAAGCTGAATTTACAGGTCGTGCAACGCGATAGCCCCGACAAGCTGAAATCCCCTCTGGAGCGCAGCGTCGAGATCATCGACCGCCTGATTGAGCGGGTCCGCGGCATTTCGCTGGATTTGCGGCCCTCTCTGCTCGATGATTTGGGGTTGATCGCGACGTTGAAATGGTGGACTGAGCACCAGGCGCCGTACACGCGAGGGCGCATAGAGTTGACGGCTGATTCGATCGAGCCGCGTCTGCCTCTGGATCTAGAAACCGCCTGCTTTCGCATCGTGGAAGAAGCCGTCAACAATGCGACCAAGTATGCCAAGGCCCGGCGCATCAACGTGATCCTGAGCAAGCAGGATGGGACGCTGGACTTGCTCATCCGCGATGACGGAACCGGATTTGACGTGAACACTGTCTTGGCGCGCGCCGCCCGCGGAGAGAGCATGGGATTGTTGGGAATGGAAGAACGCGTCAAGCATCTTGGTGGTCTGTTCACCATCACCTCCCAGCCCGGACGGGGCACTGAGGTTCGGGCAACCTTCCCGCTCGGTCTATCAACAGGAACCGGCGAGAAGCCCGAGACGAGCACGTCACGATGAACCCAATTCGCGTCCTGCTCGTGGAAGACCACGTCCTGGTGCGCGAGGGTATCCGCGCGCTGCTCCGTAGCCTCGAGGGAATCGACGTCGTCGCCGAAGCGAACGATGGCCGGGAGGCGCTGCGGTTGATCCAGACGCATCAACCAGACGTGGTATTGATGGATATCGCCATGCCAGGCCTGAACGGCCTGGAGGCGGCCGCGCGCACGGCCAAGGAATGTCCGACCGCGCGCCTGGTCATGCTGTCCATGCATGCGAATGAAGAATATGTGCGGCGGGCGCTGCGAGCCGGCGTGGCTGGGTACCTCTTGAAAGGGGCGGATATTTCCGAACTCGAGTTCGCGATTCGATCGGTGGCGCGAGGAGAAACCTATCTCACGCCGGCCGTCACGAAGCACGTGGTTCAAGACTTCATTCGGCCACAGGAACACGAGTCAGACGGCCTCGCCGGATTGACCTCCCGCCAGCGCGAGATCTTACAACTGATCGCGGAAGGCCGAACCACCAAGGGCATTGCCCAGGTGCTCAACCTGAGCGTGAAGACGGTGGAGTCCCACCGGGTGCAGTTGATGGAACGGCTGAAAATTCGCGATGTTCCGGGCTTGGTCCGTTACGCCATTCGTGTCGGATTGATCTCGCCGGACGACTGAGCCTTCCTCGTCCCTCAAGAACCTCGGGTCTCTCGCGTTCTGCCACAGGGGTGTTTTCCCTCAAAATTCAGGTTTACCCTGTCAAAATTCAGGTTTGCCCTGATTGTCGGCTTACCTTCAACGTGCCACCTTATCTCGCTAGCGAGAGAACTGCGAATGGAACAATCAACAAATGCAATCCTCTCACGCATGCAATGGTGCTGGCTGCAGCGGAAAGTGGCGGTCACACGGGACGAAGAAGAGGGCTGGTATGCTGAGGAAGCGGGACTCATTGACGCCTTGCTTGGGAGAGATCGGACAGCAACCACCCTCCCCACTTTGCGCGAGCGCTATGGACTTGGCCTAGAGGACGGGCAGGCGCTCATGCGCTTTGCTCCAGCGCTACAACCGGGTGCCGTGAAATCTGAAATCATGAAGGAGGTCGGCCCAGTCCCGTCCAGCTAACAGGCCGACCCGGCAGAGGTCCCAGTGAGACCCTTCACCTTGCGACCGCAAAATAATCGTGCCTCAGGAGGTGACCCCTTTCATCTGCTCTGAATCGGAACAGTGATGACACGTCCGAGCGTCCCGCGTATGGATGAGACCACCGAAGGCTTCGAATTTTTCATCAAAATAGCGGATACACCGTCAAGGAGAAAGCTTCGTCTGCTCCTGGTGGATGATAGCCACGAGTTTGTCGAGCAGGCCACACAATGGCTCTCGGTGCACCCGTGGATTGACATCGTGGGACGCGCCTATTCCGGCCAGGGGGCGCTCGATGCCGTCACTCGACTGCAGCCCGATCTGGTGCTGATAGATGTGGCCATGGGAGGTATGAACGGTCTGGAAACGACGCGAAAAATAAAGCAACAGCTGAGCGCGCCGCGTATCGTCATGCTGACCCTGTACGATATCCCGGCCTATCGGGAGGAGGCTCAGGCAGCGGGTGCAGATGGGTTTGTGTCCAAATCCGCCTTGCATACCGAGTTGCTGCGGGCCATTGACAACCTATTTCCTTTGCAGATCATCAAGTCAGGGCAAAGGGAGAGCAGGGGGGAAGCACCGGGTCAGCACCATCAGTGAGGGACGGTCGTGAGGAACAAGAGGGAGGAGGCCATGGCATCGGAGCGTGAGCACATCACTGAGTGTCGGAGTGAGATTGCGCAGGTTGTGCTTCAGGAGCTTAAACAACGGGGCCACTGCACCATGGAGGAGCTGATCCATAACCTTCCTGATTATAGCTGGAACCAAGTCTTTACAGCCGTGGACCGGCTCAGTCGGGATGGAACCCTCATGGTCCAGTACTCCTCCAGGGTTGACCTCTATCTGCTCTCAGCCGCACAAGCCAAGACCGGTAGTCCGCAACTGGCAGCACCGCATGAACAGGCCGGCAGTAGCTTGTGAAGCGAATCGAGCAGTTCCGTCGAGTGGACGCGGTTCGTCGGATATATGGAGGAGGTCATGCGCACAGTGACGAGGCAGGAACAACTGTGGGCGATTGTCCTGGCAGGCGGCGAGGGGGGGCCCATGGGGCCCTTGGTTCAGCAGTGGCTGGGGCGGCAAAAACCCAAGCAGTACTGTGCCTTCGTCGGCACCCGGTCCCTGTTTCAGCATACCCTGGATCGGACGGCACACCTCGTCCCCCCGGAGCACATTGTGACGGTGATTGCGCGGGAGCATCAGGAAGAGGCCTGCACTCAATTCGATGGCCGAGCCGGGATGGTCATTTTGCAGCCAGCAAACCGCGGGACAGCAGCAGAGGTCTTTTTACCGCTGACCTATATCCGGGCGCGCGATCCTCGCGCGACGGTGGTGATGCACCCTTCAGACCAGTTTGTCTATCCAGAGGATCGGTTTGTCGAGATCGTTCAGCGCGCGGTCTGGACCGCTGAATGGCTGACTGATCGGCTGGCCTTGCTGGGAGTTCGGCCCGATAGCCTGGACTTGGACTACGGATGGATTCAACCAGGGCGTGCGTTGGCTGGATCAGACCGCCCCTATGTCTGGGAGGTCAATGCCTTTGTGGAGAAGCCTAGTGCGGCTCAGGCTCAGGCCGCTATGATTTCCGGGGCCCTGTGGAATACATCGGTCTTGGCGGTCAAGTTGGAGACTCTCTGGAAGCTAGGCTGGCGGTGTTTTCCGGAGATGATGGGGCTGTTTGAACGGTTGGGTGATCAGATCGGCACGGCGGCGGAGGGACGAGTCCTCGAAGAGATCTATCGGACCATGCCGAAAAGGGATTTCTCTGCAGGCTTGCTGCAACGCGTCCCTGATCAGAGCGCCGTACTGGAATTGAGCGGGGTCCTGTGGAGCACCTGGAGCAAGCCCGATCGGGTCGCGGACACGCTGCGGCAGATCGGCAAACAGCCGGCGTTTCCAATGGAGTATGTGACGCATGGCGGCCCTATGCCCACGAATAGCTCGGCAACCGCCTCAGTCGAGGCCGTCTCCTGCGACGCTCAATAAATCGGTCCTACGAGGAGGAGGCCATCGATGGAAGAAACGGCCATGAATGAAATCGCTCGAGCTTCCGATTGGGAGCCAGAACAAAGTGGGGTGGTGCTCCAGAACCACCGCGAAGGCCCTGGCCTTTTAGTGCTGGCCTCACCCCGACGATTATTGCACATCAATCAACGGGCAATAGAGCTGATGAGAGAGCTCACGGCCCTTGACCAGGGACAGGGAAAAAAGACTGCCGCCAACGGCCTGCTGCCTGCCCCGCTTTTCGAGGTCTGCACCGAAGTCTTTCAACTCATCCGAGACCGGAACGAGATGGAGGACCCGAGGCGGTTTGAGATCAAGCGCAAAGTCATCACCCCCTCACAATCGGTGCTCATACGGGGCTTCGGTCTACCTGACCACGGTGATCTGAGTCAGTCACGTATGGTTGTCCTGCTCGAGGAGCGCAGATGATGACTGCCTCCGGCAGGAGGGACCTTAAAGGGTCGCTCTAGCTAGGACCTGTACCCAGTCGAAGCCGAGAAGTACGATCAAAGCGCTACGGAACCGAGTGCTCCCCCCGTTCGACAGCCTGGAGCAGATCGCCAAGGCCACCGCCGAAATCCGAAACGCCCCCTCGTAACTCTCCCATAGAAAAGCCTGTCATTCGTTCTCCGTTATCCGTCATCCGGTGTAGATGGCAAATGGATAATGGCTGATGGCCAACTGCCGACGCGGAATGGTTGATGGTCAATGGTTCATGGCGAATGAGGAATGAAGTAAGCCGCTCTCTTGCCCTTTCATCAACCATTAACCATCAGCCATTAACCATGACCCATCTCCCTTTCGCCATGAACCATTGACCATTCCCTATCTCAGATGCCGGATGCAGAATCAGCGAGTTTTCTTGACAAAAAACGGATCAGGACATAGCGTCATACGTATCAATACAGGCTCTATCCCATCCCTCAATCGGATTGAACAGTGAATACCCTGCGTCCGAGCCCCATCGCTGCGAAGCCCACGAACATCCATTCTCTCATTCTTCCGCTTGCGGGAGTCCTGATGACGGCAATCTTCCTCCTGGACTTGGTGTCGCCGTTGGGCTGGGAAGTCTGGCTGCTGTATTTGCTACCCTTGTTCCTCACCTTCTGGTTCTCACACCGGCAATACCTGATTCCCCTCGCGACAATCTGCACGGCACTGATCATGGTCGGTTTCATCCACTCTTCTCCAGGTATCCCGGTGGAAGTGGCGGCCTTCAACCGATCCATGGGTGTGGTGATACTCTGGATCACAACAGTCCTCCTCCGGCAGCACGGCCGGGCGACTGAAGTCTTGCGCCGACAAGAACTCGAGAGGCAGACCTTCTTGGATTCCATACCGGCCATGATCTGGTGCAGAGACAAGGACAATCGGATCCTGCGAGCGAATAAATCGGCAGCCAAATCAATCGGCCGATCGGTCGAAGAGGTCGAAGGCAAGCGCACAGAGGAGCTGTTCCCAGCCGAAGCAGCGCAATCTCACGCCGACGACCTGGAGGTCATCAATACCGGGAAGCCCAAGTTCGGCATGATCGAACCCTATCTGGTCGCATCGGGAGAAAAGCGCTGGGTCCAGGCCGACAAGATTCCCTACCGTGATCAGAGCGGGGCCACTATCGGGGTAATTGTCTGTGCAGTGGATATCACCGATTGCGTACGAGCGGAAGAGGCGCTCCACAAGGCGCAGGAAGAGCTGGAACTCCGAGTCCAGGAGCGGACCAGCGAGCTTCGGCGCACTATTGAGCTCCTCAAAAGGGAGGACGCTGAACGTCGGCGGGCCGAGAACGCCTTCCGTACCAGCCTGGCATACTTCCAGACCTTCATGGACAACAGTCCCTTGGTCGCATTCGTGAAAGACGAGGAGGGCCGCTACGTCTATGCCAACCGGCTGTGGGAGCAGATCTTCCACAAGACCAATGGCGAGATGATCGGGAAGGCCGATACGGAGCTCTGGCCATCCGACACAGCCGAGCAACTCCGTAAGAATGATCGGGCCGTCTTCGCCGCAGGACGCACGGTTGAGTTGGAAGAAATTCTCCCGACCCCGGACGGCATCCCTCACACCTGGGTCGTGTTCAAGTTCGTGCTTCGAGGTCCGTCCGAGCGTCGGCTGCTTGGCGGCGTGGCCCTGGACATCACCGAGCGCAAGAGGGGCGAAGAAGCACTGCGGGAGAGCGAGGAGCGCTATCGCCAGCTCATTGAGGTTTGCCAAGACGCCATCTACGCTTTGGATGATGAGGGTATCTTTACTTTGACCAATCCAGCCGGATGTACGTTATTGGGATACACCGAACAGGAGTTGGTGGGAATGTCGGTGGCGAACACTTATCTCCCCGAGGAGCGTTCAGTCGTTCTTGAGCGGCTGCAGCAGCTCAAGATAGGCAGTCCATTGCGCTTCGAGCGGGTCGCTGTACGGAAGGATGGGACGATCGTGCCGATTGAGGTGTGTCTGTCGCCCATGACCCACGGGCGTTACCAGGCGGCGGTACGCGACGTCACCGAGCGCAAGCGGGCGGAAGAAGCGCTGCGGGAGAGCGAGGCTTTTAAGAACCGGGTCCTCGAAAACAGTCCGGACTGCATCAAGGTCCTAGACATGGAGGGGCGACTGCTGTTCATGAACAAGGGTGGCCAGCAGCGTATGGAAATCTGCGACATCACGTCATTGCTGAATAGCCAGTGGATTGATTTCTGGAAAGGCGAAGACAAGCAGAGGGCGAGTGCAGCTGTTGAAGTTGCTCGCACCGGGAGTGTCGGCAGATTTGTCGGGTTCTGCCCGACGGCGGCGGGCAAGCCCCGGTGGTGGGACGTGCTCATCACGCCCCTCTTCGATGCGAGTGGTGCTCCTGATCGACTCTTGTCCATCTCTCGTGACATCACAGAACACAAGCGAGCGGAGGAGGCGTTGCGAAGGAGCGAAGAACAACTTCGCCTGGCGCTCGAAGAGCGGGAGCGGCTCTCGCAGGACCTCCACGATAATATTATCCAGACGATCTATGCGATCGGCATGGAGCTCGAGGAATGCCAGCATCTCATGACAGAAGATGAGACGGTCGCCATCAAGAAGCTGCGGCATGCCGTCGCGCAGTTGAACCTCGTGATTCGGGATGTCCGGAACTACATTGTTGTTGAAGAACCGGACCGCATCAGCGCGGTCCGGTTGAGAACGGAACTGACCAAGCTGGCAAGGGCGATGAATGGGGCCCATTCGCTTCGCTTCCGCATCAGTCTCGACCCTCTGGCTGCAAGCCAATTAACCCCGGAAGAGACGAAGCATGTCCTGTCCATTGCGCGTGAGGCCATGAGCAACAGTCTGCGGCACTCCGGGGCCAGAACCGGCGTTGTGTCGCTTCAGATGGAACACGGGGCTCTGCGCTTGATGGTGGAAGATAGTGGCGTCGGCTTTGATCCCCAGGCCCTCAAGGCATGTGGCCAAGGATTGCGCAATATCGCGGCACGAGCCCAAAAGCTTGGCGCACGGTGCCAGGTGACCTCCGAGCATGGGTGTGGCACTCGAATTCTCATCGACATTCCCAAGGAGCAGGTGCATGCCGCAGCAGGCGATTAACACGATCCGCCTCGTGCTTGTAGACGACCACGAGGTCGTACGAATCGGCCTGAGAACGCTGCTCGACCGGATCGGCATCATCCAGGTCGTCGGCGAGGCCGGCACCGCGGCTGAAGCCGTCGCAGAGACCATTCGTCTGAAGCCCGACGTCGTGCTGATGGATCTCCGCCTGCCGGACGGGACAGGCATTGACGCATGCCGCGACATTCGGACGGCTTGCCCCGGCACTCGGGTGATCTTCCTCACCTCCTTTGCGGATGATGACGCCGTGCTCGCGGCCGTCTTCGGGGGCGCGGACGGGTACTTACTCAAAGAGATCGGAGGCGAGACCTTGATCCAATCGATTCAGTCCGTCGCAAGAGGACAGTCCATTCTCGACCCTGCCGTCACTCAACCTCTCCTGGCACGGATGCGTGCCGCTTCGACCCAGACCGCCGAGGATCATCCCGAGCCGATCACCCCCCAAGAGCAACGGGTCTTGGCCCTGGTGGCCGACGGGAAAACCAACAAGGAAATCGCCGCAGCCCTCGGGCTGAGCGATAAAACCGTCAAGAACTACCTCAGCCATGTGTATAAGAAGCTCCAGTTGACTCGCCGTTCGCAAGCCGCGGCGTTCTATGTGAGACGCTCCTCCTACTAGGGCCATTTGGCTCTAGCCAATATAGCCAAAAAACTCGTCCCCAACACCCCAGTGTGCTCTACCGCTTGGCCCTCGTTTTGCTATCATTATAAATGCAGTACGTTGAAACATTGACGATCTTCCGTCGGTCTGGATGCCTGACGTCCGCGTGGGGCACTCAGGCATGTGACCTCACGAGCCTCCACGATGGCCGGAAGGGAACACGATGGGCCTCGGGGCCATACGGCCGAGCGCACGACCGCAGTGCTTGAGCGACTGGGTCGCGACGCGTCACGCGGGCTGGCGAGCAGCAGGCTCATTGTCTCGACTCCGCACACAGGACCTTCCGCATAGAGAACGGCACATGGCTCACACAAAGATCTTGATCGTGGATGACGATGCCAACACTCGGCTCCTGCTGAACGCACGATGAAAAGCCAAGAACTACGAGACGGTCTTAGCGGGCGATTCCTACCAGGCAGTCAGCGCAGCCCGCAAGGAGCAGCCGAATTTGGTCATCCTTGACATTGGATTACCGGGCGGCGACGGGTTCATCGTCATGGAGAGATTGAAAGCCATGGTCGCGCTCGCCTGTGCCCCCGTTATCATTGTGAGCGCCCAAGATCCGCGGGCGGCTGAGGCGTGGGCCGTCGAGGCGGGCGCAAAGGCCTTTCTGCAGAAGCCCGTAGATACCGAACAGTTGGTGACGACGATCGAGAAAACCTTGAGAGAATCCGGTACACCGCCGAAGAAGCCTGCATAAAGAAGCGACGCAGTTGGAGGGAGGGCCCCGATGGCGAGAATTCTCGTGGTGGATGATGAACTGATGATGCTGAGCTTGCTCCGGACGATCCTCATCCGCCTGGGGCACGAGGTGTTCATGGCGAGCGGCGGCACGGAGGCGATCGAGAAGTTTCGAACGGACCGCCCACAGATCACGATCCTGGACCTGAACCTGCCCGACCTCAATGGGATCGAGGTCCTGCAGCAGATCCGCGGTGCCGACCCGAAAGCCCCTGTCATCATCCTGACGGGGGCCGGCACGGACGCGATGGAACAGCAGGCCCGAGCACTGGGGGTAACCGATTTCCTGCAAAAGGGGTTCTCGTTGCATGGCCTCGGGGAGGCCTTGCGGCGTGTGACGAAACAACAGAATCAGCCTGCTGCGCCGCCGTCCTCTGCTTAGGCTGGGGCTTGACGTTCATCGCACATGAACGGATCGAAGGCGCTGCGCGAGCTTGAGAGAGGATGATACGAATGGGGAACGACCCAATAGGAAAAAGAACAGAGGCGATCCAGTTGTTGCTCGCCGGGCTGATGACCGGGCTCGTCTTGGGGATCATCATCCTGGACGTCGTGCTTCCCTTGGATTTGGCAGCAGGGGCCTTCTATGTGGCCCTGGTCATGATCTCCTTGCTGTCACCAAGATTCTCGTTCACTCTTTTTGTTGCGGCGGCCTGCGCGGTCTT
>Ga0066685_10000983_pt1 | contig 11579 bp, 5 predicted proteins | sample GraSoiAngelo_134_FD_62305 | JGI IMG/M metagenome (GOLD analysis project Ga0066685, IMG submission 62305) | Grasslands soil microbial communities from the Angelo Coastal Reserve, California, USA - 14_0929_05_30cm | ecosystem: Environmental > Terrestrial > Soil > Grasslands | place: USA...
CGCCACGCGCGTCGACGCGATCGAGGTGAACCGTGGTGTGTCCGGCCTGATGCGGGGCCAGCTCGCCGATTACAGCGGCCACATCTACACCGCTCCGGGCGTCACGGTCTACGACGACGAGGCCCGCAGCTTCGTCAAGCGCTCGACCGACCAGTACGACCTCATGGTCATGACCGTGGTCGACAGCTTGGCGGCCCTGGCGAGCGGCTCGTACGCGCTCACCGAGAGCTACCTCTACACAGCTGAAGCGTTCGGCGACTACCTCGCGCACGTCAACGCGGACGGTACGCTTGCCGTCGGCCGCTGGTATCGCGAGCCGCCGACCGAGATGCTCAACACGGCGGATCTCGCGATCGGCGCACTCCGTCGTCTCGGCACCCTGGATCCGCAGGCGCACATCATGGTCCTCCGTCACAGCGACTTCGGTCTGCTGCTCGCCCGACCTCGAGCATTCGGCGCGACCGAAGTGGCTGCGATACGCAGCTTTGCGCAGCGCAACGGCTTCGAGATCGTGTTCGACCCGCTCGGACGCACGGGCTCGTTCGCCGACGCGCTGGCGACACGCAACAACGTGCCGGCCACCGATGACCGGCCGTTCTTCTTCGCGAACTCCGGCGAAAAGGCGGTGCCCGTCGCGTACGTGATCCTGTTCATCGCGCTCGCGCCAGCGCTGGCTCTTTCCTACGGCCTACTGCTGATGCCCCTGCGGCGGGTGTCCGGGCCCGCACTTAGGAGCGCGCTCGGACGGCGCACCACGCTGCAGGCGGTGATGGTCGGCCTTGGGTTCATCGCTGCGGAGATCGTCCTCCTCCAGCGACTCACGCTTTATCTCGGACAGCCCGCGCTTGCGCTGGCGCTCGGGCTCGCGGCGCTCCTCATCGGCGCGGCAGCCGGATCGGCAGCGGTGGCGCGGGCCCGACTCGGCGTCGCCGGCGCCGCGCTCGGCTGTGTTCTCGTCCTTGTCGTAGCGCTCCTCGCGCTCGACCATGTGGCCGCGGCCACACTGTCGTGGACCCTGCCCGCGCGCGCGCTCCTCGCGTGCATCGCCTCCATGGCCATCGGGCTGCCGCTCGGCTCCGTCTTCCCGACGGTGATCGCCTCGGCCGGGAGCCAGGACGAGCACCTCGTCTCATGGGCGTGGGCCGTGAACGGCGCCGCATCCGTCCTCGGCTCGATCATCGCGGTCGGCGCTGCGCTCTTCATCGGCTTCACGGCGGTCGGCATCGCCGCCGCGGCGTGCTATCTCGTCGTCGCGCTCGGCTCCGTACCGGGCGTCGAGCGGCTACTCCGCCTGCGGATGGCGCCCGCGCAAAGCTAGCATCCCGGCCCTGGACGTCGGCGAGACCTTCGACGCACGCACAGGCGCGTCGTGGCGCGCGTGGCTCAAGCGCAACCACGCGAAGAAGAAGGAGATCTGGCTCGTCTACCACGACAAGAGCAGCGGGAAGCGGTCGATCAGTTACAACGATTCCGTCGACGAAGCCTTGGCGTTCGGGTGGATCGACAGCACTGTGAAGAAGCTCGGCCCGCACTCGCGCGCGCAGCGCTTCACGCCGCGGCGCAGGGGCTCACCCTTGTCGGAGATGAACAAAGCCCGCGTGCTCCGTCTCATCAGGGAGGGCCGCATGACGCCGGCTGGCCTCGCCGCGATCGGCGGGGCCGTGAAGCGCGAGCCGCTACGCGTCGCGCCCGACATCAGGCGCGCGTTGCGCACCGTGCCAGGCGCATGGGTTGAGTTCCATCGCCTACCGGAGGCGTATAAGCGGATCCGGCTCGGATGGATCGAGGGGGCGCGCGGACGGCCCGAGACCTTTGCGACTCGCCTCCGCTACTTCGTACGCATGACCGCGCAGGGCAAGCGGTACGGGATGGTGCGCGGCTAGGGCTTCGCTAGCGCGGCGCCGTCGCCACGCGGATGCCGAACGCCACGAGTACCGTGCCGGTGAGGCCTTCGACGACCCTGCGGACTCGAGCGCGCCGCAGCACGTCGCCCGCGCGCGCGACCACGAACGCGTAGACGGTGAGCCACGAGAGCGTCATCACACAGAAGCAGAGCCCCAGCGTCAGCAACGCGGCGAATGAGGTCATGTTTGGTGAGACGAACTGCGGCAGCAGGCTCGGAAAGAACACCGCCATCTTCGGATTCGTGAGGTTGCTGACCGCGCCCTGATGCAGGGCGGTCGCCGGACGAGGGCCAGCCCGCTGTAGGGTCGCGGCGGCCTCGGTCGATCGGCCGAGGCGAAGAGCGGACACGAGGGCCTGGGCCCCGAGGAGCACGAGGTACGCGGCACCGGCGAGCTTGAGCGCCACGAAGGCCGGCTCCGCAGCGACGAGAAGAGCGGCGATGCCGGCGCTTGTCGCGACCGACCACGTTGCCTGTCCGAGCGCCACGCCGGCGGCCGTCGCGACACCTCCGGCACGCCCGCCCAGGAGCGTGTTACGGATCGTGAGCGCGGTGTCAGGTCCAGGGGTCACGATCACGATGATCGAAAGCACGAGGAATCCGGCAAAGTCGGACGACACACGTGCAAGTCTGACGCTTCTGCCGTTTGGGCCGACGGGAATCGCTGAGCAATCACAGCGGTACGCGAGCCGGCTTGACCCCAGCCGCAGTATCTCCGCGGGTGGACTACGCAAAGATCGCGGACTACCTCAGCGAGAGCCCTCTCTTCGCCTGCCTGAGCCCGGTCGATCGTTTAGCGATCGCTGCGAAGATGCGCCCCCGCCACTTCGCACGTGACGAGGTCGTCTTTCACCGCGATGACGAGGCCGGCCAGGTCTACCTGATCACTGCGGGAACGGTGAAGGTCTCCGTGCCTGACGACTCCGGACGTGAGGTGGTCATCGCGCTAGAACGAGGTGGCGATGTGTTCGGCGAGCTCGCCCTCTTCGACGACGCTCGCCGCTCCGCTTCGGTCACCGCGATCACCGACACCTCCGCACTCGCGTTGGGGCGCGCGGATTTCATGGCCGTGCTCGAGCGCAATCCCGACTCGATGCGACGGATGCTCGGTCTGCTCGCGAAGACGGTGCGCCGAAGCACGGGACATGTCGAGGATCTGGTCTTTCTCGATCTTCCGGGTCGCGTCGCGAAGTGCCTGCTTGACATATCCGAAGCATCCGGGACGGATCAGGTCGAGCTGACGCAGGAAGATCTGGCCGGCTTCGTCGGGGCGGCGCGTGTCTCGGTCAACCGCGTGCTCGCGGACCTCGAGGACCGAAAGGCCATAAAGATCGGCCGGCGGCACATCGACATCGTGGATCGGGAGCTGCTCAAGGGCGACGTTCGCTACTGACGACGAAGGCGGCCTCCTCGTGGAGGCCGCCTTCGAGTGTTCCAGGAACGTGCGTTACGCGCTGATCTCGGGGTCGCCGGTGGTCGTGTTCCCGATCGCGTCGCCGCCGTGGTGCTCGGGGATGGCGGTCGTCGCGTCGGCGGCCGGGTTGTACAGCTGACCCTCGTCGCTCGCCGTGCCGGAGGCGTCCGCACTGCCGGCGCTGTACTGGCTCGCCTCATCGCTTGTCAGGAAGGCGTCGCCCTGTGTCCCGCCGCTGTGGAAGGTCGGTTCGTAAGCCTCGGCCGAATCCGCATTCGGGATCATGCCGGGGTCGCTGGTGAAGCTTGTCGCGGCCGTGCCGCGCAGGTCGACGTCCGTGACGTCTCGCACGGCGCGGATCTCGTCTCCGCTCAAGGTCGCGGCCGTGCCGCGCAGGTCGACGTCGGTGACGTCGCGCACGGCCCGGATCTCGTCTCCGCTCAACGCCGCGGCCGTTCCCCGCAGGTCGACGTCGGTGACGTCGCGCACCGCGCGGACCGCGTCCGTGTCGGAGCTCGCGAGGTAACCGGGGCCGGCGAGGTCGTCGCCGCTGTATGTGGACGAGCTGCTCACGTCTGGAGGCGCGATGTCGCGGATCGAGCTGCGCATCGTGCCCTCGGTCGCAGCCGACGCGTCGCTTGCGTCAGCGGCGTTCTGGAACGCCCAGGCTTCCGGGCTTCCTTCGACCGGAGCGACGAGGCCTCCCCGAAGGTCGACGTCTGTGACGTCGCGCACCGCGCTACGCACGGTGTCTTCGTCGACGAAGCCGCCTCGGAGGTCGGTCGGTGCGATGTCGTGGACCACGCTACGAGCAGCGGTGTCCGTGTCTACGTCGATGACCGGCTTGATCGGATCGCCGAACGAACCTGGTTCGTGCTGGGCTACACCACTGGCGTCGCCACCGATGCGCTCACCGGCTCGCTGGGCCTGGTCGACGTTCGCGTTCGTAGCGAAGCTGGCGTCACCCGCCATGCGCTCACCGGCTCGCTGGGCCTGGTCGACGTTCGCGTTCGTAGCGAAGCTGGCGTCACTGCCGATGCGCTCACCGGCTCGCTGGGCCTGGTCGACGTTCGCGTTCGTAGCGAAGCTGGCGTCACTGCCGATGCGCTCACCGGCTCGCTGGGCCTGGTCGACGTTCGCGTTCGTGGCGAAGCTCGCCTCTCCGACCGCGCGCTCGCCTGCGCGCTGGGCAAGATCGGCATTGGAGCTCGTCGCGCCGCCGCTGGCATCGCCGGCGAGGCGCTCGCCGCGTCGTTGATCCATGTCCACGTTGGCGCTTCGCGCCGAGCTCGTGTCGCTCGGGAAGCGCTCGCCCGCCCGTTGGGTCTGGTCGATGTCGATGCTCGCGCCGCGCGTGACGTTGCCCGGATCTCCGACCTCGGCGCTAGCGATTCGCGCGACTCCCTGGTCCGAGATGGCCGAGCCGCCGATGGACAAGCCGTCGACCGACGCGCGGTTCGACATGTTCGCGTCGAAAATCGTGAAGGCTTTGCTCATCCGCTGATCGACACCCAGGGACATGAGCCGACCCGCGTCGTTGGCGCGGAGTGCGGCGACCTCATCCGAACTGAGCTTGAACCCGCGGAGTGCCGCCTCCGGGTTGGACTGCAGCTGGCGGCGGAACGCTGCGTCGCTGATCGCGCGCTGAATGACCTTCTCGAGATTCTTACTCGACATCGCTGCTCCTTCTTTCACTGTTGTTGATATGACAGTGAGCCTGCGCCGCCACCGTCCGCGGCTCGTCGCCCTGTGTCACTCGCAGTGTGTGATCTACCTAACCTTCCCACTTCCCTTCAGCGCGCCGATGCCCTACTCGAGCTCCGGCATCGGTACCGGTTCGCCTCTCGGTCGACAGACGCCGCAGTGCACCGCGTCCTCGACCACTAGCGCTCGGAGGCCGTCGTGCTGCTTCCCGCGAACGAGCTCCAGGATGAATGGATGATTCTTGGCGTGCTCGCGGCAAGTCCCGCGGCCGCAGAATCTACAAGCCGCGAGCGCCGTTCGCTCGCAAATCCAGCAATCCACTAGGCTCCCGCCACCGCCTCCCCCAAGCCGGCCCCAACATAATGGCCCGTTCGCACGCGGAATTCACGCTCTGTTTCGCCAGAGCTCCGGACCAGGGCCAGGAAGTCGTTACGTTCGAGCGCGGCGACCACCAGGGGTCCGACCGCGGTGACCGTCGCCGACCGCGGCCGGCCGAAGAGGAGCGCCAGATCGCCGAAGCCATCCCCCGGACCCAGCGTCCGCGCCGGTCGCCCGTCGGCCAGCGTCACGAGGGCTTTCCCCTCCCGGATGATGTAGTAACGGTCGCCCGGCTCCCCCGCGAAGAAGACCGCGTCGCCGTCTCCGAAGCGCTGCGTTTGCAGCCGAGCGGCGATTCGCTCGAGCTCCTGACCGTTCAGTCCCTTGAAGAACGGAAGCGTGGCGAGCGCGTCCCGCTCCCCCCGTGACGCCCTTATGCGGGCCACCACCTCGTAGCGGTCCTTCACCCACCGGTTGAAATGACCTCGACCGAGCGACCAGAGCTCGACTGGTTCGATCGCCTGGATCGTGGCCGAGCGGACCGTCTGATCGAGGAGTGCGAGCTCGCCGAAACCTTCTCCCGGGATGATCGTGCCGAACTCCGTACCGTCCGGAGCGATGGCTCGGAGACGGCCCGAACGGACCAGATAGAACCGATCACCAACACTCCCGGCGGCGAAAACGATCTGCCCCTCACCGACGCTCTCGACATTGAGGTGCGACGCGAGGGCGGCCAGGGCGGGGCGTTGCAGGCCGGCGAGGAAGCGAACTCGCGCCAGGAGAGCGATGCGAGCCACAAGCTCGCGCTCTGCCGCCCGCGCCCGGCGTGCCGTAGCGAGGCGGGTCGCGGTCCGAGCCGCGCCGACAGCCCTGGCCGCCAGCGCGACGGCGAGCGGACCGACGAAGACGAGCGCGATGAGGACGAGGATCAGCACCCCGGCGGGGCCGATCGCAAGCAGCTCTTTCGCGGCGATCCCGATTCGGGTCTGCCAGATGAGAAGCGAGAGCGCCAAGGTCGCAAGCGAAATGAAGATGGCCACCGAACCGAAGACGGCGAGGCCGACCTCCTCCCGCGACCACCGCGCGCGCCGGCGGAGCTTGTTGACGGCCTGCCCACGCACGAAGGCGAGCGCACGCTGGCGGAGGAAGGGAGCATCGAGAGCGTCGACGAGGACGTGGTATCCATCGAGCTCGAGGATCGGAAGAAGGTTCAGAACGAACTGGAAGACCAGGAGGCTTGAAGCCTTGAAGGCGATCGCACCGGCGAGCGTATTAGGGGCGAGCTCAGTGACCAGGCTGCACGCGGCGGCGACCGTGAGGCCCGCGAAAGGCCCAGCGAGCGACACGATCACCCGTTGCCGTCGCGAGCCGAGGCTCATGTCCGTCGAGTCGACGTAGAAGCACGGGAAGAGGTAATACATCGCGACCCCGAACCGGCGCACGTGGCGCCCGAAGTGACGGATGGCGAGCGCATGGCCGGCCTCGTGCACAGAGATCGACAGAACCTGTAACAGCGTGAGAGCGATCAGACCGAGTACGTAGGACCCGTTGAGGGTGACGAGCTGATGGATCGGCGAGCGTGTTTGCTCAAACCAGAGGACGAGACCGAGAAGCCCGAAGCCGACGAGGATCGTCGCGCCGACCCGCGTGAACGCCAACCACCCGATGAGACGGTAGACGCGGTCGACGGCGCGGTCGGCATTCGTCCAGCGGGCGATATCCCAGACGATCAGACGCCGTAGCAAGAGCGACAAACGCGTGAGGGGATCGCGTCGGGCGCGGATCGCACCGAGCTTCTCGTAGATCGGCGGCGGCTCCTCCCCGAAGAAGCCGTTCACGCGCAGCGCGCTCGTGAGCCGGGCAAGCCGCTCGAGCGCGAATGTGCCGGAACGCTCGAGGTGCTCGACGAGGATCTCCTGCACGGAGCGGCGGCCGTCCATGAGCTCATACAAGGCAACGTCGGCCGGCTCGAGCCGCGCATAACGGCCCGCGCCCCCATCGCCGTGTGGGTTTTTCAGCACGGTGTACCGTCCGCCGCCACGCCGGCTCAGGTCCGCACGCTCGATGTCCGGCAGCGGCGTAGGTACGAAGGACGCGTAGTCGAGCCGACTACGCAGGACGTCCCAGGCGTCGACCATGTCCCCTCCCCGTCCAGAGGGAGGGTACGACCGGCAGCGTTGCCGGTCTACATGCGATGGGTCAGCCGGGGTGATCACTGTGTAGCGCGGGTGATCTCCGTCGTGCGCCACCGCGGCGAGCCGCCGACGCGGAAGTGCACCGTTCAGGCGTATATTCCACACGTCACGTCGGGGGAATGTGTGGGGAAGGCGCGGGCGGGGCTTCTCATATTTACGTCGCTGCAGCGCGAAATGTTCGCGCTGCCCGCACGGTGGCGCGCTGGTGCTCGCGTGTATTGATCGACGTGCGCGCGGGGAAGGGGAGAGGCTGTGAGTGGTCGTCATTTCCTGGTTCGTCGGCTTGCCATCGCGATCCTCGTGTGGGCTGTCGGATTCGTCGGCTTTCCGACATTGATTGCCGAGGCGGCGTGCAGCGACACGCAGCTCGTGCCGACGTTGGGTCGGTGGGAGGTTAATCAAGGTCTCGGCTCGTACGACCGGCTGACGCGCGGCAAAGACATCCTCGTTCGCCTCTACATGACCTTGCCACCGGCTTCGACGTGCACCCTCGGGGGCAGTCAAGGCGTCACCATCAAGGCCGCGTCCCTTACCGTCTCCGCGACCTGGGGCGGGTCGACCCACACCTCAAGTCCGGCTCTCAACGCGTCTAACGCCCTCAGCCTGTCCTCCGTAGCCCTTACAGCACCGCCGGCAAACACCGATTCGAAGCACGATCCGCTCTTCCTCGTGGCGGGGAGCATCCCGATCTCGGTCTCACCGCCGGCCACCGGTACCCCGGCGATCTTCCCGAGCTTCCCTGCCACCTTCTCAGTCCAGGTCACCTACGACCAGAAGGTCTCCGCAACTAAGACCAACGCCGGTAGGACGGCGCTTTTCAGCACGACCAAAACGATCGATCAGGAGTCCAAGGCGATCCGCATCCTGTTTCAGCCGATCGGCGACGGCACATCCACGGTGACACAGTTCAGCGAGAGCGACCGGACCGCTGTGCAGAACGCGGTTCAAACGGTGCTTCGGGTCCTGCCCGTTCCCGCAGGGCCGGCCGGCTCGCTGATCCTCGCAGGGAGGACCGGCGGGATTCGCTACGACATCAACCCAAGCCTCTTGGACGTGAGCGGTATCGCCGGGGCCTTCCAGACCAAGACCGTGGGCGGCGTGACGGCGACCAAGTTCTGCGCGACGCAGACGGTGTTCACCTCGCTGGCACCGCTGCTTGGGACGAGGCTCGACAATTTCAACGCGGCGCAGACGGCAGCGCGACCCGATGGCGCCGAGGACGCCGCCGACTACATCGTGGGCGTCTACGGCGAGAGCATCAGCTTTGAAAGTGGCCAGGGTTGCGCGCTAGGTATGGCCGCGGTTGGCGGAAAGATATCGGTAGCCCGCGCGGTCTCGGACAAACCCAAAGTGGGCAGCACGCCCGCGCAAGTCTCCTACACGGGCGCGGTCATCGCCCAAGAGATGACGCACAACCTCGGTGGCCAGCCGTACCCGCGCTCGAGCACGTACCACTCCTCGTACGTCCCAGCCGACAACACGGACCCTGACGGTGCGTACAACATCGCCTCGGGGGCGCAGCTAACTGCGGACAAGACCGTCATGAACGTCGACAGCTCGACGAGCCCATGGGACAACAGCGTGACCGTCCTCGAGAAACCCGACTTCGAGTACGCCCTCTGCCGGTTCGGCGGCACGATTCCCACCGGAGCGGAATGCACAGTTCCGGTCCCGGGCGGAACCTTGACGGGCGTCGCCGCGATGGACGCATATGTGGCCGCGGGCAACACCGCGACGGGCCTCATCGAGGGCTACCACGCCGCGAGTGCGCGGACGACGGACGATCCGGATAGTCCGTACCGGCTGCTCGTGCTCAAGGGTGGCCTTGTCCTCAACAATCCGGCCGGCACTCCTCCGGGGACCGGCGTTCCGCTGTCCTTCATCTACACGCATGGGCAGGGCCTCCCGAATCCCCCTGGCCTGTTCTCCTTCGCGCTCCCGAGCAGACTCGCGGCCGGAGCGGATGAGCTCAAGCTCGTCACCGGTGGCTTTGAAATCTTCGATGTCCACAAGAACCCGGCTCCACCGACCGTGACCTCGATCACCCCCGCGACCAACGACCTTCTTGCGCCGGGCCAGTCCGCGATGTTCACGAACAGCGTCACGCCGCCGGTGATCCCGCCGAAGCCGGACGTGTACTTTCTGCTCGACTCGACCGGCAGTGAGACGGGATTGATCGGCACGTTGAAGTGCAGCTCCGTGGCGATCCTCAACACGGTGAGCCAGAGCACGACCTCCGCACGCTTCGGTGCCGGCGATTACAAAGACTTCCCATACGACCCTTACGTCTTCAAAAACGCCGCGCCGATTCCCGCGAGTGACGATGGCGGACAGGCGGCCTTGGACGCGATCGGCCGGAACATCCAGACGCCGTGTCTGCCGACGGCCTCGATCGCTAGCACGATCACCCAGGGCGGTGCCCCCAATTACGCGGACACATACGTCACGCCGTACGTCGCAACTCATCCAGCCACGATCAAGAGGTGGAAGGCGCAATTCACTGGTGGCAGGCTGGGGAATGGCCAGCCTGGCGTCCCCTCTGGGATCCAGCTCAAGGTTCTCCGAAGGGACTCGGACAACCCCAATGTCATCCACGTCATCAGCGCTGGTACCGTGCATGACCCGAGACCCACGCTCCAGACGCGCTTCGGCGGCAGCTATCCATCCTTTGCGACGGAAGACTCCGCCATCGAGTTCGGGGAGAGCGGTCTCGACATCCTTGCCGGGGACATCGTCGGGGTCACGATCCACTCGGACCCCGTCGCCGGCGCCTATTTCTATCCTTTGGTGAGCAGCGCGGATACCCGGATCGTCACCCGAGATGAGCCGGCCGGAGGGTCGATCGATCTAAACGATTCCTTCACGGGCACGCTGCAAAACTTGGCTCCGGCGCTCCAGGTGGATACGACATTTGGCTGGACCGCATCGGGCGGCAGTGACCGTCCGGAAGGATCGCTCTTCGCCCTGACGGAGATCTCCGCGCCGACAAGCCCAGGCTTCGACGTGAAGTGGCGAAGCGACTCAACGCGCATCCTGGTCTGGATCGGCGACAACCCTGATCACGATCCCGTCTGCAAAACTCTCTCCGGCCTGGCAAACGACATCACCGAGGCGAGTGCGACGGCCGACCTCAGCGCGGCGAACATCAAGGTCATCGCGGTCAGCGTCAACAGCGGGGGGAGTTCGCTCGGTCTCAACGGCGACCCGACGAGCGGTAGCACGGACTACACACCGCCGTGTTCGATCGGCGGTAGCGCAGGTCAGGCCACGCGGATCGTGAATGCGACAGGAGGTGTCCTCAAGGAGGGCATCTCGGCCACGGGCGTCGCCCGGGCGATCGAGGACAGCCTGCAGGACCTGCCCGCCACGGTGACCCCGCAGGTGGTCTCGGGCATGTGCAGCGGCGACCTCTCGGTCACATTCGCCCCGACGTCGCAGACGGTCACGAGTGGCACCGAGACGGCGCCTTTCAGCGAGACGGTGAACGTGGCGTCGGGCGCCACGGATGGTCTCAAGAACTGCACGATCGAGTTCCTCGTGAATGGAAAGCGCGTGACCTTGCCGGACGAGTCGCCCGATCCCGCTTTCCGCCAGGTCGTCACCATCGCAGTAGGAGCGACAAAGGTCACCGTCCAGGCGCAAGCGGTCAGCTACAACGCGAATTCCGTGGCGGACTTCATCTACCACTGCCCCGGAACGCCATTCTTCCCGATCGCCACCGCCGTCCCCCACACCGGTGGCGCGCCCACCGGAACCCCACCGTTCAACTTGATGTTCCAGACTCAGATCGACTCGGCGTTGGTTCCAGGTGGCATATGCACCGTGAGCACGCTCGTCACTGACATGTTCCAGCGAAGCGCGCTCGACCTAGGTGACCCGAACAGCACGACGACACTCCACGTGACGAGGAAGCCGCCGCGCGACGTTGCCATCTACACGCCAACGGACGGAACGAAGTTCGGGACGAGCGCGACGGTGGTCGCGACCGGCGGGGGAAGTGACCCCGAGAGCGGCACGATGAGCTTCGCATGGAGCCTAACGGGAC
>Ga0066685_10000993_pt1 | contig 11542 bp, 10 predicted proteins | sample GraSoiAngelo_134_FD_62305 | JGI IMG/M metagenome (GOLD analysis project Ga0066685, IMG submission 62305) | Grasslands soil microbial communities from the Angelo Coastal Reserve, California, USA - 14_0929_05_30cm | ecosystem: Environmental > Terrestrial > Soil > Grasslands | place: USA...
GGCCCGGCGGCAAAGAGCGCTCCTCCGGAACGGAACCCCGAGGATGGCGCCCTCCCGGGGGGCGAGATGGCGCGCGCCCGCTGGAACGAAGCGGTGCGCTCGTCCCTCGACCGCATCCGCGAGGGCGGATTCTCCAAGGTGGTGCTCGCGCGCGCCGAAGCGATCCCGCTCCGGCAGGACGCGAGCGCCCTCACGATCATGGAGTCGCTCCGGAGCGCCTACCCGGACTGCTATCGCTTTCTCATCGACGACGGCGAGGGAAATGCCTTCCTGGGCGCGAGCCCGGAGCGGCTCGTCCGTCTCGCTCACGGAGAGGTGCTGTCGGAGGCGGTGGCGGGAACACTGCGGTGCGATCCCGGAGACGACGCTCTGGCTCTGGCACAGGAGCTGGCCGGGAGCGAGAAGAATCGGAGCGAGCACCGCATCGTGCTGGACCACCTGCTCCAGACCCTGGGACCCGTCTGCGAGGCGCTCGACGCGCCGCGCGGTCCCGAGGTGATGCGCCTGCCGCACCTGCTTCATTTGAGAACCAAGGTCGCCGGGCGGGCGCACGCCGGCGCGAACGTGCTGGATCTCGTCTCGCGGCTCCATCCCACTCCCGCCGTGGCGGGATGGCCCCGGGCGGAGGCCCTGGCCTGGATCGCGCGGGCCGAACCAGAGGATCGAGGGTGGTACGCGGGTCCGGTGGGCTGGGTGGATGCGAAGGGGAGCGGCGATTTTGCGGTCGGAATCCGCTCCATCACAATGCGGGGCCGGACCGCCAGGCTCTTCGCGGGCGCGGGGATCGTGGAGGGCTCCGACCCGGACCTCGAATGGAGCGAGATCGATCTCAAGATGAAGGGAATTCAGGATGCCATCGCGCGTGACTGAGCCCCTCGGCACCCGGGACGCCGCCGCCCCTGCGTCGGAGGCGCACGGCGCCGAAGTCCGCGGCGCGGACGCACACGGCGCGCTCAACGTTACGTGGTCCGACCTCTTCGTCTCGGCGCTCCATGCGGCCGGCGTGCGCGATGCGGTGGTCTGCTCCGGCTCGCGCTCGGCGCCGCTCGCGATCGCCTTCGGCCGCTCCCCCATCGAGACGCGCGTGTCTCTGGACGAGCGCGCGGCCGGATTCTTCGCCCTCGGGCTCGCCAAGGCCGCGCGCCGCCCCGTCGCGCTCGTGTGCACGTCCGGGAGCGCCGCCGCGAACTTCTTCCCCGCCGTGGTCGAAGCCTCCTCCGCGCGCGTGCCCCTGATCGTCGCGACCGCGGACCGTCCGCCCGAGCTCCGCGACACCGGCGCGCCGCAGACGATCGATCAGATCAAGCTCTTCGGGGGCCTCGTGCGCTGGTTCGTCGAGGTGGGGGTTCCGGAGGACGCCCGCGCGATGCTCGACTACGTTTCCTCGCTCGGGACCCGCGCCGTCGCGGAGGCGTGGCACGCGCCCGCGGGACCGGTGCATCTCAACTTCGCGTTCCGCGAGCCTCTCCTTCCGAGCCCCGAGGCGCTGCCGCCCGCTCCCGCCCCGGCGCCGGAGACGCACGTCGCGCCCGAGCCGCTCCGGGCGCCGGAGCGCGCGATCGAGCGGCTCGCGAAGATGGTCCGCTCCCTACGCCGCGGTCTCATCCTGTGCGGGCCCGACGAGGGCGCGGCCGATCTCTCCCACCGCGTCGCGAGACTCGCCGAGGTCACAGGCTATCCCGTCCTCGCCGATCCCGCCTCGCCGGTCCGTTACGGACACGCGGCACCCAGCCCGGTGCTCGGAGCCTACGACGCGTTCCTGCGCTCCCCCACCTTCGCGGACCGGTTCGGGCCCGAGATCGTGATCCAGCTCGGCGCCGCGCTCACGTCGAAGGCCTTTCACGGATACGCGGCGCGCCACCCCGGAACGGTTCACGTGATCGTGGACCCCGCCCAGGGCTGGCGCAGCCCCGCGCGGCGCGGACGCGAGCGGATCGCGGCCGACCCGGCCGAGGCCGCGGCAGCGCTCCTCGAGTCGCTCGAAGGATCCGCGGACCCGCTCCCGAGCTGGCGCCAGGAGTTCGAGCGGGCCGAGGGCGCGGCGCGCGAGGTGATCGCGCGGCATCTCGGCCGCGCGGAAGCGTTCGAGGAGGGTGCGATCTTCCCCGCCCTGCTCGACGTCCTGCCCGAGGCGGGAACCCTGTACGCCGGGAACAGCATGGCCATCCGGGATCTCGACACGTTCGCTCCGAGCCATCCCCGCCGCCTCCGCGTCCTCACGAACCGCGGAGCGAGCGGGATCGACGGAGTTCTGTCGAGCGCGCTCGGGGCGAGCGCCGCCTCCGAGGGCCCCTTGCTCCTCGTCCTCGGGGATCTTTCCTTCCACATGGATCTGAACGCGCTTCACATGGTGCGGGGCGGCGGAGTCCAGGCCACCGTGGTGATCGTCAACAACAATGGAGGCGGCATCTTCTCGTTCCTTCCCGCGGCGCGCCACGCCGATTTCGAGCGCTGGTTCGGCACGCCGCACGGCCTTAGCTTCGAGCCCGCGGCAGCGCTCTACCATCTGCCCTACGCACGCCCACGATCGTGGGAAGAGCTGAAGCAGCGCGCCGGAGCCTCGCTCCAGGCGCGCACGACCGAGGTGATCGAAATCCGCACGGAGCGCGAACGGAACCGCGCCTGGCACCAGACGGTTTGGGACGACCTCATCTTTGTCCTGGGGAGGACCTTCGCATGAATCTCGACATCCGCGGCGTCACGTACCACATCGAAGCGGAGGGAACGACCGCCCACGAGCGGATGGCCGTGCTGCTCCATGGCTTCAGCGGCTCGGGCCAGGACTGGACCGAGATCGCGCCGAAGCTCCGCGCCATGGACCGCGCGGTCGTCGCGATCGATCTCGCCGGACACGGGAAGACCGAGTCTCCGGCGGATCCCGCGCGGTACACGATGAGCGAGACGGTGCGGGACCTGGACCAGATCGCCTCGAGACTCGGGATCTCCGAAGCCGACTGGATCGGCTATTCGATGGGCGGACGCGTGGCGCTCCACTTCGCCCTCGCGTATCCTACGCGGGTGCGGTCCCTGGTGGTGGAGAGCGCGTCGGCCGGCATCGAGGAGTCCCAGGCGCGGGCGAAGCGCCGCGAGTCGGACGACGCGCTGGCGAAACGGATCGAGGAACGCGGCGTGGAGTGGTTCGCGGACTACTGGAGCGCGCTCCCGCTCTTCGAGACGCAGTGGGAGCTGCCTCAGGCGACCCGCGCCGCGCTCCGGCAGCGCAGGCTCGCGAACCAGCCTCAGGGTCTCGCGGACTCCCTTCGCGGCATGGGTCAGGGGGCGCACGAGTACCTGGGCGACCGTCTCGGCGGTCTCCGCGGCGACGTGCTCCTTCTTGCCGGCAGCCGGGATCTCAAGTACGTCGAGGTCGCCAGGCGCCTCGCGGCCCTGATCCCAGGATCCCAGTGCGTCGTCGTTCCGCAGGCGGGGCACGCGGTGCACCTCGAATCGCCGGAGGCGTTCGCCGAGGCGCTGGCGACCTACTGGAACGTCGCGGTCCACGACATGGAAGCTTCCTCGGCCACTTCCTCATAGGAGCATGACCCTCATGACTCAGGCCGTCGGCGTCGCGTGGAAGACCGCGCGCGCCTTCACCGACATCCTCTACGAGAAGGCGGACGGGATCGCGAAGATCACCATCAACCGTCCCGACGTGCGGAACGCCTTCCGTCCGCTCACCGTGCGCGAGATGATCCAGGCGTTCGAGGACGTCCGCGAGGATCCCGAGCTGGGCGTGGCCATCCTCACCGGCGCGGGCACCGAGGCGTTCTGCTCCGGCGGCGACCAGAGGGTGCGCGGCAACGCCGGGTACGTGGGTGAGGACAAGGTGCCCCGCCTGAACGTGCTCGACCTCCAGCGGCAGATCCGCTCCCTTCCCAAGCCGGTGATCGCCATGGTCGCGGGCTTTGCCGTCGGCGGAGGGCACGTGCTCCACGTGGTGTGCGACCTCACCATCGCCGCCGAGAACGCGCGCTTCGGCCAGACGGGCCCCAAGGTGGGCTCCTTCGACGGCGGCTTCGGCGCCTCCTACCTGTCCCGGATCGTCGGTCAGAAGAAGGCGCGCGAGATCTGGTTTCTCTGCCGCCAGTACGATGCCCAGCAGGCGCTCCAGATGGGGCTCGTGAACGCGGTGGTGCCGGTGGAGCGGCTCGAAGAGGAGACCGTGGGCTGGTGCCGCGAAATCCTGACCATGAGCCCGCTCGCCCTGCGCTGCCTCAAGGCCGCCTTCAACGCGGAGCTCGACGGCGAATCCGGGATCCAAGAGCTGGCGGGGAACGCCACGCTTCTCTACTACATGACCGAAGAAGCCCAGGAGGGGCGAAACGCCTACCTGGAGCGCAGGAAACCCAACTTCTCGAAGTTCCGCCGCCTTCCCTGAGTCAATGACGAAGGTCCGGGCCGTGGGCCGCGCCCAAGCGTGGATCCACGCGGCGCGCATTCCGACCCTGGCCGCCGCCTTCGTTCCGGTCGCGGTGGGGTCCGCCCTCGCCGCGCGCGATGGTGCCTTCCGGCTCGCCCCGGCGCTCGCCGCGCTCTGGGGCGCCCTCTTCATCCAGATCGGAACCAACCTCGTGAACGATCTTGGCGACTTCCGCCGCGGCGCGGACGTGGGCCCGCGCTTCGGCCCTCCGCGCGCGCTCGCGATGGGCTGGCTCACGGTGCGGGAGGTCCGGGCGGGCATCCTCGTCTCCTTCGGGCTGGCGGCGCTCGCGGGAATCTTCCTCGCGCGCGAGGCCGGGCCGGTGGTGATCGCGATCGGAATCGCTTCGATCCTGGCGGGGGTGGCTTACACGGCAGGACCCTGGCCACTCGCGTATCATGGATGGGGAGAGCTCTTCGTATTCCTCTTCTTCGGAGTGGTCGCGGTGTGCGGAACCTACTACGTCGAGACCCGATCCTGGTCCCTGGACGCCTTCCTCGCGTCGATCCCCGTGGGATCGCTCGCGACGGCGATCCTGGTCGTGAACAACGTGCGCGATCTCGAGGGAGACCGCGACGCCGGGAAGCGCACGCTCGCGGTCCGCATGGGCCGAAGGGCGGCCCGCGCCGGCTACCTGCTTCTCCTCGCCGCGGCCTATCTCACCCCGCTGGCCCTCCTCCTCACGGGGCGGGCCGCGGCGTGGGCGCTCCTTCCCGTGCTCACGCTGCCGCTCGCGCTCCGGGAGAGCCGCCGCGTGACGCGCGAGCAGGGCGCGCCCCTGAACGCGGCGCTCTTCGGCACGGCGAGACTTCACGTTCTCTTCGGTCTTCTCTTCGCCGCGGGGCTCGCGCTCGCATGAGCATCGTCCGGGCGCGCCTCAAGCCCTACTCCCTTCCCCTGCGGGATCCCTGGCCCAGCGCGGACGGGGATGTCCGGGAGCGCAAGGGATGGATCCTCGAGCTCAAGGACGAAGCCGGCCGGGTGGGGCTCGGCGACGCCGCGCCCTTTCCCGGATTCGGTCTCGAGACCCACGCCTCGGCCGGAGCCGGGCTCAAGCTCGCGATGTCGTACCTGGTCGGCTTCGAGCGGGACCGCTACGCCGCCGCGCTCGTCGATCTGCCGCTCCTGGCACCGGTCGCGGCGGCTCCGACCGCCCGGTCGGCGATCGATTGCGCGCTCCACGATCTGATCGCCCAGGGGGCGAACGTGTCGCTGGCGCGCTACCTCGGCGGCGCGGGCACGCTGCGCGAGGTTCCCGCGAACGTCACCATTCCACGCGTGCCGCCGGAGCGGGCCGCGGAGCTTGGGAAGAGGGCGGTCTCGACCGGCGTCCGCACGCTGAAGCTCAAGGTGGGAGGAGCGCCGCCGCGCGAGGACGAGGCTCGCCTCCGGGCGCTGCGCGAGGCGGTGGGACCCGAGGTCCACGTGCGCGTGGACGCGAATCAGGCTTGGACCGCGGACGAAGCCATCCAGGCCCTCTGCACGCTCGCCGCCTACGACCTCGAATACGCGGAGCAGCCGGTCGGCGCCGACGACCTCGAGGCGCTGGTCCGCGTGCGCGAGGCTTCCCCGGTGCGGATCGCCGCGGACGAAGCGGTCCGGGATACGCGAACGGCCGAGATGCTCCTCTACCGGTCCGCCGCCGACATTCTCATCCTGAAGCCCATGGCGCTCGGCGGGCTGCGCGAAGCGCGCTCGGTCCTCAACACCGCGGAAGAACGGCACGTCCCGGTGGTCGTGACCTCGCTCGTGGAGAGCGCGGTCGGACGCGCCGCCGCGCTTCATTTCGCCGCGTCCCTCGGCTCCACGCTCTACGCGCACGGCCTGGCGACGGGTGAGGCGCTGGGGCGGGACATCACCTCCGCCCCCGCGCTCCAGCACGGCTCGATTCCGGTCCCGGAGAAACCCGGGCTCGGCGTCGAGCTTCCCGAGGATTTCTGGCGGGACGCCTACACCGTGGAGGTGGAATGAGCGCGGGCACGACAGACGATACGAGCGCGGGCACGACAGACGCCACGAGCGCGGGCACGACCTGGGATCCGGTCGCCTTCTGGGCCCGCACTCAGCCCGACCGTCTCGCGCTGCGGATAGGCGAGGAGCGGTGGACGTACGGCCGTCTCGAAGAGGCGGTCTCTCGAGCCGCCGTCTCGCTCTACGAGCAGGGCCTGGTGTCGGGGGAGCACGTCTCGCTGGAGTTCGGCGCGGAACAAGGGCTCCATTTCGCCGCCACGTTCCACGCGCTCCACCGCGCGGAGCTCCTCCCCGTCCCGATCGGCCAGCGCCTCTCCGAGCCGGAGCGCGTCGCCCTCCGCACCCGGGCCCAGGCCGATTTCGCCCTCACGAGCTCCCCCGAGCCCTCGGCGCTTCCCGCGCCGAAGACGTCCACGGCGAAGCCGCCGCTCTTCACGCGCCGGCTCGATGCGCCCGCGGCGATCCTCTTCACGTCGGGCACCGAGGCATCGCCGCGCGCGGTCGTGCTCACGCATGGAAACTTCCTCTGGAGCGCGGTTGCCTCGGCACGGAATCTCGGAGTGCGCGCGGAAGACCTCTGGCTCCTCACGCTGCCGCTCCATCACGTCGGCGGACTCTCCATTCTCACGCGGAGCGCCTATTACGGAACCGGCGTGCTGATCCACGAGCGCTTCGATCCCGTGGCCGTGAACGAGGCGATCGACCGCGAGGGGGTCACCCTGGTCTCCCTCGTCCCTCCGATGCTCGAGCGCATGCTCGAGGCCCGCGGGTCGCGCCCCTACCCCGGATCGCTGCGCGCGGCACTCCTCGGCGGGGGCTTCGCGCCCCCGGCCCTGCTCCGGCGCGCGGCGGATCTCGGCATGCGGGCGCTGCCGACCTACGGGATGACCGAGACCGCATCCCAGGTCACGACGGTCTCGCCGCGGGAGTGGCCCGACGGATTGGAGACGGCCGGGAAGCCGCTTCCCTTCGTGGAAGTGGAAGTGCGCGGCCCGGAGGGGCCGGTCCTGGCTCCCGACGAGGAAGGAGAGATCTACGTTCGCGGCCCGGTGGTGGCCCAGGCGTACTTCGACGACGAGGAGGCGAACCGGACGTCCTTCGACCGGCGGTGGTTTCGCACCGGAGACTACGGCGCCTGGGACGAGAGTGGACGGCTACGCGTGCTGGATCGACGCGTGGACCGGATCGTGGTCGGAGGAGAAAACGTCTCCCCCGGCGAGGTGGAGGAGGTTCTGAGGGGCCATCCCGCCATCGCGGACGCGTGCGTCGTGTCCTTCCCCGCGGGCTCATGGGGACAGGGCGTGGCCGCCGCTCTGGTGCCGCGGCCCGGCGCGGAAGTCACGCCCGAGGAATTCCGCGAATACGCCGGCCGGCGCCTCGCCTCCTTCAAGGTGCCGCGCTGGATCTGCTTCCGGGAGACCCTTCCGCGCAGCGACGCGGGGAAATTGCTACGCCGAGAGATTCGGAGCTGGCTCGCGGAGCAGGTGACGGAGAAGAATCGAGCGTAGCGGATCCGGGATCGGAATCGGGCGCATCGAGCGGCGGTCCACGAAGGCGTGGACCGTCGAGGCCTCCACCCTCAGGTCTCCGGGGTCGAGCCCGGTGACGTGATAGCGCAGCGTGAACGAAGCGCGTCCCACGCGCGTCACGTCCACCCGGATCGTGATGCGGTCCCCGTGGCGGATGGGCCTCCGGTAATCGGCCTCCGAGTGCGCGATCGGCACCAGGTATTCCGCCCCCGCGAAGAAATGCGCTCGGTCGACTCCCTCCGACCCCCAGAATTCCTCGTACGCCTGATGGCAGTAGTCGTAGATGCGCCCGAAGAAGAGCACGCCCCCCGCGTCCACGTCCTGGAACCGCACCGGGAGCGAGACGGAGAAGCTCACGATGCCGCTCCCCCGCCAGCGGTGGCGCTCACCGGGGCGCCCACGGTGCCCACGTACACGTACGCGATGCCGCCCGTGAGGCCTCGCCCGCTCACGTGGGAAAAGCGCCCCGTGCCCTTCATCATCTCGAGGAACGCCGTACCGCTGGGAAATGCGGAAGAGGTGCGGTGAAGGTATTCGTAGGCGCGCCGCTCCCCGGTGAGCCAGCCCCCGACGCGGGGAAGGACGCTCGCGCTGTAGAAGCGATAGAGGGGGCCGAAGAGAGGCCCTCCGGGCTGACCGAACTCGAGCACCGCGACCGATCCTCCGGGGCGCACCACGCGTGCCATCTCCTCAAGCCCTCGTGCGGGATCGTCCACGTTCCGGATGCCGAAGGCGATCGAGGCGACGTCGAAGGACCGGTCCGCGTAGGGAAGCCGGAGCGCGTCCGCCTCCTCGAAGCGCGTCCCGAGCCCCTCGCGCGAGGCCTTCTCCCGCGCGACCTCGATCATTTCGGCGCAGAAATCGATTCCGATCACGGAGCCCTTCTCCCCCACCGCGCGCTGGAACTCGAACGCCAGATCGCCGGTCCCGGTGGCGCAGTCGAGGACCCGGTTCCCCGGCGTGGCGCCGCTCAGGCGCACCGCGGACTTCCTCCAGCGATGGTGGAGGCCCATCGAGAGCACCTGGTTGCCGTGGTCGTACCGCCTCGCGATGGAGGCGAACATGTCGCGCACCTGGGAGCTCATTCCGCCGAGAATACCATGCCCGTTTGACCCTCGCCCGGCCCCCGCGTAGACTGAGCCCATCATGACGAGCTCCCAGGAAGGGTCCGGCGGTCCGCGCGCTTCCACGAAGGTCCGCATCGGACCGGTCACGATCGGCGGCGGCAGCCCGGTCGCGGTCCAGTCCATGACCAACACCGATACGGCGGACGCCAGGGCGACCGCCGATCAGACGATCGCGCTCGCAGAGGCGGGATCGGAGCTCGTGCGCGTCACCGTGAACACGCCCGAGGCGGCCAAGGCCGTGCCGGAGATGGTGGGGCGCGTGCGCGACGCGGGGGTCCTGGCGCCCATCATCGGAGACTTCCATTTCAGCGGCCATATCCTCCTGACCGAGCATCCCGAATGCGCCCGCGTCCTGGACAAGTACCGCATCAATCCCGGGAACGTCGGGGCCGGCGCGCGTCATGACGCGCATTTCAGGCGGATCATCGAGGTCGCGGTGGCGAACGGAAAGCCGGTGCGGATCGGGGTGAACTGGGGCTCGCTCGATCGCGAGCTCCTGACCGAGCTGATGGATCAGAACGCCCGGCGCGCGGAGCCGCTCGACGACCGGGAGATCACCCTGGACGCCATGTTCCAGAGCGCGGTGCGCTCGGCCGCTCTGGCGGAGGAGTTCGGCCAGTCGCACGACGCGATCGTGCTCTCGGCCAAGGTCTCGGGCGTGCGCGACCTGATCGCGATCTACCGGCGGCTCGCGTTCGAGACCGATTACGCGCTCCATCTCGGGCTCACCGAAGCCGGCATGGGGATGAAGGGCATCGTGGCCTCGACCGCGGGGCTCTCTTCGCTCCTCCTCGACGGGATCGGGGACACGATTCGCGTGAGCCTCACGCCCGCTCCGGGCGGGGACCGGCGCGAGGAGGTCCGGGTCTGCCAGCAGATCTTGCAGTCGCTGGACATCCGGCACTTCCTTCCACAAGTGACTTCCTGCCCCGGATGCGGCCGCACGACCAGCACCTATTTTCAGGAGCTGGCGGAGACGGTGAATCTACACATCCGGGAAAGGATGCCGCACTGGAAGGCCCTCTATCCCGGCGTGGAGGAGATGCGCGTGGCGGTCATGGGGTGCGTCGTGAACGGCCCCGGGGAATCGCGCCACGCGAACATCGGCATCTCCCTCCCCGGAACCGCCGAGGAGCCCAAGGCTCCGGTGTTCCTCGACGGCCGCCAGGTCACGACGCTGAAGGGGCCGGAAATCGCGGCCGAGTTCCTGAAGCTCATCGACGAGTACGTCCTCACCCACTACGGATCCAGGCTCCACGCCGAATCGCCGCACCGCTGATCTCGCGCGCTCGAGGCGCTTCTCAGGCCGCCCGGCGGCGCCGCTTCTCCGGTACGGTCCTCGACACCGGGCCGGACTTCGCCACAGGCGCGGGCTTCGACACCTGGCCAAGGACTCTCAGGTGCTGGCGATACCGGTCCATGACCCACCACGTGAACCCCACGTACAGGTAGACCACCGCGAGCAGCGCCAGGTGGATTCGCGTGAGGACCGAGATCGGGACCGCGAGCGCCAGACAGTAGGCACTCTCCAGCATGACGCTCGGCTGGAACGCTCCCCAGTGCGGCGCGTCGTGGCCGCGCTCGAGGCGGATCGCGACGCTGCGCAGTACGAGCTGCGCGAAGAGGACGACCACCCCGAGGAAAATCTCCACCGCGATGAGCTCGGGAGGAGGCACCGGTGGATCGCCGCTCCTCGGGCCGAGCTTCATGAAATAGGAGCACGCGCCGAACGCGAGGACGGTGGCCGAGAGCTGCAGGAGGATCTTGTGCGGCCGCGTTCCCTTGACGATTCCCGCGAGCGCGATCGCGAAGGCGATGCAGGCTACGAGGGGACCGGCGGGGATCAGGTACAGACCCGCGATGAAAAACGCGAGCCCCGGACTGTACACGCTGCTTCCCCGCCCTGGATTCGGCACGAGGAGCGGCCGGATCTGGAGGGCAGCGGCGCTCAGCCCGAAGAGGCCGGCCAGAAACCAGGCCTTCGCATCTCCCTCCAGCGCGCAGATCGCCCTGGCGGAGAGCATCATGGCGAGGACGGCCAAAGTGAGACGAACGAGAAGCGAGCTGAAGTACCGACGGTCCGCGGCCAAGAACCCTCCCTAGCGGTCGTCAGGTAGTATCGGCAGACGGAACCGCGTGCTTTAGAGCGTATGTGTCAGCAACATCGTTGGTTACGCGAGCTGTGGGTGCGCGCCCTACAGACTTGTCCGGAGGTTCCGGTAGCTGATACGTTCCACGGCGAATTTCATCCCTGGCCCGAGTAAACGAGGAGGCGACATGCGCGTATCGCGACACTCCCGCCAAATGGCTCCGTGCATTCTATTGGCGGCCGCCCTGTTGATGCTTCCGGGATGCAAAGGGGCGACATCCATCAAGTCGCTCCTGGACGAGCCAGGACGCTACGACGGAAAGGAAGTGCGGATCGCGGGAGCGGTGACGCACTCGATCGGAGTCCTGGGAACCGGGGCATACCAGATCGACGATGGGACCGGGAA
>Ga0066685_10001001_pt1 | contig 11518 bp, 8 predicted proteins | sample GraSoiAngelo_134_FD_62305 | JGI IMG/M metagenome (GOLD analysis project Ga0066685, IMG submission 62305) | Grasslands soil microbial communities from the Angelo Coastal Reserve, California, USA - 14_0929_05_30cm | ecosystem: Environmental > Terrestrial > Soil > Grasslands | place: USA...
ATCGCCGGTCACGGATATGACGTCGATCTGGTCCTCAGCCGCGCTGAGGGCCATTACCTCCAGGAGGTACCCGACTCGGTTCGGATCGTGGACCTTCATGCGCGACGCCTCCTCTCGAGCATCCCCGGCCTCGTGCGCTACCTCCGTCGCGACCGCCCGAACGCGATGCTCACGTCCATGAACTACGTGAACATCGTCGGTATCTGGGCCAGGACGATCGCGCGGGTGGATACCAGGTTGATCGTGAACGAGCAGAACGCGCTTTCGCTCGAAGCCGCGCACTCGCCCCGCCGGCGACACCGGCTCATGCCACGATTGATCAGGCACTTCTATCCATGGGCCGACGGCGTGACGTCCGTCGCGCGGGGAACGGCGGACGATCTCGAAAGCACGGCGGGTGTGTCCCCGAGCCTGATCGAGGTCGTGCACAACCCGATCGTGACCACGGAACTGCGAGAGCTGGTGGCGGAGCCGCTGGGCCATCCTTGGTTCGGCCGCGGACAGGTCCCCGTGGTGCTCGGGGTAGGACGTCTCGCACCCCAGAAGGACTTCGGGACGCTGATCCGCGCCTTCGCTCGGGTGATCGCGCGACGTCCATGTCGCCTCATGATCCTCGGGGACGGGCCCGAGCGGGCGTCCCTCGAGATGCTCGTCGCCGAACGAGGGTTGACGGGATCGGTCGATCTTCCTGGTTGGATCTCCAACCCATACCCGTATATGGCGCATGCGGGCGTCTTCGTGCTTTCCTCTCGATGGGAAGGGCTTCCTTCGGTGCTGATCGAGGCGCTCTTCTGCGGGGTTCCGGTCGTCGCCACGGACTGCCTCAGCGGTCCCCGGGAGATCCTCGAGGGCGGCAGGTACGGCGCGCTCGTCCCGGTCGGGAACGAGGACGCGCTCGCCGCGGCTATCGAGAGAGCGTTGACGGGCGAGTTGGAGCTACCGCCGGCGGAGAGCTGGGAACCGTACGAACAAGAGACCGTCGTGAGGCGCTACCTGGAAGTCCTGGTGGGAGGGTAGCGATGCGGAAGGTCGTCTACGCGCTGTCGCTGGTCCTGATCTTCACGATCCCCTGGGAAGGAGCGCTGCAATCGGGGCTGGGAACCATCGCGACGGTCATGGGGATCGTGGTGACGGTGCTCTGGGTCGCGCTGATCGCGATGACCGGGCAGATGCGCCGGCCGATCACTTTCCTCTACGTGACCTGCATCTTCGTGTTCTGGATCGGGCTCACGGCCTTCTGGAGCGCCGATCCCGTCAACAGCATGAGTGCCGTCCTTCGATGGATCGAGTCCCTCGTTTTCACCTTCACGCTGTGGGACCTCTACCGGACCCGAACGGAAGTCCTGATGGGCCTCCAGGCATACGTGCTCGGCTCCTACGTGGCCATCGCGGGAGCGTTCGCGAACTACCTCGGTTCGCACGCCTTCTACACCCACTACGAGCGCTTCAGTCCCGGCAACACCAATCCGGACGGGTACGGTTTCACGGTCGCCCTTGGTGTCCCGATCGCCTGCTACCTCGCTGCGGCTCCCGAGACCTCGAGACGAGCCCGGGCGATCAACCTTGCGTACCTCCCGGTGGGCTTCGTTGGCATCGCCCTGTCGGGGACCCGGACCGCGTCGGTGGCGGCAGCGGTCGGTCTGCTGTTCGGCCTCGCCCTGCTCACCCGACTGAAACTATCCACGCGGGTCGCGGTCGTGGCGCTCCTGGCGTCGACGATGCTCGTGGTGTTGCCGATCGTTCAACCGTTGAAGTCGTTCCAGCGGCTCGGGACGACCGGAACCGACCTCAGCCAAGGCAACCTGAACGGCAGGACCGCGCAATGGGCTCAAGGCTTCGTCGCCCTCTCCGATCATCCGTTCTTCGGCGTGGGCACCGACCAATACCGTTCCGTGAACACCCTCGACAAGGTGGCCCACAACTCCTACCTGTCGGTCATGGTCGAGCTCGGTTTGGTTGGCTTCGCGATGTTCGCCTCGATCCTGTGGATCGCTTTCCGATACGCCTTGATCCAGCCGAAGTGGGACAGGAGGTTCTGGGTCACCCTCCTCACGGTTTGGGCGATCGGCGCTTCCACGCTGTCCTATGAACATCGGAAGACGACATGGCTCGTCCTGACGCTGTGCGTGGCAGCCGGGTCGATCGTCCGTGAACCCGCACCGCCGGCACGTGAGGAACCCGACACGGTCGCGTCGGTCCCGGTTGGCGTCCTGGGCCGGTCCGGATGACCCTTCCGACGTTCGTTGGGATCGGGGTTCCGCGCGCCGGGACGACCTGGCTGCACACGCTGCTATCCGGGCATCCGGACGCGTACCTCCCCACACGGCGGAAAGAAGTGCGGTTCTTCGACCGCCACTTCGACCGAGGGGTCGAATGGTACGAGGGGTTCTTCTCTCCTCCGGAGGGAGCTGGCGGATACCGAGCGATCGGCGAGATCTCTCCTCAGTACCTCTACGGCCAAGAGTGCCCGACGAGGATCGCGACGGTGCTGCCGTCCGCGAAGCTCCTCGTGATGCTGCGGCATCCGGTCGACCGGGCGTACTCCCAGTACGGGTTCCTCTTGCAACGGCGCAACTACCGGGGGTCGTTCGAAGAGTTCCTGAGGGCCAGACCGCGAGCCCTCGAGATGGGCTATTACAGCCGCCATCTGCGGAGGTACCTCGATCGCTTCGATCGGGGACAGATCCTGCCCATCGTCTTCGAGGAAGCCGTCCGCGGCGGCGAGACGGTCCGTCGCGATCTGGCCGGCTTCCTCGGCATCTCCGAAGGTGCGTTCCCGGCGGCGATCGACCGCGTGAACGCGAGCTCCATGCCCAAGTACCCACGGATCGCGAACCTCGCCGTCAGGACCGGCCGACGCCTCAGGAGGCGGCACCTGGAATCGATCGTCGATCTGGGAGGTCGATTGGGTGTTCGCCGGTTCATGACGAGCGGCACGCAGGTTCCGAGATTGGATACTGACCTCAGGAGCGAGCTCGGCCGGCGGTACGTGGATGAGTTCGATGCGCTGGAAGGGATGCTGGGCATCGATCTGAGCTGTTGGAAGGATCGGCCGGCGAAACGGAGGACGGGCGATGCCGCGCCGGTCTAGGACACGACCGAACGGGGATCGGTCGCTCGACGTGTTGATCGTGTCCCAGCCCGCCGACTACGGTGTCGCGATCTACGTCCGGGAGCTGGCCCGATCGGCCGTGGAGGCCGGGCACGATGTGACCGTGATCAGCCCCCCGGAGTCGCGAGGGCCCTTGGCCAGCTGGGTCACGAGCGTCGGAGCCCGGCATCACACACTCGACATGGCCCGCAGGCCCGCCCTCCGTGATCCCTTCGACGTCTTGACCCTCCGCCGTCTCGCGCGAGGGCGCGACGTCCTGCACGTGCATTCGTCCAAGGCGGCCGCGCTCGGGCGCGTCGCGGCAGCGACCCTGCCGCGACGAGCCCGACCCGCGGTCGTGATGACTCCCCACTACTGGTCGTGGCTCGTCGGCGGGCGGCTTGAGGCCCTCTACCGGTGGATCGAGCGGCTGCTTGCTCGCCGCTGCGACGTGATCGTCGCCGTCTCCGAACGGGAAGAGGTGGAAGGTCGCTCGGTGCTGGGCGCGGACGCCCGACTGCTGTTGATACCGAACGGCGTCGATCGAGCACACTTCTCCCCTGAGGGACCGTCTGCGGAACGAGACGTCGGCCATCCCCTGATCGCCTGCGTGGGAAGGCTGAGCGAGCAGAAGGGTCAGGACGTCGCGATCCGCGCGCTCGCGCTGCTGAGCGATCGCACGTCGAGGCTCCGCCTCGTCGGGGGGGAGAGCACCCCGGGGCACCGCAGGCAGTTGGAGGATCTCGCCAACTCGCTCGGCGTCGCGGAGCGGATCGAGTGGCGCGGTCCCGTGGACGACACCGCCCCCGAGTACCGCGCCGCCGACGTGGTCATCGCGCCGTCCCGGTGGGAAGGCATGTCGCTCGCGTCGCTGGAGGCATCGTCGTGCGGTTCGGCGATGGTCGCCACCGATGTGTCCGGGAGCGAAGCCCTCGGGTCCGCAGCCGTGATCGTGCCTCGAGACGATCCCGATGGGCTGGCCGGAGCCATCGACAGGCTCCTTCGCGATCCGGGGAAGCGGCGAGCGCTCGGGCTTGCGGCGAGAGCCCAGAGCCGGCCGTTCGACGTGTCCGCGACGATGCGTCGGAACCTCGATCTGTGGACCGAGCTCGTGCATGGAGGAGCCTGGCAAAGGAGTCAGGAGGACGGCTCGGGAGCGGTCGGGTCGGCCGTGCCCGGGACGCCTTCCGCTGCAACAGGGACGTGGACGACGGATGCGTGACGCCTCCGACGACACGCTCCCGCCCGTCCGGTACGTGAGCATGCCCGGGAGCCCCTACACGGGTTCCACACTCTTGGGGATGCTGATGGCCAATCACCCTGCTTGTACCTCGATCGGCGCGGCGACGGGTCTCACGGCCAAGGTGGATCTGGACACCTACCTGTGCTCGTGCGGCCTGCTGTTCACCGAGTGCTGCTTCTGGCATCGCATCGCCCGACGGACGGAGGAGCTCGGGTATCCGGTGACCGTGTTCAAGACGAACTTCTGGAACACACATGTCCGGGTCTCGGGACGCCGATGGCTCAACGGGGTCGTCGTGAGCTCGCTCGGGAACCCCTCGTTGACGGCCATCCGCGACGCGACGGTCGGCAGGACCCCTCCGGTTCGCCGGCGCGTCTCGGAGGCGAGGGCAACCACGTGGAGCCTGGCTCGGTCGATCCTGGAGGAGACGGGCAGGAGCGTGTTCGTGGACACGGCGCGTGATCATCAACGTCCGCGCTACCTCGCAGGTGCACCTGGCCTGCGGCTCAAGGTCATCCATCTGGTCCGCGATCCGCGCGGCAACGTCGCCAGCATCATGAAGCACACCGGCGTCGACGTCGGGCACGCGGCTCGCCAGTGGCGCCACTACAACGTGGAGGCCGATCGCGTCGGTCGCTCGTTCCCACGCGGAGCGTGGATGCGGCTGCATTACGAGGAGCTGTGCTCGCAACCGCAAGAGACGCTGGAGCGCGTCGCGAGGTTCATCGGGGTGGAGCCGATCCCGGTGTCCGATCACCTGCAGCCATCCGAGCATCATGTGATCGGCAACTCGATGCGACTCAGCGGGGTGGGAGCGATCCGCGAAGACCGCTCGTGGATGGAGCGACTGAGCGACGGCGACCTCCGCGTGATCGCGCGCGTGACCGGTGCGGCGAGTCATGACCTCGGGTACGAGTGGCCATGAGCGACTCTCGCCGGCTGCTCGTGTTCGTCCACATCAACAAGACGGCTGGAACGACCGTGCGATACATCCTGCGCAGCTCGTACGGGGCTCGGCATTGCGACGTGGAGCCGTGGCACGGCGCCTGGACTGACCCCCCGTTCTCGACCCCCGACCTGCAGCGCGTCCGTCGGCTCTACCCGAGGCTCACCAGCATCGCCGGCCACCGCGTGAGCGGATACATCGACCTGGAGGAGCCCGGGACCGAGTTCAGGTACCTGACCTTCCTCCGCGAACCGATCGCCCTCTGTGCTTCTCGCTTCCAATATCGCCTCGACCACCGGAAGAGGACCGATCTTTCCTTCGAGGCATGGATCCAGAAGGACTGGGTTCGCAACGCCCAGACGCAGCGGATCGGCGGTACGGCGGATGCGAACGAGGCGATCTCGGTGATCTCCCGGAAAGAGATGTTCGTCGGCGTCACCGAGGCGTTCGACCGCTCCATCGTCTTGCTGCGCGCCCTCCGCGCACCTGACCTCGACATCCGCTACGCGCCGGTGAACGTCGCCAAGAGCTCGCGCATCGCGAAGGATCTTCTGGACGATCCTCGCTCCCGGGCGATGATCGTGGAGGCGAACCAGGCCGATCTCGAGCTCTACCGGCACGTGAAGGAGGAGCTCTTCCCGGCGATGGAGCGCGGATACGGTCCTTCGCTCGCCGATTCCGTCGCAGCGTTCCGTGACGGTCAGGCGAAGCGATTCAACCGGCGGCATCTGGCCATGTACGGGCTCAAGCAGCGCTTGGTGCTCCAGCCGGCTATGAAGCTCTACCGACGGTCGAGCAGGCACGACGTCGTCGACGTGCCTCATTGAGCATCAGGGACCGGACCCTCAACGATCCAGCCGAAGGCTGAGGTCCCTGCCGATGAGCTCCGCGGTCTTGCCGATGCCGTCTCGGAAGCGCTCGCGCAACTCCGTCGCGAGCTTCCTCGGGCGATCGGGGCGCGCGACGCAGGTTCCCGCGTCCGTGTTCGTCGCGCCCAGTCCCCCGCTCGCTTCGGGATCCACGGATCGACCTCTCTCCCGAGCGAGTCGTTCGTGAAGACGCGCTCGAGCAGCATGGGGCCGTCGTCCCCGCCTTCGCCGCGCCGACGACGATGAGATCGGGAAGCGTCACGGTGCGCTCGGATCGGACCCGTCGATCGCTTCCCGGATCGCGTCCTTGATCTCGATCACGACGCTCTCGAACGCTCGGTCGGTATCGATGCGATGGACCACCGAACCATCGAATCGGAGATCGGCGCTGATCGCATGCCGCAGCCGCACGTAGCCTTCGGGCTCCCGCTTCTGTCGGTGAGCGTTCCGAGCGAGCGTGACCTCGAGCGGGGCCGTGAGATGGAACACGATGTCGGGAGCGGGGATGTCCCGATACAGCCGACCTTCGAGCGCAGCCAAGACGCGGCGAGCCGACGGACGACCGGAGCGCAGGGGGAGATGCCCGAGCTGCGGCCCGTCCGGAGCACCCCCCGTTCCCGAGGGGTACCGATCACTCAGGACGATCGTTCCGCCAGGGGACCGCTCGAGGGCTCCGAGGATCAGCGCCCGTCGCTCGTACGCCAGCATGATGGAGCGGAACGCGAACAGGAGCGGGTAGCCCCCTCGCGTCGGAGGATCCTCCTCCATCTTGGCTTCGACCCGAAGAAGTCGCTGCTCGGGGAACAGGGTCCGGAACGCGGGCAGCAGGACATGGGGGAGGAAGGTGAGCCACGTGCTCGGCGGCTTCCCCGCGTGGATCCGCCGGACCTGATGGTCCCGACCGAGCCAAGCCTCGACCTCGTTCAGGATCGTGGACTTGCCACTCGCCTCGGACCCCACGAACGCGATCGATCGGACGGGGATCTGCGGCGTCTCGCCGCCGGCTCCGCCCAAGCCGACGAGGACCTGGTGCACCACATCCTCGAATCCCTCGCGGGAGTCGTCGGTGATCTCGGCGATCAGGAGTCGTTCGCGGATCGCTTCCCTCACCGCCAGGCGTTCGAAGAGCTCCACGGCACGCGCGAGCCTGCCCGCGACCTGGTTGCGGCTCCGTCCGGCCAGCTCACGGCGCGGATCTGGACGTCTCATCGCACGTTCCACCAGCAGATCGAGCGGAGCCCTCACGTAGACGATGCGGTCGGGCATGGGAACCAGGCGAGCGAAGCGGTCCAGATCGACGTCCCCGTACGGAGCATCGCTGTACACGAATAGTTGGTACGCCGAGAGGAGGACCCCTTCGTCGACCAGAACCGTCCTCCGGTCGGACGCGCGGCGAGCCAACTCGTGCACGCCAACCTTCCGGACGATGTTCACCCGGTAGTTGTACTTCGCGAACGTGGATGGCGCGTAGCGCCGGAGTCGGTCGAACGCGAAGCGGACGAACTCCCCATCCCGCCTATACGCTCGGACGAACGACGGGAACGAGATCACGTCCGCCGCGAGATTGATCGTGCTGGGATCGGTTATCCACCGCAGGCCCGCACGGTCGCGCACCAGATCGACGGACAGGATCGCGCGAGAGCCGTTGCTCCGCCGACGAACCTCCTTCGCGAGGCTCGTCTTCCCCGCTCCGCTGCACCCGATGAACTCAACGATCATCGGTGGGGCACCGCCGGTCGTGCCGTCTCCAGATACACGGCATCGGTGGCCGTACGCATGACGGGCAACGTGAAACGCGCGCTCACGTGCGCTCGGCACAGGCGACCGATCTCGCGCCGCTCGTCGGACGACATCGCTCGGTAACGCCTGATCTGCATCGCGAACCCTTCGACGTCACCCGGCCGGACGAACGGGATGAACCCGGCGTCTTCGGCGATCTCTCGGTGGGGCGGGATGTCGGACAGGATGACCGGGCATCCGGCAGCCATCGCCTCCAGGACGGCCACCGGCAGACCCTCGCCGTTCGAGGTGGAGACGAAGACGTCGGCTTCGGCGCACGCGACGAACACCTCTTCTCGGGGGATGAGGCCTCGCAACGTGACACGGTCCCGAAGGCCCGCGCGGTCGATCCGGGCTTCCAGCTCCGTTCCGAGCCGTCCCCCACCGATGAAGACGAGTCGACCGCCGTCGTCGCGGTCCACGCTGCTTGCGAACGCGTCGAGCATGACGAACGGGTCCTTCACGACATCGAGACGACCTACGGACAGGACGGTGAAGCGCCCATCCTCCCTGCCGACCGGGGCGGCAGCGACGGCGCGGTCGACCCGGTCGATGTCAGCTCCGTTCTGGACGACCCGCCAACGATCGCGTACGAGCCATTTCAGCGCCCGCGGCAGGCTCTCGTACGCCGACCGGCTGCAGAAGATCACGCGATGGAAGGTCGCGAGGGGGACGACCATCAACGCCTTGTCCCGAAGCCGGTAATCGTAGAACGAATCCTGGACGGTGTAGACCAGCGAACGCCCGAGCCGGCGCGATTGGCGCCGGGCGAGCACCGCGAGCAGCAACAGGACGCCCGACTGCGGGGCGTGAGCATGGATGACGTCGTAGTCATCGGCATCCAGCGCGCGCCCCAAACTTCGGAAGAACCCTCTCAGCGTTCCGTCACCAGCGAACATCGTGATCTCCGAAGGTGGGGTCAATCGCGGCACGAAGTAGGTGCTGATCGAGAGATCGCGCTCTCCGATCAACGGGAGACAGTGCTCGTTGTATTGCCCGTTGGTCTCGCCGAGCATCAGGATCAGGTGCAAGACCTTGAGCCTTCGCACGGCGGCATCCTGCGTGCCGGTCGGGACGGGTCGGCCCTCGCTATCGAGCATGTGCCGTCAAGCGGGGCCGGAGCTCCGTCGCGAGCAGGTCGGCCGTGGCTCCCTCGGTATCGAGGCGAAATACCTCCGGTGCCCCCCAGGCCTCGATGCGACGGAGCACCGCGTCGAACGATCGGCGGTACGTGTCGAGGAACCGGTAGCCCTCCTCGACCCCCTCGCCCTTCGTCCTGTGGAGCTGAGAACGCCCGTTGATCCTCCGCCACAGAACAGAGTCGGGTGCATCCAGCCAGACGATCGCGCTGAGCTCTCGAACCCATAACCGAAGCATGTCCTCCCACCACGCATCGAAGGCGGGCGTGGCCGTGAACGGCTTCCCTTCAGCCTTCAGACGAACGAGGGCGTAGATCGGCCCCTGATCGAGCACGGTGACGCCGCCGCGGCGGCGCATCTCACGTCGGAGGACGGTCCGCCACCGCGTCACGTACACCAAGAGCTTGAACTCCGGCCACGTCATCCGAGGCGGTCGGCGGTCGGTCGCGAGGATCGGCAGCAGGCGCGGGGTCGCCGTCGCGACCCGGAGGAGGTGGGATGGCAGCCGCGTGTGGATGAAACCGCCCACGGCGAACTCGGAGTCCTCGCACATCGACCGCGTGAGGGTGGACTTCCCGGAACCCGCCACGCCTGCGACTTCGACCAGGCGTGGCTTCGGCAGCGTCGGAAGGCGGGACCAGCGACGATGATCGATGGTGGTGCCCACGATGCCGTCGAAACCTCCCTTTCGGCCGAGATGCTCGTGCTTCGATGGGAAACGGTACGCGGGCACCTCGCTTGCGGCCATCTGATGAACGCCGTACCTGGGCTACGGTCCGCGGTGCAGGGCGGATCATGCCGCGCTCGTCGACGCGCAAGAAGCGGCCAGCCGAGGGCCGAACGTAGCCTCGGTACATCGGTTGCGTGATGGGAACGCCGACACGCACCAGCGTCGCTCGCGTCTTCGGCGCGTCCTGAAAGATGGTGGCCGACGGGTCGCATCGGCTCGGTACGTTTCTTACGGCGAAACGCGCATGCGCTGGAAGGGACCGGACCGCCACACTCGGTTCTCCAGACCGCGGAGGGGCGAATGGAGAGCGCGATCACCGGGACCGTGCTTCGTGCACCGTGCGGCGGAGCCTAGAGGATGGCTGTTCGCGAACCCCTCGTGGTTCTCCCCACGCCTCGCGTGTTGCGGTTCCGCCCTCCTCTTTCGAGTCTCATCCCCGTCACGGACGCGCTTGCCCTCGGGATCGTGTACGTCCTCGTGGGGTTCCACCCCGTCGCGATCGTGTTCGCCGTGCTCACGTTCCTGATCCTCAACAGCGACTCATCTCGGATCTTCCGGGTCAACCCCCGTCTCGGCGACGACGCAGCCTGGTTGCTGGGTCGCGTGGCCGTCTCCCTCCTGTTGCTGATGTCGGTGGTGGCGGTCGCCAAGCTCCCGCTCGACATCCGCGCGCACCTGAGCAACCTCACGGTGATCGCGCCACTCTCCGCGATCGCCGTGATCATCGGCCGGGCGGCCGCGTACGCGTTGGGTCGGGCGGCGAAAGGTCGAGGCGTCGCCTCCGAGCGAACCCTGATCGTCGGAGAAGGCGAACTGGCGATCGGGCTCGCGAAGACCCTGCTGGACCATCAGGAGTTCGGGTTGCGGCCCGTCGGGTTCCTGGGCCGATCGCAGGATGGGTCCGCGGTCCTCCCCTTCCTCGGTGAGTGCGCGGAACTCGATCACGTCGTTCACCAGCATTCGGTGAGTCGAGTGCTCATCGCATTCGGCGATACCGACGACAAGGATCTCGCGACCGTCCTTCGCGCCAGCGAGCGGACGCCCGCGGAGATCCACGTCGTTCCGCGATTCTTCGAACTGAGCGGGATCCCCCAGGGGGCCGCCGTTGACGACGTCTGCGGCATCCCGCTGTTCCACCTCCGCCGGCCGGCGCTCCGTGCGGCGGCACGGGTGGAGAAGCGGGCCTTCGACCTCGTTGGATCCACGCTCCTGCTCCTGCTCACCGCGCCGCTCCTCGCGATCGCCGCCCTCGCCGTCCGCTTGTCGAGCCCGGGTCCGATCCTGTTCCGGCAGAAGCGGGTCGGCCTCAACGGTCAGGTCTTCGAGATCGTCAAGTTCCGGACGATGCGCGAGAATGACGACTCCGACACGGCATGGTTCTCGGGCGACGACGATCGGGTGACCAGAGCCGGGCGCATCCTCCGGATGACGAGCATCGATGAGCTGCCGCAGCTGTTGAACGTGCTTCGGGGAGAGATGTCACTCGTCGGTCCCCGACCGGAGCGACCCCACTACACGGACCAGTTCGCGGCCACCGTGTCCCGCTACGACGACCGACACCGGGTGCTCGGTGGGATCACCGGGTGGGCACAGATCCATGGTCGATCGCGTGGCTTGGACGCCGTGCCGGAACGCGCACGCCTGGACAACTACTACATCGAGAACTGGTCGGTCTGGCGGGACCTCGTGATCATCGTCCGGACGGTCGCCGTGCTGCTGCG
>Ga0066685_10001002_pt1 | contig 11511 bp, 14 predicted proteins | sample GraSoiAngelo_134_FD_62305 | JGI IMG/M metagenome (GOLD analysis project Ga0066685, IMG submission 62305) | Grasslands soil microbial communities from the Angelo Coastal Reserve, California, USA - 14_0929_05_30cm | ecosystem: Environmental > Terrestrial > Soil > Grasslands | place: USA...
TCGGGAGCAGCTCGAAACGATGCTGTACGACCTGGAAAAGTCGAATCCCCGCGCGTTGCAACGAATCGCGTGGACGAATGGTGCGCTGCAAGCAGAGCTCTACGGGAAGCCCTTGACGATCTGTCTGCTCTCCCAGATCCCCCGATTCGAAGAGGTCATTCTACTGGACATTGACACGGATTTCCTGATCATCAAGTCCGTCTCCCCTGCCTTTCCATTCCCCGATCTTCCGGACCCCACTCCCTGGATCTGGCCGGAGGAGCTGGTGGAAAGGCTCCGGGAGCGCCAGCTCCGGAGCGATTGTGTCACCGTCGCCTATTCGGTCGAAGGCGGATATACGCCGTTAGGCTATAAATACCTGGCCGATGACCTCGCGTCGCTCTTGCGCGACCCGGATCTCCCGGCTGCCCAGCGCCGGCTGATGTCCCTGAAGCGGGAGGCCGCCAGTGCTCACGCCGAAGGCAAATATGCTGAGGCAAGGGAGAAGTATGAGCGCGCCTTACCTTTGAAAGCGGACGATGCCTCCGTTCACTATCGCCTCGCACAGCTCGCCTACGAGCAGGGGCACGGCAATGAGGCGCGCATGCATTACGAGCAGGCAATTACCTTGGACCCCACCTATCGGACGGAGTACAACAACCTCGGGCCGGTGTATCTCTCCCTCGGACAGGTCACGCAAGCCGCGGCTGAGTATCGAAAGATCATCGCGCTCGATCCGCAACACGCCAGTGCCCACCGCGGGCTGGGGGATCTTTCCGTGCAGCAGGAGCGGTGGGACGAAGCGCTGGCTCACTATCGACGAGCAAGCGAGCTGAGACCGGATGATGCCAGGGCTCGTTTGGGCCACGGTCGCGCCCAAGTTCACTTCCGAAACTGGACCTTGGCCGAAACAGAACTTATGCAAGCCGTGGGATCCACACAGTGCGAGGGAGCGGCTCAGTATTGGCTCGGGTATGTCTATACCAAGCAGCGACGTTGGGATGATGCCCTGGCGGCGTACAAAGCAGCGCGGCGGTGTCGCTTCCGCACGAGAGGGCTCTATCTGGCCCTGGGGCATCTCTATCTCCGAAAGGGGAACCTGTACCAGGCCACCCGCCATTATGGAAAGGCGGCCCGCTTCCTGGGTGCTGATCTCCGTCACCGTGTGCGGCATCTCCCGGAGTCAGTGAGACGGATGCTCACGACGATACGGCATGGTCATGCAACACGATAAGCGTCTCGCCAGGAGCGAGCGGTTCGCATGGCGGGTGATAGAAGACGAGGCGGTCCTGGTGGACCGGGATGAAGAAGAGGTACTCCGCCTCAATCTCATCGCGACGGAGATCTGGCAAGCTCTTGATGGCACCAGGACCGTCGAGGAGGTCATCGACCACATTCACCAATGCTTCGACGTGGACCGAAGGACGGCCGAGAAGGATGTGCTGCGGTTCGTAAAAGAACTGGTCACACGCGAGATGGTCGAAGAGGGTCCGACCGCCGCGAGGGAATCACGGGAACGACGATGAGCGGGATTCCCTACATCACGGGTCAGGATTTCGGCGAGCGATTTTCGCAGAGGCTTTCTGGTGACCGATTCCCACTGAGCGGCCAATGGGAGATCACTTGCCGCTGCAACCTCCGTTGCGTCATGTGCTACACGGACTGTTTCAACACCCCCGAGATGATCCAGCAGGAGCTCAGCTTTCCCGAGATCACCCGGATCATGGATGAGATCCAGGAGGCAGGCTGCTTGGAGCTCTGCCTCACCGGCGGGGAGCCGCTGGCGCGGAAAGATTTTCTGGACATCTACGCCTCTGCTAAGCAGAAGGGCTTCCTAGTGACCGTGTTTACCAACGGCACGCTGCTCACGGAGAAGATCGCCGATTATTGGAGGCAGTATCCACCCTCGATGATCGAGATCAGCCTCCACGGGTTAGGAAAGGACTCCTTCGAGCGGATCACCCAAGGAGCCGGCTCCTACGCACGCTGCCTGGCGGGCATCCGGCTCATCCTTGAGAGACAACTCCCCCTCACCTTGAAGACCACCGGGATGACGCTGAATCAGGATGAGGTCCTTCGCATTAAAGAGTACGTGGCTGGTCTGGGACGCGAATATTCAGCGAAGGTTCAGTACAAGTTCGGCTCGGACATCCGCCCGAGACTCGATGGCTCGGAGGATGTCTATGACTATCAGCTTCAGGCCGAACAAGTTCACGCCATTGAGCAAGCCGATTTCGAGTTCAGGGCTGAGCGCGCCACGCAGCACAGCCAAATGGAGGAGCGCGTGCGGCAAGGAAGGTCGCTCTGTTGGGGTGGACATCGCAAGTTTCACATTGACGCGTACGGACAGCTCCAACTCTGCTCGAACAACCGTCGGCAGAGCTACGACCTGCGGCACGGGTCGTTCAAGGAAGGCTTCTACGAGCTTCTCCCGCAGTTTCCCTGTCCCGCTCGACACCCGGAACCAGAACCGGAATTAGTGAGCATAGACGAGATTGAAAAAGTTCGAGAGCCACGTTTAACGAGTCACGATTAACGAATAACGATGCCCAAGCCCCTTCCCATGATCGAGTACAAGGAGTTCAGCCTGAACGTGCACACCCAGGCAGCGCACACGCGCACGGTCGTGACTGCCCAGATCGAACTGACCTACGGATGCAATCTCCACTGCGTCCACTGCTACACCGACTGTTACAACCGTGCGGACTTAATCAAGCAGGAGATGAGCTATGAGGAGATCACCCGGATCCTCGATCAACTGGCTGCGGAGGGCTGTCTCTGGGTCTGCTTCACCGGCGGCGAGATCTTCATGCGGAAGGATTTCCTGGACGTCTATGCCTATGCCAAGCAGAAGGGCTTCCTGATCACGCTCTTCACCAACGGCACCCTGTTCACCGAAGCGATTGCCGATTACTTGAAGGAGCATCCTCCCTTCAAAATCGAAATCAGTTGCCACGCCGCCACGGAGGAGACCTTTGACCGGATTACACAGGTCAGGGGCTCCTTTCAGCGGTTCATGAAGGGGGTGCGACTCCTCCTCGAACGGGGCCTGCCGATCAAGATCAAGACCAAAGCCATGACGCTGAACCGACACGAACTGGACCAGATTCAGGCGCTCGTGGAGGGACTGGGTCTCCAGTTCAGGCTGAACAGCACCATCTACCCGCGCTTGAATGGCGACCTGACGCCGACGCGGTACCGGCTCTCCCCTGACGAGATCGTGGAGTTGGAGTTCGGCCCAGAGGACCTTGAGCCCGAGACCTCCTGCACTTCAGCCGACCAGCCCCTCGGCTTCGAGCCGCCGCCGGACGATCGTCTATTCCGGTGTGGCTGCGGGACGACGGGCGTGCATATTAACGCCTGGGGCCAGTTGGGTACCTGCACTTGGGTGAGCGAGCCGAGGGTTGACCTCCGGCAGCAGTCCGTGGCCGCAGGAATTGCCGAGGTCTTTCCTCAGATCCGGAACGCTCAATATCAGACCGAGACGCCCTGTCGCACCTGTCACGTCCATACCTTGTGTGACAAGATGCCGGCCATCGCCGGAGCAGAAACTGACGGCAACCGGGAACAGCCGGTGACGCATTTCTGCGAGCTGGCCTTCAAGCGAGCGGCGCGACTGGAGTCCATCAACACAGACAGGACAGGGGGAACATGAAATACACCGACCATTGCCTTGAGAAGCATCCTCTCGTCGCCGCTCGGCATATCGGTGGAGCCGTCGTCCTGGTCCCCTTACCAAAGGCGGGTTCGGAAATCAGGTATGTCTACAGGCTTCAAGATCCGGTCTCAAGAATGCTCTGGCAACTGATTAACGGCCGAAGGACACCTCGAGAGATTTGCAAGCACGTGTGCCGAAAGTTTGATGTCACGCCGATCCAGGCGAACAGTGATTTCCGGAAGTTTCTCACACGGTTGCGCGAGATCGGCGCGATTACAGAATTCGCGTCACACCTGCCGGCTGGACGCGAGAGGAGAAACCGCCGCAAAAATTTGAGGAGGGAGGATCATGAAGCATCGAGCACCCTACACAAAGCCAAAAGTCATAGCCGTGAAGCTGAACCCTGACCAGGCCGTCTTAAGCGCTTGTTCGGCGAGTGCCACCACGATTAGAGATATAGGGGGCACCGGGGGCTGCTCGCCTCGCAGCAGTCATAACTGTCGTAGTCGTGCCGCCGGACACGCATCGGAGTACGATTCTGCTGTCACCTCTTAGAGATGTAGAGTGCATTCGCCTGATGGGGGGGAGCCGGGGCAAGAAGAAAGGCTAAAGGATGCGTCGGGAAGTCCTCTCGTTCGTCGTGTGTCCGCGCAAGAAGGCGGCGCGTCCTTGCCGGGGCTCCCTGCGGGTTGAACGGGTGCTGAAATCTTGGGACCAGGATGTCGAGGACTTCCTGGAAGCCATCGTCCGATGTGAACGCTGCCGGGCGCAGTACCCCGTGCTCTGCGGGATTCCTATTCTTCACCCCGAGACCCCCCGCTTCCTCCGGCAGAACTACTATCTCCTCGTAGAGCACGCCCATGCGCTCACCTGTTTGAGCGACGCCATGCGCGTCGAACTTACGAACATGGCGCTCCTGGATTTGAAGAGCGCCAGCGAGGAGGTCTTTCCGCCTCAGCGGCGATTCAACCGCGACGAGCAACAAGACTTTCATGCCAGGATTGGGCCCTATCTCTGCAACCATTATGATGACCTCGCCTCCATCGTGAGCCCCTGCGATCCGCTTTACCACTTTCTCCTGAGCTATCCCAAAAGGAATCCTCATACCGTTCTGGAGCAGTTTGCCATCCTGCACGGCAATGGGTCTGGCGGCTTGGCGGTAGATATCGGGTGCAATGTTGGAGGGTTAATCGCCAAGCAGGCGCAACGATACGATTTTGTCTATGGTGTCGACCTTTCCTTCGAGGCTCTCTTGCTGGCCAGTCGGATCCTGAAGCAGCGGCCGACTGCCCTGAGGCGATATCGACTTTACCGGGACGGGTGGCGCTACGAACTGCGGCCGATCCGCGTGCCCCGATGTCCGAATGTGGAATTCGTCGTGGCCTGCGCGACCAGCCTGCCGTTTCGGGCTGAAACGTTCGAAACGGTGTCGAGTTGCAACGTCATCGATATCGTCGCGAAGCCGCTCAATGTGCTGGATGAACAATTGAGGGTCCTGAAACCCGCGGGGGTGTTCCTGACGTCCGATCCGTATGAGTTTTACGGTCCGGGAACAAAACGCCTGAAGACTCAGGGCCGCCGATCCCCTCTCAGCATCATCAAAGACCGCATTACTGAAACAGCCAGGATCGTGCGGGAAGATGATTATGTTCCTTGGGTCACCCACACATATGAGCGACTCCATATGGTCTACTACAACCACTGCCTAGCGGCCATCAAGCAACCGAAGGCGCAGCGTAATCGTACGGAGAAGTAGCGTCTGAGGGTCTGGGCACAGAAATGCCGCGGTCCGAGAGAGCCGTTTCCGAACAGGCGCTACGCGTGGCCACAACCGGGAGCAGGCCATTGGTCTCTTTGAAGATCGGCCCACTCAACGTGTCCGTTTCCTGGGAGGATTGCGAGGCCACGGAATGGCCCCACCCCTTCTACATCCCCTTTACCACCGAAGCGGTCCCAGACCTGCGTCTCCACGTTCACTTCCAGGAGGATCTGCCTTCGTACCCCCTGGAGGACCGTCTCTTCGAGGCCCAGGACAATCGCTGGAATCTCTACCGATATCCCGACGGGTATGTCCTGGAAACCTACGATACCGCATTCGGACAGAAGAATCGTGTGGCCTTGATGAACCATGACTGGACCTGTGGTCGGGTCTTTGTGAGACCGGAGCCGACGAGAGGCGGCAAGCGGACCGCCGCGCAGTGTGTCACTCGCCGGGCTTGGTCGCTGCCGATTCTGTTACGACAGTTGGGCGAACTGCTCGTCGTCAATCTGCTGAGCCGCAATCGGGGCCTCCTGGTGCATGCTCTGGGGATTAACGACCGAGGAACCGGCTTGCTCTTTGTCGGGCGATCCGGGAGCGGAAAGACGACCTTGGCTAATCTGTATCAAGGTCAATGTGGTGTCACGATCTTGAGCGATGAGCGGATGATCATCAGCCTGGTCGGGTCGGAGTTCGTCATCTCAGGGACGCCGTGGCCCGGCGGGGCGATGCTTGCCTCGGCCGACAGTTTACCGCTTCGCCGGATCTTCTTTCTCGAGCATGCCAGGACCAACGTGCTCTGCCCTGAAAAACCTGCGACCCTCGCCGGGCTTCTTTTTCAGCAACTCTTCCTACCCTTCTGGGATCGGCAGTGCCTGGCGTTCACTCTGCGGTTTGCTGACGAACTGCTTCAAACTGTTCCAGTCCATCGTCTCGGCTTCGTCAACGATTCTACGGTCATCGAGTTTATCCGAGAACAGGTGAGTGCTGTGCCATGCCCCGCCCGATAGAAGTCCTGAGCAAGGAAAGCTTCTGGTCGCGCATGGCACAGAAGGCCGCGGCGAACCGTGTCCCGTACGAGGTCATGATCGAGCTCACCTATGGCTGCAACCTGCGGTGCGTCCACTGCTTCAACCCGACGCACCAGGCGAAGGGTGAACTAACCACAGCGCAAGCCATGGCAATTCTCGACCAGCTCGCCGAGGTCGGATGCCTGTCGGTCGGTTTCACAGGGGGCGAGATTTTCACTCGCCCGGATCTGCTCGAAATAGTTGCCTATGCCAAGAGAAAGGGATTCGTTATCACCCTGTTGACCAACGCCACGCTCCTCACGCCGCAACGAGCCGACCGGATCCAGGCGCTCCACCCCGCATATGTGGAGGTCTCGATCTATGGCGCTACCCCGGAGACCTATGAACGGGTTACCAGGGTCCCTGGTTCCTTCGAGCATTTCCTCACCGGCGTAGGGTTGCTCCGGGAGAGAGCTATCCCGCTCATCATCAAGATGCCCGTGATGACGTTGAACCAGCATGAGGTCAAGCAGGCGAAAGCACTGGTCGAGGGCTGGGGGATCAAGTTCGTCTACTGTTCCGATATTCACCCTCGCGTCGACGGCTCGCTCGAACCCTTGCAATACCGACTCACCCCTGAGGACGTGATCCGCATCGACGACGTGGTGCTTGGCTCCGAGAGGTGGAGCGCAGCAGGGGGGACAAAAAAAGAGGGCAGTTGCCCACGACCGCCCTCCGGACAGCTCTTCACCTGCAATTGCGGCACGAACTCCCTCGCCGTGACGCCGTATGGACGGATGAACCTGTGCGTGGCCCTTCCAACTCCCGGGTACGATCTGTTGAATGGAACTGTTGCCGAAGGATGGCGACGACTGGTGGAGTTCGTGGACGAAGCCAATGCCCGGCCCGGACCAGCCTATGAGTGTCCCACCTGCGCGCTTCACGACCACTGCCGGCAGGGACCCATGGACGCCTGGTTGGCAACGGGCAGGCTGGAAGTGTGCCTCCCCCATTTCAAAGAGCTGGCGACCTTGGAACAGCATGTCGTGGAACCGGTGCGCCCAGAACAAGACGGGCCTGCCGCGGGGACTTTATCTCCTGGCAGAACAGAACCCAGTTGAATGCGTTGGATGTCTGTTCGCTATTTCATCGGATACGGCCTCGTCCTGCTGAGTCGCATAGCGAAGGCGCTTCTCGCGAAAGCCTTTGAAGCGGCCGCACTCGCCGAACAATTCTCGGTGATCATCTGGACCCCGAGCGAGATCGATCGCTATGCGAAGGGCGACTGGGATCACAGGTCAACTGTTCTGACCTATTCACAGTTGGATCAGTGGCTGGACGAGACCGAAAAGAGCCTCATCGAAAAATATTTCACGAAGCGGGCCGAGCTTCTGAATGTGGCTTGCGGTGCAGGGCGAGAGGCGTTGCTGCTGGCCAGGCGGGGACTGCGCGTGACAGCGATGGATTGGGGCCCCGGAATGATCACCGCGGCCCAACGCCGCGCACGAGAAGCGGGTCTACCCATTCGCTTTGCGGTAGCGGACATGTTCAGTCTGCCGTACCGGGAGCAGACGTTCGACCACCTGCTGCTGACGAATATCGCCTATAGCTACATCTTTGTCAGGCGCCGGCGGATCCGATTCTTGGGACAAGCGCATTCGGTGCTGAAATCCGGCGGAATCTTCATCATCTCGTTCGCCCGCGCGTGGGGCGACTCCAAAGCCCCGGGAGGACTGTTGGAACGCCTGTTCATGAGACTGAGCCAGCGGTCTCCCTTCAACAGAGAGTACGAACCTGGCGACCGGTTTTCAGGTACCTTCACCCATTTCTTCCGGTCCGAGGAGTTGGCCCAAGAATTCCAAGAAGCTCAGTTCCTCATCAAAGACTGGCTGTGGGATAAGGGCTATGCCGTCTTGGTCAAACTGTAAAGACCTGGTTCACATCAGGCAGCAAGCGCTCAGCAGCGAGAGACTTGATCTGACCGACCTGTTGGAGGTCAGCGACCTGCTGCTCCGCCATAAGGCGCTGAGCTTCCGCGTGGCTGGGTGGAGCATGTACCCCACGCTGTGGAAGGGGGATCAGCTCACGGTGGAGCCTTCGTCCCCGGCGCAACTTTAGGTTGGGGATCTTCTCCTCTTCCATGACCACGGCCGTCTGTTACCAGCGCTATAAGACTCACGGGTTCAGCATGGAACCCTTTCTCCGGAACGGGGACGAACTGCTTATCCATGTTGCCGCCGGGCAGAGGTATCGGATCGGGGATATCCTGCTTTACCGCTCTCCCTTTCACCCGGAATCGGTCGCCCATCGCTTAATTGCCATTGAAGGCAGTGGAGATTTTATGGTGTTGCGTTCCGATTTTGAACCCCGCTTTACGGAACGCGTTTCCTCCGGCGCGGTATTAGGCAGGGGGGTGGCGATCCTGCGCCATGGGAAAATCATTTCGATTTCTTCAGACCGATGGTCGAAGCGATGGCTGAATCGTTTCATCGTAAAAGTTTATCCCGCGGTGCTTGACACAAAGCATCGTGCTGTTGTGCGGCTAAAGCCGGTCATTTCTTTTTTTCAGGGTTTTCCCCTTTATAGAACAATCATCACTACCTTGATCGCAGGCCGGCTGCACTTTGATTCCAGTTCATCCGGCGATCAAGCGCAGCTCCGGGCTTGGGTCGGGGGCCGTTTTGCCGGCGGTCTTTCCATGGGCCGCGGCGAAGGCAAAGACAAGGATTGGCTTTGGATCTCCAATTTATATGTTCGAATTCGCTATCGCGGGACCGGCATTGACAGCGCGCTTATGGGGGAAGCGCAGACGTATGCCAAGACCAATGGATTTCGGGGGTTAATGCTTACCCGGGAAAGCGGGGACCCGGTTTCCGCCAACTTCTATCGAAGAGTCGGTTTTGAAGATTGCGGCACGTGGGACGGCAAACCGCTGATGCGAAAGGCGGTTTGAACCGCTTTTTTTCGAGGCACCTGCACCCTATTCAGGCCAGCGACGGAGGGGACGTGGGAGCGTTACGTGCCATCACTGAGTTGACGGCTTCCTTCCGAGGGGCAGACGTCCTCGTCCTCTGCTATCATCGAATCCGAAGCCGCGAGCGCTTTCATTCCCAGATAAAAGCTCTGGCCGAACACGGGTATTCCGTCCTTACAATGGAGGAATTCACGAAATGGCTGAAGGGCTCTCCCCTGCCCTCCCGTCCCGCCGCGCTGCTGACATTCGACGGCTGTTATGACGATCAGCTCGCGATTGGGTAGCGGAGACCTCGGCGAAATGGAAGCCATGGAACTTGAACAAATGCTTGCTGCTTATTCACGCGTCAGCTCCGCCAACAAAGCAAAGTTTGCAAGATTGAAGGTTGTCCTCCAGCAGTTCCATACCAAGGGGATCGACTGCCTCCTGCTCAAAGGCGCCGACCTCATCCTGCGCCTCTATGGCGTCCTCGGCTTGCGGGGGATGGTGGATGTTGATCTTCTCGTACACGAGGAGGACTTGCCGGCGATCGACGGGCTCCTTCGCAGCCTGGGGTATCGGACGCAAATTGATGGAAACCCAGCCTACCAGGATCCTGAGTCCATCCTGACCTTGGATCTCATCACTGAGGTATGGTACGTGGATGACCAGGAAGTAATCTGGCAACGAGCGGATCAAAGAGACTTCGAAGGGATCCCGGTCAAAGGCATGGGAGTAAATGATCTGCTCGTGTATCTGACCGCCTACAATGTGGCCCACCGAGCATATCTGTTACCCTCATTTGCGCGCGACATCGCATTCCTTGTCGAAAAGGAACACCTGGATTGGGCGTTCATCCTAGAGGAAGCTTGCCGGCGGCACCTGAAAATCCCCCTGCACCACGGCCTCTCCTATGTCATCAGACACACCAGCACTTCCATCCCGCTTCATGTCCTTGAAGAGCTTGCCCCCACGAACAGAACCGAGAGGTTCTGTTCGTTCCTCCTGAATAAACTTGTTACGGAGCAGCCGATTGCCGAATTGGGTCATCTCCTCTTGTTCCTGACACAGCCGGCGCGGAGGAAAGGGCGCTGGCTCAAAAACTCACTCTTTCCCTCCAAAGCATTCATGACAAATCGCTACGGCGAAGAATGGGCCAGAGCCCCGTTGGCCACCAGGCTGGGGAGGCCCTTCTCTCTCGCCTCTCAATCCCTTCGTTTGTCGTCCAGGCTCGCCGTGGCCCTGCTGACCCGCCGCAATCAGTAAATTGCGCGAACTGCACATCCTTTTGCCAGTGCCGTCCGTAAGATGGTATGATGCGCGCCCACTCTGCTTGTCAGGTCGGACCCGTGAGACACGGCGCGCATGGACGCTTCGCCCAGACAGGCCTCATCACTGATTGATCCTGACCTTCTCGCTCGCGTTGGCAAAGGGGATCACCAGGCATTCAGCGAGCTCTACCGTCGAACCAGTTCGCTGCTGTTCACGCTGGCGCGACGGATCTTGAGCGATCGTGATGAGGCGGCCGATCTGTTGCAAGAGATCTATCTCGAAGTCTGGTGCAAGGTCGTCCGCTATGACGCCGGACGCGGCTCGCCGATGGCCTGGCTCGTCACCATGACCAGAAGCCGCGCCATCGACCGCCTACGCTCCCGCGCCTCAAGAGGTCATGGTATAACCGATTCACTGGACCGTTCGCCCGCCGCCCAGGTGCAGGACCAGACGCCGGGGCCGTTGGAAGCTTCTGCAGATCTGGAGCTTCGAGGGCTAGTCGCGAAGGCATTGACCGAGCTTCCAGCAGCCCAGCAGCAGGCGTTGGAGCTGGCGTATTACGAAGGCTTGTCGCACACCGAGATCGCTGGGCGCTTGAATGAACCGCTGGGCACGATCAAAACACGGATCAAGTTAGGCATGAACAAGCTGCATGCCACCCTCCGCAGCTATTGGGACCGAGGGTAGCCACAATGGCGCACGAGCAATTTGAAGAAGCGGTTCCGCTCTACGCCATCGGGGCATTGGAGAGTCAGGAGCGCCTGGCCTTGGAGGCTCATCTCCTGACCGGCTGCACGGTCTGCCGTCTGGCTTTGAAAGAATATCAAGAGGTCGCAGCACTGCTGCCGTATGGATTGCCGGCTGCCGCCGTTCCACCCAC
>Ga0066685_10001009_pt1 | contig 11477 bp, 8 predicted proteins | sample GraSoiAngelo_134_FD_62305 | JGI IMG/M metagenome (GOLD analysis project Ga0066685, IMG submission 62305) | Grasslands soil microbial communities from the Angelo Coastal Reserve, California, USA - 14_0929_05_30cm | ecosystem: Environmental > Terrestrial > Soil > Grasslands | place: USA...
CCCAGCACCCCCTCCAGTTGCTAAAGTCGGGCTAAGGACGACCGACGGCTCCCTGTATCGATTGATCGGTAGGTAGTGGAGGGAACGTAAGGCCCACCACCAGATAGAGCGGGATGGCAGTCAACAGCAGCACGTTTATCCCCCACGTCACCGAAAGACCGATGCTCAGCACGGGTGCCAGCACCGAGAAGATGCCGTTGATGCCCCAGGCCCAGGGAACAAACCGGGCGTCACCGCCTGCTTTCAGTCTATCCAGCGCTGTCGGCACGAACGTTCCCATCAGCAGCCCCAGTGGCATCACTAAACCGGCTACGATCATCGCTCGCGCCATGAAAGGCAAAGCCACCCATGACGCGAGTTTGGGCAGGATAAAGCGGTGTTCCAGCAGCAGAACCCCAGCCAAGGCGAAGCTGACCATTCCCGCTCCCCGCAAGGTCCGCACTATGGGCGCCGAAAAAAGCGACCCCAATCCGGTGGACAGCAGCAGAACCGCCAGCACCACCGAAAGCGCGTAGTTCGGATGTCCCAAAAAGAGGCTGAACTTCTGGAATAATGCGATTTCAATCGCAAGGTACCCGAGGGCGGTGCCAGCAAAGGCAACCGCGTACCGCCAGCGGCGGGAGCCTTCGCCCGGGGCTGCACCCATGAGGCGCAACGGCACCCAGACGCAGATAATCGCCGCCAGTCCGACGAGAAAAAAGAGTATGGTCAGACTGATTTCCATGGCCGGAACCGTAGTGCGGATCAGTTGGTCTTGCGGCCAAAGGTGCCGCCAGAAGGAGTATCGGAAAAAAAACGGGCAATTGTCGGTCACCGGGGTGACATTGAACGGGCAAATCGCGTAATAGGCCTGTTCATGCGCCGCCTCGTCCAGGGCCAGGAAGCTTTGATAGAAGTTTTTTTGGGCCGGGTTGAGGTGCGGAGCGGCGCTCACTTTCAGGAATTTGTTGGTGGCTGCCCACGAACTGAGGCGTTGTTCCTCCAGTTCGGTGAACGGTTTCTTCTTAACCAGCAAGGCGGTGAAATTACCCTCGTTGGCGGTGAGCATGATGATGTGGTGGGCGGGCCGAGTTGCGCCCGCACGGCGCAGCGCGGCCACTGCGGTGGTCAGGCCGCGCAACATCTCGCGAGGCGGAATGTACTCCAGCCGCATCATGTTGAGCACGCCCTGATCGGTGAGGCGCGAAAGATAAAGATCGAACGCCTCCGCCGTGTAGAGATAATTTTCGGAAAACACGTTGGCCGCGCCCGGCGTGCCGCTATAGGAATCGACGCCGGACAATTGCAGCACGTCGAATTGGCGCGGAGTGGTCGCCAGATAATGACGACCCTCGGCTTGTACGAGGTGGACCCGGGGATCGGCCACGCAGGCCCTGAAGTAATCCCGATACGTCTCCGTCAGTATTTTTACCGTGGCCGCATTGATTTCCACTGCGGTGATTTCCGGCGCCTCGAAATAAAGCGCCGTGAGAATGTCGAAGCCGCCGCCGACGCCAATCGTCGCCACCCGCGGGTGCCTGACGCAAGTGGCCTCGTAAGCCGCCGCGTAAATGGTTTGATCGATGCCGGCGAGCGATTTCGGATCGCCGTCGTACTCCACTGCAAAGGTGAAGGCAAAATTATTTTGAGTGATGATCCGTTTGAACCGTTTGAGAAAGGCAGGATTATCTCCGATCAGGACTGGATACGGGATGTGCTCAGGATCCGGTGGAGGAATCCGCGACACTTCAATTCGGGCGACGGGGTCCCAGGCTATATGTTCGAGGAAATAGCCGCTTCCGGGCTGCTGCGTGGCCGCCAGAATTGAACCGTCGCGATGGCGCATTTCAAAAAACCACCTCTGAAACAGACTCGCTGTCACAATCAGCAACGCTGCAAACGCCAGCAATCCTCGCACTGGCCATCGCCGCGGTGGCAGCAGAAAAACGGCGACGACCCACTGCAGGAGGCAGGCCGCCAACAGGCTCGTTTCCACGCCCAGGAAGGTAATCGCCGGCACAACAGCAAGTGCGCCGCAGGCGGAGCCGAGGAGATCGGAACAATAAATCCGTCTGGCCGGCAAACCCGGCGCCGAAAGCAACATACCCAGAATGAAACCACTGAAGGCAAACGGCACGGCATAAAGCAATGCGAACGGCATGAGGCCAAAAAAGGACGAAACGAATTCTCCGCGCGAGGCGAACTTCTGGTGCCCGACGCCGGCGTGACAAAACAGCAGCGTCACCCCGATTGTGGAAATTACAAAGAGCGACGCCCAGAGATTGACGGCTTCGTTGAATTGCTCCAGGAGGCGCGGAAGCCAGCGGCTCAGCAGGGTGCCGGAGAAGGCGAAGCCCAACATGGTTAGCGAGATGACGAGGAAGGCGTAGTTATTCAACAGCTTGGCAGACACGATCCGGTGGACCAGGATTTGTAGCGCCAGCGTGATCAAGGCGGTGGCAAACGCCAGAACATTTGCCCGTGAAATCGAGGTGGGAGCCGAAATTTTCAACGCGTGGAGGATTCGGCAACAGCGTTCCTTTTTCAAGGGCAGAAAACGCCGCGCGCCAGATAGAGAGACATCCGGCGGGTCCGCGTTGGTTACTCAAAGCGCCGGCGCGGAATACGGCAACCCATGCGCTTCCGCGACCGCTTTACAAGTCAGCTTCCCGTTCATCACGTTGATGCCTCCGGCCAAAGCAGGCATTCGATGACAGGCTTCCGCCAGTCCGTGGTCGGCGAGCAGTTCTATGTAGCGATAAGTGACGTTAGTCAACGCCTGTGTGGCGGTCCGCCCGTAAGCCGCGGGCATGTTCGCCACGCAGTAGTGAATGACGCCTTCCTCGACGAACACCGGATCGTGGTGCGTCGTGGGTCGCGACGTTTCCGCGCAACCGCCCTGGTCGATGGCGATATCCACCAGCACGCTGCCGGGTCGCATCCGCCGAAGCATCTCGCGGCGAATGAGGCGGGGCGCTTTGGCGCCCGGCACCAGCACCGCGCCGATCAACAGGTCAACCGCGGGCAACAGTTCCATCAAATGCGCTTCGTTCGAGTAAAGCGTGTGCGCCGTGTGGAGGGTGATATCGAGAAAACGCATCCGTTCCAGGTCCACTTCCAGAATCGTGACATCCGCGCCCAGACCGGTGGCCATGCGGGCCGCGTTGACGCCGGCCGCGCCGCCGCCGAGCACAACGATCCGCCCCGGCAGAACGCCTGGCACACCGCCGAGCAACACGCCGCTGCCGCCGAAATGTTTCGCCAGAAAATAGCCGCCGACAAGAATCGACATGCGCCCGGCGATTTCGCTCATCGGCTCGAGCAACGGAAGGCGGCGATTCACCTCGATGGTTTCATAGGCAAGGCCAGTCACACCGGATTTTGCCAGAGCTTCGGTCAGCGCCCGATTCGCCGCCAGGTGCAGATAGGTAAAGAGCAGTTGGCCGGGACGCAACAACGGACATTCGGACGGCTGCGGTTCCTTGACTTTGACAATCAGGTCGGCTTGCTCAAACGTTGCGGCGTGATCGTCCACGAGTTTCGCGCCGGCCTGCTCGTAGTCGCCGTCCGGGTAGCCGGCGGCGACGCCTGCGCCGCGCTCGACAACCACCTGGTGCCCGCGCTTGATAAGTTGATAGGCGGCGGACGGGAGCAGCGCGACACGATACTCCTGGTCTTTGATTTCCTTGGGAATGCCTACGATCATGGCGCGCGTTGGACGAGAGTTGGGGCCACCTTTCGCTTTTGTGCATGCATTGGGACCGTGAGCCCCCTCACCCGCCCTTCGGCACCCTCTCCCCCTCGGAGGGGGAGAGGGACGGGGTGAGGGGGCGGTTCATGGAGAGCCACCTTTCGCTTTTGCGCACGCATTGGCATCAGACCCAATCCAGCGTTTCGGACCGCCGTGGCGAAAGTTTGCGGAGCAGCTCTTCACACTGCTGAAGCATTCGGCGAAGCCCGCGGTCGTGCGGATTGATTTTGAGCGCGGCGCGGAACGACTGGCAGGCGTCTGCCAACTCGCCGACGTGCAACTGGCATAGCCCCATTCCCTGCCACGCGCCGAAATGGTGGGGATTCAGGGCGACGACCCGTTTGCAGTCGGCGATGGACTCTTCGTATTGTCCCCTCTGCCAGTAAAGAACTGCGCGCCGGTTCCAGCCCTCGGCGAAGTTCGGATATTTCGCGATGATTTGATTCAAAATGGCGAGCGCTTCGGGAAACTTTTGCCGTTCCATCGCGACGTTGGCAGATTGGGCGAGGCGAAAAGCTTCCTGGCCCCCCGCGTGGAACCAGAGGTTCCAGAGTGAGTCGGCTGCGATTTCACGGACCGACGCGAAAGGAGACTTGAGCGCGCGCAGCAACTGGTCCTGCCCGCCAAGCCACGCCAGGTCGAACGCAGCGGAAATCTTCTGGCGTCGGTCGCCGGACAAAAGTCTCTGGTAAAGCCGTTCCTTGTTCCAGCTGGTGTATTGCCCGAAGTAGAAGGCGGCATACACAACAACGAACGCGGCAAAAAAACTGTAGAGCTTGCGTAAGAGCGGTGTGAAAAACAGGCGCACGGACCGAGTATAGCCAAGAGTCGCTTTGCCGCAAGCCGGACGGAAGCAGCGTCGCCGAGCCGCGGCTTCTCTCGAAAACCGATCCCCGGAAGCATAGCATTCAGTTTAAGTGACCACGAACGATTCGGCAGAGCGGGATGCCTCGTTTGTTCGACGGTTCCTTGATTTCTTTGGGACGCTGATGATCGCGAACAGAGGGTAACAAGCTCAAAGTTCAAAGCGCAAAATAAGCGCCAAACTCAAAGCTCCAGCGACGCGACGATCAAAGCCGATGGCCACTTGGAATTTTGGGCTTGGAATTTCTTTTGAACTTTGCGCTTTGAACTTCCTACAGGATATTCGCCGCCAATTCGGCCAGTTCAGATCGCTCCCCCTTTTGCAGTTCGATGTGCGCGGCGATCGGTTCGGGGCGGAACTTGCTGATGATGTAATTGAAGCCGTTCGACGACGAGTCCACGTAGGGATTGTCAATTTGATAGGGGTCGCCGGTGAAAACAATCTTGGTGCCATGGCCGACGCGGGTAATGATGGTCTTCACTTCAAGCGGGGTGAGGTTTTGCGCCTCGTCAATGACCATGAACTGATTCGCAATGCTGCGGCCACGGATGTAGCTCAACGCCTCCACCACGATGCTGCCGGAACGCATCAAGTCGCCGCCGCGCCGTTGTTCGTGGCCCATGTTCAGATCGCTGAGCATTTCGAGCGCGTCGTGAATCGGCTGCATCCACGGGTTCAATTTCTCTTCGAGCGAACCGGGCAGGAAGCCGAGTTCCTTGCCCATGGAAATCGTTGGACGCGCGACAACGAGCCGGCGATACTCGCGGTCCTGCACCGTTTTCTTCAAACCCGCCGCCATCGCCAGCAACGTTTTGCCCGTGCCGGCTTTGCCCATGAGCGTGACGAGCTTGACGCGGTCGTCCAGCAGCGCGTCGAAGGCAAAGTGCTGCTCGCGATTGCGCGGTTTGATGCCCCACGCGCCCTCGCGAGCATCGGTAATGGGAACCAGTTTGTTGTCGGTGGCATCGACCTTGGCCAGCGCCGCGCGCTTGGGATTGGTGGCGTCGGTGAGCGTGCAGTATTCGTTGGGGAAATGCGGACCGCCACCGTTCAATTCAAACTCTTCGTCCGCCCGAAAGGCTGCCAGTTCAACCGCGCTCACCGCCAGCTCGAACATGCCCGTGTAAAGGTCTTTGATGAGCACGCGGTCGGTCTCGTAATCCTCCGCCTGCAAGCCGAGCGCGTCCGCTTTGATGCGAAGATTGACGTCCTTCGTGATGAGAATCGTCCGCTGTTTCGGGTGCTCTTTTTGCACGGTAATGGCCAGCGCAACGATGCGGCTGTCCACATTGTTGTCGCCGCTGGTGAGGAGGCCGTTCCGGTTTTTGTCCTGGAAAATGACGCGCAACCGGCCTCCGTTCGGGAGGGTGACCCCTTCGCTCAAACGGCCTTTGGCGCGCAAACTGTCGAGCGTGCGCGAAACCGTGCGGGCGTTCGCCCCGCGCTCGGTGGATTCGCGTTTGAACCGGTCAACTTCCTCGATGACCTCGATGGGAATCAGGAGGTTGTGCTCCTGAAAATTGAGGATCGAGTTCGGGTCGTGCAGGAGAACGTTGGTGTCGAGAATGTAATTTTTCACTGAGAACGAACGGATCGTATCCGGGTCATGCGCCCATGCCACTGCTTGAGCCGGGAGTGAGCGGGCGGCAAATGATAGTGCCCGGAATAAAGAAAGTTGCCGAGCATGCCGTAAAGATCGAAATCCACAAAGCGCGGCCGCTCTTCCAGCAGGAACGAATGGTCCAGCAGCATCTCGTCGAACGGCAAAAGGCTTTGCGCGAAACCTTCCAGCAACTGCGCCTGCTGGTTCTGCCACTGCTCCAGGCAATGGCGGCCGAACTTGCGTTCCTTGTGCCGCACGAAGGCCCACCATTCCGATTTGGGCACGAACTCCTGCCAGTAAACATCGTTGAGTTTGAAACCGCAGCCTTCCACTTCGCTTTCAATGCAGCGCCAGAGGATGCTCTGCACGCCTTCACCCTCGCGCGGGAACAGGCCGAGCTGAAATTTATCATCCAGATACTTCCCGATCACTTGAGAGTTGTCGTCGGTTTCAAACACGACGGTTTTGCCGTCTTTGATGATCGGCACGCTGTAATAACGGCCCTTGGTCAGCTTCCAAACCAGCGAGCGCTCCGTGTTGGGGACGTTGATGATGTTGAATTTTGCGCCGGCGTATTCCAGGATGCGGCGTTGCACGATGCAAAACGGACTCCAGGGAAACTGAACCAGCTCAATCATGCGGCCAGGCGGGAATGAGCGGCGCTCACCAGGTTCGGCAGTTGGCCGGTCAAAAGCTTGAGGCGATGAAGCGACTTTTCCAAATCGGCGGCGAAACGCCGCGCCTCGTAACGGTTGCCGGCAATCTGCAACTTGCGCAGCGCGCTTTCGACCGCTTTGTGCCCGCGCGTGAACTCGGCGTCGAGCCGCTTGGCTGTCCGATCGATGGCGAGCAGGCGTTCAAACTCCTTCATCCACCAAGCGCCACCCGCCAGCACCTCCTCGATGTCCCGCCGCACACGCGCAATCAGGCCCGGGTTGAAGGTGTAAAAACCGTCGAACCGTTTGTGTTCAAATGTTTTCGCCCCATCAGCCTGTCGGCCGATCAAGAGCGCCTGGCAATGGTGTCCTCGATAAAGCACGGTCCAGAAAGGCGCCAGCGCCTTGTGATTTGTGGCGACGAATTTCAAATGACCGTGGCGTGGCGGTCTCTTCCCTTTGGCGATGACGCGCGTGTCCCTCAGCGTCGCGGCGAGTTGCCAGTAACGCTCGCGATGCGGCTCGAAATACTTGAACTCCTGCATCGTCGCCAGCAAAAATCCGTTCGCCTCCTCCAGCGCCACCTCTTCAATGGCGTGACTTGCTGCCAGCATCGCCTCCGCGTCAAACCGGTAAAAGTGATGCTCAACCATGCCCGTGGACATGGCGCAGGAACATGGTTTCCCCTTCTCATCAGTGTTCCAGACCGACGCGTCCATAGGCAGGTAATCGCGCACATGTCGCAGGAAATCTTCGTTGGACAACGGTTTCTTTTTCAGCACGATCAAAATTTAGGTGTCGTAATTCAGGCTGACAAGCGGAAATCCCGATCGATCGTCGCGCGCTTCTCGACGCACTGAGGCGTCCCGCCCGGCAAAGCGAGCGCGCGGTCAGTCACCCAGCAATTTCTTCAACTGCTCGCGTGCCGCGGGCGCGCGAGACTTTTCCTCCGCGGGCGGAACAAACACGCGGCGGATAAACTCGAAGTATTCGCAAAAGTTGCCAACGTGTTTTTCGAAAACCGGTTCCGCGCGACGGTCCCGGCATTGGTGCGCCGCGCGCGCGTCGTAGCTCAGGCAATTCAGGCAAACCCGCAGGTCGGACCTGCACTGCGGACAACTCTCACTCCGCCCCGGTTGCCCGGACAGCGTCCATTCCCATCCGCATTTCCAGCAATGCCGCGTCATTCGGTGGAGTGTAGCGTTCCGACGCGCCCTGGCAATCCTTTGGGGAAAATTTCTGACCCGGTTAAAATCGCGCGGCTCGCCGGCGAAGCAAGCCTGACTTGTTCACCAAGCCCGGATGCCATTGTGCATAGTTTTTCCGTGCGCTCCCCCAGGATGCGATTACGATGGCGGCGATGTCTGTCGGCTACCAACAACTCCTCGACGCTGCGATTGGACACCTGGAGGAACTGAAGGCGCAGGGTGTCAAATTCGTCTCGCTGTCGCCGGAAACTTTGGCTGCGCTTGGCCCTTCGCCCGCGCAACCGGCCGCTGTAGAGCCGGCCGTTCCCGGCCGCCCTTCATCGCCCCCGCCGCAAACCAAGCCTGCGTCTCAGTCGCCCGTCGTGCAGCCACAGTCGAACATGGCCGCCTCTCCAGTTTCGCCGTTGGCTTCGACGCAACATCCCGACCCGGCGCTTTCGGCGTCCTCCGCCGCTGCGCCAGCCGGCCGAGAAACCAAAGAAGCTGCGATGGCGGAGTTGCGCGCGCGCGCAATGGTCTGTCGGAAATGCCCGCACCTCGCGGCGTCGCGGAAGAACGTGGTGTTCGGCGTCGGCGACGTTGATTCGCCGCTGATGTTCGTGGGCGAGGCGCCGGGAGCGGACGAAGACGAGCAGGGCGAACCGTTCGTCGGCAAGGCCGGCCAGCTTCTTACCCGGATCATTCAGACGATGGGCTTCACGCGCGACACAGTTTACATCGCCAACATTTTGAAGTGCCGACCGGATACGCCCGGGCAAACGGTGGGCAACCGCAAGCCGGCGCCGGAGGAGATGCAGACCTGTATGCCGTATCTGTTGGCGCAACTGGATATCATTGAGCCAAAGGTGATCGTGGCGCTCGGCGCCACGGCGGTGGAAGGATTGCTCGGCAAGACCGGCGGCATCACCAAACTGCGCGGCCATTGGCATGAGTTTCGGGGCGTTCCGGTCATGCCCACGTATCACCCGGCTTATCTGCTGCGGAACGAGGCGCTCAGTGAGAAGCGCAAGGTTTGGGAGGACATGCTTCAGGTGCTCGAAAAACTCGGCCGGCCCATCAGCGAAAAACAGCGGAATTATTTTTTGAAGGCGTGATCGTTGCCACGCGTCCGCGCCGGATCAAATCCAGTATTGCCCTATTCGAGAGTGAGGCTCAGCATGCTTCGTTGTCCAATCAACCGTTATGACGAGGCTGAAACGCCGCATCTTGCTTTCCGTCCTTGCTTTGGCTGGACTGGCAGCGTTGCTCATCGTCCTCCACAACTTTCGAGCCAGGCAGGCATTGGCGGCCCGCAAAGCCGAGCTGGTTGCCCAAGGCGAAAAACTGACAGTGGAAGAACTGATACCGCCATCTTCGCCTGAGGCGCGGCGCGGCGCCAACGATTTGATGCAGGCCGCCTGGCAGCTTCGGCAAGGATCGGTTGTGCCGAATAATTTGCCCAAGTCGATGTGGTTTGTTTCGCCGGGCAAGGCAAGCGTCGGATGGAGGCAATCCGGGATCCGCGACGACAAGAAAACCAACACCTGGGACGAATTGGCGGAAGACGTGAACATGAATGGCGCGGCGCTGGAACAAATCCGCGAGGCGCTCAAAAGTCCGCGGTTCGACATGAACCTGAACTATAAAATGGGCTTCAACCTCCTGTTGCCGCATTTGGCAAAGCTTAAAAGTCTCGCCCAATGGCTGTCGGCGGCGACGGAGAACGATTTGCACGCGGGGCGGCTGAACGAAGCAGCGGCCAATTTGAACACCTTGCTTTCATTGGCCAACGCCTTCCGTGACGAGAGGCTGATTATCTCTCAACTCGTGCGGATGGCCATCACTGCCATCGCGATCTCGCCCGCCTGGGAATCGTTGCAGGCCGACGGGTGGACCGACGCGCAACTGGCCGAGTTGCAGAAAAACTGGGAGTCACTGGAATTTCTGCAGCCCATGGAACACGCTTTGGAAATGGAACGTGCGATGGGCATTGAAGCGTTCGATCGTTTGCGAAATTCAGATGCCGAACGCAGACAATTCTTCAACGGAAACTTTCCGGGCGGCGGCAGTGGTTCGCCGCTGGCGACGCCCGCCAGCGTCGCCGAAGTGCCCGAGTTCGCTCTGGAATGGTCCAAGGAACACCTGTCGTCGCTGAGTTCATTCGCCGGCGAAACCGCCTGGCTGCGGCTTTGGTCCTACGACGACGAGTTGCGATACGTGCAGACGCTCCAACTCATGCTGGAAGTCCCGCGCCGAGCGCGCCGCGCCCAATCCTTCATCTCCGCGCAAGCCTGGGGCGCCAAAGAATATCAGCGCATCTGGGAGCATGACGATTCCGGTTCCCCCAGGTATTGGTTATCGAGACTACTGGGGCCGGCGTTGGAAAGGGTGTCTGCCAAAGCAGCGCGCATCGAGACTCAGCGCGATCTTGTCGTCGCGGCGATTGCCTTGAAACGTTTTCAACTCCGCCAAGGCAGACTGCCGCCCGATCTGAAGTCGATGGTCCCGGAATATCTTTCGCAAACACCGAAGGATTTCATGGACGGCCGGGAGCTTCGCTATCGCCCCAATGCGGACAGTGGCTTTGTTCTCTATTCCGTCAACGAGGACGGCAACGATGATGGCGGCGATGCGACAATCCCAAAAGACAAGCAGGGCCGACCCAACCTGATCAACGGGCGCGACATGGTCTGGCCGATGCCGGCAACGGCACAAGAAGCGGCTGAGGCGGAAGCGAAAGGCCCAAAGGGTGACTCGAACAGACTGATGCTCGAAAGATACGGGTTGAAGCCGAAGTGATTCGGGGCTTTGACCGGTAGCCGCCGAGGTGAGGAGGCGGAGGCGCTGGCGAAAGAGGCAAAGAACGATCACTATTTCTTTCACTACGGGGTAGTGCCGAAACGAAATTAGACCAATTGCCAAAAAGAAATTTCCGAAATAAAAGCGATCGCCGAATGTCCAACAGGCTCCCCTCACCCTGCCCTCTCCTCTCATCGGATGAGGGGAGAGGGTGGCTTTAGCCGGGTGAGGGGAGTTCCCGCATACGACAGTGATTGGAACCAGCTACTGTAAAAACATGGGTGTTTTGTAGCCGGTCGACTGTTGAACCCTTAAACGCATGATTGGCTTACCCAGAGGCAACGTCTGAAGTATTTTTCTTCGCGTGCGATTCCAGCGCGGCGGCGAACAGTTCGTGGCTGAGCACCGCTTCGTCCGGCGTGACGCAACCGAACCGATTTCCGAGTTGTCCAGCGCGTTCAGCCCCATACGCCGCCCACATCTGGAGAAAGCAATCGGGAAAGCCGGGCTCAAAAACGCCGCCGGTGATGGTCGGGAAGATCATTTGGTAGCCGAGATCGATGCGCTGCCAGACCTGTTCCTGGCCGCGCTCGAACAACCAGAGCGTTTTCGGTTCCTTCGTGCTGAAACGCGCGCC
>Ga0066685_10001012_pt1 | contig 11465 bp, 9 predicted proteins | sample GraSoiAngelo_134_FD_62305 | JGI IMG/M metagenome (GOLD analysis project Ga0066685, IMG submission 62305) | Grasslands soil microbial communities from the Angelo Coastal Reserve, California, USA - 14_0929_05_30cm | ecosystem: Environmental > Terrestrial > Soil > Grasslands | place: USA...
AATTGTTGATAGCGGGGGACGGGTGATCCTGTCCAATTCGGCATTCACAGATGTATTCAACGGCATTCAGAATATCGACTCACTTCCGTCGCAGCACGAGCTGGAAGTAGCTGGTGGCGCCACGTACGAACTGCAGACCGTTCCGTTGAACAACCAAGGCATGAAGATCGTTTACGCCTTGGAGATCACGAATGAGGTTCAGCTTCGCCGGCAGGCGGTTCACCTCGAGAAGATGGCTGCGATCGGACGCCTCGTTTCGGGCGTGGCGCACGAGCTGAACAATCCTCTGGCCGGTATTCTCGGGTATGCGCAACTTGTTTCGCGCTGTGAATTAGAACCGTCCGCTCGCCGGATGATTGAGGTCATATTGAGCCAGGCAGAGCGGGCCGGAAAAATCGTTCAAAGTTTCCTTAGTCTCGCGGCAAAGACGGAGCCTAAGCGAATCGCATTTGATTTGAACGAAACGATTCGGAACGTCGTCCGATTGCGCGAGTATCAGGCGCATGTCGAAAACATCGCTGTTACGGCGGATTTTTCGAAAGATTTGCCGTACGCCTGTGGTGATCCTGATCAGTTGGAGCAGGTTGTTTTGAACCTGTTTGTCAATGCCGAAGACGCGATTGCGGACTCCCATCAGCGCCCCGGTTCGGTTCACCTCAGGACGTTCGTCCAGAATGGGCGCATTCACCTAAGCGTGACCGACAACGGCAGCGGCATCCATGCCCGCGACATGGCGCGTATATTCGCTCCGTTCTTTACCACTAAAGATAGACAACACGGTACCGGCCTTGGGCTCAGCATTTGTGCCGAGATCGTGAAAGAGCATGGTGGTGAACTGTACGCCTGGAGCACCTACGGCAGCGGTTCGACCTTTACTTTGGAGTTGCCCATCCAACGCGAAATCGCGCCGGAAACAGTCGAGCCCGTTCGAGTGTCGGAAGGTCTGGCGCTGCGCGGCAAGCAGATTCTGGTGATCGACGACGAGGTTCACATTACCGAGCTTATCTTCGATGTCTTGACTCGGCAGGGAGCTCGAATCGACCTGGCCAACTCGGCCGTGGAAGCGTTGGAGCAGATCAAAACGAAAAATTATGATGTGATCATCTGCGATCAGCGGATGCCCGGGGTGAGCGGCCAGCGGTTGTACCGGCTCGTGGAATCCTTGAATGGCGATCTGCGTCACCGCTTCTTATTCGTGACTGGAGACGTAGTGAGCACCCAGACAAAACGCTTCTTTACGCAAGTAGGGGTTCAATATCTCCGGAAGCCATTCCGTATCCACGAACTGGTGGATGCAATCGAAGGCTTGATCAATCGAAGTCAACCACTCGGTTCCTGAGCAGGCCAATATCTTCGATTTCAATTTCAACAATATCCCCGGCCTTCATGAAGACCTGAGGGTTTCTCACGAAGCCTACACCGCCCGGCGTGCCGGTCGCAATGACGTCGCCGACTTCAAGAGTCATCACCTGAGAAACATAAGAAACCAGATCGGGTACTTTGAAGATCAAATTACCGGTGTGCGACTTCTGCATCGTCTTTCCGTTGAGGCGCAACTCGATCGCTAGTCCGTCAGCGTCGCCAAGGGTGTTTTTGGTGACCAGGTACGGTCCCATAGGCGCGAACGTGTCAAAGGACTTCGCCCGCAACCACTGGCCGTCGGAAAACTGAAGATCCCGCGCTGAAACGTCATTAAAGATCGTATAGCCGGCGACGTAGTCTATCGCCTCCTCTCTTGAAACCTGGCGTGTTCTGCGCCCCATGACAAGGCCGAGCTCCGCTTCATAATCTACCTGCTTGCTCACCGGGGGAATGACAATGCCTTCTTCCGGGCCAATAATTGCATTCGCGTACATTGCAAAGAGAAGGGGCTGCTTCGGTATTTGTCCTTTAATTTCCTCAACGTGATCTCTATAGTTCAGGCCGATGCCGATGACTTTGGAAGGGTGGGTAATCGGAGCGCGGAAAGTAACGTCGGATTCGCGAAATAGATAACTTTGTATCCCGCTCGACGAGCGCTCCAAATGAGCAAGCTGATCTTCAAGCAACTGCAGTCCATCTTTGACATGCAGTACTTCTTCGATCGCAAATACCACTCGAGGAAACTCCAGGAGGTCATCGCCGATTGCCTTAGTTAGATCAAAACATGTATCCCCAAAAACGCACCCGAGACGCACCACGGATGGCGCGCTTTTTCGGGAAAAGTTCATGAATTTCACACTGACCTCCTGTAGAATCGGCCCCAATTTGGCATGCCCCTAAACGACCTGAAGCCAAAATCGGCGTCCGATATCGATCACCGCAAGGCTATCTTGTCTTTACGGTGGCTTCTGGTGATTCTCGCCTCCTATCTTACTCTGTTCAGCTACCTCGGGAACGAACTGTTTCCATTCGTCTTCGGTTTTGCACTCGCTTTTTCCGCCAGCAATCTCCTCATGATGTTGATTCCTGGTGGCCAATTTCTGAGCCGGAAAACCCAGGCCGCTATTACGGCGCTCGATTTTCTTTTTGTGTTCGGAACGTTATATCTCTTGCGGGTTCCTCAGAATTATCTGTATGTTGCTTTTGCGGCAATCTTCCTTTTGGCGCTCGTCTGGCGTGAGCTGCGGCTTGTTCTTTTCTCGCTCTTCGTTGTCAGCCTTCTTTTCGGTCTCTTCAGCTATTTTCGCCTGTTTGGTTTTGAGTTCGATATCGACATTGAGCGCTTTCTGACTCTCGCTTTGTTTTTTGTCGTTGCAATCTTCTACGTCTTTCTTTCTGAGCGGCTCACTCAGGACGCACTAATGTCCCAAGTAATGACAGAAGAGAACCGAATAGCAGAAGTCATGGTCGAGATGACACGCGCGTTGTCGTCATCATTGAATACCGATGACGTGTTGTATTCCATCGTCTCGCGTTTGCATGAAGTGTTTGGAACCGAAGAATGTTCAATTGTACGCGTCGATTCAAAGACCGGCTTGGCTAAAGTTGTCGTCAGAGTCCCCCGCCTTGAAGAACGAAATATTCCTATCGATCTTAACCAGCACCCGGAGCTGAAGCAGGCCTATATATCTCGCCAATTTCTGTTTCTGCCGGATGCGAAACCCACAGCGATTATGGTTGTTCCAATGATTGCGGCGGAATTGGTGCTCGGACTCATCTATGTTCGATCGTCGAAACTGGGGCCGATCCTGTCGGGGGCCAATACCCGCTTCTTTCAGGTCATGGCTAGCACGGCGGCAAACGCATTACGGAACGCCCAACTATTCGAGGAGGTCGAGCACCGTGCACGCACGGATTTTTTGACTGGATTGCCAAATCACCGATTCTTTCAAACGACATTGGCCCTGGAATTGGCTCGAGCACAGCGTCACGATCATCCGCTCTCGCTGCTCATGATAGATTTGGATTTCTTAAAACAAGTAAACGACCGCTTCGGTCACCCGAGTGGAGACCTTGTCATTCGCACCATTGCCGCGACGATTCGAAGCGGCTGCCGCGAGATTGATTTCGCGGCTCGCTACGGTGGCGAGGAGTTCACCGTGATTCTTCCCGAAACACCCCTCGCCGGCGCTATTCAAGTGGCGGAGCGTATTCGCGAACGGATCTGGGCTGAAGAGTTTCCGCGCATCGGGAACATCACAGCCTCCGTCGGCATTTCTAGTTATCCGGTCAACGCGCTTACCAAGGAAGATCTCGTCCGCGTCGCCGACCAGGCGTTGTATGTTGCGAAGAACGGCGGCCGCAACCGCGTGTCTTACTTCAATTACCAGGTGGTAACGAAATAGGCCTATAGAGGAATGAATCGGGTGCGGCAAGTCCCCTCCTAAGTTAGGAGGGGAGGCCTACGAGGACAAAAGTCCGAGCAGTCGGGGTCGTTCCCCTGCCATTACTGGCACTTGAGGGAACCACCCCGCCCTCGCTTTCGCTCGGGCTCCCCTCCTAACTTAGGAGGGGAGTTGCGAGTCATCAATATTGAGTAAGTCCTAAATCTTCATGTATGCCAATCGTGCTTCAAGCGCACGCGACAGCCGTGCAATGGGTAACCCCAGCAGAAAATAAATAGCCGCCGTAAGTAGCCCGATGCCGATGTAGTCGTAATTCGTGGCGGCGAGCTGCCCGTACATCTTTGTCAGTTCGACCATTGTGATTACGGAAACCAATGAGGAGTCTTTCAATAAGGCAATGAAGTCGTTGGTGACTGGAGGTATGACCAGACGCACAGCTTGCGGCAGTACGATCTTTCGAATCGTTTGCATGCGTGTTAAACCCAAAGCGAGCGCTGCGTCGAGTTGGCCGCGCGGAATCGATTGAATTCCGGCGCGGTAGTTTTCAGCTTCGTAAGCGGCATAGTTCACACCGAGGCCGATAACAGCCGCCCACAGCGGTGAAAATCGAATACCAATCGATGGCAGGCCGTAGAAAATGATGAAGAGTTGAATCAGGAGCGGAGTCCCTCGGACCACTTCGATAAAGCCGACTATGGGCCACGCGATAGCCCGCGGCGCAAATACGCGCCCGACCGCCATCATAAGACCCAGACCGATGGCTATCGCCATTGCTGCTGCTGAGATTTCCAAGGTCACCAGAGCGCCTTGAAGCAGCAGGGGCAGGTACCGTTTATATTCGTTCAGTCGGTCTCTGAAGCTGTGTTCGGTTCGAATCGCGTCCAGGTATTCGCGATAACGGACGGCCTGGTCGTTAGATACCGGTTCCCGATCGCCAAAAGCCTGAGCCGTAGCCGCATTGTAAATGCCCCAATCCATGTAAATTTTACGGAGGGTGTCATCGCGTTTCATCGCCTCGATGGCGGCATTGATTTGATGGAGCAGTTCCTCGTCCATTTTGCGAATACCAATTCCAAAAGCCATTCGAGCTGCCGGAATCTCGATATTCCGTAGCTGTGGCCCAGTCGCGTAATACAAGGCAACCGGTGTATCCATCACGACAGCGTCCAGGCGTCCAAGCGCCAGATCGATGAATTGTTGGACCTGCCCGTCATAGCTTCGAATCGCGACGTCTCCCAGGCTCTGAACATAACGTTCCGCGAAGGTTACTCGCAGCACCCCAACCGTGAGGCCGCGCAGGTCATCGGGCCGATGGACCCGAAAATCATCTGCGCGTGTCGTTATCGTCAAGGTTGAATAGAAATAGGGATTGGAAAAATGAATTTTTTCCGCACGTTCCGGTGTGACCTCCAGCCCATTGATGACAACGTCGTATTGCGCGCGCTCCAGCCCCGGAACCAGGCCGTCCCACTGGTTTTGAACGAATCGGGCCGTGCGTCCCATGCGTTTGGCCAGAGCATCCGCAAGGTCCACTTCAAATCCGATGATGCGCGACGGATTCCGAGGGTCTCGAAAACTATACGGTGCACCGCCCTCCGCATCAGCGGCCCAAACGAGTTCCTGGGCCGAAGCCACAGCCGGCGTGGTCAGTAGCAATAGCAGGAAAAGGTAAGGAATGGCTTTCATAATTTAGCGAATCTACAATAGCCCGATGCCCTATTTCATCGAATTCGTCGATGTCGAGAAATCTTTTGGAGAAACGAAGGTATTGAATGGCATTTCCTTTGGCGTTGAAGAAGGCGAGACATTTGCCATTTTGGGGCCGAGCGGGGTTGGAAAAACGGTCACGCTGACGCTGGCCGTCGGTCTCCTCAAGCCGGACCGCGGACGAATCATTGTCGATGGCGACGACATTACTGAAATGAATGAGCGCGAACTCGCACACGTCCGGAGGAAGGTGCAGCTTGTTTTTCAATCCGGCGCGCTGTTCGATTCGCTGACTGTATGGGAGAACGTTGCGTTTCCACTGAGTGACAGCGGACATACGGACAGGGATATTGAAAATAAGGTGGATGAGTACTTGAAGCTTGTTGAAATCGAAGATCTCGCCGGCCTGATGCCCTCGGAACTGAGCACCGGCATGAAACGAGCAGTCGCGATCGCGCGCGCGTTGCCAGCCCAACCCAAAGCGATACTTTACGACGAACCCACCACCATGGTCGATCCGTTGATGTCGCAAACGATCACCAAACTGATCCGTAAAATGCAGCGCCAACTTGGATTGACGCAAATGGTGGTGACCCACGACATCGCCAATTGTGCCGAAAAGGTGGCCGATCACGTGGCGCTTCTTAATAAAGGAAAATTCGCATTCATCGGCACGATTGAAGACCTTTATGCCAGCGATCACCCTGTGGTGAAGGAATTCGTAGAGGAAGACAGAATCAGATTTCAAAAAGAGAAGGAGCTCGCTTGAAGGTAACACTCCCCTCCTCGCAGAGGAGAATGGCTAGTCTTCACTTTTCAGCGATCAGCAGTAATGCTCCCTCGGATTGAAACTTCGCCTGATCCTGCCGCGTTGGAAACCAATTGGTGGGTTTCCAATCTTCCGGAATCGGAGTGGAGTCGACGATGCGCCGATGACTCGCTGCCCGGAAGCCAACTTTAATGAGAAGTTCCATGTAATCTGCAGCGCCAAGCAGATGAACAGGAATATCGATGTACTTGGCCCAATTGTGGCCGTAAACGTTTTCTCTATAGTAATTGGTGAGAAAGAACGCCCTTCCGCCCGGCTTCAGGATGCGGTGCACTTCCGCCGCGACCCCTTCCAGCTCGGGGTAGTAATAAATGGCTTCGACGCTGAGCAGCGTATTAAAAAATTCGCTGTGACATGGAAGTTTGGCAGCGTCGGCAACAAGGAAGAACGCATTTGCCGGATTTCGGTACTCCCTGGACGCCTGTGCGATCATGCGGTCCGACAAATCGACACCAACCACGATTCCTCTGGATGCGCGCTGGGCCAACACCCGCGTGGCCCATCCGACGCCACAGCCTAAGTCGATAACGTTGTCGTGCTGGTGCACTTCCATCAGCACGATCATCTGGCGTGTGATTTCCCAATGGCTTTTCTCCATGCCGCGCCCGCGGCCTAGATCCGCCCATCGGTTGAATTCTCGTCGAATCAGCTCCTCAAGCATGGGCGTTGACCAAATGCTATGATCAGGCGGTGCGGCCCGTTCTCATATTTGACCTCGACGGTACGCTGGTCGATTCCAAAAAGGATTTGACCGCGTCCGTTAACTATATCCGGCATCAATTCGATCTGCCTATTTTGACGGAAGGCGAAATCGCTCGTTTCATCGGTAACGGCGCGCTGATGCTCATCCGGCGCGCTCTCGGGGATCAAGCCACCGAAGGTAATGTTCAGACCGCACTGCAGATGTTTCTTTCCTATTATCGGGCACACATGCTTGACAGTACGAGACTATATCCGGGCGTGCGTGAGACGCTCGATCGTTTGAAGGACTGTAAGCTCGCGGTTTTGACGAACAAACCCATTCACTTCAGCTGCGCGATGTTGGATGGCCTTGGTATTTATAGACATTTCACATCCATCTACGGCGGTAACAGCTTTGATCATAAAAAACCAGATCCCGTGGGCGTATATCAGATTTTATCCGACACGAAAGGTCATAGAGAACGGACGTGGATCATAGGCGATTCCGCAGTCGATGTCCGCACAGGCCGCAACGCTGGTATTCGCACTTGCGGTGTTACCTACGGCTACGCCACGGAAACCTTCAAGGATGCTCCACCCGATTTCATGATCGACAATTTCTGCGACGTGGAGGCATTAGTCCACGACTGAATCCACAGTTTTAATAACGCAACAGGTTTTACTGCGGTGGAGCCCACGAAGCGGAGACGAAGTCTGGCGGAGCGTCGGGCGAGTACAAAAGGCTCATGCACCGATCCATCCACCGCGAGTGCGGAACGCGGACGAGTTCTTCGCGAGTAAAGTAGCGGACATCGAGAATTTCGCTGCCGTCCGGATGGGGCGTGCCGCGAACGATTCGGCCGCGGAAAATTGTGCCGATGTAAGCCGCCCTGTCCCCATTCGAATAATCGACAATCAAATCAGGACCGCCGTAAACGCCCAGAAGACAAGTAACTTCGACGAACAAACCTGTTTCTTCCCAGGTTTCCCGAACAGCCGCATCAGCTGGATGTTCCCCCGGTTCAATCAGACCGCCGGGCACGACCCAGATACGCTTATCCGCATGTTTACAAACAAGCAAACCTTTCTCGTTATCATGAATGGCGACAGCTGCCGAGGGGAGTAGAAGCAAATCGTGGCCGACTTTCTTTCGAAGGTGCTCGAGGTGACCCGACATTGGCATAATGATGCTCCGTATCCATGATAAAGTCGCAATAGCTAATGAGGAATTGTCTTTTCACTCTGATCGCGTTTTCGATCGGCGCTTCGGTCGGGTTTGCACAGCGGATAAGCGGAGAACTTCGGCTTCGCGTGACCGATCCAACAGGTGGTGGCATCCGGGTCATTGGCACGGTTGTGGGGCAGGCTACGGGTGTCGATCATACGTTTGAGACGGATGAAAACGGCCGATTCACCCTTCGAGGGTTGCCGCTAGGCAAGTATGGCTTGACGATCCGGAGCGAGGGCTTTTCGAAGAAAGTTGAATTCTTCGAGGTCAATTCGCAGCTTCCTCTGGAACACCTGGTCATGTTGGAAATCCTTCCGTTGGCAACAACGATCGATGTTCGGGCTGAGGATACGTTACTGGATCCTGAACGCACGGCGGCTTACCTCCCCCACAACGCTCTCGAAGACCGCGCATCGGCCGCGCCCAATCGGGCGGTAATCAACCTCGTGAATACCCAGCCAGGCTGGCTGCTCGAGGCCAACGGAACTTTGCATCCCAGAGGATCGGAGTACGACGTCCAGTATGTAATCGACGGCGTGCCGCTTTACGACAACCGTTCACCTGCTTTTGCGCAATCAACCAACATTGAAGAGTTTCAATCGTTGAACGTACGCACGGCCGCGTACCCCGCCGAATTCGGACTGAAATTGGGGGGCGTCATTGAGACGGCGAGCGATCAGGATGTCCATGCCGGCTTCCATGGAATGGCATCGTTCCAGGGAGGTAGTTTCGACAATCGCGCCGGCTTTCTGTCTTTGCGGTACGGACACGCTCGTACATCAGTTACGGTGAACGGCGACGCTATGGCCACGGACCGTTATCTTGATCCTCCAGTCGAACAGAACTACACGAACCGTGGAGCGAGCGGTGGGGTCTCGGCCGTTCTTGACCGTGAGTGGTCGGCAGCGGATCATACTCGCGCGTATGTGAATCGGCGTAACACCACCTTCACTGTCCCGAACGAATTGCTTCAGGAACTCGCGGGCCAGCGGCAAGACCGTGATGGGGCCGAAACGTTTGGGCAGATCTCGCATACTCACGTATTTTCATCTCACATCCTGGCTCAATTCCGCGCCATGGCTCGCGATACCAATGCGCGGCTCTGGTCCAACAACCTCTCCATTCCCATTCGGCCAGCGCAGGATCGCGGGTTTCGGGAGAGTTACTTCGCCGGCAGCGTCGCGGCGCATTACGGCGGTCATGAATTGAAAAGTGGAGTTGAAGGATGGTTCTCCTCAGTTCGGGAGGATCTCGGCTTTCACATCGTGACGTATAGGCTGGGGACCCTTCGCATCTTCGATCGGGATCTTCCGCAAGACTTTCATTTTTCCGGCCGTTCTGCCGGCCGTACACAATCCGGATTCATACAGGATGCCTGGCATACAGGTGACCTCCATTTGACAGCGGGTCTTCGCTTCGACCATTACCGGCTAGTTGAAAAGGAACGAGCCTGGAGCCCTCGACTTGGAGTCGCGTATCAAGTTCCGCACGCGGGCCTCGTACTCCGTGCATCATACGATCGCGCATTCCAGGTTCCCGCGATAGAAAACATCCTTGCTGCCAGTACCGACCAAGTCCAGAATCTTGGTGGTCAAGGGGCATTTCTTCCGCTGGTTCCCTCTCGGGCGAACTTCGTCGAAGTTGCTCTATCCAAGAGCGTGTCGCCTCGCATTCGCGTTGACGGGAGCTGGTATCGCCGTAGTTTCCAACATTTCGCCGATGACAGCGTTCTCCTGAATACGGGCGTCAGCTTCCCAATCACTTTTAGCTCTGCTGTCGTTCATGGTTTCGAATCCAAGATCGAAATTCGTTCGCTCGGTCTGTTGAGTGGATATGTCAGCTACAGCAATATGGTTGGCGTTGGTCGACTCCCGGTTGCAGGCGGGTTGTTTTTAGGCGATAACGCGCGCGAGCTGTTGGAAGGAATGGGCTCGTTTCCAATATCGCAAGACCAACGAAACACGCTTCGCTCACAGCTACGTTTCCAACCTCGACCTCGGCTGTGGGCGGCCTTTGGTGCGTCCTACAATAGCGGATTGCCATTCGAAATCGAAGGTCCTTCGACTGTGGATTTTCTCGCGCAACAGTACGGTTCACGAATTCTCAATAGAGTGAACTTCAGCCGTGGTCGTGTACGCCCCTCGTCATCATTGGACGTTTCCGGGGGCGCAGAACTCCTCCATTCCGAGAAGCTGAAGATCCACTTGCAGACCGATGTCTTCAATATCGCAAATCGTCTGAACGTTATCAATTTCGCCGGTGTTTTTTCGGGTACTGCTTTGGATGCGCCGCGCAGCTTTACGCTAAGACTGCGATCTGAGTTCTAAACAGCACCCGTCTTATAGCCGAAGCTGCTTCAGCATTTCCTCGGCATGAGTGCCGTGCCAATAAATCCGTTCACAAGAAGGACACCGCGCGAAACGCTCGTGCGTGAGATAGACATATGCCGGGACTTTTTCGAAGGCGGATTCTCTGTCGATGTCCTCGAGGACTGCATTACATTCCAGGCAGCGGGAGAACACGTTGAAATCCTTCAGACCAAGTAAACCGAGGACCTGCCGGAGCTGTTCTCTGTAATCCCCGCTGTCGATGAGTAAACAGCGCCCATTGTGCTTGCGCGCGGCTAACCGCGTATCTCTCGTCAGGATGACGCGATGGTCGGCGTTGGCTCTCCGAATGATCTCATCGTCATCGTATTGGTTGGAGTAGGCAGCATCAAACCCCAGTACCCGTAGCCAGCGAGCCAGCTTGCCTACCATCACATCCGCGATGAACTTCATTTCCGTCATGGGATAATTTGAATTATCCCAAATGAAGAACACGGCTGAAGTCGTAATCATTGGTGGCGGTGTGATTGGCTTAAGCATCGCCTACCATCTTGCGAAGCGCGGTCTAACCGATATTGTGGTTCTTGAAAAGGAAGACATGGTCGGAACTGGATCGACCGGCCGATGCGCAGGCGGTTTCCGGCATCAATTCTCGACCGAGGTGAACATTCGCCTCTCGCTGCTCAGCGTGAATAAGCTCGAATGTTTTTCTGAGGAATTGCAGCAATCCATCGACTTTCACCAAGATGGTTACCTGTTCCTGTTACAAAAGCCAGAGGTCGAATCATTCCAGCAGAACCTCCAGCTCCAGCAAAGCCTAGGCGTCCCAGTAGAATTCATCAAACCGGAAGAGATTGCGCGTGTGTTGCCAAACACCGAAGTCGCACTGGACGACATTGTGGCTGCGACTTACTGTCCGAAAGATG
>Ga0066685_10001014_pt1 | contig 11463 bp, 12 predicted proteins | sample GraSoiAngelo_134_FD_62305 | JGI IMG/M metagenome (GOLD analysis project Ga0066685, IMG submission 62305) | Grasslands soil microbial communities from the Angelo Coastal Reserve, California, USA - 14_0929_05_30cm | ecosystem: Environmental > Terrestrial > Soil > Grasslands | place: USA...
GATGCGCCGGCAAGGTTGGCGTATCGAGCCGACGATGCAGCTCGATAATTTCGATCTGATCATCAACTTGGTTTCGCTCGGATTGGGAATCAGTTTTGTGCCCATCCGCGCTATGGCTCTATACAACCAGAAGCAGAAGTTGCTACGAGTTCCGCTGCCAACACGGTTCACCAGGGAGTTGGTTGTGGTGGTTCGCAAGCATCGGAAGCTGCCTGCGCACATTGATCAGTTCATCGCGAATGTCCTGTTTTGAAAATGGTACTCTCACGTGGATTTGCACCACGAACCTCCGCCTTCGCAAAGCGGCGTGCAGAACTGGTTACACCTTGAGAGCAATTTGCATTGAGCCACCTGGCGTCCGTGGCCGGACTCGCACCGGCTAGGCCCTGCTTGAAAGACAGGCTGCGCGAGCTGCTTTGCATTCACGGACTACTTGCGTAGGGCCAACAACTGGTCCCCGAGGTTGGTATCGCGCCAACGTCTCCTCGTCTTCAGCGAGGCGCTAATCTGTCTCAGCTACCCGGGGAAATTGGCCTGCCAAGCCGTAGCTGGCAGGCGAAGGTTGGTCGTCCCGCGCGGTAACGCTCCGCGGTCTTCCGCTTATCAGGCGGGCGCTCTGCTCTTGAGCTACGGGACGAGTTCCAATTGCGGCTTTGAACCAAACCGTCGCATCGGACGAAAAATGAAGTTCGGCTTCGTGGCCGGTCGGATCCGGATGACACGACTTGGTTTGTAGCTCTTTCGATAGAGCAACTGGCTTTGGTAACGGATAACGGGTCGCATAGGTTTCCTTTCGTCAGGGGTTAAGTGTTGGCGGATGGCCAAAATGGCGGAAGGCGTCGGTAATGCTCCGACCTCGGGTTTGAGCCGATCCTGTTTTCGGGACAGGTGCAGCCACCTTGTATCTGCCTGCCTTCCAGAAATGGTCAGGGTGGCAGGACTCGCACCGGCGTCCTCCGGGCGAGGCCGTCTGCTGCTGAGGGGAAACTGTTTTAGAGGCCGGCCAAGGCCAAGCCTTGAATGATTTTGCGGGAGATGTCCCGTTGACGCTCCGTGGACCGGACTTCACCGCGCTTGTGGGTGATATGCTTTTTCTCGAGCGTATAGAACAGGTCGCAATCGAAGCGTGTCTGCCAGTTCAATCCGTCTTCCTGATCGAGTGTGGCTTGGAGCGCGTCCGTTTTGAACGGCTGCCCAGGGCGCATCGTCGAGCCTTTGAGCACGACGACAAATTGTTTTCGGTCGATCCGTTCCTGCGCGGAGATCAAGAGGACAGGGTGAGCAGGGCCAAACAAGGGTCCAGTCCAGATTTCCCACGCCTTCACTCGCTGTCCTTGGGCTGAGCCGCGATGAAACGACGGATGGACTCTTCGTCGTCGTCGCGCTCGGCATAGAGACGCTCCAGAACCTTTTTCGGGAGCGGGTCAACGTTGGTGATGCGGCCGGTGGAGCCTGCAAACTGCTCGCGGACCTTCGGCAGGCCAGCCCGGATGCTCTGGCGCATCACGTCCTGCTGGGACAGGCCGGTTTGTTTTGCTGTTTCCCGGACAACCTTCAACAGGTCATCGGGCATCGAGAGAGGGATTGCCGCGCTCATGACATAAGAATCTTATATGGTTCCCGGACGTTTTCAAGCCGTTTGCCCGGACAGGTTAGCCCGGACAAGCCGGACGCCGATCCCGGACATGATTACCGGACAGCTGGGACATTTGCCATCCTTCAAGTCGCTCAGATCGAGCGCCGTGTGTTTGCGCGTGTGAATCTTGTCGCCGGCTTCCTCTATTTCGACCACGGCGGCGTCCGCCATAACCAGAACCCAGCCTTGCAGGACATGCATGTCATTGACGACTGGCGAGTCGTTGCCGTCCGGTTCGATCAGCAGACGGCCGTTGTCAGTGGTGAGTTTCATTTGCCCAGGGTTTTGATCTCCCACGGCGGCGGGGACCAACAGTGCAGTCGAATGAGCAGGCAGTTGAGCGCGGCGGTCTTCGACGGGAAATCGTGCGTCTGCCCAGACGCGGAACGCGCAGTGGTGACATACACCCTGAAATTGGCTGCCAGACTTGGACTCGCACCAAGACAAACGGTTTAACAGACCGCCGTGCTACTTTGACACCACCTGGCAATGGCGCTGCCGGCAGGATTTCCGCCTGCATCGTTCCGCTTAGAAGGCGGATGCCTCATGTGTTCGGCCACGGCAGCAATTTGAAATTGGTCAGCGCGGCAGGATTTGCACCTGCGGTCACCCGGTCCCAAGCCGGGCATGTTGCTGCTACACCACGCGCTGTTCGCCCCGGTGTGCTTGGGGCACACCGGGGACTTTGTTTCATGGAGATTGCGGGACCCACACACCTTGAACCTGTGTCCCGCGGTAAGAATCGAAATTGGCGGACCCGAAGGGAGTTGCACCCTCAGCCTTCCCGCAGACAACGGGTTGCTCCGCTGATTGAGCTACGAGTCCAAAAATGGCCTGCCATCCGAAGCCCGCCGGCCGTGTGATAAAGCCCGCCTTCGTTTCTAAACGGCAAGAAACTACGGCGGACAGCCTTCGCATGTCTCGTGATTTTCCCACGCATCCGTTCTATTGACGCTGGCCTGCCAGCCGTAGCTCGTTGCCGTTTACGAGCGAAGGCTGGTGGGAAGTGCTGGTAACGCTCCAGTTCGTCTGCTTCCGATTTTGTTTTGTGACACCTGATTTACAGGCAGGCAATCGGATCACTTCCCTGAAATTGGCCTGCCAGCCGTAGCTCGCACATTGCCGTCTGATAAAGCCCGCCTTCGCCAACGGGCTTCGGCGGGCAGCCTTCGCCCGCCGCATCGCAGCGAGCGAAGGCTGGAGGCAAAGCTTATGAGGCTCACCTGAATCTCATTCTCCCCGCGGTGAAAATTTTCTTAGCTCGCTGCGTATCCCAATCAAGGTTGTCACAGGTGCCGGTGAAGAAATGCCCGGCCAGAACCTGACTTCAAGTTGCGTTCAAAAGCCATCGCCCGACGTTTATCTTTGAATGCGGTTGCAGATCGAAATAACCCACGGACGAAACTTCGATGTGTGTGGGACTTTCCCCGCATTATGATCATTCAATCGCCTCTGCAGATTTTCGGTTCGACCTGTATAAATCTGATTCGTCTGCGAAAGGGACTGCAAGGTGTAAACGTAGTGATAATCATTCATAACGATCGGCCCGCCTCCGTTTCTAAACGGCAAGAAACTATGGCGGGCAGCCTTCGCTTGTCACGTGGTTTTCCCACGCATCGTTCTATTGATACTGGCCTGCCAGCCGTAGCTCGTTGCCGTTTACGAGCGAAGGCTGGTGGAGTCGGCGGGTAACGCTCCCACATCAACCTGCTTGCAGGGCAGGTGCATTCCTTGTCTGCCACGACCCCAAAGAAAAACTGGCAAGTCGCCCTGGTGCTGCCCCAGGCAAGCTGAGTTTTGGAGACTCTGCTGCACGAGCTGGTGCGCGACTTATTGAAAATTAAAAGGGCCGGGAGTGTTCATGCTCGCGGCGCGCGCCTTGGCGGAGCCAACATTGGGTGAAGGCCCCGCCTTCCAACAAAGAACAAACACCTCCTGGCGATCTACTCGATCCCAGCCCGCGGTTTCACGACGGCTGTTTCGGTGTTTAGGGGCACACCTCCTACGAAGCCCTTCAATTGTAAAATCTGATCTAAACGTTCTGGCGCTGGTTTCGGCGACCGATGGGCAGACCCCATCGGTTGAGCGTGATCGCTCTGTCTCGCCAAATTCAGTTTCGCGCCAGTTGACATCATTCCGATGTCCGTCTTTTACTACTCACAGCTTCGATCCTTTCGTTTCGTTGATTTAATGGCTCATAGACAACAAAAAACCCTGCTCACACGCGGTAAGCAGGGTTTGAAAATTCTATGGACTTCGATTACCTGCTTACCTCCGGTCTATCCAATGTGGGTTCTTGACCCGATAGGCTAAGCTCACAATTCGACCGGCTATGACGTGTCGCTAACGCGACTGGCGTCATCGGCCAAATCGTGACTGATATGTTCATGCAAGTTTTCATCGAATGCAGGAGACGTTTACACCACCAAGAAAGTTACGTCAAATATTTTCGCTAAAATTCTTCAAAATGGATGAATCACTGCCTTCAACAATTCATCAACGCCAACCCAGCCCGCGTCGCCGAGCTTCAATCCGACCCGCTCCGGTTCGTGTCGTAGAATCAGGCTGAGGAACTTGCTGGTTCTGACTGTTTCTTTGTCGTTCAATGGAATCCGCCCTTCAAGATAATCGCCCAAGTTTGTGTTTCAGCGCTGAGCGAGGATGCCGCGATAACGCGCACTGCGGATTTCCGCAGCGATCACGAGAATGCTGATCGGAAGTTGAGTGAGAAACACCGGCAGCCACTCCAGGCGCCCGGACACGAACCAGGCACAAGAATTCACGAGGAACAAGGCGGCCCAAGTGAGTTCTTTCGGACGAACGATGCGAAACACATTGCAGAAAACAAAGAAGTGCACTGCCTCGATCAACAATAGCCACCAAAGTTCGCTGTGCATTCGCCACAAGCCGACTGCACCGCCTGCGAAACAAAGAAGAGCCAGACCGTCCGACCAGGAGAACCGGAAGCCCCAAGTGCGTTGTCGCCCGGGTTTCATACCGAGAGAGGCGAAACGATGATCGTCACATCGTCCGGCAGCGCCCCGGACGGATAGCGCACCAAGTCGATTAGCCGTTGTGCCGCCGCGTCAGGCGGATGGTCGCGGCAAACAGTCATGATTTGTTCCGTAGAGGTGTACGTAGAACGCTCCCGGTGAACACCGTGCCTGCACGCGGTGTCAGAATTCAGCCGTGAGTTTAGTCGTGCAAATAGCGCCGTCTGGTAATTGGCTGAGGAATCTCTTGAGTGTGGGGTGGTAACTTAACGGGGCGAAATCCGGGGCGATCAGCACGCGCGCGCCATCGTTGATATCCCAGGCAGAAAAATGGTCCTTGCGGAATCCACGAGAACAGCCAGCGATCAAACGCTAGGACTCCTACACGCTGAGAAACTGTCTGCTCCTTGCCGCGCACCTGCGTGCTAAAGGTGGTTGAGCCGGCGACTGGTCCAGCAAATGACAGCTTCTCCGCGCCGGATTCAACATCGAAAAGGCGCACACCCGGAATCAGCAAGAGATCATCGTCTCCGAGTCCCCAGACCGCGACGGTTCGATTGTCGATCCAGCACAATGGCCCATCCCAGTAATAGTCGCGCCGGCACAGCGATTTCTTGGATTCGCCATCCTCCGATTCCCAAACGTTTCGCTCAAGCCATCGCCTCAAACTCCACGTGGTAACGATCCCAACAGGGTGCCAAACCCATCCGTTGTCGGTGACCCACTCGCCATCCGGTGACACGGCTAAACCGCAATGAAAATAGTCCAAGTAATGTTCTGGCTGCGTCTCGCCACGGCGGAACGAAGTAGGATTGCGCTGGCTAAACAACGCTCCGTTCTCCGGGTCGGAGACATCAACCCGATTCCAGTCAGTGGAATGAATCAGCAATTGTCTGCTGTTCTGTTCCAGAAATGCGACAGGAAACTTGCAGTGCTCGGGATAATACTCCCCCCTGAGCAGTTGCATCGTAACCTGCCTTTTGATTCGGTCGAAGACCACTCCATTCCGGCCAAAAGTGTGAGTGACCGCGACGAAACGTCCGTCGCGCGAGACTTGCACGGACAACGGTTGATCCGTCGTCAGTCCAAGCTCGGAAATGGTCGCGACAATGCTAAGTGACGGTTCGGATGCATGGAACTTCATCAACTTGTCGTCGGCTGAGAGAACGATCCACGAATCAGCTCCGAGGGGTTCGGCGGCGACGGCGCGAATGTTCGATGTTGAGGGAGCAATAATTTCATGCTCCAATTCCAGCCCTAAATTGGGTATTTACATACTTGACGCTATGCGTCAGGTATGTAAATCCCCTAAATTGCGTGTCGGAATTTGAGGACCACCTATATCGCCCAGTCGTTTGCCGCAGGCAATGTCATGCACGCAGGAGTCACAAATCGTCTGCCAGAACCGCTCGCCTCGGTCTTGAAGTGCGCCACATTGCGGGCACAGGAGAACGAACGCTGTTCCGTCACCGATGAAATGGCGAATGTATTCTTGCGAAGCGTAGAATTCGCCACCGTCTCTCTTGGCAAGAAGGTGCTCGCACGCCCTGCCGACTTTTTCGGCATCGCGATGTTCGCAAACAATCGAGTCCATGTGCGTCGTTAATGCCCAGCTATCTCCTTCTTCGTCGCAACCCGCGCGGCGAGCGCTTTCAAATCCTGCTTCTTCAGCACCCCTTCGATCAACTCCGGCAACCTGTTCGGTGTGCACCCGAAGCAAGGCACGCCGAATTCGGCTATCTTCTTCGCAAGGTTTTGCTCGAAGGTCGGGATGCCGCTGTCCGAAAGCGCCAGCAGGCAGATAACGCGCACGCCGGATTCCACCATGTCTTTCAAGCGGCGCACGAGTTGGGCCTGGTTGCCGCCCTCGAACAGGTCGGTGATGAGGAAGAAAATGGTCTGCGATGGGTCGGTGACGAACTTCTCGCAGTAGCCGACGGCCTTGTTGATGTCCGTGCCACCACCAAGTTGGACACCGAAGATCATGTCCACCGGATCACTGCCGCATTGCTCGGTGAGGTCCACCACTTCCGTGTCAAAGGCAATGACTCGCGTATTCAGAGCGGGCAGCGAAGCGAAAATCGAGCCGGTCACCGAGCCGTACACGACCGATTCCGCCATCGAGCCGCTTTGATCCATACAGACGATCACCGTCCAGTTGTTCGAGCGCCGGGCGCGCGAGAAGAAGTACACTTTCTCAGGCACAATCGCCCCGAGCGATGGCTGGTAGTTCTTCAGGTTGCGGCCGATGGTCCATTTCCAGTCAATGGACGCTGTGTGCGGCAGCGGCGAATGTTCGTTGCGATTGAGCGCCCCAATCACCGCCTGACGGATTTTCTGTTCGAGCAGGCGTTTGATTTTCTCCACGACGGCGCGGACGACCATGCGGGCCGTTTCCTTCGTGCGCTCGGGAATGCGTCCCTTCAATGACATCAACGTGCCGACCAGTTGCGGATTCGGCTCAACGTTCTTGAGCATCTCCGGCTCGAAGAGAAGCTGCGTGAGACCTTTGCGTTCGATGGCGTCGTTTTGGATGACGGTGACGACATCTTCTTTGAAGTAGCTGCGGATGTCGCCCAGCCATTTGGCGAGGTTCGGTGCAGACGGGCCAAGACCGGCGCTGCGCTGCCCGCGACCGCGTTGATCGCCGCCTTCGCCGGCAGTTTCGTCATAAATGGCGGCAAGCGCTTCATCTATGGCCATTTGCTCCGGCGAAAGCTCGCAGCCGCCCGCTCCGACCATCTGCGCGAGCGAGTCCTGAGAGTGCTGGCCGAGAATCAGCCGCCAGCGCTTCACCTGTTCTTTGTCCACCTTGGATGCCATTACAATTCCTCGAAGTTGAAGTCGGACAGCTCGTCCAGTTTCTTCTTCTCCTTCTCGGTCAATTCCGCGCTCAACACCTCGCTCACCGTGTCCGGATTTGCGCCCCAGATTTCGCCGAGGTTTTCGGTGATGCTGCGCTTTTCCGAGGGCGAAAAGTCGCCGAAGGCGCGCCGGAGAAACACCAGTGCGCGCTTGAATTCATCGCCGGTGAGCGAGCCTACGTAATTGTCGAGCTGTTCCCAAAGCGCGAGCCGCGTCAGCAATGCGTAGCGATTGCGCTGGGCCAGTCCTTCGAACCAGCCCGCGCCGAGATCCGCCGAAATTCCCGGTGACAGACGCCGCGAAACTTCTTTGGCCAGCTCTTCGTTGGAAATCAGGTTGCGCTCGACCAGCAGCGCGCAGGCGTAACCCGACAGCAACGGGTTCAGATGATCGGCACGGGCCAGCTTCTGGAGTTCGCCGACCCAGAGCGATTCATCAATCAGCGAGGTGTAATCAAGCGCGACCTTGTTCAACTCGCTGATGCCGGTGACCATCTTCCGGGCGGCGGCCAGGTCGCAATTCGCCGCGCCGACGAGTGAAAGCGCGCCTTCGAGGAACAACTGTTCGAGCAACGGCTTCAGCGGCTCGGCGTCGAAATGGCGAACGTCGCCGTAACGAATCACCAAGCCAAGTTCACTAGTCGCGCTCGCAAGCGCGGTGAAGTCCGATGAATCATTCGCGAGGCGCTGGAGGGTCTGCCGCGCCAGCTCGATTGAACCGCTCATTCCACATTCGCAAGCCTGGCGGATGATGGTCGCAGCTTCGGAGATGGACGTGCATTTCTCAAGACGTTGCTTGAACTTGAACGCCACCGCCAGTTCGATGGTTTCACCCAGCAACACCGCTTCGACGATGGCGATCTCAGCCTCAGGCGTCCATTGCAGCACCCAACGTTCAGCCCACGTCGTTCCTTCCTGTCGCACTTCAAGCTTTTTCCCGAATGGAACTTCCAGCACGGCGAGCCGATGTAGAAAACTGGAGCGATGCAGGTCGAGGAACGCCGCTTCCGCAGTCTTGACGCGACGGTTTTCCCGCAGGTCGAGATCGAGGTCGCGCTTCACCCCGGTCTTGAACTGATCCAGCTTGAGCCGGCTCAACTCGCGATAGAAATCGTCCTGAATGGAAGTCTGGCTGACGCCTTTGGCCAGCGCGCCGATGGCCGTGCCGACTTCGACGCGCAACAACGACTCGCGCACAACGGCAGGGTCGCCCTGTCCGAGCAACGTCACGGCCGCGTCCTGCAATTCGCGCAGTGTGGGCAGAGAATTCTTCATGCCGGCCATGGTCTCGGCGAGCCGGACACCATCAATGACCTCGGCGGTGGACCGGAAAGTGCCGGCGGCACGCAGTTCGCGAGCGACGCTGGTCAAAAACAAAGTGGGCAGAGCCGCCGCAGTGTTTTCATTGTAGGAATTCCAGACCAACTCGAAATAGGCGGGTGCGTGGTTGCCCGCGCCGTAGCCGGATTGCGACGACAGCTTGAAAAACGAATACGGCATCAGCGTCATTTTGGACTCGCGGCGACGCAGTTTGGCGAATTCTTCATCGGTCATCGGGGGAGACTCCGGCCCGAGCGCCGTCGCATGAAACGCACCGGTGACCACGACGATTTGTTCGGGTTTGACGCCATCGGCAACGGCCTGTTGAATTTTCCGGCGCATGTAGGCTTCGCGCACCAGATTCTCGACGGCGCGTCGCGTGGAGAAGTCTTCCATCGCGCGCAATTCCTCGCCATAGCTGCGTGCGGCGTTCAGGTAAGTGTTGTCGGCGCGAAGCTGTTCGAAGTGGCGTTCCCAATAAGTTTCGTAGTCGGGTTCGCCGGCAAGGCGAGCGATCTGGTCATAGACGGAATCGCACTTGGACTTCTCCTCAACCACTGGAGCGGTTTCGGCATCCGCGTCATCCTCGGTTTGATCCAGCTTCGCTTTGTCGTCCTTCTTCTCCGGTTTCTCCTTCTCGAGAACCGCTGTTCCGTCATCACGATCCATCAGGCCGAGAAAGACGGACGACGGCAAATCCATGAAACGTGCTTTGGCCTTGTGCTCCTGACACCAAATGAGCGCCTGATATTCCGGGCTATAAGTGGCTAACGGATAAACGAACGTGCGAACCGGCGCGTCAGTGGTGTAGGCAAGAATCGCGATCGGCAGTTTCGACTTGGGGCTGACGATGTGCGGAATCAAATCGTCCGCATCATCCGAGCCTTCGATCAGCACGAGCTTTGGCCGGACGCGATCCAGCAACTGCCGCAAATGCCACGCCGCCGCCGGAGACAAATGGCGGACACCGAAAATGTGCGGGGTGGCGGGCATGATCAAAAATCCGAAATCCGAAATCCGAAATCCGAATGAAGTTGGAAGCCCGAAACTCGAATGAGTGGCCGCCCTTGCAGCGCGTTCACTCTCTCGCTTTCGCTTGGGACGAAGAGGGCGATTTCGAATTTCGACATTCGGAATTCTTTCTGGTTTCGGATTTCGGCATTCGGATTTCGCTACTCACCCACCTGGGACTGGCACGCGGTGTAAAGCCCCCGCCAGGTTGCCCCGCGTTTCTTCATCACGTTGACGAGATAATCCTTCCAGACGATGAGATCCTTATCGTCGTCCTTGATGACCGCACCTTGCAGGCCGGAGGCGAGGTCATTGTCGCTCACCGTGCCGTCGCCAAAATTGCCCGAGAGCGCCATACTGTTGGCGAGCAGCGAAATGGCCTCGGCGGTCGAGAGCACACCCGAGGGCGTCTTCACCTTGTTCTTGCCGTCGAGCGTCTGGCCCGCGCGGAGTTCGCGGAAGATGGTTACAATCTTGATGATGGCGTCTTCGTGGGGAATCTCCGACTTCAATTGAAGATTGCTCGCCAGTTCGCCGACGCGCTTAGTAACGATGGAGACTTCCGTATCCAAGTCCGCCGGCGCGGGCAGCACGACGAGATTGAAACGGCGCTTCAGGGCGGCCGACATGTCATTGACGCCGCGGTCACGGGTGTTGGCGGTGGCAACTACCGAGAAGCCGCGTTGCGCCGGCACTTCGGTGACCAGTTCCGGAACGGACAGCCGTTTTTCCGAGAGGAGCGAGATGAGTGCGTCTTGCACCTCGGAAGCGCAACGGGTGATTTCCTCGAAGCGCGCGATGCTGCCGGATTCCATCGCGCGGAAAATGGGGCTCTTGATGAGCGATTCGTTGCTCGGGCCGCGCGCGATGAGCATGGCGTAGTTCCAGGTGTAACGAATCTGTTCCTCTGTCGTACCGGCTGTGCCTTGAACAACTTTGGTCGAATCGCCGTTGATGGCGGCGGCGAGATGTTCGGAAAGCCAGGACTTCGCCGTGCCCGGCTCGCCGATGAGTAGCAATGCGCGGTCGGTGACCAGCGTCGAGATGGCGATCTCGACGAGGCGCTGGTGGCCGATGTATTTAGGCGTGATGTCGAGCTTGCCGCATTTGCCGCCGCAAATGTAGGTGAGCACCGAACGTGGCGACATCCGCCAGCCTGCGGGTACGGGATGCTTCTCAGCCTTGATCAGCGCGTCGAGTTCCTCGGCATAAAAAATTTCCGCTGGCTGGCGCAGTTCGTTTGATTGATCCTTGGCCATAAGTTCAGTGGGTCGGACTACTCGGACCCGCCAGACTTGTCTGACTGGTCCGATCGGTTAGTGGGCGAGTGCCTTTACAGTCGGGAAACGCAGAACAACCCCAGAACGAAAGACCGCTCCTTGAACCTGTTTTCGCGGTGCGTCGGAACATGGGTTTCCCGCAGGTTGGACAGCGAGGCGTTTCGGAACGAGCGGCTTGAGCGGAGCTTCGCGCGAGGGTCCGCGCGGTGCGCAGTCTTTCGGTGAAGCCACCCTCCTTCAGAAAAGCGCGGCCCTGGCTTTGGAGTTGGCGGTGCAACAGGTACGCCGCCTGGTTCGCGGCGCAAAGCATGGCGTTGGCAGCCAGTTCAGGCGACGCTTTTGCGACAAAGTCCGATAAC
>Ga0066685_10001020_pt1 | contig 11454 bp, 8 predicted proteins | sample GraSoiAngelo_134_FD_62305 | JGI IMG/M metagenome (GOLD analysis project Ga0066685, IMG submission 62305) | Grasslands soil microbial communities from the Angelo Coastal Reserve, California, USA - 14_0929_05_30cm | ecosystem: Environmental > Terrestrial > Soil > Grasslands | place: USA...
GGCGGTGGCGGCACCGGATTACTCGTTTCGGTAATCACGGCCGTATCCGCCAGTGTCGCGCCGCTCTGAGTCGCAATCAGGCGATACGTTCCCGGCGTCGGGCCTGCCGTGTACAAGCCACCTGCCGTGACCGTTCCACCGGTCGCGCCATAAGTCACGCTCACGGCGACGCTGTCACCGTTCTTGCGCTTTGCGTACGCCGAGAACTGCAGGCTGCTTCCCACGTCCAGCGAGGCCGCTCCCGGAGTCACAATGACCTGCATGAGCGGACCCCGGTTTTTCACCTGCGACGTCCCCGAGAGAAGGGATGCAGTCGCTGTGGCGGTCACCTGATAGTCGCCGAAGACCGAGTCGGCGGAATAGGAACCGCCCGCCGTTATTGTTCCACCAGTCGCACTCCAGTGTACGTCGATGGCAACGCTGTCCCCGGCTTGTGTGCGTCCGAAAGCCAGGAACTGTTGTGATTGATAGGGATCAAGAGTGACGACAACAGGTGAAGTGACGACCTGCACCACGTTCGGTGGGTTGGGATCCGTGACACGCCTGCCTGGCAGCTCGCACCCCGTGCAAACGAGTGCGAGAGCCAGGGCAGACGATGCTTTCATGAGCGCCAACCGCACGGAGATCTTGAACGTGAACGGCACAGCTCTTTGCTCCTGTCTCTTAGTGCACGCTGATGTGGATGCGGTCGAAGCGCATGTAGTCGAACTGCAGCTTCACGTCACCGACGCCACCCCAGATACCGCTGATCGCGACGGCGTCGAGCGAGGCAGCATTCGTATACACATCGGACCGATCGACCGCCAACACATCGTCCACCCACACGCGCACGATCCCGGGACTCCCCTGGTGCTGGTAGATCTCCACCTTGTGCCACACCCCCCGCGTAAACTCGATCTGATTCACGTTCTCATGAAACCCCCCCGGCCCACTGCCGCTCTGATTCACCACGTACAGATCCAGCGGACTGCTCCCCGAGCCGAACATCTCATACCACATCGCCGAGAACGTCCCCGTTGCCGCGCCATCGTCCAGGAAGATCATCTTGTTGATCCCCGAGTTGTGCCCCTGCCACTGCGGGTTCACTTGCACCCAGTAGCCCACGAAGATCTCGTTGCGCTGGTAGGCCGCGGGAATCTCGAAGCGCGCTTCCGTCCCGCCGCCCCCCACGAGGCCCGCCAGGTAGCCAATCTGGAAGGCCTTCGCTTCCCCTATCGGCGAATCGGTAATCGGTTCGACCGTGATCGGCTTGTCGGCCGTCTGGTAGTACAGCGTCCAGTTGCCGAGCAACCCTGACTCCCAGCCGTTGTCCTCGATGACCGTGAAGCCGCTCGGCTCGTGCGTCCACCCCGGCGGCGGGGGCGGGGGCGGGGGCGGGGGCGGCGGCAGCGCAGTCACCGTAATCGTCGCGGGACCGTTCTGCCCTTCGCTCGTCGCCGTGATCGTCACCGAACCGGCCAGAAGACCGCTCACCAACCCGCTGCCGCTCACGGTGGCAACGAGAGTGTTGGTGCTCGCCCACGTGACCGTCCGTCCCGTGAGCACGTTGCCTCCGGCATCCCGGGGCGTGGCTGTCGACTGCTGCGTCCCGGCGACGCCGATCCTCGCGCTCGCCGGACTTACCGCCACGGTAGCGACGGGTGCCGTGCTTGCCGACGTGGTCGCGTTCCCGACGTTCGACACGCCACCGAACACCGCATCGACGTTCAGCGTCCCCCGGAACGCGACGAGCTGGAACTGATAGGCGGTCGCGGCGGCGAGCCCCAGCACCGTGCAGGTACGCCGGGCGCCGATTACGGTGCCGGCCATCGGCAGCTGGCACGTGCCCTGCGACACATCCTGTCCGGAACTCCACGTCAACGGTGCGATCGCGAACCGCACATCATACGTCGCTGGTTGCCCCGTTCCGTCGTTCACCTCCGTAAAGGACAGGGTCACGGAGTTGGCCGTCGGTGAAGCAACCGCCAGGTCATTGACCGTTCCCGGCGGCGATGGCGGCGGCGGGGGCGGTGGCGCCACTGCGGACACGGTCACGGCGGACGTGTCGGCCAGCGACCCGCCGTTCTGCTTGGCGATCACGCGGTAATTACCGGGCGTCTGACCGGCGGTGTATGCACCGGCACCGGAGATCGCCCCGCCCGTCCCCGAATACGTGACGGCGACACTGACGCTGTCCCCCGCGCTCTTGCGTCCAAACACGGAGAACTGCTGGAGCCCACCGACCGTGAGCGTCGTGCTCTTGGGGTCGATGACCAACTGGACGAGCCGGTTCTTCTTGACGTTCGAGCTGCCGTTGACAGTCGAGTTGGCCAGCGTCGCTGTCACGGTTGCGTCGGCGGCCGATGTATCCGCCGTGTAGACTCCGGCCGCGGAAATCGAACCCGCGGAAGCCGACCAGCGAACCGACACGGGCACGCTGTCGCCGGCCTGCGTGCGACCGAAGACGCGAAATTGGAAGCTCTGTTGAGGATCGAGTGTCAGGCTGTCGGGATAGACGACGACCCCGGTCACGGGGTTGTCCACGCCGATGCTATTCCGCGGCCGTAGATCGCAGGCCGCGAGCAGCACCACCGCCATCAGAACCCAGGACTGCGCGCTGCGAACGTACATAACCCCTCCCCTGGAGGTTCGGCAGCTCGACTGGCGTGGCACGCGATCGCGTGCGGTAGCCTCGTGGCTTTGCGTCGCCGGCTTTCGCCGGGTTTGCCTTTTCGCGCTCCCCCGGGCGAGGGGGGTGCGATCCTGCCGACCTACGCTGTTCTAACTACTCCCCAAAAAAGAGCCGCCAGCATCGACCCTGCGGGTCAGCGCTGGCGGCTCGGCGGACTTGGCAACGTCGTTGCGGTAGTCCCGTAGCTCTGCGTCACCGCCTTTCAGCGGTTTTGCTCTGAGCAGCGTCCCAAATTTGCTACAGCATCCCAGTTTACCTGCGGGGCACTGCGCAGGATGCGACGACGATCACGACGTTTTCGGTCCGTTGTGGCGCCATCGAACTGTGGCACGATAGCAACAACCACCAAAGACGCGCAAGCGGGGCGATCTGCTGGACTAGCAACGAGAATCCGAACGTCGTGAGGAAGGACGCGTGGCTCGCGTCACATATCCGGCGGCAACGCGTTGGGTCTGGTCCTCACAACGAGGTGATCAACGTCGAGCGTTTCCGTCGTGGGTCCGCCGGAAATCCCGCGGTTGAACGTGAGTTGCACAGCATTGAGCCGCAACCGAGAGCTGCGCCGGAAACTGAACCCCGACCATGTGCCACGCGGTACGCCGTCGAGCCAGAAACTCTGTGTGGCGTTCTCATGTCCCGGCGTGTTGAGCTTCACCCAGAACTCCAGGTGGTGCCAGATGCCCCGACCCATTGTGAGTGGTTCGACGTAGCGCTCGGTCCGGTCGCCGTAGCGGCCCCAGCAAGTGACGCCGTCGGGTTCTCGTGCCATCGCCGGGTAATAGGAATAGAAACGCAGCGGGCCAGGGTCACCCGTTACCTCGGCGATGAGCATCGCCGCAAAGAAATCGTCGCCACCAGGACACATGCCGGCTTTTCCGAAGGCCGACCATTGATCGTCAGTTCGAGAACCGTAGAGGGCAACGAGCTTTGTCCCGCCCTGCCATCCCGCCGGGAAGCGGACGTAGTAGCTCACATACAAAGAGTCGTAGCCGCGCGGGAGGAAATGCGTCAGCCACCCGCCGTCGCCACCGGCGCGGTATGTCACCTGGAGGTACCGACTGCCCGATTGCGCCTGGCTCGGATCCGTGACGACGTGATGGCGCGCCGGATCGACGCCGTCGGACCATGCCCCGAGCGTTCCCGACTCGAAATCCTCCACGAAGACGGTGTCGGCTCCGGCGTCCGATGACGCGCGGAGCCCGGAGCCGCATCCGAGCATACCGATGAGAAGCAGCCGGGCTCCCGCGGCAGCCGCGGCCAGACTGACGTGATGACCGTCGCGATGTCTGCCGCTCAAGGTCCGCTCAGGTGTACGTGGTCGATCCGGTAATAATCCTTGCGCCGCTTGGCCACGCCGCTGTTGCCGCCCCACGTGGGCGCGAAACTAAACTGGATGAAATTCGGCGTGTCGAAGTTCACGTTCGTGTAGTCCCCAACCTGCGTCGGGGACCAGTCGCCACGCTTGGTGGCCCACCAGCGCAACACGCCGTCCTGCGAGGTCGGCGTTGTGCTGCCCTTGAAGTAGAGCTCGATCCGGTACCAGTTGCCCGGGACGATCACGTAATTTCCATGGACGTTCCCGAACACATGCCACACGGTTCCGCCCCCGGCCGAGTTCACAAGCTGCGCGTTGCTCGCCTGATTGAATTCGAGCGTCACCGTGAGGACGTAGTCGGGCTGGCGCTGGTTGTTCATCATGACGATGAGATTGGCACTGGCCGGTGCGCTGTCCTGCCAGAAGATGATCTTGTTGATCCCGCTGGGATCGCCCTGCCAACCTGCATTGGCTTTCCACCAGAACGCCGTATAGAACTCACGCCCAGCTGGCCTGGGATTGAAATACAGCGTCCACGGCTCCGACCCACTCGGCAAGCCGACGGGATAAGTGATCTCGAGGACATTCGGAGGTGACAAGGGAGCACTGGAATCAGGAACCACCGCGGCCAGCCCAGTCCCGGGGGACTGATTCCAAACGTTGGCACCGGTGCTCACTGCGCCGTCACTCCGCGTCACGAGGAGATTGTACGGCCAGTCCGTGATGGGTTTGAATCCTGCCGGCTCGCCGGGCCACGGACTGCGGCGTTCTCCCGCAACGACGGCGAATGTGACGGCATCGGTCGTGCCGGCCAGGGTGGCGCGCACACTATCGGTCCCCGGAGTGTCACCGACCGTGTACCCGACCGCGGACGTACCGGAGTCCGAAACCGTAGTCGTGTCCGCGCTCACCACGCCGTTACCGTGGGTGACCGTCCACGTAACCCGCGCGTGTTTCACTGCCCTGCCATTGCCAGTAAAGACGCCGACAGTCAGCGGTTCGGGCAGCGTCTGCCCAAACGGAGCGCCTTGTTGATTGCCCGTCACGATGGCGATCCTCGTGCTGTCGCCTGGCGATCCATCGGCTGGTGTCAAGCAGCCAGCGAGCAGGACCAGGAGGGTGACCGAGTCGAGGGGGTGCAGCGCGCACGCCACAGTATCCGGCCTCCATGAAGGGTGTCGTGACCGAGCGGCATGATGCATGCCAACTTCCTGAGGGCACAGAAGTTGCGCGATCACCTCAGGGTCATGTCCCGCTCCACCGCGTACTCCAGCACGATCCTCTTCGTCGCCAATTTCCCCGCCAACACGGGCTACGCCTGGGACTTCATCGAAGGGCTATACGCGGGAGTGGGGACGCGGCTAGCGCCAAAAGGCGTCCGGACTTTCGTGGCCTATCCCGACATCCCGTCGCCGCCGCGGACGCTTCGCGGCACGCCGGCTGAGCCGATCGTCCTGGATGCGCGGCTGGAGACGGTAGCATCGCTGCGCCAGACTCTCGACTTCGTACGCCGCGAGCGTGTGCAGCTGGTCTATCTCACCGACCGGCCTGCGTGCTCGTCGTTCTACCCCGTGCTACGTGCGGCCGGAGTTCGCGCGATCATCGTCCACGACCACACGTCCGGAGCACGGACCGTTCCGCGCGGCGCCAAGCGGCTTGCGAAGTGGGCCCTCGCGCGCGTCCCCGGATTGACGGCCGACCGCGTGATCGCCGTCAGCGATTTCGTCGCCCGCCGGCAGCGAGAGGTCGCGATGATCCCTGCGGGGCGCGTAACCCGCGTCTGGAACAGCGTCGCCGTGCCACCGCTGACCGACGACGGCAAACGCGTTGCCCGCCACGCACTGAAGCTTGATGAAAACGCCCCGATCATCGCCTGCACTTGCCGAGCAACGCAAGAGAAGGGTGTCGATCACCTACTCCGGGCGTTTGATCGTCTCCAACCCGGACCGATCCTCCTTTACGCCGGCGACGGCCCTGCCTTCGCCAGCTTGCAAGCCCTACGCGATTCGCTGCCGTCACGAGACCGCATCCATTTGCTCGGCTATCGCACTGATCGGGAAGCGCTCCTCGAGGCCGCCGATGTCTGTGTCGTGCCCTCCGTGTGGGAGGAGGCGTTCGGGTTGGCCGCCCTCGAGGCGATGGCGAGGGGCAAGCCCGTGGTGGCTACTCAAGTCGGTGGGATTCCCGAGATCATCCAGCCCGGCGTGACCGGCCTCTTGGTGCCCCCCGGTAACGACGCGACCCTGGCCCAGGCAATCGCCTCGCTCCTGGCGAACCCGACAACCGCAGCGGAGATGGGCCGCAACGCCCGACGCGACGTGAATGAGCGCTTCAATCCGGAGAAGCTCTTGACTCGCCTCAGCGACCTGGTCGAGGTATACCTGCCCGGCACTGGCCGTGCGGCAGAGAAGCTAGTCCCCAGCAATCCGACGGTGGGCGTGCCTTGAGATTAGCGTCGATGTGCTACCGGGCGCTGCAGTTGTCGGGAGTGACTGCCCTCGCGCGACGACTGTCGACCGGGGGCGTCGTCTTGTGCTACCACAACATCGTCGCAGACACCGACGCTGGTTGGCGTGACAATCTCGGCCTCCATATGCCGCTGCGCACCTTCGAACGACAAGTGCGATGGCTCGCGGGCAACCACGAGGTCGTCTCGCTCCACGAGTTCGTGGAACGCTGGTCGCATCGGGAATCGCTCCGTGGCGTAGCGGCGGTGACGTTCGACGACGGCTACGCCGGCGTCTTCGATCACGCGTGGCCACTGCTGCGAGACTTGAGTATTCCGGCGACGGTCTTCATCGTCGCCGAGGCGCCTGGGAGCGACGCCCGTTTCTGGTGGGACGATCCCGAGGTGGTGCGTACCTACTCGGAAACTCGCCGCCGGCACTGGCTCACTGCGTTTCGCGGTGACGGCGCCACTATTGTGGCATCGCTCGCGCCCGCACATTGCCTCTCTCTCTCGCACCCTCCACGCTGGTGCCGGCCCGCTCGATGGGACACGATCGCAGCTGCTGCCAGGTCAGGCTTGGGGCTCGGAGTGCACTCGGCGACGCATCGTTCGCTCCCGGCGCTGGACGAGCGCGACCTGCGCGGTGAGGTCGTGGGCAGCCGCGCAGTCATCAAGGATCGCACCGGCGTGACCGCGGAGTTCTTCGCCTACCCCTACGGCCTGTGGAATGACCGGGTGCGCCGCGCGGTCTACTCAGCGGGCTATCGCGCCGCATTCACCCTCGCCGCGGATCGCCGAATCGCGACGCCTGATGCCTGGACGCTCCCTCGAGTCAACGTGCCTTCGGGCATCGGAGACGCTGCCTTTCATGCATGGACCGCCGGGCTGAGTTTCCGGCGCTACAGATGACGCCGGTCCAAACTGCGCGTTGGCGCGGCGTGCGCTTCGCGCACCTGATCGAGTCGGACGGCCCGGGTGGCGCCGAGCGCATGGTGGCCAGCGTCGCCGCCGGATTGCAAGCTGCCGGCAGCGAGAACATCATCGTCGTCCCAGCCGCAGGCGAGGGTTGGCTCGCGCGCGAGCTGAGCGGGACCGGCGTCCTGGTTGAGCCGTTTCGTCTCGAGCGCCCGTTTTCGCCGACGTTCGCACGTTGGCTCACCGATACGCTGCGGCGGCACCGCGTCGCATTGGCTCACAGTCACGAATTCACTATGGCGGTGTACGGCGCCTGGGCGGCCCGGCGGGCCGGGGTCCCACACCTGTTCACAATGCATGGCGGCCGCTACTACGCCGGTCGGCTGCAGCGGCGCATCGCGCTGCGCCTCGCGGCCCTCGCCAGCGATTCAGTCGTTACCGTGTCCAAGAGCCTCGCTCACCATCTGGCCCAGGACCTGTGGATCCGCCCATCGCGAATCGTGACCATCCCGAACGGCGTGCGCGCGCCGCAGCCCGTCGTCCATTCCTCGCTGCGAGACGAACTCCGGTTGGGAAGCACCGATCAACTCGTCGTGGCAGTCGGCAACCTGTATCCGGTCAAAGGGCACGGGTACTTACTCGAGGCGTTGGCCCTGCTCGCCCCGCGTTATCCGAGTCTGCACGTCGCCATCGCGGGTCGGGGGGACCTGGAGGAAAGGCTACGCGACCGCGCCTGCGCCCTTCAGGTGAGCGACCGCTTCCACTTACTGGGTCTACGGTCGGACATCGGGAATGTGCTGGCCGGCGCGAACGTGTTCGTGCTGCCCTCGCTCTCCGAGGGAGTCCCGCTGGCACTTCTCGAGGCGATGCTGGCTGGGCGGCCCGTCGTCGCCAGCGCGGTGGGTGAAGTGCCGACCGTTCTTGACGGCGGGCGCGCCGGCGTGATGGTCCCGGCCCGCGACCCAGCAGCACTCGCCAAGGCGTTGGATACGCTACTCGCAGATCCCGCAGAGGCGCGCCGGCTGGGTGCCGCGGCGCAGGCGCGAGCAACGGAATCGTATACGTTCGACGTGATGATGGACCGCTATCTGCAGCTTTACACGAAGATGCTACGGAATCATCCGGACGATCGCCGGTCCCAGGGCGTTCGCGACGGCGAGCGGCAGCCGCTTCCAGACGACCGGGCCCCAGGCAAAGGTGCGCTCGTGGGGTGAGGGCGTAGCGGCTCGGCGGCCCGCGACGGGTTGATACCACAGCAGAGGCACATCGCGCGAGCCCCACTGTTGCTTGAACCGATGTGTACCGCCACCGGGCGTACAGCGGCCAAAATTGAAGACGCGGAGACCCTGATTCGCCGCCCGCTCGATGAATGCCCAATACAACAGCATGTTGGCGTAGCCGCGGTGATATTCCTGGAGGGCCGATACCCAGGTCAGCTCGAGCTCGCCAGCCCACTGAAATCCGCAGCCGGCGGCTACTGGTATCCCCTCATGGTACGCACAACCGACCCACATGTCCTGCGGAAACTGCTCGGCGAGAGCCTCGAAGAACCGTCGTGGCAGCGTGGGTGTGCCGAGGTCGCGCATGTGCCGAGAGAACACCTCGTAGAATCCGTCCAGTTGTTCGAGCCCGAACCTGACGTTGACGCCATCCTTCTGCGCGTGGCGCACCTTCCGGCGCACGTTTGAACTCAGCCGCTCCCATACTGCTTCCCCGTTGCCGGCCCCGGCCGTCAGATCGAGGACGCAAGTGATCTTGCGACGGGAAACGGGGAAATCCAAGGCGAGGCGTTCCCGGTTGCGCAGCTCCAGCAGATCGACTCGACGTTCCCGCGCAACGCGCACCGCATGTCGCACCAGCATCCGCATTGCCAAGTCGTCGCCGAGCGGACCTCCGTAGTTCACGAACGGCATGGAGACCAAGTAGTCTCCAAAGAGGAAGCTCCTGACCTGGACAAGCGGCAGCACGGCGGCCACGTGCCCTTCCGCATCGCGCGCCGCGATATACAGGCATTCGTGCCCGAAAACCTGTTCGATGACGGCCTTCCAACCCCAGCGATGGAAATGTGTCCACCCCGACGCTGTCTGTACGCACGCGTCCCAGTCGGCTCCCGGTCCGGCAAACACCTCCACCTGAGGCACGGTAGCGATCATGGCCGCGTGGCTGCGAGCTGATGGCCTGGCGCGGCTGCAAGCGCGGCGACAGTGTCGCGGACCGCCGTGAACCGGAAGTCACCCAGCAACCGGTCAAGCCGCTCCGCCGTCCGCCGCAGGCCGGTGTAGTGGCGCACGCGCGTCAACCAGGAAACCGGGAGACGGGGCTGCGCAGGATCAAGCTCCCACGGATGGATATAGAAGGTGCCAGACACGCCGCGACCCTCGCACTGGCGGAAGGCAGCTCGAACGAGACCGTAAGGGAGCAGGCGGAAGTAGGCCCCACCCGCGGCGGGCAAGCGTAGACCGCACCAGTGCAGCGTCGTTGGGGGGATCTCGGCGAGCCGGCCGCTGGGGCGCTCGAGCCAATGCGGGTCCGGCGACCCGGCTGGGTAGCCGTAACCCGGGCGCCGGACCGGAAACAGGCTGGAATCGTAGCGATAGCCTTCCTCTACAAGGATGTCGAGCGCCCACTCCCGACCCGGCACGATGGAGAAGCTGGGCGCCCGGAAGCCCAGGACAGGCGCCCCGCTTATCTGTTCGAGCGTGTCCTTGGTTCGCCGGATCGAGGACCGAAACTGAGCCGGGCTCTGGTGGGTCACGCGCGCATGATTCCAGCCGTGCGACGCGACTTCATGCCCCGCGCGCGCGATTGCGCGGATCAAGTCGCCCTGCCGGTACGCCAGCCAGCCGAGCACGAAGAACGTCGCGCGCGCTTCGTGCCGGTCCAAGAGATCGAGCAGCTGGGCGACCTGCCCCACCACCCGGGACTCGAACCGCCCCCATTGGGCCCGCGCCACGCGGGACTCGAACGCCGAGACCTGGAAGTACTCCTCGAGGTCGACCGTGAAGTGGTGAGCGATCATGGCTCGCAGAGGTGCAACGTGTGTGCCTGTTAATCCCCGCGCCGCCCCTGGGTGATGCGTTGGGCCCGTGCGGCAACGCGTGGCGGCGACGCTACAGTCAGCGGTCACAGCACGAGCGTGATCACTTTCGTGTCCGAGCCGGACGCGCCGAGACTATCCGTCACCGTGACGCGAATCGTGCGCTGGGTCAGGATGCCGAGATAGGTGTGCGTCGCCGAGAACGAGCCCGCGCTCGACCGGCTCCCCGATGACGTCGACCCGTCGCCCCAATCGATCGTGTAATTCCAGGGCCCGTTGTCTGGGTCGCTGAATGATGCGGTCAGCGTGTAGAGGACCCCGAGCACCACGGTCTCGTCCGCTCCGGCGTTCACGACCGGCGGGCTGTTCGGGGCCGTCACCGTCACCGTCTTCGACGTCGTCGTGCTTTGCGCGCCCTGGTTGTCGGTGACGCGCAAACCGACTGTGTAGCTGCCACCCGCCGCATATGTATGCGAGGGATTCTGGGCGGTCGATGTCGCGCCGTCCCCGAACGTCCAGCTGTAACTCGCGATCGAACCATCCGGATCGCTGCTCGTGCTGGTAAAGGAGCAGGTCAGTCCGCTGCAGCTCGACGTGAAGTTCGCCGTCGGCGGCTGGTTCGGGGCCGTCACCGTGACCGTCTTCGAGGTCGTGGTGCTCTGGGCGCCTTGGTTGTCGGTCACCCGCAGCGACACGGTGTAGCTGCCCGCCGCCGCGTAGCTGTGCGACGGATTCTGCGCCGTCGACGTGCCGCCGTCGCCGAACGTCCAGCTGTAGCTCGCAATCGAGCCATCGGGATCGCTGCTGGTGCTCGTGAAGTTGCAGCTCAGCGCCGAGCAGCTGAACGTGAAGTTCGCCGTCGGCGGCTGGTTGGGGGGCGTGACGGTCACGCTCTGCGAGGCCGTGGTGCTCTGCGCGCCCTGGTTGTCGGTGACCCGCAGCGTGACGGTGTACGTCCCGCCGGTCGCATACGTGTGCGACGGATTCTGAGCGGTCGAGGTCGCGCCGTCGCCGAAGTTCCAGCTGTAGCTCGCGATCGAGCCGTCGGGGTCGCTGCTCGTGCTGGT
>Ga0066685_10001023_pt1 | contig 11448 bp, 9 predicted proteins | sample GraSoiAngelo_134_FD_62305 | JGI IMG/M metagenome (GOLD analysis project Ga0066685, IMG submission 62305) | Grasslands soil microbial communities from the Angelo Coastal Reserve, California, USA - 14_0929_05_30cm | ecosystem: Environmental > Terrestrial > Soil > Grasslands | place: USA...
ATCCCGTTCCCGGCATGGAGGAAGCGGTGCGACGCTACTGGGCGCCCGACAAGCGGATCGCCGTCTTCGTGCTCGGCGATGAGTTCACCGGCGATTCCATCCAGGAGGCGCTCGACTCGATCGGCGCTCTCAACAAGCCCGGGCCCGATGGACGCCGGCCGATGCGCATCCACGCCATCGGCTTTCCCGAAGCGGCGGACATGCCGCCGTTTACAAATATCCGCTTTTCCGCCCTAATGAGATTGATATGCGAGCAGAACGGCGGCACGTTCGTCGGCATGAAGCATTAGGTCGCGCGCGTCTCGCGGCCGCCGCGCTCGCGCTCGGCGCGCTGGCCGCCTGTGGCGGCGTCGCGATCAAACCCGATGCGGTCCTGCCCCGGCCGCTGCTGCAGCCCTTGCCCAGTACCGTCGGGCTCGTCCTTCCGGAGGAGCTGCGCAATTACGTGCACAAGGAGACACGCTGGGGTGTCGAGTGGCACATTGCGCTGGGCCCGGGGCACGTGCACCTGCTGCGCGACATCTTCAAGGACTCGTTCCGCGAGGTGCGGGAATTCAAGGATCTGGAGGCGGCGCGCGCCGCCACGGGGCTCAGGGCGGTGTTCGAGCCGCTGATCGACCAGTATTCCTTCGTGATCGACCGCGACACCGGCGGACGCTACGACGCCGCCACCATCCGCTACCGCATCAATGTCTACACACCACAGGGGGAGAAGGTCGACACCCTGTCCCTCACCGGTTATGGCAGCGAGCTCGCCAAGGGCCTCTCGAGCGGCAAGCCGCTCGAGCGCGCCACGCTCGCGGCCATGCGTGATGCGGCGGCGAAATTCCTGGTGCAGTTTCCGCAGCAGGCCCTCGCGCAGCAGCTGGCGCACGACGAGCCGCTCACGGTGCAGTCGGGCGTCGGCACCGCCGCCAATGTGCTGATCGAGGCGGTGCCGATCGAGGAGGGCGGTGCGGACACGGATGCGGGGGCGGCGCCGACACCGGCCCAGCCGCCATCGCCCGGCGCCGTGCCCGCGATGCCCGCGCCACCGCCACCTGCGGCCGACGCCCCGAAGACGCCCGGCGCCGGGCCGTAGTCAGGGCTGGCGCGGCCGCTTCGACAGGAGCTTCTCGACCAGCGTGACGCCTTCGGTGTCCACCGGCTCGCCGTTCAGCAGGCGCGGCGCGTAACGGGCGCGCTTCACCGCGGCCAACACGATCTTCTGCTGCGCGGCCGTGGCATCGCTGCCGCTCGTGGTCACGTTGGCGGTGTGCCCGTCGCGCTTCACGGTGAAGGTCGCCTGCACCGAATGCTCGTCGGTGTTGTCGCGCTCGGCGAGCGGTGAGCGTGCCGCAGACGAGGCCGGCGTCCGGTAGGCCAGTTGCCTCGGCGCATCGAGCGGTGCGGTCGAGCCGGCCTGCTGGAATTCCTTCCAGGCCTCGCGGTAGCGCGCCAGGCTCCTGTCGGCCTGATCGGCGCACAGATACCAGTCGCCCAGCTCCATCAGCGACGTGCCGCGCAGCTCATGATCGACCGGCTGCATCTTGTCGATGGTCTGCAGCGCGAGCAGCAGCGCCTTCTCGCCGTCGGGGTTCAGCCCGCGCCCGGCATGCTCGGGCAACCCGCTGAGGCTCGACTGCGCGAACGGGTCCACGTACTGGGCGGTTTCCTCGTCGCTGCCGTTCGTGGCCTCGAGCCGGTAGCTGCGCGCGATCCCCAGCAGCGGGTCGATCACCAGGCGTGCGGCGCGACTGCCGGCACCCTCGGCGATGGTGAGCTCACGGGCGTACGCGGCGCGCGCGGAAGGGTAGCGGCCCATATGCTCGAGCCAGTGCGCATAGCGATCCACCGGGCGGATGACGCGCCGATCGGTGCTGCCCCAGGCGCTCTGGGCGACCCGCACCGCGTACTGGAACTCACGATCCGCCTCGCCATGGCGCTCGAGACTCACCAGGCTGCCGATCAGCGGATTGAGGATCGGCAGCTGCCCGGGGTTCAGCAGGCCGTCGAGATTGCGGCTCAGATCGAGCGCGCGCTGCAGCGTGACGCTCGCATCCTCATACTGCCGGGTGGCGTAATAAGTTACACCGAGCCCCTGCAGCGGGCGCAACAGCAGCCGGTCGCCGTTGCCGCCGGTGTCGGCGGCGATTTTCACGCTGCGCAGGTAGACCTCCTCGGCACCCTTGTAGTCGCCCATGCGGTACCGGGTGGTGCCGAGATTGGCCAGCGGATTGACCAGCTCGCGATCCTTGGCGCCGTACTGCTCCTGAGTGAGCGCCACCAGCTTCTCGGCCAGCGGCAGCGCGTCCGGGTAGCGGCGTGCATCGAACGCCGCACGGAAGTCCCGGTATACCGCCACCCGCTCGGCATCGGTCACGGCGAGCGCCACGGCCGGCGTCAGCACCGCCGCCGCCAGCACCGCCGCCGCCAGCATCAGCCGCTTCAAGGGTCTCACCGGGCGCGCCCATGGTCAGCGCACAACGCGCTGTGAGAAATGGTAGCACCGCGATGCGGCCCGGTGCGCCGCCGGCGCAGCGCCGGGGCGCTGCAATGGCGCAACAGCGCGCGCGCCTTGCCGCGGGAAGCGTGCGCTTCTAAGCTGTCGGAAAACAACATCCGCGGTTGCGATGAGGGGTGCACCGATGGCAGGCGCAGAAGGGCAGCTCGCGCTGCTGGCCGGAGCGAGCGGGCTTGCCGGGGGCTACGCGCTCACAGCGCTCCTCGAGGCGCCGGACATCAGGCGCGTGCTGGCTGTTTCACGGCGACCGCTCGGGCGTGAGCATCCGCGACTCGCCAATCGCATCGTGCAATTCGAGCACCTCGAGGCGCAGCTCAAGGGCGCCAGCTGCGACGTTGCATTGTGCTGTCTTGGCGCGACCCTGCGTCAGGCCGGCTCGCAGGAGCGCTTTCGCGCGGTCGACATCGAGTGCGTGCTGGCGTTTGCGCGCGCCGCCAGGGCGGCGAATGCCCAGCGCTTTGTCATCATATCGAGCGTGGGCGCGGACCCCGGCGCGCGCAACTTCTACCTGCGCACCAAGGGCGAGATGGAGCAGGGGCTGGTGGAAACGGGCTTCGAATCGCTGGATATCCTGCAGCCCTCACTGCTGCTCGGCTGGCGCGGCGAGACGCGCCCGCTGGAGCTCGCAGCACACGCCTTCATGCCGCTGGTGAATCCACTGCTGCGCGGCCGGTACATTCCCTACCGTGCCATCCCGGCGCGTACCGTGGGCGAGGCCATGCTCGGCGCAATTCGCAGCGGTCGACGCGGCGTGCAGCGCTACACCTACGAGGGTATCGGGACGCTGGCGCGCCTGGCGGCTTCGCGCACGCGCGCGCCGGCGCAGCCCAAGGCGCCCGCCCGCACTTAGCTTGCGCGCCGCGCTCGCCATCGCCGTCGCGCTGCTCGCCGCCGCGTGCAGCAGCCTTCCGGCGACCCCGCCCGCGCCCCCGCAACAGGGGGCAGCGATCGCGCAGGCGGCGGCAGCGCTGGTCGGGACCCGCTACCGGTTCGGCGGCGCCGACGCGGCCGGCTTCGACTGCAGCGGGCTGGCGCGGTACGTGCACGAGCGCGTCGGCGTGGCCATTCCGCGCACCGCCGCCGAGCAGCAGCGCGCGGCGCACCCGGTGCCGCTCGCCGAGCTCGCGCCCGGGGACCTGGTATTTTTCCGCATCCGCGAGCGCGGCATCGATCACGTCGGCGTCTATGCCGGCGGTGGCCGCTTCATCCACGCGCCGCGCGCGGGCCTGACCGTGAGATACGGCGACCTGCGCGGCGGCGGCTTCTACGCGCGGCGTCTGGTGGGCGCGGGCCGCTTCTGGGACCGTGGCACGCCACCCTCGCCGCGGTGAGACATCGCCCTCGCCGCGATGAGACATCGCCCTCGCCGCGATGAGACATCGCCCTCGCCGCGGTGAGACATCGCCCTCACACCGGTGAGACATGCCCTCGCCGCTGTGAGACATAAAGCGACGCGCCATAGGTATAAGCCCGACGTGAGAGGCGCGGCACATTATCGGCACTTGACTGCAATCGGCGACGCTTTGACACTGGCGCCTCAGTGACAACGGCAAACCCGTCGAAAGACGGGGACGCAAAGCTACCGGTCTAAGGGACGTTCCTATGACGGCGGGGCCGCCACGATTCGCGCGCCAGGCGCGAGCGCTCGCACTCCTACCGTCGCGCGAATCAGCGCAGTCCCCGAAGACCGTGTGCGTTGAGTGTTTGGGTTTTCGGGGAAGTCTATGATAGCCACGTCGAACTTTTCTTCGGTGCGTGCCGGCGCCGAAGCCAGGCATACCGAGGCACCGGCGGCCAGCGCCGCGCCGTTCGTTCTCAACCTCTGCTCGTCGACGACGCCGATGGCGCTGGCGCAGACGGATCTGCCGGAGCTCAAGCGCTTCACGTTCTTCGTCAGCCGGCGCTTCGAGGAAGGGCGGGAGCGCTTCCGTCTGCACATGGGCTATTTCGCCACGCTGGCCGAGGCCGAGGAGTGGCTGGGCGTCGTGCGCGAGATCTACCCGGGCGCCTGGGCCGGTGAGGCCCCGGGCCGCAAGCTGCGCGAGCGAGCCTCGGCTGCGGCCGCCGCCCAGGCCCGGCATGCCGCGGGACCTCAGCCGCGGGTCGCGCCCGCGCCCTCGCGCGCCCCGGCTGCGGCGGCTGCGTTGCCCGGCGCGCCGAACCCCCTTCGCGTGCCCGTCGTTCACGCTGCGCCGCCTGCGGCGCGGCACGCCGCCGCGGCGCCGGTGGTGGCGCCTGTCGCCCGGCCCGCCGTGCGCCGCAGCACCCCGCTTGCTCCGGCGCGCACACCGCCGGCCGCAGCCAGTTCCGCCGCGCGCTCCTCGGGCCGGAGCGTGAGACCGGTGTTTGCAGACTCGAACGTGCGCGAGGTGCTCGCGGCGCTCGGCGATGCCAGCGCCACCGGCGAGACGCGCCTGATGCATGCGCCGCCGCCGCCGCGCGCGACCCCGCCCGAGAGCCCGCTCTCCGACACGCAGGTGTTGAGGATGCTCGAGACTCGCCGCCCCGAGGGCCGCGAGCCGCCGTCCGCCGAGGCCCCGCATGGCAGCATTCCGATGCTCAAGCCCGACGATACCGGGACGCGCCGGTCGCTCAGGGAGGCCGTCGCCAACAACGCGCCGGTGTCCTTTGCGGTGCAGTTGCAATGGTCGGTGCAGCCGGCCGAGCTCGACAAGGTGCCTGCGCTGGCCATCTTCAGCGCCTACACCCTGTATACCGTCGAGGGCAGCCGCGACGGGCGCAAGTGGTATGGGCTGCGTCTCGGCTTCTTCAGCGACGCCATCTCCGCCAAGCAGGTCGCCCACTACGTGCGCTCGGAATTCGCCTCGGTCGCCGTGGTGCCGGTGAGCCCCCAGGAGAAGACGCGCGCGACGGATCAGGACGTGAAGGCCGCGACGCGGGCGGCTCCGGTCGCAACCCGCTCGCGTGCCGCGGATGAGTTCAAGCTCATCGACGACGACAGGGCGAACATCGCGGTGGCGGCGCTGCTGCACGGTAGGCAGCAGGCGGCAGGCAACCCGGGGGTTGCGCCCCCAGCCAAGGCGACGTCGAAGGTGGCGGCGGGCCGCACCGTGCGCCAGCCCACCAAGGGCCGCACCCGCGCCAAGGTGGGTGCGCGCGAGCGCCGTGGCCCGCACACTCTGGAGGAGACGCTGGAGATTCTCGGCGCGAGTCAGCTCACGATCGATAACGGCACCGGCGAGACCCTCAACGACTCGGGGGTGCGTCACCTGCGCGTCGAAGTGCAGAAGAATTCGCCGTTCACGCGCCTCCTCGAGCGCCTCAGCGAGCGGGTGAAGAAGCTGTAGTCCCGGCGTCGGCGTCGAACTCCGCCAGCATCCAGCGCCGGTACGCGTCCAGGTTGGGCTCGCGGCCGAGGAAGTCGCGTACCAGCTGCGCGGCGGGCCTGGTGGAGCCGGGCTCCAGCACCGCCTGCCGATAGCGCATGCCCGCCGGACCGTGCAACAGGTTCTGCGGATCGAACTGCGCGAAGAAGTCCAGCGCGATCACCTTGTCGAGCACGTAGGTGTAGTAGTTCGAGCTGTAGCCGTTCAGGTGCGTGAAGCTCGCCCAGAAGTGATCGCCCGGCACGAACGCGTTGGTGTTGAAGCGCTCGAAGTCGCGCCGGTAGACCGCGTCGAAGTCCAGCGTCGCCGGCGGCAGCGTATGGAAGTCCAGTGACACCGCCGTGTACATGAGCTGGCGCTGCTGGCCGCTGGCGCGCCCGTAGGCGTCGGCGCGGGTCATGCGCGTGAACAGATCCCGGGGCAGCACCTCCCCGGTCTGGTAATGGCGGGCGAAGGAGGTCAGCACGCCGTAATCATGGAAGAACTCTTCCAGCATCTGCGAGGGCGCCTCGATGAAATCGCCCTCCACCAGGAAGCCGCCCTCGCCGACGAACGCGTTCTGGCTGCCGATGAGGTGATGCATGAGATGGCCGAACTCGTGCAGGAACACCACCACGTCGCCGTACTGCATCAGGCCCGGGTCACCGGGCGTGCCGCCCGCGAAGTTGCACACCAGTACACCCTCGGGCAGCTGTCGGCCGTGGATACCGTAGGTGAGCGGCTGGGTGGAGAACCACTTGTCCTTGCCTGCGCGCGGATGCATGTCCAGGTAGATGCGGCCGAGCCTCACCTGGCCGTCGAAGACGTCGTAGGTGGTGACCGACGGATGCCAGGTGCGCACTGCGGCCACCGGTTTGATGTCGACATGAAACAGCGTCGCGGCGGTGGCGATCACGCCGCGCTCGACCTGAGCGTAGGGGAAGTAGGGCCGCACGCTCTGCGAGTCGAAGCTGAACCTGGCACGCCGGTACTGCTCCTGCCAGTAACGCGCATCCGCAGCCGAGATCTTCTGCAGCGACGGCTCGCGCTCCCGGGCGAATGCCAGCAGCGCCGCATCCTCGCGCGCACCCGGCTCGCGCGAGGCCGCATCGATGTTGCCGAGGTATTCGGCCAGCTTGGCCGGCGAGCCGATCATCTGGTCGGCCATGGCGAAGGCGGCCCAGGTCGGATAGCCCAGCAGGCGCGCCAGCTCCTCGCGCCGCGCGAGCAGCGCGCGCAGCGTCTCGCCGTTGGCCGGGTAACCGACCTGCTGGGCCGCGAGGTACAGCCTGCCGCGCAACTCCGCGCTGCTGGAGAACCTCTGCGCGGGCCAGCCATCCGGCGGGTCGGTCGTTATCCTGACGTGCCCCTCGGCATCGGCGGGGTGCGTGGCGAGGTAGTCCGGCGCCAGTCCGTCGAGCTGCCCCTTGTCGGCCACGGTCGTACGCACGTCGTCGTGCACCGCGCGCTCGAATGCCAGGCCGAGCTCGGTGATCTTGTCCTGCAGCGCCTTGATCTTCGCCCGCGTGGCGTCGTCCTTGTCCACGCCGGCGAGGCGGTACTCGAGCAGGGTGTGCTCCAGATAGTGCCGGGTGCGCGCGTCCGCCGGCGCGGGCACCGCGGCGAGCGCCCGGTAGACCGGCTGGTTCAGGCTGAGCGCCGTATAGGCGGCATTCGCGGTCTGGGTGAGCGCCTGCGCCTTGTCGCGCAGCTCCTTGGTGGCACCCACGCCATACAACACGCTGGACTGTGCGACCGAGAGCATGAGCTCGTTCGCCGCATCATCGTACGGACGCAGGGTATTGCCCACGGTGCGCGCACTCTTCACGGCCAGCAGGCGCCCGATATCGGCGTCGGCGCGGCGCAGGCGCTCGTGCACCCACGCCTCGAGGGCCCCCGGGTCGTCGCCCGCCTCCCAGGCGTGCAGCTGCGCGGAGGCTACCGCCCTGGCCGGTGCGGCGCCTGCCGCCCAGGCGGGCAGGGCGGCGCCGGCCAGCACGGCCGCGACGAACGGCAAATACTGCCCGCGGGGCGATCGCTCGACCATGGTGACTCCCTCAACCCTTGCCGAACAGTTTTTCCAGTTCCGTGCGCGCCTTGTCCACCTCTGCGGTGTTGGGCGGCGTGAACGCCGCGGCGCGCGGCTTGAAGTGATCACAGAAGTTCGCGTGCGTCTTGTCGTTCACTTCCTCCGCGGTCGGCTCGCGGCAGTGCTTGGCGACGCGCGTGTCGTACTCGATGCACATGCGGCACACGTGCAGCTCGGCGTGGCACTGCGGGCACTCCTCGAGCCGTCGCAGCGGCAGGGTGAGCTCGGCGAGCGGCGCCCCGCATTTCCAGCAGACCAGATCATGAGCCATGGGCCTGGATATCATACAATGCAGCTGCTGGCCGCGTGCCGCGGCGCCGTGAACAGCCTGCTGGCGGAAGTCGTCAAGGATCACATCCGCGAGCACCTCGTGGCGCGCCGGCCGCGCGCCGCGGCCACCGACGAGCTCATCGACGTCGCGCACAGTTCAAGTGAGACCGCCAGCGAGTGAGACCGCCAGCGTGACTGCAGAGGCCGCAGGGCTGCAGGAGGAGCACTCGCACGTGTTCCTCGGCGCCGGCCATGCGAGCAACGAGCGCAAGGCCTGGGCGGTCATCGCTCTGTGCTCGGCGATGATGGTGCTGGAGATCGGCGGGGGCATCGCCTTCGGCTCGCTCGCCCTGGTCGCGGACGGCCTGCACATGTCGACCCACGCGATTGCCATGCTGATTGCCGCGTGGGCCTACACCTTCGCCCGCAAGCACGCGCACGATACGCGCTTCAGCTTCGGCACCGGCAAGCTGGGTGATCTGGCCGGCTTCACCAGCGCCGTCGTGCTGGCGCTCATGGCGCTGCTCATCGGTTACGAAGCCGTGCGGCGCTTCCTGGCGCCGGTCCACATCGAGTTCCGCGAGGCGATTCCGCTCGCTTTTCTCGGCCTGCTGGTGAACATCGTGAGCGCCTGGCTGCTGAGCGGCGGAGACGCGCACGGGCACTCGCCTGCTCACGCCGGGCAGGCCGGCGGCCAGCGGATGGACTGCGAGGAGCCCCATGAGCACGTCGCGCACGGCGCACACCGGGATCACAACCTGCGCGCGGCATTCATCCACGTGGCGGCCGACGCCGCCGTGTCGGTTCTCGCCATCCTCGGGCTCACGGCGGCCCGCTTCCTGGGTTGGATGTGGATGGACCCCATGATGGGAATCGTGGGCGGGGGTGTCATCGTGCTATGGGCCTATGCCCTGGTGCGCGACACCAGCTGCATCCTCCTCGACATGACCCCGGATACGGCGCTCGCCGCGCGTATGCGGCGGCGTCTGGAGCAGGACGGCGACCGGGTGGCGGACCTGCACCTGTGGCGGCTCGGTCCGGGCCATTTTGGCGCCATCGTTTCGATCGTGCCGCGCGAGGCGCGGGATGTGCATTTCTACCGCTCTGCGCTGCGCGGCTTCTCCTGCCTGTCGCACCTGACGATCGAAGTCGTGAGCCCGAAGCGCGGCGCAGGGGCCTCCTAGCGCGGCGCAGGCCATATCAGCGCTGCGGCGCTTGCGGCCGGGTGCGCTGGCGCAGGAAGTCCTCGAGCACCCGGCCGGTGTGGGAGTGCTTGCTGCGGCGCGCGATCTGCGCCGGCGCACCCTGGGCGACGATGCGCCCGCCGCCATCACCGGCCTCGGGCCCCAGGTCGAGGATCCAGTCCGCCTCGGCCATGACGTCGAGGTTGTGCTCGACCACGACCGCGGTGTTGCCGGCGGCAACCAGCCGGTGCAGCACGTGCAGCAGCTTCTCCACGTCGGCCATGTGCAGACCCACGGTGGGCTCATCCAGCACATACAGCGTGTGCTTCGGCTTCTGCCGCGGGCCGTGGGCGGGCTCGTCGCGCACCTTCGAGAGCTCGGCGACCAGCTTGATGCGCTGGGCTTCGCCGCCCGACAGCGTGGGGCTGGGCTGTCCGAGCGTGAGGTAGCCGAGGCCCACGTCCTGCAGGAGCTTCAGTGCATGATGCACGCGCGGATGGGCCGCGAAAAACCCGACCGCATCCTCGACGCTCATCGCCAGCACATCCCCGATGCTGGCCTCCCGCCACGACACGGCGAGCGTCTCGGAGTTGAAGCGCCGCCCGCCGCAGACGTCACACAGCACCTTGACGTCGGGCAGGAAGCTCATCTCGATGGTCTGCATGCCCTGCCCTGCGCACGCCTCGCAGCGGCCGCCGGCGGTGTTGAATGAGAAGCGGCTGGCGCTGTAGCCGCGCATGCGCGCCTCGGTGGTACCGGCATACACGCGGCGGATGTCGTCCCAGAAGCCGATGTAGGTCGCGGGGCAGGAGCGCGGGGTCTTGCCGATCGGCGTCTGGTCCACTTCCAGTACGCGATCGAGCAGCTCCAGCCCCTGCACCGCCGCGCAGCCGATGAGCTTCACGCCGGCGGCGCGCCTGCGGGCGCGGCTCCCGGGCGCGTTCTGCCCGAGCAGCCGCTTCAGATTCGCATACAACACGTCGCGCGCCACGGTCGATTTGCCCGAACCGGACACGCCGGTGATCACGACCAGGCGCCCGAGCGGGATGCGCACGTCGCTCCCGGTGATGTTGTGCAGCGCCACGCGCTGCAGTGTCAGCAGGGGTGTGGCGGCGTTCACCACGCGCTGCGGGTGCGCCGGATGCAGCAGCGGCTCGCGCAGGAAGCGCCCGGTGGTCGAACGCGGGTTGCGCATGAGCTCCGGCACCGTCCCGGCACCCACCAGCTCCCCGCCGCGCAGGCCGGCCTGGGGACCCAGGTCCAGCACGTGATCGGCGCGGCGGATGGTCTCCTCGTCGTGCTCCACGACCACCAGCGTGTTGCGGTGCCCGGCGAGCTCGGCCAGGCAGCCGAGCAGGATGCGGTTGTCGCGCGGATGCAGCCCGATGGTGGGCTCATCGAGCACGTAGCACACGCCCTGCAGGTTCGAGCCCAGCTGTGCGGCGAGGCGGATGCGCTGCGCTTCGCCCCCCGAGAGCGTGGGCGCGCCGCGATCGAGCTGCAGGTACCCCAGTCCGACCCGCTCGAGGAATTTCAGGCGCGCGCGGATTTCCGCCAGCAGGTCGCGCGCAATCTGCCGCTCACGCGGGCCGAGCCTGAGCCTGGCGAAGAATGCGCCGCTGGCGCTGACCGATTCACCCGCCAGCGCGGCGATCGAGTGCTCGCGGAAGCGCACGTTGAGGGCCGTCGGGTTCAGCCGCTGCCCACGGCACGCGCCGCAGGCCTGAGGCTCGCGCGCGTACCACTCGTTCCACCACAGCTCCTCGCCGCTTTGCTGCTCATCGAAGCCTGGCATCTCGACGCCGGTCCCGTAACAGCTCTCGCACCAGCCGTGTCGGGAATTGAAGGAGAACAGGCGCGGGTCGAGCTCGGCGAAACTGCGGCCGCAGGACGGACAGGCGCGCCTGGTGGAGAACACCGTCGCCCGGGCGGACTGCGGTCCCAGCACGTGCACCAGCCCCTTGCCGAAATCGAGCGCGCGGGCCAGAGCTGCGCGCAGGGCGGCCTCGCTGCGCACGGCGACGTCGATTTGCGCAACCGGCAACTCGATGGTGTGCTCGCGGAAGCGCGACAGGC
>Ga0066685_10001025_pt1 | contig 11433 bp, 6 predicted proteins | sample GraSoiAngelo_134_FD_62305 | JGI IMG/M metagenome (GOLD analysis project Ga0066685, IMG submission 62305) | Grasslands soil microbial communities from the Angelo Coastal Reserve, California, USA - 14_0929_05_30cm | ecosystem: Environmental > Terrestrial > Soil > Grasslands | place: USA...
GAAAGCCCCTGCTCCCTCTCCCTGCGAGGCACGAGCGGGGAGAGGGCTGGGGAGAGGGGCACCTTCCATCGAATTGGCGCGGCTAATTGGAATCCCCTCTCCCTTACCCTATCCCCACTCCTCCGTCGTGGGGAGAGGGAATCGACCTTGCGGCATGGTGGTGGTGTCAAGATACGCCCTTCCCGCGTGCAGCGACTCGGAAGCTCCTTTCCGCGCTCGCTCTGTTAGGAAGAACGCGGGCTTCATTTGGCCGCCAAGGTTTTTGGCGATGCGCCGATGCGCACCGTTGCTCCGGCAGTGAGCGAATCAGACGGATTCAAAATGACGCGATCCGTCGGACCGACTCCCTCCAGCACCTCGACGACCTGGCCGAAGTCCCGGCCCAGCGTGACGCGGCGCAGTTCGACTTTGTCGTTGGAGCTGACGAGGCCCACCTGCATCCCTTCGGCGCGGAAGAGCAGCGCGTTCGACGGCAGCGTCAGCGCTGCTTCCGCTCCAGTGTCGGTCAAGCGCACCTGGGCATAACTGCCGGCGAGGATTTCGCCGCGCGCGTTGTCCACTTCCAATTCGATCAAGAGCGTGCGCGAATCTGGTTCCATCGCGCCGGCGGTGCGGACGATTTTTGCTTCGAATTTGCGCCCCGGAAATTCCGTCAGCGTCAACTCAGCTCTTTGCCCGGACTCAACCGCCCGCGAAAGCGTCTGCGGCACACGCACGTAAACGCGCAAGGTGCGCGTCTGAGCGAGTCGGAAAAGTTCTCTGGCGCTGCCAGCGGTAATAAGCTGGCCAACATCGGTCCGGCGCGCGGTGATGATGCCGGCAAACGGCGCGGTGACGCTGGCGAAACTCTTCAACTCTTCGAGCCGCCGGACGTTCGCGCGCGCGGCCTCGACGGTGGCGGTCTTGAGCGCGAGGTCGGCCTGTTTCTCGGCGGTTTCCTGTTCGCTCACGCTGGCGGTCTTGAGCAACTGGCTCCAGCGTGTGGCGGTGGTTTTGGCCAATGCCAGCCCGGCTTCGGCCTGGGCCTGCTCCGCGCGGGCGCGAGCGAGTTCCTGGTCCAGCTCCGGCGTGTCAATTTCGGCGAGCAACTGCCCGGATTCGACGCGATCGCCGATGTCCACCAGCCAGCCCTTCACGAAGCCGCTGGCGCGCGCGTAGATGGGCGCCTCGACGTAGGGCCTCACTTCGGCCGGGAGCGAAACGCCGACAACTGGTTTGCCTTGAACGGGCGACACCACGGTCACGGTCGGTACGGCCAACTCACGTGTCTCCGCTGCCAGAGCCTGACGGGCGCGCCACCGCGGAAGAAATCCCACGACAAACGCGAGCGCAATGACCGCCAGCGCGACCTGCGCAGCGCGGCCCAGTCGCAACCGCGAGGGGCGCGCCGGTTCGTCGGCGGCTTGGGACTGTTCAACAGCGGTTGAAGCCTGATTGGAGCGCGGTTTCATGGTTTCGTTCGAGAGACGGCAAGGCTGTTCAATGGTGTTCATATTTTAAGCGGGGGAAGTTGCTGTGTTTTCCAGCGCCGGCTCCAAAGGGCCGGCGGACCTGTCCGCCGAAGCGTGCGCCGGCGCGCGGCGATGCAGAAAGCTGAAGACCAACGGCACGAAGAAAAGTGTCGCCACAGTGGCCAGCACCAGACCGCCGATGACGGCGCGGCCCAGCGGGGCGTTCTGCTCACCGCCTTCGCCCAGGCCAAGGCTCAGTGGCAACATGCCGATGACCATCGCCAGCGCAGTCATGAGTACGGGGCGGATGCGGCTCGCGCCGGCATCCAGCGCTGCGGCGATCGGGTCGAGTCCGCGGCGGAGGTTTTCGCTCGCGAAACTCACCACGAGCACGGAGTTCGCGGTCGCCACGCCAAGGCTCATGATGGCGCCCATGAGCGCGGGAACACTCAGGGTGGTTTGCGAAATGAAAAGCGCCCACACCACGCCCGTCAGCGCGCCGGGAAGCGCGGTAATGATAATGAAGGGATCCAGCCAGCTTTGGAAGTTGACCACGAGCAGCAGGTAAACCAACACGACGGCCATCCCGAGGCCGACGGCGAGGCCGGTGTAGCTGGAGCGCATCGTTTCGGCCTGGCCGCGCAGGATGATTTGACTGCCGCGCGGCAGTTGTTTCTTCGCCTGCTCGACGAGTGGCTGAATGTCGCGCAGCACGCCGCCCAGATCGCGTCCGTCCACGCCGCCGAAAACGTCAATCACCGGCGCGACGTTGTAATGCGAGAAAACCGGTGGACTGTTGGTGCGGGTGACCGTTGCGAGGTTGGCGAGGATTTGGCCGTCACCCTCGCCCGGTCGGCCGACGTTGATGGGGACCGACCGGAGCGCGTCGAGCGAGTCCATGGCGTGTTCGGGCGCGCGGATGTTGACCAGGTATTGGATGCCCACGCGTGGATTGAGCCAATAGGCCGGCAGGACCTGGCCGCTGCCGCTGAGGCTGAACAACACGGAGTTGGCCACGTCGCGTTCCGAAAGCCCGAGTTCGGCGGCCTTGGCGCGGTCCACCGCCACCTCGAACTTCGGTTGGTCGCCGGGTTGTTGAACGCGCACGTCCACGGCGCCAGGAATCTGACGAACCTGCTCGGCGAGGCGCGCGGCGATTTCGCGGTTTTTCGCCTGGTCGCGCCCGACGATTTGAACGTCGAACGGCGCGGGCAAACCAAAGTTGAGCGTCTGACTCACAATGTCGGCGGGCAGGAAATACAACAGTGTGCCGGGGAACTCACGGTTCAGCCGGGCGCGAAGACGGCGCACGTATTCACCCGTGGGCGCGTGGCCGCGCTTGAGCGAAACGAGAATATCCGCGTCGCCGGCGCCAAAAAGGCCGCTGCTGCTATAACTGAGGCTGATGCCGGAGTTGGGTATGCCGATGTTGTCGAGTATTCCGCCGAGTTCCTTCGCGGGCAGCTCCTCACGGATGGCGGCCTCAATCTGGTCCACGAGCCGCGCGGTTTCCTCGATGCGCCTTCCGGTGGGAGCGCGCACGTGCAGACGGAACTGGCCGGCGTCAACGGTCGGGAAAAAGTCCTCGCCCAACTGGCCCACCAAAAGCCAGGAACCGGCGCAGAACGCGAGGAAGCCGGCCGCGCAGGCCAGGCGATGCTCCAGACAGACTGCGAGCATCGCGCCGTAGGCGTCGCGGAAACGGGCGAACCCGCGCTCGAACCGGCGTTGGATGCCAACGAACGGGCCAGCCCATCGCGGAGCGGACGACTCGTCCACAGGCTCACCGCGGTGCTCGATCTTGCGGTAGAACCACAGGACCAGCGTGGGCACGAGAGTTCGCGAAATCACGTAGCTGGCCAGCATGGCGAACACGACCGCCTCCGCCAGCGGGACGAACAGGAACCGGGCGACGCCGGTGAGGAAAAACATCGGCACAAACACGACACAGATGCAGAGCGTGGAGACGAACGCGGGCAGCGCGATTTCCTGGGCACCGTCGAGGATGGCCTGTTCGAGCTGTTTCCCCCCGGCCATGTGGCGGTGGATGTTCTCGAGGGCAACCGTGGCATCGTCCACCAGAATGCCAACCGCGAGCGCCAGGCCGCCGAGGGTCATGAGGTTGATGGTTTCGCCCAGAGCGCCGAGGATGGCAATGGAACTCAGCACGGAGAGCGGGATCGACAGCGCAATGATGAACGTGCTGCGCCACGAACCAAGGAACAGAAGAATCATCAATGCCGTGAGTGCCGCGGCGATGGCGCCCTCTTTGCCGACGTCGTTGACGGCGGCTCGGACGAAAAGTGACTGGTCCGCGAATTCCTTCGCCTGCAGTTCGGGCGGGAGGGTGTTCAGGATGCCGGGCATGGTTTCCTTGACACCCCGCACCACCTCCAACGTCGAGGCCGAACCGCTTTTGAGAACAGTCAGCAACGCGCCGCGCACGCCGTCCTGGCGGACGATGTTTTGCTGCGGCTGGTAGCCGTCGCGCACTTGCGCCACGTCGCGCAAGTAAATCGTCGCGCCGTTGACGGCTTTGATAGGCAGGTCATTGAGTTCTTCGAGAAGGCGCGGGCTGCTGTTGATTTCGATGTTGTATTCCGTCGCGCCGATCTTGGCCGTGCCGCTGGGCAGAATAAGGTTTTGCGCGTTGACGGCGTCCACGACGCTCTGTGGCGAAAGGTTTTTCGCCTTGAGCGCACTCAGATCGAGGTCCACCGAGACCACCCGCGTCTTGCCGCCGTAAGGCCAGGGAACGGCCGCCCCCAGGACGGTCGAAAGCCCGACGCGGACATTGTTCTGCGCGAGGTCGTAAAGCTCCTGCTCCGAGAGCTTCGGACTGCTGAAACTGTATTGCAAAATCGGGATCGTGGACGCGTTGTAGCGGATAATCAGCGGCGGCGTCTGCCCGGGCGGCAGCAGGCGGAGGATGGTTTGCGCGACGGCGGTGATTTGCGCCACACCGGCGTCCACCGAAGCGCCCTGGTGCAGAAACACCTTGATGACGCCCACGCCGTTGTAGGAGTTGGACTCGATGTGCTCGATGTCGTTGACCGTTGCGGTGAGCGTGCGCTCGTGTGTGTAGATAATGCGCTGCTCGATTTCCTGCGCGCTCAAACCGGCGTATTGCCAGATGACGCTGATGACCGGGATTTCAATGTTGGGGAAAATGTCCGTGGGCGTCCGCAACAGCACAAACGGCGTCAGCAGCAACAGCAGGAGCGCTGCGACCACGAACGTGTAAGGACGGCGGAGGGCGAGCTTAACGATCCACATAGAGTTGGCGGGCGGTTTTGGTGTTACTCGTCGTCTTTTCGAATTGGCGATGGACCTGGCCACCTATACAGGTTGCCAAAAGTAATTTCCGAAATGGTGGGGCAAACCTGCCGGTTTGCCGCGACGACCCGCAGGTCGTCGCCCACCATTTCGGAAATTCATTTTGGCAATTGCTCTAGACCAGACAGGTTGCGGCGCGCGGAGGATGCGGTTCTCCACGGCGTTTCTGAATACCCACAGTTTCATGCGCTGTTTTTTTCGTTCGCTCGCTATTAAACTGACCGGTCAACTCAAAATCAGAAACAAATAATCCCAGCGCTGGTCCGGGGGGAGCTGGCTCTTAGGCAGCTACTGCTTTGGCGCCGATGAGGTCCATGATGGTCGGTTGCAACTGCCGGAGCGGTCCAAGGTCATTACGCACTTTGGCATGAAGTACCATCCCAAGCGCTACCGCGTAAACTCGCTCGGCGGCGACCTTCGGATCGTCTATCGACACGAGTCCCTGGCGCTGGGCTTCCGTCAGGGCACTTTCAACATACCGGATGTTGCGCTCGACCAGCTCCTCGGCTTTAGCGCGAATCTTTTCATCCTGCGTCGCCAGCTCAACGCCAATGCTGGCATAAGGACATCCGCAAACGTGGCCATACTTTTCGGCCTTTTGCTTTTGGCGATCATAGATGTACTGGCACCAGCGCTCCAATCGCTCCAAAGGTGAAACTTGAGGTGAAAAAATCCGATCCAGTTCGGGCTGTTTCTCCCGCCAATGCTCTTCGTAAGCCGCGACCGCCAGGTCCGCCTTCGAGGGGAAGAAATGGTAAAAACTGCCTTTGTTGACGCGGGCCCGCTCGCAGATCTGATCCACGCTCACAGCGCCGTAACTGTTGTTCCAGATCAGGTCGAAGGCCACCTGGAGCAATTTCTCCTGAGCATCACTCGGTTTTCCCATACGCCGCACAAATTACCCGACTTGACTGGTCAGTCAAGTGGTTTGTTCAAAAATTTTCCTTGTTCCATTCCCAGCGTTCACCTTTGGTTCGTGTGAAATTCACGAAACAACTTTTGCGCCAGTGGGAATGTCTCGCTCTGCGACCGCTTATCGAGGCAGTAAGTGACGACGCCATCGCACTGGTCCTCACGCCAGGCTTGTAAGGACATGCGGAGCCATTGCGCGATGCGTTCGGGCGAAGCAGGCCGGGTGAGGGGAATACGTGCGTCACATCAGCTTGGCGATGGTGCCGAGTTGCGAGCGGTTGTCCGCGCAAATCTGTCCGCGAGAAACGAGGAAAACCTGCGCTTCGGGGTTATCTGGTCGCGGCATGGGCCTGTTCTTCCGTGTCATTCGGAGCTTCCTGGGCAATGCGCCGGAACTTCTCGATAGCTTCGTCAAAGGTTCCCCGCGCCTCAGCCCGCTCGGCATCGGCGATTTTATTGCCGCGCGCCCGCCACAATTGCTCGATGGTCTCTATGCACCAAAGGGCGCTCGACCGCGATGCGCGGATGGGCTTGCCTCCCACCAGCACATTGACGGGATTGGTGTGAAGCTGCGGAAAATGTCGAAGCGCGATCCAGGAACTTTTATCGATCTGAATGTCGAAGCGCAAATCGTGTGCGTGACCGTCAGCCAAAACCTCTTTGGTCGCGACCGACTTCCCGTTCACCACAATCTCGACGAGGCGCCGACCGCCCGGCATGACTTCATCCGTCCGTGGGCGGTGTAAGGTAACCGTGTCGCCGACAAACCGCTTGCCGTCCGGAGGAACAATCACCCCGTATGCAACCGCTCGGGGCAGCTCCGGCGCGAAGGCGACTGTGGCGCGAATCCGCACCTGGCCAGGCGCAGTCAGGTGGAGGTCATCATATCCAGGTGCAATGTCATTCACTCTGAAATCAAGAGCGTGAGCGAATCCGTCCGAGACATAGGAACGACCCTTTGCCAGTGCGTTACACCACGAGCCGAAGTCGATGCGCGTAACGGTGCCCAAATGCACATACACGCGGCCTTGTCCCACGCGTTCGCCGCTCATACAGGGAAAATCTGTTTCGCCGCTCACCTTGAGCGGAAAGCCGCAGTTGAGCAGATGATACCACATGTTCCACTCCGCGATGCGCGGGGTGTCCATGGCGCTGATGAAATCGCACACCCCCGCGGCCATGCTCACACAGATTTCCATCGCGCCCACGCCGTTCATTTGCGGAACTGCCAGGTTCGGCAATTGCTCCGCTGCGCGGTCGTGCGCGGCCGCCAACTCCGATTCGGTCAGCGCACCGTCGTGGTCCGTATCGATCGTGTCGAATGGCAGCGGCAGCAGGGCTCCAGCGCACTCGGCGCGCGCGAGCAGCCCATCATGGTTCGTATCAAACCGCGTGGACAACCGCTTCGTGGCTGACCGCGCGTCGATCTCCAGTCCGCTGGCCGAGTGGGCGTAACCGGTGACGGCGCCCTGCGCCTTGGCCCACTTCATTACCGGCGTGGTCCAGGTGGGCCAGCCTTTGATCTTGGTGCCGTCGGAACCGGGATAAGTCTGGTCCTTGAGGTTGAGCAGGCAAACGTGACCCAGTGCCTCCGAACCAAAGCCGCTGATTTCCAGATCGTATTTCATCACGCTGAGTGGTCCGCTGAGCTGGTGCACGGCAGGTGTGAAAAAACGCCGTTGGTAATCGAAGCACGGGCCCCACGTCAACACGCACCCGACGTTAAGTCCTTCGCCGTTCACTTGCAGAAACATGTCTTCCGGTGTCACACCCTCGGTCGGACTGGTGTAGTGCGCGCAGCCGGCCCCGTGAATGTGGTGGTCGCCGCTGTAGAAGCCGTACTCCATCGGATTGATCCAGCGTTCGAGCTTCACCTCGACCTCCGCGGAAGCGCGCGACGGAATAGTAACATCGCGTCGAAGTTGCCGATACTCGGGGCCGCGATCGTATTGCATGGTAAGGCGGCCCGGCGGCAACAGCACCACATCGCCGTCGCGCCGGTAAATCTGCGGCTGAAAATAAAAATCCGGAGCGAGCCGCTTGGCCTGCGGCGGGAACACATGTCCCGCCTCGTCGCGAAAAATGAAGCGCGCGGCAGTGGGCGTCCCGTCGTGGTCCTTGACCCTCAGTCTCACCTGAACGGCAGGTTGAATGTCGAACAGCACCGGCGCTTCACCGCGAAAGCCAAGGTCCTGATTTCCCTGGCCGACTTCGAACCCAATGGTGGCTTCGCGTCTTCCAGACTCGCTGCTATAGATGAGGGCAATGGCGTATTCGGCCGCGAGACCGCTCAGATTCGGCGTCATTGGCGGCCGCGAATACATCTCCAGTTCCAGAAATCGCCCCGCGGCAGCGCTCTTGTCCAACGTCTCCCGGAGATGGGTTCGCTGCATGCGTTCCGCGCTGAGCTGCGTCATGCCGGCATAGACCTGTCCTGACTGTGGGCTCACTGCGCGCACTTCCCGGGTCAGAGTGCTGTGATTGATAATCTTCACGAGCACGGGGGTGAATCCGGCCTGTTGCAACCGGGCTTCGGCCAGGCCGCGCTGCACTTTCACGCGGGATTCGGGATTGATCGTGACGGCCAGAAGGACGTGCGGATCGAGCAAATCCTGGAGGCGGTCCGCATCGCCGGCTTGTGCGGCAGCTTCGATTTCCTTGCTCGTATCGCTCGACAACGGCGTCCCCAGAAATTGGAGCGCCTGCAGCACGCGGGTGACATTCGCAGACAGGGGTTGCCCTTCGACGGGAACGCGCAGCTCGACGGCGGTTTGGCCGCGGACCGTCGCCGCCAGCGCGAACAAACACAGAAAACATGTTACCAACCGGCTCATTGCTGCTCCCGGGAATGGCGGGTGGCCTCTGAAACGTCGCGTCAGCGGATGGTCCCCGCCGCGGGAAATTTTTCCGGCCATCGCCAGCAAGCCAGCTTCGAGTCGCGTGCTTTTACTGCCACGGCGCCGGTGAAGCCCGGGGCAGGCGCCAGCGGATGGAGTGACCAGGATGACGCCTCCCGCGCATCCCCGGCGATGTTTAACAACTGCGCGGTGGGGCCGGGAACGAGCGACACTTCGATCTGCGCCAGCGCGTCGGCAATGCCTTGGCCGGTCGCTTTCAGGTAAGCTTCCTTGCGCGTCCAGCAGTTGAAAAACGCTTCGAGCTTTTGCTCCGCAGGCAGAGCTTTGAGCATGGCGCTTTCGCGCGCCGAGAAAAACTTCCCGGCGATCTGATCGATTTCGGGAATCGGCCGGATGCGCTCCACATCGACGCCGAGCGCGAACCGGCGGGCCACCGCGAACAAGGCCAGACCGTCCGAGTGCGAGAGGTTGAAGTGGAGAGTTCTGCCGTCAAGGGTTCCAGCCAGAGCAGGCTTGCCCCGCGATTCGCAGGTGAAGGAGAGCCGCGCCGGTTCGATGTTCAGGTAACGGCCAAGAATCATCCGCAGCAGTCCATGACGGACGATGAACCGTTTCCGATCGCGGTCGAATTGAAACCGTTCCGCGCGCTGGCGTTCGCCGGCGGAAAGAGTTTCGGCAAACGCGGGCAGATCGGAAGCCAGCTCGTCCAACACGGCGCACCAGGCATGAATTTCATCGCGCGCCAGTTCCGGCCGGGCGGGCGAAAGCGGCCAGCGGGATTCGGAAGCGGCGGGCGGGCAAGGTTGCGGCTTATCCAATGCCGCGCCGGTTGAGGGGGCAAACTTTTTCGCATCCAACGCTGTGCGCTCCATCTGGATCGACGTGTTCACCTCGGGTTCCGTTTCGTCCATGGCGCTGGAGATTCACGCGACGCGTTCGTGGCCGCTTGCTTCCGCCATTTTCCTTCGCAAGCTCAGCGGGCGCATGTCCGTCCAGACGGTCTTGATATATTCCAGACATTCAGCCTTGTCGCCCGTTTTGCCGGCGTCCCGCCAGCCCGGCGCGTTCGCCCGGTCAGCAGGCCAGATCGAGTATTGTTCCTCGTGGTTCAGAACCACTTTGTAAGTCGTTTTGTCCTCGTTCTCGTCCATACGATTTTGCTTTCTATTTCGGGTCGTCCAGGAGCTGGACTGTTTCAACCGCTGTCAAACTGCGAAGGCGACCCGCGATTATTTTCCACTGTTCGGTGTTTCCGTGTTCAATTTTGCCATAGTCGAGTTTGATGAATCGGTCGGCCAGGTGAAAATACTTGTCGTCATGCGTGATGACGAGCACGGTTTTTCCCCGCGCCTTCAACTCCGGCAGCAGTTGGGTATAAAAGATTTCCTTGAACAGCGGGTCCTGGTCCGAAGCCCATTCGTCGAACAGATAAAACGAGCGGTTTTCGAGGTAGGCCGTCAACAGGGCGAGCCGCTTGCGCTGTCCCTGTGAGAGCGCCGTTGTCGAAAGGACGCCGTTTTTGATTTTCACTTTGTGGCCCAGTTGCAGTTGCTGCAGGTAATCGTGGGCCTGGGCGTCGAGCCGCGGATTAGTCAGGCCGATCAGACTGTCAAACAGGAAGTAGTCCGAGAACACCGCCGAGAAAATCTGGCGGTAATCGTCCCGGTTCCGGTCAGTGATCGGCTTTCCGTCCAGGCGGATTTCGCCGGCTTCGGGCGGATAAAGGCCGGTGATAATTTTGGCGAGCGTCGATTTCCCGCTGCCATTGCCACCGCCGAGAAAAATCAGTTCCCCGCGGTGGAAGGTCAAATCGATGGGGCCAAGGATAAAATTGCTGCCTTCTTCCTCGCGATGATAGGAGTGCGTGACGCCGACCAGATGCAGACGATGCCAATCGGGCGACTTCTCCTGCATTTCCACCGTGCAAACCTCGGACGATCGGTTCGCCAGGGACAGCCCAAGCTCTTCAATCTTTTGCAGGGCGACGTTGGCGCGGCCGAACAGCGCGATGCTGCTCATGACGCCGGCCAATGGTCCCATCAAATACAGCGTGGTCATCACGTAGCCGCTCATCGTCCGGGTGCCAATGCGCTCCCAGGTCGGCAGAAAAAACAGAATCAGGCCCATGAGCAGAAAGAACAGCAGGTGGCCCCAGTTGTGCGCGAAAATGAAACGGATTTCGGCGGCGATGTTGTGGCGTTGAAAGTCTGCGGTTGCGGACTGCACGCCGTTATTCAGAAACGCGCCGCGCCGTTCCCGATGCAGCTTGAGTTCCTTGATCCCTTCGGTCAGCGCGCGGAAATGGCCGAACAGCCGGTCTTCAGCTTCGCGGGCCAGATGAAGTGAACGAAATCCACTCGTGATCAGCAAGCGATAGCAGCAGGCGCCGAACGCGATGAACAGGCACATGGCCAGCAGCACGCGCCACGAAAGCCAGCCCAGATAAATCGAGCCGCCGAACAGAATGGCGATGTTCACCGAGAGGGTGGGGAAGGCGAAAAACGCGGCGGTGATGCTGTTGATGTCGTCGGTCAGCGCCACCATCAGTCGCGGCCCGCCGATCTCCTCCAGTTGGCGCAGAGGCACGGCGAGAATTTTGCGCACCAGTTCCCGCCGGATGTCAGCAATCGCCTGTTGCGAAAACCGGATCAGCCAGACCTGGGAAATAAAGCCGGTGAAAATCTTGCCCAGCGCCAGCGCCGCAAAGCTTGCCACCAGCGCGGCCGTCGTACCGTCGGGATCGTTGATGGCCAGGTTGACCAGCGCAATCAGGCCGGCGTTGCAAGCGCCGCTGAACAGTGCGATGAGCCCGGTCACCACCACCAGGCCGCGGCACTTTTTCAGAAGGAATTTGAGCAGGTTCATAGAGAGCCGGG
>Ga0066685_10001030_pt1 | contig 11408 bp, 1 predicted proteins | sample GraSoiAngelo_134_FD_62305 | JGI IMG/M metagenome (GOLD analysis project Ga0066685, IMG submission 62305) | Grasslands soil microbial communities from the Angelo Coastal Reserve, California, USA - 14_0929_05_30cm | ecosystem: Environmental > Terrestrial > Soil > Grasslands | place: USA...
CGGCGCCACGCCGAGCGCGCGCAGCAGGGTCGAGAGCGCGGTGTTCGCCGCTCCCAGCGCCGGCTGGGCCACGTTGGTCTCGGTCAGCGCCTGTTGCTGGGCGCGCTCGTCGTCGGGAGTGAAGGCCGGCCGCGGGTAGACGTAGCCGCTCAGCGGCCGGGCCAGACGGCCCTCCAACACTCGGTCCGCACGCTCGAACACGCCCCGCACCTCCGCGAACTCGATCGCCAGATCGCGGAGCATGTTCGGATACTGCGAGCCCTGGCCCGGGAAGAGGAAGGCGACCTTGCCCTCGCGCGCGAGCGGCCGGTCGGAGAAGAAGATCCCGCGTGGCTCCAGCCGCACGGCCCCGGCGCCGGAAAGGGCCTTCCGCGCCTCCGCGAGCTTCGCGGACAGCTCGGGGAGCGAGCCGGCCACGACGGCCAGGCGGCACGTCTCCCCGCCGCCGGCGCGCTCGGCCAGAGATTGCCACAGCGTGTATGCGAGATCGGACAGCTCCGGGCGCGCGCCGCGCTCGAGCGCCTGCTCGAGAGCCGTGAGCGACGCCGCGATCTCCGCGCGCGACGAGCCCGCCCAGAGGAGCAGCTCGCTCGGACGCCGCTGCACGACGGCCTCGCGCGGAAGGAAGTCCTCGGTGTATTCCTCGAGGATCGCGTGGAAGTTCGTTCCGCCGAAGCCGAACGCGTTGACGCCCGCGCGGCGCGGATGGTCGCCGAGGCCGTGCACCCACGGGCGCGCTTCCGAGTTGACGAAGAGCGGCCCTTCGCCGAAGCGGGCCTTGGGGTTGGGCTCGGTGACACCCAGCGTCGGAGGCAGCACCTTGTGATAGAGCGCGAGCGCGACCTTGGCGAGCCCGGCGACACCGGCGGTGGCCTTCGTGTGTCCGATCATCGACTTCACGGACCCGACGGCGGCGCTCGCGGGAGGCGCCCCCGCCTCCTCGAGCATCGTCGAGAGCGCGAGCGCCTCGGTGCGGTCTCCCACGACGGTGCCGGTGCCGTGCGCCTCGAAGAGGCCCACGGTGGTCGGCGAGATGCCGGCCTTCGCGTAGGCGCGCTTGAGCGCGAGCATCTGCCCTTCCGGCCGCGGGGCGGTCAGGCCCTTGGCCCGCCCGTCGCTCGAGCCGCCGATGCCCTGGATCACGGCGTACACGCGGTCGCCGTCGCGCTCGGCGTCGGCCAGCCGCTTCAGCACCAGCATCACGATCCCCTCGCTGATGGCGATGCCGTCGGCGGAGGCGTCGAAGGTGCGGGGTGCGCCCGTGGGCGAGAGAGCGTGGGTCTTGCTGAAGCAGAGATAGCCGAAGGGGTTCTGGGTCGTGTCGACACCGCCGACGAGGACCATGTCGGTGTTGTGCGTCTCCAGCTCCTTCACCGCGAGATGGACGGCGGTGAGCGAGGAAGCGCAAGCGGCGTCCACGATGTAGTTGAGGCCGCCGAAATCGAACCGGTTGGCGATGCGCCCCGCGGCCACGTTCAGCAGCAGGCCGGCGAAGGAGTCCTCGGTCCACTCCGGCAGGAGCCCGCCGGAGGCGGCGAGGACGTCGGAGGCCCGATCGCCGAACAGCAGGGGCAGGCTCGACCGGAGCACGTAGGCCGAGCCGAGGTCGCCGGTGCCGCCGCTTGCACCCAGCACGACCGAGGTCCGGGACCGGTCGAACGAGCGTTCGAGGTAACCGGCGTCGCGCAGAGCGGCCCGCGCGGCCTTGAGGGCCAGGAGCTGCATCGGGTCGATCGAGGCCAGCGAGTTCGGCGGCATGCCGTACTCGACCGGATCGAACGGCTCGTCATCGAGGAAGCCGCCCCACTTCGAGTAGATCTTGTCCCGCGCGCGGGGATCGGCGTCGAAGTACAGCTCCCAGTCCCAACGGCTCTTGGGGATCTCGGTGATGCCGCTGACCTTGTTGAGGATGTTCTCCCAGTACGCCTGCCGGTCGCGGGCCTTGGGAAGCATGCAGCTGATGCCGACGATCGCGACCTGCGAGGGGCTGGCCGCGGGGCGCGCCACCTTCGCGATCGCACCGACGGCCGTCAGCGCCGCCAGACGCTGCGTTCCCTCTACGGCTACGCAGTGGTGGAGCTGCTCGACCGTGCAGGTGCGGTCGCGAAGCGCCGCCACCTGCCCGATCATGTACATGCCTTCGCGGCGCTGCGCCTCGTCCTCGACGGACGCGAGCCGGGGCGCCGCCGGGTCCTCGCCGAAGCGTGGATGGCGCTGCACGCCCTTCGACGCGACGCGCAGCCGCCCGATATTGAGCATCTCGAGCTCGTTGCGGATCTCCTCGGGTGAGCGGCCCTCTCGCAAGAGCCGCTGCTTCTCGCGCAGGAACGCGTCGGCGAACGCGGTGTCGGCGCAGCGCGTCGAGTGGCCGGGACCCGTCTCCAGCAGCACCGTGCGCCGGCACCGCATGGCCTCGTCCTGGAAGCCCTTCACGATGGCCTCGGAGGCGACCGCCTCGTCGGTGAACAGGTACGCGGTCCCGAGCAGCACGCCGACCTTCGCCCCGCGCTCCGCGAGCGGGGCCGCCATGGCGGCCACCATCGACGCCGACAGCGCATCGTGGACGCCCCCGGCGAACAGGACGTGGCACGCCGAAAGCTCGCCGGCGGGCAGCGCCTCGAGCAGGACGTCGATCATCAGGTTCCACAGTACGAAGCTCGAGCGCGGACCGACGTGGCCGCCGCACTCCCGTCCCTCGAAGACGAACCGGCGCGCGCCGTCCTGCAGGAAGAGGCGCAGCAGGCCGGGCGAGGGAACGTGGAGATACGTCGGGATGCCGTCCTTCTCCAGCACCCGCGCCTGGTCCGGGCGGCCGCCCGCGATCAGGGCGAACGGAGGCCGGTACGCGCGGATGACCTCGAGCTGCTCCTGGCGCAGCTCCAGCGGGACGAAGCCCAGGATGCCGACTCCCCACGTCCGGTCCCCGAGCAGGCGCTGCGTGTCCTTCAGCAGCGACTCGACCTCGGGGCCGCGCATGAGCGCCAGCGCGAGGAAGGGCAGGCCGCCCCCCTCGGCCACGGCGAGCGCGAACTCCGCGCGGTCGCTGACGCGGGTCATCGGGCCCTGGACGATGGGGTACCGCGTGCGGTGGGCCTGCGCGAGCGGTCCGTCCGCGTCGAGCGGCCGATGCGCCCGGGCGGTCTTCACGTGCTCGTCGATCGCCTGGCGGAGGCCCGCGAGCACGCCACCGACGGTGTGGAACTGGCGGGCGAGCGGAGCCGCGAACGCCGCGTCCTGCCCGAGCGGCCACACCTGCCCGTCGGGCGAGCCCCAGCCCAGCCGCGCCTGCACCATGCGCCGCCACTGCGCCCGCGCCTCACCCGCCGGAGCGGCCAGGTTGTCCAGCGCCGCGCGCAGCCACTCGACCGCCGCCTGACCCGGGCGCGCGTACGCGCGAAAGGCCGCGCCGAGCTCGGCGCCGAGGCACACCGTCTCGCTCCCGTCCATCCGGCCGATGGCTTCTTTGACGGGTTCGGGCAGCGTCGATTCCTTCGTGAGCGCGAGCTGGTTGTCGAGGACGATGCCGGCCGCGCCCGCCGCGTAGACGGCGGCCGCGGTGTGCAGCCCGATGCCGCCATGGGCCCAGACGGGCAGGGATTGATCGCGGAGCAGGTGCTGGAGCAGGACGAACGCCGTCTCGTCGCCCACCCAGCCGCCGGCCTCGTGGCCCTTGGCGACGAGACCGTGAGCGCCCGCCGCGGCGGCCGTCTGTGCTTCGTCGATCGAGGTCACCTCCACGAGCACGCTGATGTGCCGGTCCGCGAGGACGCGCACGTGCCCCGCGAGCTCCTCGGCCCCGCAGGCCAGGATCACGGTCTTCACCTCGCCGGGCAGCCCGGAGACGATCGCCGCGAAGGCCGGCAGCGCGTCCCGGCCCAGGCGGATGCCGAAGTCGCCGGCGGAGAAGCGGGCCAACCGCTCGATCGCCGCCACCGTCCGTCCCGAGTCGCTCGCGTCCTCCAGGTTCAGCACGCCCAGCTCGCCCGCGCGGCTGGCCGCGATGGCGATCGACGGGTCGAGCAAGCCGGCCGGCGTCAACGCGACGATCCGAAACGACGGCATATCTCGATTGCCTTTCAAATTCCCCGACTGCCGACCGGGATCACCAGCCGGCAGGCAGGCCTTGCGGTTCAGATTTTCGAAGGAGAGCCGATTCGATGTCGGGGGAGGGACCCTGGATCGACGCCCGCGCTGCTCCCACGCCTACCGATACGATTGCGGCAGCCCGTCTCGAAAGTCGTTATACGCCGGGGCGGCAATCCTCCCCTTCCGGCTGGTTCGTACAACCCTGGAGGGACCCTACTTTGGAGGCCCCTATGTAGCGCTGGAACGCCCGGATTGTCAAGCAAAAACTCCGACGGCGCTGGATTTTTCGTTCTCTGACGCTTGCGTACGTCGCGTTGATATCTCGCCGCGTGCCCGATGCAAGACCTCATCGGGATCTCCACGAAGATCGAGCGGCAGAGACGCCGGCGTCAGATTTCTGTTGACAGCGGCCGCGGCCGGGTGATACTCACCGCGCGCTCCCGCCCCATTCGGTTCCTTCCCTCCCGGGAGAAGTCCGGAGCCAGCCCAGCGTGTACCTCGGCCGCGCAAGGATGCGGGGCCTTTGGAGGATCGATGAGCGACTGTAGCGCGTGCAAGCGGGTCTCCACCGGGACGACGGACGGTCAGCGGATCCGCGCTCCCTATCTCGCGGCGGCGCTCGCCTTCCTCCTCATATCGTTGTTCATCGGGCTTCCGGCTCGCGCGACCGCGGGGCCGGTCGCGTTCGCCCCCGCGCCCACGGCCGATCCGCCCCCGCCTCCCTGCAACGACAGCGACTCCGACGGGTTCGTCCACTGCGACGGCGTCTGCGATCCGCAAGGCCACGCCTGCGACATCGACGACGGTGACGGCCGGATCTACCCCGGCGCCCCCTGCGGCCTCTGCAACGGCAACTGCCCGATCTCCGGCTTCTGCGTCCCCGGCTCGACCCACCTGCCCTGCCCCGACCCCACCAACGGCACGGTGGGCCGCGACGAGACCCACTCGTTCTGCATGAACGTCAACTCCAACCTCATCGGTATCTGCAGCAACAGCAGCCACGCCTGCCTCAGCAACCTCGACTGCGGAGGAGGGACGTGCAACCCCAACCCCGCGATCGCGGCCACCGGCGTCGGCTTGACCGCCAACTCCGACGGCACGAACCCGAGCTGCGCGCAGATCGACCACCCCATCGACTGGCAGGCGGAGGGTGGAACGGGGCTCAGCGACGCGGCGCGTCGCGTCGAGCCCACCTGCCTGGACAACACCGACAACGACTGCGACGGCCTTCCCGACGTTCTCGACCCGGACTGCAAGAGCGCCGAGATCTGCGACGGCAAGGACAACAACGGCAACGGCGTGATCGACGAGGGCCTCGGCGTCGGTGACCCGTGCACCGTGGGCATCGGCGCCTGCGAGGCGCACGGCGTGAACGTCTGCAAGGGCGACGGGACGACGGCCGTCGTCTGCAACGCGGTCGCCAAGGCGCCGCAGGACGAAGGCCCCTTCGGGGACCCGAGCTGCTCCGACGGCATCGACAACGACTGCAACGGGAAGACCGACTTCCCCAACCCGGTCACGAACCCCAACGGTGACAAGGGTTGCACGAAGGACGAGGTCTGCGACGGCCTCGACAACGACGGAGACGGCGTCGTCGACAACGGCTTCCCCGACCTGGGTCAGCCCTGCAGCCTCGGCGCCGGCGCCTGCGCGGCCAACGGCGTGAAGGTCTGCAGCGCCGACGGCAAGGGCACCGTGTGCAACGCCGTCCCCCACGCGGCCAGCATCGAGGGCCCGGCCGTCCCCGGAAGCTGCAGCGACGGGATCGACAACGACTGCGACGGCCTCATCGACAAGGACGACCCGAGCTGCGGCACCGTCGGCCTCCGCATCAGTTGCGCGTTGCCCTTCCGGTTCCCGTCGCCCGGCGGCCGCGGGAGCCCAGGCAAGGATTGCAACTCGTCCCAGAAGATCGTCTTCGACACGCCGGACGGCGTGACCGTCACCGCCGAGCTGCTGGCGCTGAACCAGCAGGGCGCCGTGGTGGCATCGATGCCCGTCAAGAACGGCGAGTTCGCGCACCTGGCCAGCCGGCTCGCCCCCAGCGACTATCGCTTCGAAACCGACACGACCAGCAACGGGGTGGTGACCCACACCGTCTTCGCGCCCCTGCCGATGCTGAAGGTCACCGCCACCGACGGCGTGAGGAACACGACCGCCTACTGCACGACCGATCCGTGGCTGGACGTCGTCAAGCCGTCCGGGGGCGTCGTATCCGTCAACAAGAGCGCGCAGTCCACGCCGCTCAACAGCACGCCCGTGGTCGTCGCCATTCCCGAGGTCAGCCCGGCCAGCCTCGCCGTGAAGGTGGACGGCGTCGACATCTTCGCCGCCCTCGGCAAGACCGGCGCGGCCTGCACGGTCGCCTCCCCCTGCGTCGGGGACGTCAACATCGGCGGCACGCTCGTGCACATCACCGACCTGATCGTCGACGTCGCCCCGACCCTCGACGTCCTGGCCTCCAACACGCTGAGCATGTCCCTGGACGGTCTGGGCTGCGGCGGCCACGTCGTGTCGGTGTCCGGCAAGAAGATCCCGGGCTCGATCCCTGACAACGTCACGAGCCAGTGCTACGTCGACGATCTCGCCGACAAGGGCACGTCCTACACCTTCACCGTGGACATCACGTCGCCGGTGAACCAGTCCACCAACAACCCGGTGCCGACGACGGTCACCGGCAAGGTGTGCCACGGCCTGCCCATCCAGGCGGTGACGATCAACGGCAAGGACATCTTCGACCCGAGCCAGATGACGATCACGCCGAACCCGCCGCCCCCGCCGGGCGCGGACACGGCCGCCAGGTTCGAGTTCCCGATCAACACCTCGGTCGGCCAGACGAGCCTGGCCCGCGACATCGTGTTCGGCGACGCCCCCGTGGGCACCTTCGACCCCGGGTCGAACTTCCTGCAGGCGGCGGCCACCGACGCCATGGGCAACCGCGTCTTCAACAACTCGGTGGTGTTCGCCACCGGCGACCACGTCGTCAACCCGGGCCAGGGACCGCTGGCCGCCACCAGCGCCTTCACGGGCGTGATGGACCCGCAGGTCAAGGCCACCATCGAAAAGGAGGTCGGCGCGTCGATCCTCGAAGCCGTGAAGGACATCTCGATCAAGTCGGGATCCACGATCGACGTCCCCAACGCCTTCGTGGTCGCCCTCGACGCCACCGCGCTCAGCAACTTCTTCGCCGAGAAGTGCTCCGCGCCCGGCAAGGACGGCAAGACGATAACGCAGCGCTTCCAGGAGGCGGCCAACAGCAACGTCCTCGGCCGGACGTTCCCCCCCCTGGACAAGGACCCCTTCCACGCCCCGTCCCTGTGCTCGTGCGACCCGCCGTTCAGGCTCACGGTCACCCACGTCAGCTTCCTGACCAACCTCGCCTGCCCGGTCTTCTTCCCGGGGCAGATCGATTCGTTCGGCGGCACCTGCAGCAACGACCCGGACCCGGATAAGACCTGCCGAACCGACGCCGACTGCGGCGGCGCGGCCTGCATCCGGCCGCCCGTGCCCGACGACACGATCCGCGTGGTCCTCGAGCTGCCGGACCTTTCGGCCGGCCTCGCCGGAGGCGGCTGGTGCAAGGAGACGTTCCTCGGCGTGTGCATCGACGAGGCGAGCGTTTCCATCACCTTGAACGCGGAGGTCCGCAACGTCCGGCTGAAGTTCGACATCACGGAATCGCAGCTCATGGGCACGACCCCGCCCGGAGCTCCGAAGTTCACCGGCGGCATCGCGGCCACCGTCGAGCCCTCGGTCAACGCCAGCATGCACGTCGGTTGCATCGGGGGAGACATCTGCAAGTTCATCGTGAGCACGATCCTCCCCGGCATCGGCACGCTGCTCGTCCAGCCCCACATCAGCTTCGACCAGACGTTCGATCTCACGCACCAGCTCGGCCAGTTCAAGCAGGACCCGATCGAGCTGCATCCGATCAAGCTGGACGAGGAGAAGGTCGCGAACTTCGGCCAGACGGTGAAGGGCAATCTCGTCGACGTGAACATCTCGCCGCAAGGCATACGCGCCGCGCTGACCGGCAGGTTCTCGACCGAGCACGTCGATCCCGACGTCGTCGCCAACCCGGGCCAGTTCCTGGAGTTCCCGCCCACGCCGGAGCTGCCGATCGCCAGCGGCCAGGACGGCGCCGTGATGGTCAACGCGGACTCGATCAACATGATGTTCGCGAGCCTGACGCTCTCCGGTCACCTGAAGTCGGAGTGCAACCCGACGATCGATCCGATCACCCACCTCCCCCGGACCGTGGGCAGCCTGCTCCCCGACGACTGCAACAGCATCAACCCGCCCAGCGCGGGCGCGACGGCCCTGGCCCGCGGCTTCTGCTTCGGCCTCAAGGGCGCCGACTGCGAGACGCTCGCCGCGCCCGGCAACTTCCTGAACACGGCGGTCGAGCAGGGCACGTGTCACGGCATGAAGAACGACAACTGCACGAGCATCACTTCCGGCTTCGCCGGGATCAAGATGCCGGCGGACTGCACGACGCTCTCGATCGGGGCCTCCGACAGCGACGACCCCAGCCGGGCCACCGACCTCGTCCAGGGATGGTGCGCCGGCCGCAAGGCCACCGACTGCGAGACGCTCACCGGCGGAACCGACGCCGACGTCGCGGCCAAACAGGGAGCGTGCCACGGGGCGGAGGGACACACCTGCACCGCGCTGCCCACCGGCGCCGCCGCCGGGCAGGAGATCGGGGCGTGCGCGGCGGTCGAGGACATCGCGTGCTCGGGCCTGGGGATCGCCGGCAACCTGCAGTGCGGCATCGACAAGATCCAGGTCAACATCATCAACAACCTCGTCCGCATCGCCGAGCAGGGGGCGTGCAACCTCACGCCGAACATCAACGTGCACGCGAACGACACGCTGCTCTTCTGCGCCCGCCAGGACCTTCCGCCGCACTTCGTGATCCGCGACGACGCGAGCACGCCGCCCGTCGAGGTCGGCCTGCGGCTCAACGACCTCTCGGTCGCGGTCGTCCTGGACCGTAACGGCCCCACCCCCGGGAGCCCGCCCAACGGTCAGCTCGACGGAGCGCTGGCGAGCACGCCGCCCTGCTTCGGCCAGAGCGCGGTGGCGTCGGGAGACTGCAGCCTGGCCGCTCTCTGCCTCGACCTGAACTTCAAGGCCAGCTTCGAGCTGGCCGGGGGCGACTGTCCGCTCGACCCCAGCGGCCTGTCCAAGCCGGGCTTCAAGGTGAAGCTCGAAGGCGTGCAGCCGCTGCAGCGCGTGTTCGGCCAGGTCTGCGGCGGCACGTCGGGGGGCGACGACTCGAAGGTCGTGAGCGAGTCGACGACCAACAACGCCAGCATCGACGAGCTCCAGCTCAACTCGACGACGTTCTCGCCGCCCGCCTGCATGTCCGGCCTCACGCTCGGCGGGCTCGTCACCTTCGAGAACCCGAAGATCTTCGCGCTGGCGACGGGAGCCCCGAAGAGCGTCTGCTCGAACGACCCGAACATCGTGTGCACCAGCAACGTGGATTGCGGCGGGAACCAGTGCGTGCCCATCCAGAACTACATCGGGATCTCGACGAAGATCCTGCCCTAGAGCGAGCGCTCCGCTACACTCCGGACGCCCGGCCGACGGTCGGCCGGGCGTCCTTTCCCGGATCAGCGGCGCGGGGAGAACAGGGAGTCCGAAAGAGCATGGGCGCCGCCCGGCGGTCGTACGTTCGGTTGATCGTGGCGGCGCTGTGCGCTCTGGGCGCGGAGCGGGCGTGGGCGGAGGTCCAGCTCGGCCTGGTGAGCGCCGCCCCGGCCCGCCCTCATCTCGTGGCGGCCGGCACCTCCACGACCTTCGTCATCTCGACGCACAACACGGCGGCCGCTCCCGTGACGGTTTCGCTCGGGATCGAGCCTTCCATGTCTTCCGGCGATTGGCAGGCCGCGCTGTTCACCGCCGACGGCGTCTTTCGCCCGGTCGGAACCGCATCCGGCCACATCGACCTGCCGGTTCCCGCCGGGGAGACGGTGAACGTGCTCGCCCAGCTCGAGGCCGGCCCGTCGCTCGCGGAGGGCGCCGAGGGGGGCGCCGTGGTGAGCGCCCTGGTGCAGGGCAGCGTTCACGCCACCGTCGCGCTGGCGGCGCGGGTCCGCAACAGGCCCAAGGTCTTCTACGTGGCCATGGACGGCTGCGGGGCCGGATACCTCCAGCTCAGCCGGAAGGGCACACGTTTCAACGGTACCGGCAAGCGGTTGATGCCCCGCGCCTGGGCCTGGTCGGCACGTACGGCTCGAATGTCGAGGGCCTCGGGACTCCTGCCCGCGACCACCGATGCCAATCATGCCGCCGTGCTCACGGGCTCGTGGCCCGGAACGGTGGGAATCTTGTCCGTGAAGACGCACTACCTCGGCCAGGACGACAAGGGCAAGCCCATCATCGTGCACGGCACCAAGGGGCTCATGCGCTGGGGACTCGACGGCGCGCCTGTCCAGAACATGTTCGACCTGGCGAAGGACGCCTCGGCGGGAGGAGTGGCCGCGGCCTTCACCGCCATCGTGAGCGGGAAGCGGTGGCTGAGCGAGCTCTTCCTGGGAGAGCGAAGCACGCTGGACCTCGCGGTCAGCGGCGCCAACTACCCTTCCTACGTGCCCCCGCCGCCGCCGTATCGGCTCGGCGATCCGCCGAGCGACGACAACCCCAAGGAGGACCGCGAGGGCACGAACGGCGGCCCGTGGCTGGTCAGGAAGCTGTTCAACCCCATGGCGGTGTTCGCGGGGCGGAATCCCCGGAAGATCCCCGAGGACCGGTGGACGGCGGAGGCGGCCATCCGCATCCTCCAGGCCGAGGATCCCGACGTCCTCTACACGAACCTGGCCGAGTGCGACACCGTCCAGCATATCTTCGGGGCCGCCGACCGTCCGGAGGAGTGGATCGACCCGGGAACGCCGAACGTCCTGTGGGACGACGAGAACGTCTACAACAAGAGCGCCAACCGCGATCCCGTCCTCGACGTGGTCCACGAGGCGGACGAGGTCTTCGGCCAGATCCTGGACGCGTTGCAGGCGCGGCAGGTGCTCGACCGCGCCTTCGTCGTGCTCCTCTCGGACCATGGCCAGGCGACGGTGATGAACACGCCCGAGACGGTGCTCGACGTCGGGAAGATCCTCCTCGCCGGCGGCCTCGCCCAGACCGACGTCGAGCGGATCGTGACGTCGGGCGAGATGGGCTGGATCGCGCTGAAGGATCCCGCCAAGAAGGCCCAGATCTCGGCGATCCTCCAGCAGCACCAGGAGACGGATCCGGTCCTCAAGACGGCGGTGAACCCGTTCCTGGTGCTGGACCGCGACGAGATGGACAGCGGGATCGAC
>Ga0066685_10001042_pt1 | contig 11377 bp, 8 predicted proteins | sample GraSoiAngelo_134_FD_62305 | JGI IMG/M metagenome (GOLD analysis project Ga0066685, IMG submission 62305) | Grasslands soil microbial communities from the Angelo Coastal Reserve, California, USA - 14_0929_05_30cm | ecosystem: Environmental > Terrestrial > Soil > Grasslands | place: USA...
GGCCAGGTTCTCCAGCAGCTGGGCCGTTTGGAAGAGGCGAAACGTGAGTTCGAAATTGCCGGGCGCCTCCGTGGCGAGACCCAGTAGCGCAGCGGCTCTGCGGCAAGCTTGGTTGCGGCCGAGCTGCGCTGTGTAATCCGTGGCTGCCTTTGCCAACCACGGATTACACGGATCAAGCAGTACGGTCACCAGGTCAGCTTCAGCGCCCATTGAACGTTGCGCATCAGGTCGTTGCCACCATAGGCAACCGAGCTGATGCGGCCCGCGTTCGCGTTGTCGTTCCCGGAGACGCCAATGGTGGCATCCGGATTGCCGAGGTTGACATGATTGAAGAAGTTCACCGATTCGAACCGGAACTCCAGATTCGTCCTCTCGGTGATCGCAAACCGCTTGAACAACGAAGCATCGACCCTGAAGTAGCCGGGCCCTCGCAGCGCATTCCTCGGCAGGTCGCCGAAGGTACCCTTGGCCGGACGGGAGAAGGCGCTGCCCGAGGAGCCGATGGGCGTCGCGTTGAAGTACTTCTCCCTGGATCCGCCCGTTTGCGGATCGCCAATCAGGTTCGGACGATCGTCGCCCCCTGTGTCACGGTCGGCGCCCGCATCGCGGTAATTGACGTTGAACGGCAGCCCGCTCTGGACCGTCCAGGTGGTGTTGAACTGCCAGCCTCCGAACGCCCACTGCATGGGCGTCGTGGCGTTCGTCATCCAGCGCTTGCCCTTGCCGAAGGGGAGCTCGGCCAGCGCTGCCACGACGAAGTTGTGCTTGCGGTCCCAGTCCGCCGGGCCGCGATTCAGATTCGCGTCGAAGATGAAGTAGTCGCCGCTGTCCTGTAACGCCCTTTGCAGGGTGTAGTTAACCAGCAGAGAATACCCGTCCCCGAACCTCTTGTTGAATTTGGTTTGGAGAGAGTCGTAACGGTTGTCCGCACAGTTGCAGAAGAAATCGATCCCTTGAGTCCAGCCGAACTTGTTGAACAGGGGGCGGCGCTGGTTCAACGGGATGGTGCCGAAGCCGACGATCGTGGCCTGGTTGATATTGAATGCCGGACCATCTCCCGCGAACACATGCGTACCCTTGTTGCCAACATAGGCTGCCTCAACCGACATGGAGTTCGTCAGCTGGCGCTGGACGGTGACGTTGTAGGCATCCACGGCGGGAAGCCGCTGCTTCTCCGGGAGGGCCCGCGCAAAGACACCGTCCGGCAATGTGAAACGGCCGCTCCTCTCCCCGGGCTCCGGGAAGACTGGAAGAGAGGGGCCCTCGGCAAGGGTGAACACCTTCTCGAAGTTCGCCGGGGAGCGAAGCTCCTGGACGGCCAAAACCGGGAGGTTCTGAGTCACACTGTGGCCGAAGAGCGAGCCGAACACGCCGATGTCGTAGCTCCGTCCATAGCCCAGGCGCACGACGGTCTTGTCGGTCACCTGGTATGCGATGCCGATCCGGGGCGCCCAGTTCAGACTGTTCTCGACATTCCCGTTCAGGCCGATGGCTCCGAGTCCGGCGACCCGTATCGCACCCGTTGCCAGGTCGAGCCAGCCTCCGTTGCGTGGCTTATTTACCGTTTGCGGATTGATGACGTCGAGGCGCACGCCGTAGTTGAGGGTCAGCTTCTGTGTCATGCGCCAGGTGTCTTCAACGTAGTAGAAGTGGCGCCACTGCCGCTCTCTTGCATCCGTCTGCGTGCTGTAGTAGCGCCTGAAATTCGTCGCATCGCCCAGCAGAAAAGTGGCCAGACCGAGGCCTCCTCCTTCCGGCCCGCGCGTGCGGTTCTCGCTGAAGGTCAGCTCGCCCGCGCGGTGCGCGTCGCTCGGCACCCGCAGGTTGTAGGCGCGCCGGAAATCGACGCCGAACTTCACCGTATGGTTTCGCTTGATTTTCGTCACGTTGTCTACCCACTGAAACTGCTTCTCATCCTGATCCAGAGGGCAGTTGCAGCGGTTCACGCCGAGTCCGGAGCCGAAATTGAAACTGAACGGAGCGGTGGAGGAGCTCCCCACAAATCCGGCGAACAACCCGGAGGTGAAGTTGTCGCCCAGGTTGAGACCCGGGATCCCGGCGTCCTTTGCGGGCGTCGTTCCGACGTCGAAGGGGAGCACGGCGACCTTGTAGCGGAAGAAGCCGAAGCGGAAGTCCGTCAGGAGCGTTGGCGAAAGGGTATAGTCGAACCCAAAGGCGATGCTGTGGTTGCGGACCTTGGAGGTGCCGCCCAGGGATACCAGCTCCTGGCCTCCGCCCTGGCCAAACGATGTAGGCCCATCGCGCGTGAAATCGGCGAAGCTGTATCGCCCGAAGAGATTGAATTTGTCGCTGAGCCGCCCATCGCTCCGGACGTCAAAGGTATCGCCGTCGAACCCCTCAATGCCGGAAGCCACGTAGTTGTCGCGCGTGCCGTTGTCGCGGCCCGCGGCATTGGGTGAGGGTATCAGCTTCAAGACGTTGAGCGCCTGAGAAGAGAGCTGCCCGGACGGGATCCTGTTGCCGGCAAACTGCGTGCGGCTGACGAGATTTCCGTTTGAATCGAGGACCGTGGTAGCCGGGTCGTAGATGTTGACTCCGTACCCGCTCAAATCTCCGGTCCGCGCCGCGAGCGTCGGAACCGTCAGCAAGCGGGAACCACCCGCCTTGCTCCTGGTGCCCTGATAGTCACCGAAGAAGAAGAGCTTGTTCTTCATGATCGGTCCGCCGAAGGAGCCGCCGAACTGGTTTTTCATTGTGTCGGGGATGAACTTGCCGGTGAGACGATCCGCCTGGAACTGAGAGAAGGGGTTGCGCGCCTGCAACACGTCGTTTTGGCGGAACTCGAAGAGGCTCCCGTGGTATTCGTTTGTCCCGGACTTGGTCTGTATGGACACAACGCCGGCGGTCGCCTGCCCGAACTCCGCACCGTAGTTCTGAGACGTAATCTTGGTTTCGCCGATCGCTTCGAAATTCGGGTTGATGACGATGATCCCGAGGATCGGATCGCGGTTCTCCGTGCCGTCGAGCTGGTACCCGGTGCCGCTGAAGTGCTGGCCGTTGACCTGGATCTGGGTCGATCCCTGCGGGTTCTCGCTCGCCGCGTGCTGCCACTGCAGCTGCTGCGTACCGGGAGTCAAAAGGATGAACTTCGTGAAGTTGCGGTCGAGGATGGGCAGCTCCGTAACCTGCCTCTCCGTAAAGCTCGTGGCCACGTCGGCGCGGTCCGTCTTGAGCAGTTGTCCCTCCGTAGCCGTTACTGTGACGGTATCGCTCACCTGGCCGATTTCCAAGCTGATGTCCACTTTGGTGTTGGTGTCGACATTAACCACAACCGAAGGAATGACCGAAGCCTTGAACCCGGGCATCTCGACCCTGACTTCGTAGTTGCCGGGCAGCAGGCGCTCCTTCGAGTACAATCCCGACTCGTTGGATATCACCGTATCGGAAGTCTTCCTACCGACACTCGTGACGGTGATGGTCGCTCCAGGCACGACCGCTCCCGAAGAATCCTTGATGGCACCACTGATGCTGCCGTACACCGCCTGAGCCCAGCTGCTCTGAAGCAGAGTGGGCGACAGGAAAAAGACGAGTACCGTCCCGATCATGAGGCGCTTCATCGTCATAGATCCTCCTTAAGTGTTTTGCCTGAACGGAAAAACCTGGAGAAAACGACGAGCAAGCCACTGCCGAAGTGTGTGAATCGTGGGTGATGGAACAGAAGCGTGTTCGGATATCCGAGCCCGTCCTCAGCGCACGACGCTGTACCGGCGACTCCAGCCATGGCTGCATCCTGCCCTCGAATGCCTGGTTGTCGCGGCCCCTTCCGGCGGCATTTCTAGCACCAAGCAATTGACAAAGTCAAATCTGTTGTTAAATTTCCCTAGGCATGAGACACGCGTTCCCAAATGTCCTTGCGATCCCCGGCCTGCTGGCTCTGGCGGCGTTGACCCTCTGGTCACTGGAGGCGCGATCCAACCATTCCGCTCCCGAGTTGAGTTTCACGAACATCGCCTCTCAGGCGGGTCTCAAAGCAGTCACGATCTACGGAGGGGAGCAAGCGAATCGCTATCTGGTGGAAACTACGGGCTGCGGCGTCGCTCTCCTTGATTTCGATGGAGATGGATGGCTCGACATCTACCAGGTCAATGGCTGGCGTTTTGACGGCCTGCCGGCTCCCCGTCCGCAAAATCACCTCTATCGCAACAACCGCGACGGCACCTTCACAGACGTTGCCGCCCAGGCGGGAGTCGGCAAATCCGGTTGGGGCCAGGCTGTATGCCTGGGCGATTATGACAACGACGGGTTTGTCGATCTTTTCGTGACATACTGGGGAGCCAACGTCCTGTATCGGAACAACGGGAATGGGACGTTCACCGATGTCACGCGGAAAGCCGGGCTGACTCAGGCCGCGCGCCGTTGGAATACGGGATGCGCTTTTCTCGATTACGACCGGGACGGCGACCTGGATCTCTTTGTCGCCAATTACATCGATTTCGACCCGGAAACGACCCCAACACCCGAGTCCGGATTGTGCCTGTACAAAGGGTCTCGCGTCGCATGCGGGCCGCCTGGCCTGACGGGCGGGAAGAACATTCTCTACCACAACAACGGCGACGGCACTTTCAGGGACGTGTCCGAGACCGCCGGGATTACAACGGCTCACGGAACGTACGGACTCGGCGTTCTGGTTTTCGACTTCGACAACGATGGCTGGCCGGACATCTACGTCGCCAACGACTCCAATCCCAGCGCCCTGTATCGCAACAACCACGACGGCACCTTTACCGACGTGGGTGTTCAGGCCGGGTGCGCTTACAGTCAGGACGGCAAGCCTCAGGCGGGAATGGGCGTTTCCGCCGGAGACTATAACCGGGACGGCTGGCTCGATATATTCAAAACCAACTTTTCCGGCGACACCTCCAACCTCTACCAGAACACGGGCAAAGGCGCTTTTGAAGAGGTCACATTTGGGAGGGGTGTCGGTGTGAACACCCGCTTTCTTGGCTGGGGCTGCGGCTTTGTCGACCTCGACAACGACGGGTGGATTGACATCTTCCAGGTGAACGGCCACGTCTATCCGGAGGTCAACCAGTTGACGACCGAGTCCCGCTACCGGCAGCGCAAGATCGTTTATCGCAACATGGAAGGGAAACGCTTCGAGGACATCACCGAACAAATTGCCGGGCCGCTGCTGGATCTCCGGGCCGGAAGGGGCGCGGCGTTCGGCGACATCGATAATGACGGCGACATCGATGTCGTGGTCAACAACGTAAATGAGTCGATGGACCTCTATCGGCTCGAAGCCCCGAACAAGAATCACTGGGTCACTCTGCAGCTGGCAGGCACGCACTGTAATCGCGCCGCCGTCGGCGCCCGGGTCCGCGTTGTAACGGGAGAAACGAGCCAGACCGACGAGGTCCGAAGCGGCGGAAGCTACTTTTCGCAGAACGATCTCCGCGTGCATTTCGGCCTGGGGTCCGCGGACAAAATCGATCTCCTCGAAATCCGTTGGCCTGATGGCAAACTCGAGACCCATCGGGACCTCAGCGTCGATCGCATTGTGAAAATCGAGGAGAAATAGAAGAGCTCTTCTCACCGCTAAGACGCGAAGACGCTAAAGTAACATGATGTTCTAAACGATAAGGAAACGGGCAAGCACGGCAATATTATGAGAAACTCAAGCTCGATCCCGGACGATCACCCGATCAAACAACTTTTTCGTACCCTCACAGAACGAGGCTTGGACCAGGCCGAGTTGCGGGACCAGGATCTGTTATTCTATCTCGCCGACCTGCTTGTTGAATTCATGTTCATCGAGAACCTCTACGGGATGCGGGATCTGGAGGGGCGGCCGCTGGAATACCTGGTAGACATGCTGCAGCAGGCCATGGAAAGCGACATGCCGGACAAGAAGAACTACTACAAGCACATCGGCGACTACAGCCTGTTTATCCTGGGAATGTTTCCCGAAAGTCTCTCTCACGGCAGACGGGCTATTTCCCCCTCCTACTACGCCGATACCGGCCGTATCGGCTACAAGACCGCCGGAGAATTGGAAAGCCACTGGTGGAAAACGATGGTGTTCCGAAAACTCGCCGACAAATTTGAGCATTGTGTTGTGTCGCTGAACTGGGTGCGGGAATATACTTCGGATCCCTTCTACCAGTACATGCTGCGCCGTTTCAACATCTCATGACAAACCACCAGGTGGCTGAGCATAGTCGGGAGTCCGTCAGGAAACCCGCCGCGGAAAATTCCTTGCGATTCTTTGCGTCTTCGCGTCTTTGTGAAAGGAGAGTACGCCGCATTCAGAAGACATGAAGGCACGAAAGAATCGCATGAACGTTCCCCTGAACCGAAAAGCAGCTTGCACTCATCCGTATAAATTGAGTATTTTGTGGACGGAAAGGAGGCAGCATGTCTTGTCACTCTCGCAAGTTCGTCAGCACAACTCTCGTTTTCAGCATGACCTTCTTGTTTCTGACCCCGCAGGTGGTGGCTGCAAACGATCACCTCGTGAAAGCCGCTGAATTGCATCAGGCGCTTCTGGCCGCCTCGCAGGCCAGGATGGCCAACCTGGCAAAGATACAGCGGGTTTTTGCCACAGAAACCGCGCGCAAGGCTCTCAGAACCGCCGGAATGGATCCTGTCAAAATCGAGAAAGCCGTCCCCTTGCTCGACAATGAGGAACTGGGAAGGCTGGCAGCGCGGGCCGAGAAAATACAGAACGACGTTGCCGCGGGCGCCTTGAGCAATCAGGAAATCACTTACATCATCATCGCCCTGGCGACAGCCGTCCTTATTCTGGTAATCGTGGCTGCTTGACTGAGCTCCCTGTACGGATGCGGCTGTCGTGCGGGATTCTTCTAATCGCCTCTCTCGGCGCCCTCGATGTGTCCTCTCAGGAGGGGTCGCTGGCGGTCTGGCTTGACGTTCCGTTTGTCAAGCAGGAGAAGAACGGCTGTGGTGCGGCGTCCATTTCCATGGTGATGCGGTATTGGTCGCGAGTCGCCGACCTCCCTGCGCCGGGTTCGGCTGACCCGTCCGCGATCATGCATCACCTGTATGCGAAAGATGCGAAGGGCATTTTCGCCTCGGCCATGCAGCGCTACTTCAACGAAGAGGGCTATCAAGCTTTTGTTTTCAAAGGCGAATGGATTGATCTGGGCCAGCACCTGTCCAGGGGCCGTCCTCTCATCGTCTGCTTGAAGGAAAACGGAAAGGAGGGTCTGCTTCACTATGCGGTTGTGACCGGGTTGGACCCGCGGCAGGACGGCGTCCTATTGAACGATCCCGCCCGGCGAAAGTTGCTCAGAATGGACCGAGCGAGTTTTGAAAGATGCTGGCATGCAGCCGACAACTGGACTCTCCTGGCTGTCCCTCAAGAGCGGAAGTGATCGGGCTCGATCGTTGCCGCTGTTTCTGCTTCTCATGCCACCGATGCTCGCCAGGGATTTTCAGAGAGACCCTGTTTCGGCTGACCTTCTTGTCAGGGTGAAATCTCTTTATGAGGAAGGGAGCTGGGACACCATCGTGAAGCTTCTGCCGGCATCGCGGGACTATCCGGCCGATATGGACTATTACCGCGGCATGGCGCTGGCGGGAACGCACCGTTGGGACGAGGCGAGAGAGGCTTTCGAGGCAGGCCAGAACAAAAATCGCGCTGACAAGAGGTTTCCGCTCGAACTGGCCGGCGTGGCCTTCAAGCAAGGACGGCTGTTTGAAGCGCGCTCCCACTTACGCCGGGCATTAAACCTGGACCCCGGAGACTCGTACGCGAACGACTTCCTCGCCACGCTGTTCCTTCTGGATCAAAATCTCGAGGCGTCCCTCAAATACTGGAACCGAATCGGAAAACCCTTTCTCGAAACCGTAACCACTCCGGCGCTTCTGGTAAGAGCGGCCATTCTTGACCGCGCATTCGCCTTTTCGCCTGCGAGCATTCTGCGACTGGACGACTTGCTCACCACACGCTCACGGCTGAATTCAATGGAAATCTTCCCGCGTTACAGGTTCGAACTTGTACCCCGCCCCGATAACAAGTTTGACCTGGCATTCCGCTGCGTGGAGAGAAACGGTCTGGGAAATAGCTGGCTGGAAGGGCTTCTGTCCCTGTTCCGCGGCATTCCGTACCAGACGGTCCATCCCGAGTTTTTCAACCTCAAGGGCTCCGCCGTCAATTGGGTCTCGCTGGTCCGCTTTGACGCCCAGAAGCGCCGCCTGTACAGTTCCCTCTCAGGTCCGCTCGGCGCGGACCCCAAATGGCGGTATCGGGTCTACGTCGATGGAAGAAAAGAAAACTGGGACGTATCGAGGACCTCGCGATCCCCCGCGCTTGCAGCCGGAGACATCGCACTGCAGTCCGTCTCCGGCGGCGCGGAGATTCAATCCACCGTAAATGGCCTCTGGCGCTGGAAGAGCGGCCTCAGTCTCACGCACCGGAAATTCCGGCGAGCAACGCCGGAGACCGAAATTGCCGGATCGCTCTTTACTCCAGGTTTCTCTCTCAAGACCCATCTGCGCGTCGACCGCCAGCTTTTCCTCGTTCCGGAAAGGCGCCTGACCGTGAATTCGTTCGCAAATTGGGAACTGGCAAAGATCCTTGCCGTACCGCACGACGCTTTCGCGAGGGTGAGCGGCGGCCTGGAACTTCAGTGGCACCCATTTGCCCGCGGGGACGACTACACGTTGATGGGGCGCTTCGGGGCCGGTAAAACCTTGGGCCGGGCGCCGTTTGACGAGCTCTTTAACCTGGGGCAGGAGCGGGATACGGACCTTTATTTGCGCGGCCATAGAGGGACTCGAGCCGGGAAAAAGGGCAACAGCCCTCTGGGCCGCGACTATCTCTTGTGGAATTGGGAGTTCGACAGGGTTGTTTACGCACATTCCCGCTTCGATCTTCGGCTGGGTCCCGTGATCGATACGGGCAGGGTTTACGACAGGTTCGGGAACTTTGGTTCAGACAAGTGGCTCTGGGACGCGGGAATCCAAGCCAGAGTGAGGATACAGAACAGGCTGACCCTCATCCTGACTATCGGCAAAGATCTTCGTGCAGGCCGGGAGGCATTTCACTTCAATGCTGCCCGCTGAGTGTCTTGCTTGTTGCAAATTAGAAGTGGGAGTCAATTCGTGCGGCCTTTAACTCTCTCAGAAGCCGTCGAGAATCTAATTCGTGTTAATTCGTGGAATTCGTGGCCAGCAAGACCGCCACGAATTCCACGAAAACGATCACCTGCGATTTGCATGTCATCGGTTTTGAAATGCAATTTTTCAGAGTCTCACGGCCGGGCTATTGACACGCGCCTGACGGTGGCGCCTAAAAACTGACTTGTTCTTCTAATTACACCAGCCTTGTTGAGCTGTCGGGTTCGTGGATTTCTGGATTCTTGAATTCGGCGGAGGAAACCACATGCAGGCAATGGTCGTCAATCATTGGTCCGAGCCTGGTGATCTTCAGCTTGCGGAATTTCCGGATCCCGCGCCTGGCCCCGGACAGGTCACGATCAATGTGCGGGCGATCGGGTGCAACTTTTTCGACATCCTCATGATTCAGGGAAAATATCAGATTCGTCCTCCGTTTCCCTTTTCGCCCGGGAGCGAGGTCGCCGGGGAAGTGAGAGAAGTGGGACCCGGTGTGCAGGCCTTTTCCGCCGGGGACCGGGTATTCGCCATGCTGGGCTGGGGCGGGTTTGCCACCGTTGCCGTCGCACCTGCCGCTATGGTGGCCAGGATGCCGCCCAGCATGAGCTTTGACCACGGAGCCGCCTTCGGCATCGTGTACCAGACTTCGTACTTCGGCCTGGTTTACCGCGCCAGTCTTCAGCCCGGGGAGAACTTGCTGGTGACCGGCGCCGCGGGCGGCGTGGGCCTGGCGGCGGTGCAAATCGGCCGGGCGCTGGGCGCGCGTGTGATCGCCGCCGCCGGCTCGGAAAAGAAACTGGAAGCCGCAAAGGCCAATGGAGCTCAAGAGGCTTTTAACTACCGCAATCCGGATTGGATCGAACAGGTCAAGGAGGCCACCTCAGGAAGGGGCGCGGATGTGATTTACGATTCGGTGGGCGGAGACGTTTTTGAGCAATGCGCGAAGTGCATCGCCTTTGAGGGACGGCTTCTGGTCGTGGGCTTTACTTCAGGACGCATCCCTTCCATTCAGGCAAACCGGATCCTGCTCAAGAACATCTCCGTTGTAGGACTTCATTGGGGCGCTTACCGCGAACGTGACCCTGCCCGCATCGCACGCGCCATGCAAACGCTCTTCGAAATGTATGAAAAATGCCAGGTGCATCCGGTTATCTCTTCCATTCACCCTCTTACGGACGCGGCCGCGGCCCTGCAGGAGATCGCCTCCCGTCGCAGCATCGGCAAGGTTCTCCTGCGCCCTTAGGGCTCGCGCAGTATCTGCGAGCGGGTGTACACGAGCCGAAACCCCTGGCGCTCGACGTTGCGCTGCGACACGCTCCCGGGCGGCGTTGTCACCATCGCAAGATCGCATCCCGAGACCGCGGCCAGCGCGAGCCGCGAATAGATCAGAGCCGCCTGAACCCCTCGCTTGCGGAACGTCGGGCGCGTCCCGGTTCCAAAGAGTATGGCGACCCCTTGATGAACAGCGACTGCGCCGCCGCCCGCCGGTTCGCCGTCCACCCACCCGAGGAAGCAAGTGGCGTTCGCCACGTGGAACAGGGTCGAGAAGAACTCTCTGGCCGCCGGGAACACGCCCTCTTCATAAAAGCTTTGCGCAACCGTGCTCACCCAGAGATCGACTTCCGTAGGACTGGCTCTTCGCACGCGGACGCCTGTGTTCAGAGGTGGAAACGATTCCCTGCGGTTCAGCGGTCGAATCAGGACACTGGAGAATTCTGTCACTCGGTACCGGCGGCTTCCCAGGAGCTTCAACAAGGATTCATCGGCGAGAGGGCACATCTCGATAGTAGCGGGGGCACCCCGGCTCTGAAAAAAGGCTTCCATCTGCTCTACTTCCGCTCCGCCCACTGGTCCGCTCATTCCAAGCCCCAGGGCACGGGTCAATGGCGACCCAACGCCGGCAAAGATGGCGTACCCGCCCGCTACCAGCTCGGAAGCGGCTCCGGAGTCGGGGTAGAGGCGGGCGTGGGCGCGCGCGCATTCCACTCCACCCCACGCGTCCGCTCCCTCCAATCTTCGAGCCAGTGGTTGGTCCGTAAAAAGCATGTCCAAGACACTCTCCTTCGGGCCGGCTCCCGCGCTAGAATACCTCATTTCTCGTTCTTTTGGAGAACACCAATGAACATCAGGCTGCGATTCAGACAGTGACCCTGTGGCGGCAAGACGTCGTGTTCACCACGGAGACACAGAGGGCCCTTTGATTGCGGATTGGCGATTGCGGATTTCGGATTTGGAATTAATGAACACCTTCTCCATCAGGACAATCCGCAATCCG
>Ga0066685_10001044_pt1 | contig 11373 bp, 10 predicted proteins | sample GraSoiAngelo_134_FD_62305 | JGI IMG/M metagenome (GOLD analysis project Ga0066685, IMG submission 62305) | Grasslands soil microbial communities from the Angelo Coastal Reserve, California, USA - 14_0929_05_30cm | ecosystem: Environmental > Terrestrial > Soil > Grasslands | place: USA...
TGCCGGCAGTAGCGGTACAGCTCGGGCCGAAGCGGTTCGTAGAGATCGAGGAAGCGGTGCCACGATGCCTCGACGTCGTGGCGAAGCGCGTCGGTCACCTTCGGATTGCGGTTGTCCATGCACGAGGGACGGAAGAGAGAGGCAGAAGGATAGCAAACGGAACGAGCCTCAACCCGCAAGTCGGGCGATGTGCTCGTCCAGGCGCGAACGAAACTGATCGTTTCCGCCGATGAACTGAATGCCGATTCCACGGCGCTCAGCGACGTGGACCACGTACGCCAGCACCGTATGGCGTCCCCGTACTCCCGGAGTCGTAAACTCGAGATCGACGATGCTCCCCAGCGGGGGCGGCGGATCGACCTTCACGAATGCACCGCTCCGGCTGATGTTGGTGATGTATCCATCAGCCGTTGAACCTTCTCCGCGTCGAATCGTCGCGCGAAGATTCGTATGCAATCGTGGGCATCCTCGATCTCCCGTGTCGCGATGCCGCGCCAGCAACACGGCGATCTGGTCCGCGCTGCGCTTGTCGTCAGCAAGCTCCGCCCAAAACCCGGAGTCCGGACCCGACGTCGTCTTCGCAATCAGCCCGGTGCTCCTCACGACCTCGCGGACGTTCGGAAAGTAGAGCTGAAGGCCGATGACGAGGCCCGCGCGAGGAGGGCGCGCCGACCGGACGTGGATCAAGTCCTTGCTCAACGACGTCGAGGTCGTCTGCACGACGACGCCGCCCGAAACGTACCGCACCGGTATGATGAACTTTGGCGGTGGCGAGTCGGGTTGATTCTCATGCGGCGTGGCCGGCATCCGAATGACCTCGATAAAGGCGTCGTCTGATCATTTACATTAGATGCCATACGATCGGTCTGCCAAGTTTTTCGACTGTGCATGGCAAGGAGCGAATGGGCCTCCTGCCGCCGGGCTGACCGACGACGCTACGCCGCACCTCGCATCATCGACAGTACCGCCGCGAAGTGCAGCACTGCCGCGACCACAGTCAGCCCATGGAAGACTTCGTGGTACGCGAACACCCCTGGAACCGGGTTCGGCCGCTTGAAGGCATAGGCGAGCGCGCCGAGCGTATAGGCAATCCCGCCGACGAGAAGCATCCCCGTTGCGACGCTGCCGAGAACCGCCCGCACCGAGCCGAAGTAGGGGACGATCATCCATCCGACCGCGACCGCGAGTCCGGCGCTCACCGCTTTCGGCGCCGATACCCAGAAGACGGATTGTGCGATCCCGAGGAATGCGCCCGCCCAGATCCAGCAGAGCAGGGTCCCAGCGTCCCCGGGTGGCAAGCCGACGATCGCGAGCGGCGTGTACGTCCCCGCGATCAGCAGGAAGATGGAAGCGTGGTCCAGCCGCCTCATGCGTGTGCGTGCGGCGGGTTCCCAGGTGACCCGGTGGTAGAGCGCGCTGACTGCGAACAGAGTGCACAGGGTGAGCGCGAAGACCGCTGCCCCGAACCTCGGTCGCCCGGCCGGAGCCGTCGCGACCAGCACCATCCCGGCGCCTGCGGCGAAGACAGCGCCCCACTGGTGCAGGATGCCGCGCAGCCTGGGCTTGGTCGGATGGCTCGCTTCGGGACGGGAGGTCGTCATCCGAGCATCCTGGGCTGCAAGGTGGCCGTGGCGGGTGGCCGCGGGATGAGCGAATGGCGGTGGATCTCGAGCCAGCCCAACCATCCCATCAGCACGCAGGCGTAGTAACCGAGGTCAACCTCGTGACGCCGGTATGAGAACGTCGCCGAGGCCGGGTAGCGATGATGGTTGTTCTGGAACCCCTCGCCGAGGATCAGCCACGCGGCAAGGTGGTTGTTGCGGGAATTGTCGTCGGTGTCGAAGTTGCGCCCGCCCACCGCGTGCCCGAGCCAGTTGACGAGCCCGCCCTGGATAGGGTGGCTCATCATGCCGAGGAAGTAAGCGACGCCGAGAAGTGGCCCAACGCAAACCGCGAGCGCCACCCCGACGAGGGCATGAACGACGTAGGGCAGATACCAGAGCTTGCGGCGGATCAGGATGTTGACGGGGAAATCAAGGTCGCGTGCATAGCGCGTGTAGGCGGGGTCCTTCTTGAGCAGTCCGATGATGACGCGCTTGTAGCTGCGCAGCTGCTCGAGTCCCATGCCGCGCATTCCGACGTTGACGGGCGAATGCGGGTCCAGCGGCGTATCCGAGTATTCGTGGTGCAGTCGGTGCATCACCACCCACGCCTTGGGGTCGAGTCCGGTGACCCAGTTCCCGCCGGCGATCACCAGCCTGCGCAGCAGGGGATGCAGGGTGACGGCCTGGTGGGCGAATCCTCGGTGGTAGCCCACGCTGATGGTAAGGATGTTCAGCAGGTAGGCGACGGTGAAGACGGCTGCGCAGAGGACGATGTACATGACGGACCCCAGGGTTGTTGCTACTACTCAGTAAGTTCCTTGGAAGTAACTTACTGATGGGTAACAGGAGGCGCAATGGGGCGCAAGCAGAAGCTCACGGCAGCCGATCGCCGTGCGCAGTTGCTGGAGGTCGGCCGAGCAGTCTTCGCCTCGCACGGTTACGAAGCGACCACGCTCGATGAAGTGGCCCGGAAGGCCGGTGTGACCAAGCCGATCATCTACGAGCACTTCGGCTCGAAGGACGGGCTGTATGCCGCAATCGTGGACCGCGAGATGGACGACCTCGTCCGCCGCGTGTCGGTGAGCATCGCGGAGGGGAGCGCCCGGGAGCGCTTCGAAGGGGCCGTCGTCGCGTTCATGTCGTACACGAAGGAGGTCCCTGCGGGGTTCGCCGTGCTCACCCGGGACTCACCGAACATGTCTGCGCGACGAGGACTGACCCGGGTCATCGATGATCTGGCGCACCGCGTGGGCGACATCTTCCGGAAGCAGTTCGAGAACGCGGGCTTCGCCCCGAAGGTCGCGCCGATCTACGCGAACGCTCTCATCGGGATGGTCACGCAGGTTGCCCAGTGGTGGGCGGCGGCCGGCCGTGGCTTCTCCATCGACGACGTTGCGAAGCACGTGGCCGCGCTGGGGTGGATGGGCCTCCGGCACCTGCCGCGCAATCCCTCGTCACCGCTGGGTGCGGGCGCGAAGGTGCGGCATGCTCGCGCCTGAACCTCAGAGACCGGGGGCGGCGCCGGCCCTGGCTGGCTGCGCGACGAAGCGGAGGTCGCGGTCGTCGAGATAGCGCTCGAGGCGCTCGGGACCGTGCAGCACATCGGCGAGCCCGACATGGCCATCTGGCCGCACGAGGTAGGTCGCATCGCGGGCGAGCCCTGCGCGCGCCGCGTTGCGGCTCCACGGAAAGACGTGCAGCGGCAGTCCGCGCGACGCGCACCTTGCAGCCAAGCCGCCACCGGCGCTGCCGTACACGTGCACCTGCCACTCCAGCGACTTGAGCGGCGTGAAGTTGTCAGGCGCGGACTCGACCCATGGCAGCCGATCGCCGCCGCGGATGCGCCCGGCGCGCCCCTCGCTCAAGCCGCTCTCCCGATACTCGATCGCCGTCTGGGAGACGGTGCGAAACAGGAAGCGCCGCACCGCTGGCAGCCGGAACAGGGTCGAGATCACGCGCGGCGCCACGTGCACGCGCACGCGGGCTGCGAGCCGCCCACTCCTGGTGACGAACTGGAAGACACGGCAGTGGTCGCGACCAGGCGGCGCGCAAAGCCGATCCGCTCCGGCTCGTAGCTGTCGAGGATGCGCGCCGGCGCTCGTCCGCGTATCGCCGCCGCCAGCTTCCACGCGAGGTTCACTGCGTCGCCGATCCCGGTGTTCATCCCCTGCCCGCCAACCGGGCTGTGGACGTGCGCGGCATCGCCGACGAGGAAGACGCGCCCATGGCGGAAACGCGCCGCGACGCGGTGGTGTACGTGGTAGGTCGAGAACCAGTTCACGCGGCGGACGTCGACGCGCAACCGCTGCAAAAGGCCCTTGCTCACGTCGTTCCAGCCGAGATTCTCGCCCTCCTTCTCCGCCTCGGGGCGAATGGTACCGATCAGCCGGGCGCGGCCCTCTTTCTCGAGCGGGAAGATGGCGGCGAAATCGCTCTCGTCGATCGAAACGTGCAGCTCGCGGTCCATCAGCGGCCCGTTCGCCTCCACGTCAGCGACGTAGAAGAGATGCTCATAAGTGCCGCCCGGAAAACTGATTTCGAGCTTCTCGCGCACGGTCGAGTGTGCGCCGTCGCAGCCGGCAAGAAATGCAGCCTGGCACGTCGACCCTGGCAAGCGCGCCAGGATGCGTCCGTCCGTTTCCTCGAAATCGATCAGCTCGGTCTTGCGCTCGACGTGCACATCCAGCTCTTCGAGCCGCGCGATCAGGAAGCGCTCGTGCTCGTCCTGCGGGTAGATGAGCCCGTAAGGAAAGGGGCTCCGGCCCGCGCCCAGGCTGCGGAGGTCGAGGTGCGCGGCTCTTCTGCCTCTGGCCCAGAGATTTGCTGCGGAGAACACCAGGCCTGCTTCGACCACTTCGTCGGCGATACCGAGCTGGCGGTAGAGCTCCAGCGTCCGCGTCTGAACCGCCAGCGCACGCGAAGTGGTCCCTGGTTCGGCAGATTTGTCGATGATGCGGATCCGGATGCCGAGCCGGGCGAGCCAGAGAGCGAGCACCAGACCGGTAGGGCCGGCGCCGACGATGAGGACTTCAGTGTCCATGCGGTCAAGCGAGGTTGGATCTCGGACCGAGGTTGGATCTCGGACCCGCGAGCTCCCTGCGCGCGAGCGCGTCCTGCTTCCGATGCGTCTTCTGGAGCGCCGCGGCGAGAAATTCGGCGACGTCATGTCGTGCGCCGATCGCGGATGAATCATCCTGCGCGATGCGGAAGGTCCAGAAGGATTCGATCGCCGAGCGTCCGAACAGCGCTGTCACGTGACTGGCGATGAGGTGCTCCAAAGGGACGCGTTCGTAGTCAGGTGCCTCGATGAAAGGCGGAAGCGCGGGATGCACGAGGATCACGCCGTATTTCCTGGAATTCGTGCCTCGGAAGCGCACCACCAGCCCCCACGTGCCGTGGCGCAGGGTGGGCAAGGGATGCGCGCGGTCGAGGACGATGGGAGTCAGGAGAGGCAGGATCTCGGCGCCGAAGCGGGAATCGAGAAATGCTTCGGTTTCACGCGACTGTACCCGGCGCAGGATCGGTCGAACATCGATGCGCGTGCCCGGGATCGCCAAACGGTCCTCCACAATACCTGATGCCGCTCGCGAGAAATGGACTCAGCCCAACGCAGAGAGGATGCCGGGCGCTACCGACCCCTCGAAGCCCTGAGTAGCTCGGCGACCAACGCCGCGGACTCGTACGCCCCCTCGTAGAGCTCCCCGTTGATGAAGAAGGCCGGGGTCCCCTTCACCCCGCTCCGGACGCCTCCGAGGTAGTCAGCGCGCACCCGGGAAGCATGGATTCCGGACTTGACCTCCTTCTTGAATCGCTTGATGTCGAGATCCGCCTTCCGCGCAAAATGGGTCAGCCGGCCGTCGTCCATCTCCTCCTGGTTCTCGTACAACACGGTCGCCATCTCCCAGAAACGGCCCTGGCTGGCCGCCGCTTCGGCGGCCTCTGCAGTGAGCTGTGCCAGCGGATGGATCTGCGAGAGCGGAAAATGGCGAAACGCAAAGGCGACCGAGTCACCCAGGTCGTCCGCGATCTCGAGCACCATCGGATACATGCGCGCGCAATGAGGACACTGGAAGTCTCCGTACTGCACCACGGTCAGGGAGGCATCCACGCGTCCTCGGACGTGGTCATGAACGGAGAGTGGGATCGCCAAGGTCGCCATCCGGCATCCCGTCAGCTTTTCTCTGCAGGCTCCTCGGCCACTACTTCTGCGGCGATGACGAACGGTCCCGCGGCGTGAAGCCGATCGATGACTGTTTCGCTCGGCGATTTCTTCCGGAACCGCACGCGGTACTCCAACACGTACTGATCGTTCCCACCGTTGCGGGTCCTCTTCAGTTTGTAGCCCTTGGTCATCTCGTCGAGAACGTCGTCGACAACCGCGCGGGCCTTGTCAGGATCGGTGCAGTACACGAGGAGTCGCTCCGCAGGTCTTTTCGCTTCTAAGTTTCCGGGTTCCGGGCTCCCGCCTCCGATGGCCAGAAGGCCGGTATCCGCCGACGGACTTGCCACGGATGCGTCTCCGCTCACCGCGGGCAGCGCAACGGCATTGTTCGCCGGCGTCGGACTCGGCGCGGGCATGCAGAGCAGGCCGAACGTGTGTTCGTGGTCGGCCGTCAGATCCATCTTCCAGAGCAGCAACTCGAGCACGCAGAAGAAGATCGAAAGGAATGCCGCGATGGCGAGCCTGCCGACACCGGCGGCGAAGCCGATCCCGACCGCCGCAAACACGTAGACCGCGTCGCGGCTGTCCTTGAGGTTGTTCCTGAAGCGGACCGCCGCGACGATACCGGCCAGGCTGAAGGCCAGGGCAAGGCTGTTCTGGACCACGATCAGGATCGCGGAAATCACGACGGGCAGCATGATCACCGTCTGCACCAGAGACTGGTCGTACTTGAGCCTGTTGCGGGTGCGCACGTAGGTGAATGCCACCGGCAGCGCCAGCAGGAAGGAACCGATCACCGCCGCGGCGCCAGTCAGGAGCGGAGGCAAACTGCGGAAGAGCGGGGCCAGGAAACCCTGGGCCACATCGCTCCATGCGGGATTGGCGTTCACGAGCGCGCCGGCATCCGCTGGCGCGCCCCCGGCCAGCGATGCCCCCTTCATGTTGTCGGTCAGGACGATGAATCCCGCCACGACCAGAAGGGTCGCTCCGTAATAGATCGCAAGCCGACCGAGGGTCGTCCGACCGATCTTCCTCGATCCGGTCTCGACGCCCAGACGCGCGGCGAGTCTTTCGATATTCGAGGTGACCGCCATCGAGATGCCTCCCGAAACCAGCCCTTCGGCTGCAACCGTTGGGCCAAGCCTAACGCGCCAGGGGAAAACGCGCGAGCGCACCCCCCTCGACGTTCACGGTCGCCGTGCCGTAAGAGGGACGGGAAATGTGCCCGCGAGTCGTCAAACCCGGCGCTTGGCGGTTCGTCGCCCTCTCGTTCTGTTCCGCCGCAGCCACTGCGAGTGAAGGGCCGGCGTCCAACCCGGACAAGGCGTCCGGCGAATCGCCTCGCATCGAGACGCAGGCACCTGGACCGCATTATGAGGCGGGTTGGCTGACGCGGTTCTTCCTCGGCTCGCAATGGCGCGATCTCTGGACGACGCCGATCGAGGCGCCGGTCCTCGACCTGCAATTCTTCGACGGGGGACTGCAACCGGAGCGGCGCGGTGGCGGTCAGCAAACGAAGAATCTCCGCTTTCAGAGTGGCAACGGACACACCTGGAGCTTCCGCTCCGTCGACAAGGATCCGACCGGGATGCTCGATCCCGAGACGCGGGCGTCCGCGCTCGGTGACATCGTCCAGGACCTGACCAGCACCGTGCATCCGGGCGCAGCGCTGGTGGTGGCGCCGCTGCTCGAGGCGGCCGGGGTGCTCCATGCTACGCCGCGACTCGCCGTGATGCCGGACGACGCCCGTCTCGGTGAGTTCCGCCCCGTTTTCGCCAGAATGCTCGGACTGCTCGAACAGCGAATCGAGCACGACATCCCTGGCGGCGGGAAGGTGAGGGACACGATCGACCTCTTCGTTCTCCTCGACGAACGCGACAGCGAGGAGGTCGATGCGCGCAACTACCTCCGTGCCCGGCTGATCGACATCCTGGTGGGCGATTGGGATCGCCACCTCGATCAATGGCGCTGGGTCCGTTTCGACGGCGAAAGGCGATCCTGGCGGCCTGTCCCCCGGGACCGGGATCAGGCGTTCAGCAGGTTCGGAGGCGTGCTTCCCTCCGTGATCGCGTACTACACGAAGCAGCTCACGAGCTTTCATGCCTCGTACCCCGCGATTGACAAGCTCACCTTCTCCGGCCGGTTCACCGACCGGCGTTTTCTCGTCTGGGTGGATGGCCCCTCGTGGGAGACCGTGACGGCAGAGGTCGTCGCGAGTCTCACCGATTCCGTGATCGCCGATGCCGTCCACCGGCTTCCGGCCGCGATGTACGCGAAAGGAGGCCCGGAGCTCGAACGACTCCTGCGCGCGCGCCGCGACGGGCTCGCGCAAGCCTCCCGCGATTTCTACCGGTTGCTGGCGGCGCGGGTGGACTTGCGCGGGGCGGAGGGCGAGACGCTCACGATCAACCGGATACCGGGTGGCGATCTCGAGGTCGCTACCGCGCGTTTCCGGCGCACGTTCCATCCCGACGAGACCGAGGAGGTGCGGATCTATACGCCCCGCGGAGGCGCCGTGCGTGACGTTGGCGGCGGCGCCAGCCCGATCGCGGTGCGGATCGTGCCTGCCGATCCGCGGCCTCCCGAGCCGATCCGCCCACGGTACGAACCTTTCCGGGACTGGGGGCAGGACCTGCTCTTTTTCCCCCAGTTCTCCTATGACTCGACGCGCGGATTCGTTCCCGGGGCGCGAGCGCAGCTCACGCGCTACGGCTTCGGGTTCGATCCGTTTTCCTCGCAGATGAACTTCGCGGCAGCCTGGGCCACGGGAGTGAACCGGCCGCGTCTGGAGTACACGGCGCAGCTCCGAACCCGTTCGCCAATCACCGGGATCGTCTACCTCGCCTACTCCGGCATCGAGCTGGTGAACTACTACGGTCGTGGCAACGAAACGGTGATCGATCAGGCGCGATCGAACGCCGGCTTCTACAACGTCCGGCAGGAGCGCCTGATCGCCTATCCGCTGCTGGAGACGTCTTTGCTCGGGCCACTCCGCGGCCACGTCGGAGCAGTGCTGAAGCACGTCTCGAGCGTCGCGAGCACCGGTACCGCTGCCAGCGGCTTCCAGGGGATGACGCTGGGCAGCGGCGAAGTCGGAATCGCGCTGGATACGCGCACTGGTGTGCTCGCCGGCACCAGGGGCTTCGGTCTGCAAGTCATCGGGCGCCACACGCCTGCGGTCTTCGGCAACTCCGACGCCTTCACCAAGGTCCGCGGAGAGGCATCGGCGGCACTCGGCGGAAGGGTTCTGACGGACGTGTTTCTCAACCTCCACGTCGCCGCCGAGAAGAACTGGGGACAGTTTCCTTTCTTCGAGTCAGCTTTCCTGGGCGGGACCGCGTTGCCGCCGGCGCTCAATCTGACGGGAGCGATGATCGGCAGTCCGCTGCGCGGCTACGACGCAAACCGGTTCGCCGGCAATGCCTCCGTAGGAGGGAACGCGGAGCTGCGGTTCTCACTCGGTCGATTCACCGCGCTGCTTCCGTTCCGCTACGGTCTGCTCGCGCTGGGCGACGTGGGACGCGTGTTCGAGTCTGGGGAAAGCTCGTCGCGCTGGCATTCGGCGGCGGGCGGCGGGATCTGGGTGGCGGTGTTCGCGTCGGCCTGGGCCTTCGAGGTCGGCTCGTCCTTCAACGCGATGGTGGTCCGTTCGGACGAGCGGACCGCCTTCTATCTCTCGACGGGATTCGGTCTGTGAGCGGAGGCTTGCATGTCCAAACATGACCCGCCCATCGTCCGATCGGCCGCGCAGCACGTATTCCAGATCTTCCGGGATGCCAGACCGGACAACCCGCTCGTGTTCCACAATTTCGGTCGCGCGCGCGCCCTGGTCGATGCCTGCAAGGACATCGCCGACGGCGCGAAGCTCGATGACGGCGACATGTCGGTCCTCCTGCTCGCCGCCTGGTTCCACGACACCGGCTATGCCGTCGGACCGAAAGGAAACCGCAAGCAGAGCGCCGAGGTTGCGCGGGCATTCCTCGCCGAGCAGCGGGAGCTGCAAGAGCTGGCGGACGAGGTGGCTGCCGCCATCGAGGATTCGGACTCTCCAAGCCCGGACAAGCCGGTGCGGGAGGTCCTCCACGACGCTTTGCTCGTGCCGATCGCCAGCAAGAATTATCTGGAGCTGGCGGAACAGTTCCGGCTGGAGCGGGAGCGTCGCAACGGCGAGGTCCACTCCGACGTCGAGTGGTCGAACATCTGCATCGCGTTTTTCGACAACCATCGATTCCTGACCCGCTACGCGCAGCTCGAGTACAACGGCCGCAGGGCCGGCAATCTGGTGCGCCTGCACAAGCTTCTGCGCAAACAGGTTGCCGAGGCCACCGATCAGGACGCGCAGCAGGCGAAGGCCACCAGGGACGTCGGCAAGACGGTAGAGAACATCTTCGACTCCATCAGCCGCAACCAGATCCGCCTTTTCCAGATCGCTGACCGCCGCACGAGCACGATGATCCACGTGAACGCCATCATGATCACGCTCGTCGTCGGCCTGTTGCTCCGGCGGCTCGAAGAGCAGCGTTACCTCATGCTCCCGACGTTCGTGCTGCTGACGGTGAATCTGCTCACCATCGTCCTCTCCATCTATTCCATGCGCATCGGACGATCGAGGCTGCGGCACATCCTGGGCGGTGACGTGGCGGTGCACGACGACAATCTGCTGATGTTCAGCAACGACACGCCGTGGTCGCTGGACGAGTACCGGGCGCGCATGAACCGCCTCGCCAACAGCTGGCCCGCGCTGCAGAAAACGCTGGTGGACGACATGTACTTCATCCGCAAGCTGCTCTTGGAAAGGACCAAGGCGCTGAGGGTTTCGTATGACGTCTTCATCGCTGGCCTCGCGATCGCGGTGATCGCCTTCGTCGTCGCGATCATTCGCGGATGAGGAGTGGAGCTCCAGCCGCACTGGCCGTTCTCTGGGCAATTGCCGCGGGTGCTGCCCCGCTGCCGTCTTCTCCTGCCTTTATCTCCATCCCCACCGAGGAGCTGCAGCAGAATTACGATACCCTGTGGGCCGTCAGCGACGTTCACGGGCGGCGCAAGCAACTCGAGAAGTTGCTGCGTGCGGCCGGAATCGCGGCACGCAACGGCGGCGAGATGAGCTGGAAATCCGCGCAGGGAAGGCAGCTCTTCATCGTGGTCGGCGACTGCATTCGCGGCGGACCCGATAGCCGCGGCGTGGTCCTCTTGCTGAAGAAGCTGCAGGACGAGGCCGTCGCCGCCGGAAGCCGTGTCGTGGTCCTGCTCGGGAACAAGGAAGTCCGCTTCCTCGCCGATCCGTTCAGGATCGGGGAGGACGAATTCAGCCGGTTCATCCGGACGATGCCCGTCGCCGCTGTCGTCGGGTCATGGCTGTTCGCGCATGCCGGCTACATCGACGCGAAAGACGACGCCGATGCGCTGCGCGCCTATTTCGTACGGGCTGGCGACAGCTGGTCGACGGGAAAGTATGATTTCCTCCTCCAGCGCCACTCAATTCTCGAGTACCACAATTGGTGGAAGAGCGAGCGCCGCCGGGCCAAGCTGAAGGAGCGTCTGGCGACGCTCGGGCTCAACGGGCTCGTCTTCGGTCACGATCCTGACGCGCTGAGAGCACCGGGGACC
>Ga0066685_10001058_pt1 | contig 11331 bp, 7 predicted proteins | sample GraSoiAngelo_134_FD_62305 | JGI IMG/M metagenome (GOLD analysis project Ga0066685, IMG submission 62305) | Grasslands soil microbial communities from the Angelo Coastal Reserve, California, USA - 14_0929_05_30cm | ecosystem: Environmental > Terrestrial > Soil > Grasslands | place: USA...
ATCGCGCTGAACAGTTCCGCCCCGGTCTTCGACATCCGCTCCGCATACGCCTTCTTTGTGTCCTCCACCGACACCACTCCGATGCTCTGCTTTAACTCACGCAACCTGTCTTCGGTTTCTTTCAGCTCGTTCCCCAGCGCAACGGTTCTGTTTGAAAGAAAATCATTAAAAACACCCGGAGCCAGGTGCAGTTTAAAGTGCCGATCCAGATAATTGGTGATCAGTTGGCTCAGCACAGGCTGAACCAGCTCGGCATCCGGATGCTGAAAGACCACGCGAATAACGCTGCTCTTGCCGGGCGCTTCGGTATGTAAATTCCTCTGGATCACCAGCGCCGCCCGGATTCGATTCGTTTCCCCGCCGGCCTCTCCCAATATCCTTTCCGCACCCACGCTGTCGGCCACCTGCTGGGCCAGGTCAAAGCTGCCCAGCATTTCCATCTCCCCATTGATAATGCTGGAGCCCCCCGGATCTGGAGACTTGAGCTGGGAATCCATGGCCGTCGGACTCAATGATCGCCCCTCGTTTTCCAGCACGTAGCGCACAAGCAGTTTGGCCTCCGACTGGTACACCGGCCCCTTGACTAAGCACACAGCCACCGCAGCCGACAGGCCCGCCGCGAAAAGAAACGCTATCTTCCATTTATGCCGGAACACGACATAGTAAAAGAATCTCAGATCCAGGCCGGCAGGCGGAGCCGCTCCGGCTTCACCCTTTATGATGTTTGGTTCGGAATTCATCTGGCGCGACCCTAGTGCTTGCGGTTAAGGATTGACCCGGACTTGAACACAAAGGGCTGCATATTACTTCTTTCGCGGAAGCATCTTCAATACCTTCGCAGGATTGCCAACCACTACGCCGTAGGGCGGGACGTCTTTGGTCACTACACTACCGGCTCCGACGATCGCGTATTCTCCCACCGTTATACCGCAAAGCAAGGTCGCACTCGAACCAATTGAAGCCCCCTTCTTCACGAGGGTCGGAACGCATTTCCAGTCCGACTCAGTCTGCAGCCGCCCCTCCCCATCCGTCGAGCGAGGATAAAGGTCGTTAATGAAAGTCACGTTATGGCCGATGAAGACTTCCTCCTCCAGTGTCACGCCTTCACAGATAAAGCTGTGGCTGGAAATCTTGCAGCGGCTCCCGATTTTCGCGCCCTTTTGAACTTCCACGAACGCGCCAATCTTTACCTCGTCGCCGATCTCACAGCCATAAAGGTTGGTAAAACCATAAAGCCGCACGCCCTTGCCCAACTTTACGTCCGTTGCGATTCGCTGGAAAAGCTGCCTGACAGGTTTCGTGCGCCGCCTCATGCACAAACCAATTCCGACTTACGCGCCGCTCGCTCCCTGGGCGCGTTTGTGAGAGAAGTCCCGTTGCGGGTCTCGGAGATTTCAACGGCGGCCCCGTTGCGTTTCAAAGACGCGGACGCCGCTTCCAGTATCTCCACCAGTTCCAGGCCTCTCCGGCCGTTGGTCAGGGGCGTTTTGCCGTTGCGGATACAGTCCAGGAAATGCTGGCATTCCACCTTAAGCGGTTCTTCCTGCTTGAGGTACGGCACGTACAAATCGCCGTAGTGATACGAATACTGGAACTCGGCAAAGCTGTCGTAGTGTGGCGGAACTTCAACGCGCACATCGAATATTTTAATCTTCTCCAATGGCGCAACATCGTCGTAAACGATCATCCGCTTTGAACCGACAATAGTCATCTCGCGCACTTTCCGCGGGTCCAGCCAACTGCTCTGAATCAGAGCCGAACGATGTTTCCGAAACGTCAAATGAATGTTCGTCAAGTCTTCGACTCCCGGCGTGATATGGGCCTCCCCACGACAATTTACGCTGACCGGAAGCTCCTCCAGGACGTGAAGAATGATGGAGATATCGTGCGGCGCCAAGTCCCAGGCCACGTTGATATCCTTCTGAAAGAGTCCCAGGTTCAGACGGCGCGAACTGATGTACCGGATATCACCGATGTCACCGCGATCCACGATTTCTTTGATCTTTTTGACAGCGGGCGAATAGAGAAATGTGTGTCCTACCATCAAAACCAGCCCCTTTTCCTGCGCGATTTGGATCAGTTCCTCGCACTCTTCGGCTGAGGACGCCATTGGCTTTTCAATTAACGTGTGTTTGCCCGCCAGCAGACTGGCCTTCGCCATCGCGTAATGGAATCTGACCGGCGTCGCGATGATCACCGCGTCGAGTTCCGCCCCGTTGAGCAGATGGCCGAAATCCTTGTGCCCCTCCACCTCCGGATACAGTGACTTCAGGTGGGCCAGCCGCGCTTCGCTGGTGTCGCACATCAACTTCAGGCTGCACTCGGGCAGTTGACGAAAATTCCGGACTAGATTGGGCCCCCAATACCCACACCCTACAACTCCGACGCTTATTTGATTTTTCATATGCCCTTGAGAGTACCGTCTTGTTGAGTGAGCAATCGTGTTCTTCGACTCGCTCGGATTTCACGAACTTGCATAATCAGAGCGGGAATCGTCTTTAAGATGATCTTGATATCCAGCCACGACGACTTGTCCCTCACGTACGCAATGTCGAGTTTGATCATCTCGTTAAACGTTGTTTTGTTTTTGCCGCTCACCTGCCACAAGCCCGTGAGTCCCGGCAGCGTGTCCAACCTCTCCTTTTGCCACGGAAGATAATGCTCGTATTCGTATGGGATGCACGGTCTGGGCCCCACAATGCTCATCTCCCCACGCAAAACGTTCAGGAGCTGAGGCAGTTCATCCAGACCACTGGAACGCAGGAGCGCGCCCAGTGGGATCAACCGGGAATCGCCTTTGGCATCAATCTTCGTCATGGGTTGTTCCGAGTGAATCAGCTCTTTGAGATAGTTTTTGTGAACGTTGCTGTCTGCGCCGGCTTTCATGGATCGGAATTTCAAACAGGTGAAACGCCTCCCGTGGTAGCCCACGCGCTCCTGGCGGAAAAGAACCGGTCCTTGGGATAAAAGTTTAATCCAAAGCCCAATGATTAAAACCAGCGGCACCAGCACGGGAAGGGCGAATAAAAGACACGCGATGTCTAAAGCCCGCTTCCAAGTCGGTATCCCGCGGGAACGCACGGTGGCCATATTTTCTTCCCAAACAAATTCCAAAACGTCTTTCACGAGGATGCTTGAACGCTCTTCGGCAAAAACTATGAAAACCCATTTAGCTCCTTCCGTACCAGCCCTGAATAAAATTATCAACCCCTTGATTCTCAGCAACAAATGTGATCCTCTTTCACATCCATCGACTCATTGAGCATTGGTTTGAATTGATTATGCAATGCACTTGCACTTCAAAGTTCGTTTGTGGCCCGGATGGAAGCGACAGATTTTTCATAACAATAACGCTTGCCAATAGTTGTGGCAGCCCTCTCGGTTGGTTGATTGCCCTCCCTGAAAAATAAACGCCTGCGTCGCGAATGAAGCTGCGGTCCGACTCCGAACGAACTACCAAACGCATCGTCGCTGAACTCAGAACGTCTTTTCCGGCACATACACGATGTCGGAAGGTCTCAGGTACAAAAGCCGGCTGCTTTTTCCTTCGAGTATGCGTTTGAGGTTCCGTATATAGTGCTTCAGTTGACCGTCTTCGTACCGGAGGATAACCACGCTTCGCATATTCGCTTTGAGAGGATCGAATCCTCCCGCCTCCATAATCGCCTCGAGATCTGTAATGGGCCGATCAACCTGAATCTTTCCAGGATGCACCACAGATCCGGTCACAAAGACCGGATAAGCAGACGATTGCACTGTTACGGAAATCTGTTTCAACTCAATCTGTTTTTCGTAGAGCTTGAGCAGTTCTGTTTCCAACTCCGCCGGCGTTTTCCCCGCTGCCGCCACCTCGTTGACCAACGGCAGACTAATTGTGCCGTCGCGACGAATGGGTTGGGCAGTTACGTTGAGATTGGGTGAACCCGGAAAAGAGATCGATAACACATCGCCTTCTCTGAGCTTGACCGACCTGTAAGGAACCAACTCTGTATCATAAAGGCGCGTTTCCGTCCGGCAACCTGAGAGTGGAACGACCACAACCCAAACGAGGGCTGAGAGCCTTGCCAGCGGCTTTAGCCAGTTCAATCGGGTATTTCCTTCCAGGCATTCCTTGGCCAGGGCGATGCCAGTTGAATGGATTTTCATTGTTTTCATCGCCGGCTCTTGGGCGTTCCCCAGACCTTCGCGGCGCGGCTTCGATCAGCGCAGCATACGGATTCTATTGGCTTCATCAACATTTTAATCGTTATTCTCCTCTCAATTTGATCTTTGCGAGTCGGACAATCTACAGGTTGGACTCAGCCGTCGGCTGAATTTCTAACGCCCTTTCGGCAGCGGCCAGTGCGGTCCGCCAATCTTCGAGATGCACGCCGCAGAGGGCCATGTCGCATTTTTGGGTGATTTTGTCTATTGTCGGCGACTCGGCAAAGACTTAGTTTAGCCTGCGTGGACCCCGTGTTATAGAAAGTCTTGCGGTTATGCTCAAAGTCTCCGGCAAAGGCTCCATTACCACCTGTGACGGCATCACGCGACGCGACTTCCTGCAGGTCGGCATGCTGGGCGCCCTCGGCTTCACGCTCTCCGACCTCACCGCGCTTCAGGCCCAAGGCGCAGTCGCCCAGGGGAATGACCGGAAATCGGTGATTCTGATCTTCAATCTGGGCGCGCCGAGCCAATTGGACACCTGGGACATGAAACCCGACGCGGCGCGCGAGATCCGCGGGCCGTTCAAACCGATCAGGACCAATAATCCCGACATCCAGATCTCCGAGATTTTCCCGCTGCACGCGAAGATTGCGGACAAGTTCTCGCTGGTCCGCACCTGTTATCACACGGCCGCGGCGGTGCATGACACCGGTCATCAGATGATGCAAACCGGACGGCTCTTTACGGGCGGAGTCAACACGCCGCACGCCGGTTGTGCGCTCGAGTACCTCAAAGGCCGGCGCAACGAACTGCCCGCCCACGTTGTTTTGCCCGAACCGATGGGACCAACCGGCGGCAACCTCCCGCATGGTCAGGACGCCGGTTTCCTCGGCAAAGGTTTTGACCCGTTCGTGCTCAACGCCGACCCTTCGAAGAAGGATTTCAAGGTGCCCGATTTGCTGCCGCCGAGCGAAATCGGCGAGGTGCGATTGCAACGTCGGAAGGAATTGCGAGACATCGTGGATCAAACAGTGAGAAACTTTGAGGCCAGTCCGAACGCCCAATTGATGGATTCCAGTTTTGCCGCGGCGTACCGGCTGATGACGAGCGCGAAAGCGCGTGAGGCGTTCGACCTGACGAAGGAGCCGGAGAAAGTCCGCGCACGTTACGGGCTGACCCGGTTTGGACAATGTTGCCTGCTCGCGCGGCGTTTGATTGAAGCCGGCGTGCGCTTCGTCACGATCAACACCTTCATCACCGTCTTCGACGAAATCACCTGGGACGTTCACGGCTCGAAACCGTTCACGTCCATCCAGGGCATGAGGGAGATCGTCGCGCCGATGTACGACGCGGGTTACAGCGCGTTGATTGAAGACCTCTCTCAGCGCGGCATGCTCGACAACACCCTGGTCTGCAACCTCGCCGAGTTCGGTCGCACGCCGAAGATCAATCCGGCCGGCGGGCGCGATCATTGGCCGCAATGCTGGACGGTCTATTTCGCCGGTGGCGGCGTGAAAGGTGGTCGTGTCGTCGGCAAGAGCGATGAGATCGGCGCTTATCCGGTCGAGCGTCCCGTTTCTCCTGCGGAGGTGGTGGCAACCATCTACCACAGCCTCGGCCTTGATCTGACCACCGAGTTGCCTGGCCCGAACGGACGTCCCTTCCCGCTCGTGAACTACGGCACGCAACCGATCAAAGAATTGTTTTGAAGACCCGCGAATCACGCTAAAGGACGCTAAAAAACTCAGACCCAATGTGTCCGACCTGATCCACAAAGAAAAGAGCTACACGATCCCCGATTCTTTCACGTTATGAGCTTTTCGCGTCCTTTAGCGTGTTTCGCGGGCAGCCTCCTTCTTGCTCTTCCCGGCAGGACGACCGAATCAACCACCGCGCTCACAATCACAAACATCACCTTCCGCAATCACGTCCAGCCGGTGCTCGCCAAAATGGGTTGCAGTTCCGGAGCGTGCCACGGCGCCGCCGCGGGACAAAACGGATTCAAACTTTCACTCCGCGGCTATGACGACGAAGGCGATTACCTCACGCTGACACGCAACGCACTCGGACGCCGGATCATCCCAGCCGATCCCGGGCGCAGCTTGCTCCTCCTCAAACCGACAACCACACTTCCGCACAAAGGCGGCAAGCGTTTCGACGTCGGCTCGCTGGAATATCGCGTCCTGGCCGAATGGATCGCCGCCGGGGCGCCCGGACCGAACTCAGACGATCCGCGCATTGAGCGGATCGAAATCCTGCCGGAACATTTAGTTCTCAAACCGGCAGCCGGCCAGCAACTCATCGTCCACGCCTGGTTCAGCGACGGCCACAGCGAGGACGTTACGCGCTGGGCCAAATACTCGGCCGCGAATGCGTCGGTCGCGCAGGTCGACGACAACGGCAAGGTGCAAGTGGTCGGCAACGGTGAAGGCGCGATCACGGCGTGGTATCTGAGCCGGATCGCGATTGCATCGGTCACGATTCCTTACACGAACAAAGTCTCGCCCGCGGCTTTCGCCAAAGCGCCGAAACGGAACTTCATTGACGAACTCGCGATCGAGAAACTGCAAAGCCTCAATTTGCCGCCTTCCCCGCGTTGCAGCGACGAGGAATTTATCCGGCGCGCGTTTCTCGACACCCTCGGCGTGTTGCCGACCGCCGGCGAGGTCCGCGCGTTCCTGGCCGAGGGCGTAGCCCCCGACGCAAGGAGGGGGAACAAACCACCGGACAATGAATCCGCCTCCTCACCTCGGCGGCTACAGAAACGCGACCAACTCATCGAATCGCTGCTGCAACGGCCCGAGTTCGTTGATTACTGGACCTACAAATGGTCCGACCTGCTGCTGGTTCAAAGCAAAAAGCTGAAAGCGCCGGCGATGTGGTCCTATTACAACTGGATTCGGAACAACGTCGCCGCCAACACGCCCTGGGATGTCTTCGTCCGAAAAATCCTGACCGCCCAGGGCAGCACGCTCGAAAATGGCGCCGCTAATTTTTACGTCCTGCACGAAGACCCGCGCCTGATGGCCGAGACGACGAGCCAGGCGTTCCTTGGCATGTCCGTCAATTGCGCCAAATGCCACAACCATCCGATGGAGAAATGGACCAACAAACAGTATTACAAATTCGCCAACCTGTTCGCCCGCGTCCGCGCCAAAACCGGAGCGAACGATGGCGATGACATTATTTTCGTTTCGAACAGCGGCGACATCGTCCAGCCCCTCACCGGCAAACGACAACCGCCCGCTCCGCTCGACGGCAATCCGCTTCCATTCGATGACCCGCAGGATCGTCGCGAAGCTCTGGCCGACTGGCTCACCTCGCCCAATAATGCGTACTTCGGCCGCTCGATCGTGAACCGCATCTGGGCAAATTTTTTCGGCGTTGGAATCGTGGACCCGGTGGATGACCTGCGCGCAACCAATCCGGCCAGCAACGAAAAACTTCTCTCTGCCGCCGCGAAGTATCTGGCCGACCAAAAGTTCGACCTCAAATCGCTCATGCGCGCCATTCTCCAGTCGGAGACCTATCAACGCAGCAGTTCGCCGCTGCCGGGGAACGCGACGGACTCGCGCTTCTACGCCCGTTACTATCCGCGCCGGCTCATGGCGGAAGTGCTGCTCGATGCCTACTCACAAGTGACCGGCATGCCGACCGAGTTCCGGACCGATCTGCGCAACGAGAACCGCGGCCTTGGCGAGAAGTATCCGATCGGCTTTCGCGCCATCCAGCTTCCCGACACAAAGATCGCTTCCTATTTCCTGAAAACCTTTGGCCGGCCCGACCGCGAGAAGACCTGCGAATGCGAACGCGCCGCCGAACCCAACGTCGCCCAGATGCTCCACATTGCCAACGGCGACACGCTCAACGAGAAGCTCATGGCCAAAGACAATCAGATCACCAAACTTCTCGTCGACAAAACCCCGCCGGAAAAAATGATCGAGGAAGCCTACCTGAGTTCCTTATCGCGTTTCCCAACGGCAGGGGAGAAGAAAAAGATTCTTAACGTGCTTGAGGACGCCAAAGAAGGCGAACAACGTCCGTTGATCGAGGACATGTATTGGGCGCTGCTCAGCAGCAAAGAATTTTTGTTTAACCACTAGGTTAGATTACGCGGATATGCGGTCACTCGCCTTCCAACCCGTAACACAAGAGCCCAGCGATCTCATCATTATCCCGACTATCTTGTGAACTGTCCGGCATTGATTGGTATCTGGCCCCTTAAAAAAGATGCAACTTGACCGTAGCGATTCGGTGAGAAAAACGCTCGCCCTCACCCTGACCCTCTCCCCCAGGAGAGGGGATTCACTATCCCCGCGCTGGGAAGGGCCACTAAAAGGTCGGTCGTTCCGGACTGCTCGCCCGCTTCTCCCTCTCCCTGGGGGAGAGGGCCGGGGTGAGGGCGAGCGTCTATTTCCACTGCCTACTTACGGCTTAGCCCAAGCCGGAGGCCCGCCGACGAGGCGTGGCAGCAGGTGCTAAATGAGTTTCAACTTCACTTTCCAGACCAAGTGATATGCGAGATCAAGACCTCACACGCCGCAGTTTTGTGAAACATTCCTTGGCCGTCGCTGGTCCAGCGATGCTCGCCGCAAATGCATTACCGCTCGCCGCAGCCGAAGGCGAGCCCGGCGTGGCACGCAAGCTCAAGGTAGTTTGTGTGGGCGGGCATCCAGACGATCCTGAGTCCGGCTGCGCCGGAACGCTGACGCGTTACGCGCAACTCGGCCACTCCGTGACGATCATTTATCTCACCCGCGGCGAACGCGGTATCTCCGGCAAGTCGCTGGATGAAGCCGCCAGGATTCGTTCCGCGGAGTGCGAAGCCGCTTGCAAAATCATGGGCGCGAAGTCGGTTTTCTTTGGCCAGATCGATGGCGCCACCGAGTTGAACAAGGCGCACGTGGACACGATGACGAAACTCCTTTCCGCCGAAAATCCCGACGTGGTGTTCACGCACTGGCCCATTGACACGCACATGGACCATCAGGTGGCCAGCTTTTTGACGATCCGCGCCTGGATGGCCCTGCGAAAGCCGCGCCTCTACTTCTTTGAAGTCAACAGCGGCAGCCAGACGGAGGGTTTTCTGCCCAACACCTACGTGGACATCACGTCCGTGCTCGAAAAGAAGAAGGCCGCGCTGTTCGCCCACGTCAGCCAGGACGGCGAAGGCATCTGGCGTCAGCATCACGAGGTCATTGCAAACTGGCGCGGGCGCGAGGCCGGTGTCGGGGCGGCCGAAGCCTTCGTCCACTTGAGCCGCGACAGTCACACTACCAGGCTGCCCGGGGTATGATTCGTCGTGCAAAAACTCCGGGGAGCGCAAGAACCCATTGCTCTACGCGCGTCGCCTTCGCGATCGCCGCCATTCTCCTGGCCAGCCCCGCCGCCGGATCCGCCGAACCGCCGGATTATTCCGCCATTGACGCGATCTTCACCGAATATTGCCTGGATTGCCACGGATCGACGGAGCCGGAAGGAAAGCTGATCATGGAATCGCACGAATTGCTGATGAAAGGCGGCGAAAGCGGCGCAGTGATCGTTCCCGGCAAAAGCGACGAAAGCCTGTTGGTGAAATTGGTCGAGGGCCGGGTCGAAAAGGACGGCAGGAAACTGATCATGCCGCCGGGAAAAAAGCGCGAAAAACTCAAACCGGAACAGATCGCGCTCATCAGGGCGTGGATTGACGCCGGAGCCAAACCGCCGACGGAAGTCAAGATCAGGGAGTTGGTCACACCGAAGATCGAACCGAAGGTTCCACCGCGCAAAGCGGTCAACGCAATCGCGTACCAGCCTGCCCGGAAACTCATCGCCATCGCCCGCTATGGGGAGGTCGAATTGCGCTCGGCCGAGACGCGCGCGATTGTGCGCACGCTCCATGGGCATCGCGGCAACGTGAACGCCGTCACCTTTTCTCCCGATGGCAAATTCCTGTACGCTGCGGGCGGCGAAGCCGGATGGCTCGGTGAAGTGCGGCAATGGGACCTTAACGACTGGAATTTGTTCTACGTGTTCGAAGGCCACAAAGACGCGATCTACTCCCTGGCGGTCTCGCCGGACGGCAAGACGCTGGCCACCGGCAGCTATGACCAGAAGATCAAACTGTGGAACGTCGAGACCGGCGAGGAACTCAAAACGCTCTCCGGCCACAATGGCGCCGTGTTCGGTCTGTCTTTCCGTCCGGACGGCAAGATTCTCGCCAGCGCCAGCGCGGACCGCACGGTGAAACTCTGGGACGTCGCGACGGGCGAACGGCGCGACACGCTTGCCCAGCCGCTCAAGGAACAATACGCCGTCGCCTTCAGCCCCGACGGCAAACGACTGGTTGCCGGCGGCGTGGATAATCGAATCCGCGTCTGGCAAATCAGCGAGACTGCGGCAGAGACGACCAACCCGCTCCTCGAAGCGCGTTTCGCCCACGAGGGCGCCATTCTCAACCTCGCCTTCGCGTCCGACGGTAAAACGCTCGCTTCCTCAGCCGACGATCGCACCGTCAAACTTTGGGATGCAGTGGAGCTGAAGGAAAAGCTGTCGCTGGAAAAGCAGCCGGACTGGTCGCCGGCGCTGGCATTTGTGTTGGACAACCAAGCGCTTGTCGTCGGACGGCTCGACGGCACAGTTGCGTTTTTCGACGTCCAAAACGGTAAATTGCAGACGCCGGCCAAACCGGAACTATCGCGAACCGAACCGCGCGGCATCCAGCGCGGCAAGGAGTTTCGCCTCAAATTGCTCGGGGCCAATCTTGTGGGCGTCACCGAAGTAAAATCACACGACACCAGAGTCAAGGTGGAATTGGCGAAAGATGTTGAAGCCCGACCCAGTGAGATTGGGGTCATCGTGACGACGCCGAACGATCTGCCCCGCGGCGCTTACGAGCTTTCGGCGGTCAGCCCGAACGGCGAGAGCGCCCGAATCAAACTGTACGTGGACGATTTGCCGCAGGTTTATCTGTCCGGCACGAACCGGGTTCATGCTGTCGAAGCGTTGCCTGCCTCCTTCTGGGGCGTGCACGACAAAAGCGGCGCCGTGGACCAGTTCGACTTCGACGCGGAGGCGGGCCAGACTCTGGTGTTCGATGTCGCCGCCAAGACTCTCGGCTCCAAGGCCGACGCGGTGCTCACATTGCTCGACGCGAGCGGCAGAGTGCTGGCCAGCAACAACGGCTTCGACGGCAGCCCGGACCCG
>Ga0066685_10001060_pt1 | contig 11330 bp, 9 predicted proteins | sample GraSoiAngelo_134_FD_62305 | JGI IMG/M metagenome (GOLD analysis project Ga0066685, IMG submission 62305) | Grasslands soil microbial communities from the Angelo Coastal Reserve, California, USA - 14_0929_05_30cm | ecosystem: Environmental > Terrestrial > Soil > Grasslands | place: USA...
GCCGCAGAGGATTTCTCACGATATTTGCAGAAGGTACCGGGAACCTACTACTTCTTGGGAACCCACAACAAATCCAAGGGATCTGTCTATCCTAACCACAGCCCCCGGTTCAAGGTCGATGAGGGCGTGCTGAAGTACGGCTCTCTCTCGCTGGCGCTTCTAGCCCTCGAATTCGGAAGACAGTAAGAACTTGGTACACTCGCAGATGTTACGAGATTTTTCCTGACATTCGTGTGTCCAGTGTGTCAACCTTTCCGTCAAGCCTCCTGATTTAAGCGCGAACTGCTGCGAATCGTCCGTCGATCTTGCCTTCTGATCCCCCAAGCTTGCTTTCAAACCCAAGTCTGCCTTCTAATCCTTCAAACCCGCTTTCAAGCCCTTCGAACCTTCCATTGATTGCCTAGATCTCCCTTTCACTTCGCCAGCCGAGGTAAAGGAGGGACACCAACCTAGCTGGTTAAGGCGCTGCCGATTCCCCAGCCAATGGTTATTATCCTGCTCGGGCGAGACTCGCGAATGCCGGTTCGGGGAATAAATGAAATCGATCGGTCTCGGACTGCACACGGGAATGGGAGCCCGGGAACTGATTGGATGGTGCAAGAAGGGCGAGAGGGCGGGGTTCGACTCAGTCTGGATATCCGAGGACCCATACTTTAGAGACGCCTTCTCCTTAATCGGCCTAGCGGCCTCTGCAACAAAGAAGGTCAGCGTAGCGACCGGCATAGTCAACGTCTACACGAGAAGCCCCGTGTACATGGCGATGGCGGCGGCTACCGTCGATGAGGTCAGTCGCGGGAGACTGATACTCGGGGTCGGGCGGGGGGTGAAGTCCCTGATAGAGGATGAGATGCACATCCCCTACGGCTCGCACATCGAGCACATGGAAGAGTACATTCAGTGCACGAAGAAGCTCCTCGCCGGGGAGAGGGTTACGTACGACGGGAACGAAGTCAAACTCACAAACGCCAAGTTGCGCTTCCCCCCAGTAAGGAGGAAGATACCGATTCTTCTTGCCGCGATGGGACCCAAGATGCTTAGGCTCGCGTTCACCCAGGCAGACGGCGCCATACTGAATTCCTGCACGTCTGTTCGACACGCAAGGTACGCGGCAGGCATTCTGCGATCGATCAGAACTGGGGGGACAAAGAAACAGTTGGTCTGCTCACTCTGGACAAGCATCGACGAAGATGTCCAGAGGGCATACGAGAGCGTGAGAAGAAGTGTCGGATTCCTGCTTTCGATACCGACGTTCGGGGAGGTCTTCCTCAGGAGGAGCGGCCTTCCGCTCGACCTCCTCCCTGAGCTCAGAGAGGCTTTCCGCTGGGAGGAGAAGGTGGGCGACCCGATGTGGCATCTGGAGCACGCCGACGCCAAGAGGGTAAAGGAACTGGTGGATGACGAGATCGTGGACACCCTGACTGTCTGCGGGGACGCCGAGGTTTGCAGGAAGAGGATGAGAGAGTACTACGACGCCGGGGTCGATACGGTGGTGATGAACCCCATGACCCAGAAGACGTTTGCGAAGGCCTTGCTGTTGCCCTTTAAGGGCCTGCAGGCATCGTAACGCTGTCTCCCTCTCTCTCTACTTCTCTGTACCATCTCTTCGAAGTTCCCATCTTTGCCCTAACCCTCCATCCTATGCTCTTCGGGTGAGCCTCTGCCGCATCGACAATCCGCTTACACTTCTTGGCCAGCTCTTCAATCATCGAGGTATCAAGTCCGTCGAGCCTCGCAAGCTGGTCGCCAACCACTCGTATGTTATTTCCGACCGTGTAGTGGAATCCCCAGTCGTTCGAGAGGATCTTCGCGACGTAGGGCAAGTTGACCTCGTTTCTATCCGTGTCGCCGAGAGGGTGGTCCGCGAGCAGCATGACCAGGTCTGTTACGTCCTTCAGGTTTATCTTTACAATCTGGAGTTTGGAGAGCAGAAGGTCCGAGACGGTGAGGGTCGGATAGTCGAGCTCAAGCCTGTCCTTGAGCTCTATCGTGTGATTCATCTGAAGCTTGTCGAGGAAGATGTCGACCTCGGTCCTGGTCTTCGGGTTCACGTAGATTTCGCGGAGCGAGAAGGCGGCGTTGAGAGAGGTCGGGACCTTGACGAAACCCTGTGACTCCATGAATTTCGTGACGTCTTTCAGATTCCTGGACCGCCCTATCAGGTCTACGTCGTGAACGGGGCGCTTCAAGACCGGATACCTCTGCAACGCACCTTCGCAGTGTAGCCTGATCGCGACCCCCGCGCCCGCCCTCAGCGGGAGGCCCTGGTCGCGCGCGGCTTCAACAAGCCTGCACGCGAGCTCCGACAACTCGGGCGTGGCGCTCGGAGGCTCGTAATCCAACTCTTCTCCTCGGAGAGAGCTTCAGAGAATTATTTAAGCGGAGAAGGCGTAAACCTCGCCGATTGACCAGGCTCTTCCACACCACAGACCTGCACGCGAGTGAAATCGTCTGGAGGAAGACCCTGAGCTCCGCGAGTCATTACGAGGTGGACGTCGTCCTCCTCCTCGGCGACCTCACCGGGAAGGCGATGGTTCCGTTCGTCAGGGTCGGCGAGTCGGAATGGTACTGCGCCCCCTACGGTAGGCGGGAGACGCTGCTGTCGAAGGAGGAGGTGCAGGAGAAGAAAGCAATCTTCAGGAACAAGGGCTGGTACGTCTTCGAAGCGAGCTCACCCGAGGTCGAGGAGCTGAAGACAAATCCGGCGAAGCGGGAAGAGCTTTTCCTGACCTTGATGAGACGGACGCTTGATGAGATGCTCTCGGAGATTGATGAAACGAACTTTCCTCCACGGGTGAAGCTAATCGTTTGTCCGGGGAATGATGATGTCTTCGAGATTGACGATGTCATACAGAAGCACGAGAGAGTGGTGTACCCGCTGAAGCGAGTGGTGGAGCTGGATTCGAAGAGGCAGATGGTGAGCTGCGAGTACGTCAATCCCACTCCGTGGAACACACCGAGGGAGTGTTCGGAGGAGAAACTGGAGAGAAGACTACAGAAGGAGATCGACGGGGCGGATGGGAGAACAGAGAGCCTGGTCTGCAACTTTCATGCACCACCATACGCCTCCGGCCTCGACCGAGCCCCGAAGCTAGACAGGGACCTCAAGCCGATTACGGACTTCGGCAACCCTGTCTTCGAGAGTGTGGGAAGCAGGGCAGTCCTAAAAGTCATAAGGGAATTTCAGCCTCTCCTCGGGTTGCACGGGCACATCCACGAGTCCCCCGCCCATGCAAAGATAGGTCGAACGGTCTGCATGAACCCGGGCTCTGAGTATCAGATCGGCACGATAAGCGGCTACGTCGTCGACCTGCCAGACGACCCGAAGGGTGAGGTAAGGTACTGGCGAGTCACCGGCTGATCGGAAAAGAGAAAGGGGAGGCTTCGTCGCTCTATTCTGGAGGCAGCGTTGAGAAGATCTGGTTTACGCGAATCCCCTGCTTCGCGTTCTTCGCTGAGTAGTAAATGAAGAAGAAGACGCCTATTCCGTACATCACGAGCACGTAGAGAGAGCTGTTCGCCGACTGAGCCGGGTTCGTGCCGATGAGGTAGAGGAAGACCACGGTTGCGATGCCGCCCAGGATCGACATCAGGTCGATTCCACCTATCTTTATGTTGAATCCCTGCTGCGCGATTTCGGGTCTAGTAATCGGAAGCGCAACTTCCGACCAGTGCTGGAACGACCTTGCGAGAGCGAATGCGAATACAGTGCCGTTGAGTATTCCACCCACTGTGCCGGTCGTATCCACGGCCGAGAGGAATAGAGTGGGAAGGGAGGCGCCGAACCAGAAGATGTTGCCGGCGACAGGACTGTGCCATCTCGGAGAGACGGTCGCGAATACCGAGGGACCCATCCTGTCCATCGCGAGCGCGAAGAGCGGACGGGAGCAGAATGCGTTGTTCACGATGAGGTCGTTGAAGTTGGACCACTGCGGGGAGAACGCGGCTAGTCCGCTGAGAGCCGGGCTACCCGACACGGCGGCCGCCATCGAGGAAAGGTCGATGGGGAAGATCTTCCCCTGCATGATGGTCAGTTTCGAAGTCAGGTTCGCATTCGTGCTGACGAAGTTGTACATGTTCGCGAAGTTCCCGTAGGAGGCGGTGTAGCCCCAGGTCGCGACCGTGTTGAAGAACAGCACGCCGAGACCGCTCCCGACCATGCTGAGAGGGATGTTTCTCCGCGGTTTCTCCACCTCCCCGACGAGCGGCATCACCGTGTAGGGAAAGGTGGTGGAGATGGGTGTCAGGGCAGCCGCGAGAGTAGCCGAGAAACTGGGGGCGGGCGGAGAGAAGCCGTTCGAGTTCGCCGTGGAGACGATTTCGTTGTAGGCGCCTCGACCAAACGTCGAGTCCCACCTGGTTTGGAGGTTCCCGAGGGCACCGACGTACGAGGCGGAGACCAGTATTATCCCTATCACGGCCCCGATTCCGAAGATGGCTACCCACTTGCCCATTATCCCCGGCCCCAGCCAGGTGACTATCAGGCCTATGATCTGGATGAGGAGTCCTACCGCCACGAGGTTCCAAGCATTAGAGCTGAAGGCCTTCCCCAGTGATATGAGGCCGGCGCTCCCCGTGAAGGTGCCCGTGAGTATCACGAACGCGGAGAACTGACTCGCACCCAGGAAGGCGGTAACTCCCCTCTGAGTGGGATTCTGAATTATCGACCTCCACGCCTCCATCATGCCGAGCATCGGTGAGATCGACCGGGACATCGGAAGGTAGATCGCGCCCGACCTCGGCATAGCAACATAGAGGAGGGCCATGCTCACGACCTCAAGGAGCACGAAGAGGCCGCCGAAGAAGTAGATTGCGACGAGGTTCACGCCCGGAAAGATGAACGAGATGTTTCCCATCAGGAAGTACTGGAAGGGAAGGAAATTGAGACCCAGCCCGAAGAAGATTACGGTATAGGAGGAGATTGCTCGAGTTAGCCCCGAAGCCTGTCTTACAAACAGCAGCGGTTCTCCTGCTGCCATTCGGAGGCTGGAACCGAGGGGAAGAACATATAAATTTTTGCCTCTCAGCACCCAACTCCTCAAATCTTTGCATCTGTGACAAAATCTGGGGCCCAAAAATAGCTTGGCGGCTGATAGCTGGTCAGTTCGAGGACTGTAGAGGAATCGCCGGTATCAGGTATTCGCGCTCGAAGCAGACTGCACGAGCTGGACGGTGTAGTGCTTTTTCAGCAGAGAGGGCTTCTGAAGCAGCCTGGTCCCTAGATAGTCGTTCATGAAAAGGGCGAAGACGAAACCCTGCTCTTCGCGCCTCCTCTCCTCCCCGCCCCCAAGGAGCCGCTTGATTCTATGCCAAGCTGCCTTGTACACATCATCGACCTGTTCTAGCAGCCCCGCGCTCCCCTTCTTTCCCTTCGCATCCTCGCCCTCCAGCTTTCCTTCCCTAGCCTGCTGCGACGCGCTAAGTATCAGGTTCTGTATGACGACCTTGAGCTGGGACTCCCACTCCCGAAACTGTCCGATGTTTCTCTGCCTGTACTCGGTCAACTTGCGGTAAATCTTCCTGGCAAGTATGGGGGGGCCCACGAAGGCCAGGATCAACCCCCCTGCAACGACGGGTAGCAGGTAGACGATGAGGTTCGCAAGACTCGAGTAGACCCCCCTGTTCCCTCCGAAGGCGAAGAAGACCGTCAGCCCGAAGAGCAGGAACATCATGGTGGAGATGATGTTTCCTACGAATCTGAGCAACTGCTGGTACCTTGCCCACTTCAGGAGGTAGCGAAGCTCGACGGGAACTCTGGCCATCTTTGTCAGTATCTTGCGGATATCATCCCAGTCCCGCCTGAAGGAGTACCCCATCTTCCCTTCATCGACCACCCTGTCAGCCCACTTCAGCTCAGTGTACTGCTGAACCCTGTAAGAGTCGAGCAAGAAAACGAATTCAGAGAAGACAGCAAAGTCTGTGAAGTCGTACTTCTTGCGTGTTAGGACTGCGCTCCCCAACGACTCTCCTCCCGGTTCCTCTCTCTTAATAAAAGACTCGAGAAAACTGCCCAGATTTCGATGCCTAGGTGATGATCAAGGCCCATCGGTAACTCCCGATGGAAAGTCACGTCCGGCCCTTCCGCTTCTGCTTCATGGAGAGGGTGGCCTCGAGGATCTTCGCGTAGCCTGTGCAGCGGCAGAGGTTTCCAACGAGTGCTTCCTTAATCTCCTCCTCGAGCGGGTCTGGATTCGCGTCGAAGAGGGCTTTCGTTGACATGATGAAGCCTGGAGTGCAGTAACCGCATTGGAGCGCGTAGTGCTCCGCGTAGGCCGTCTGGATGCGGTCGAGATTCCCGTCGCCGGTCAACCCCTCGATTGTAGTCACCCTCCTCCCTTCGGCCTTCATCGCGTACGTCATGCATGAATACACCGCCCTACCGTCGAGGAGGACGGTACAGGCGCCACACCCGCCCGTGTCGCAACCCTTCTTGGTCCCCGTAAGTGCGAGCTTCTCTCTCAAGACGAAGTTGAGCGTCATCCAAGGTTCCACCTCCACCTCGTGATCGATCTCGTTCACGTTGATCCTAACCCTCTCCACTGGCTAGCCACCTCCCCTCTCGAAGGCTCTTTCGAGCGTCGTCTGGAGGAGCAGCTTCGCGACCCTCTTCCTGTAGGAGGAGGAAGCGCGGTGGTCGGAGATCGGCTCGCCGAGCTCGCCGTCGAGCGTTTCAATCGCTTTCGGTATCGCGGCCGCCTCGGCCCTCCTATTCATCAGGGCTGCGCCGCACCTTTCTGCGAGCAAGGGCTTGCTCGCGATGGCGCCGAAGACTATCCTTGCTTCTCTGATGATCCCTTTCGCTATCTCCAGCGAGCAGGCGCAGTTCACCGTCGCCCAGTCGTCTCCTGTAAGAGCGAACTTGGAAAACGCGCTCGCTCTCGAGGCCATCTGTCGCGGGATTAGCACCGCACTGACGAACTCCCCCTCCCTAAGGTCCGGCTGAAGAAAATCTCTTTGAAACTCGAGAATCGGGACGCTCCGGACCGCGTGAGGTCCGTTCAGCTCCACATTCGCGCCCACAGATGCGAGCGCCACCGGCAAGTCAAAGAAGGGAATGCAACTCGAGACCGCTCCTCCCACAGTCGCAAGGTTCTTCACCTGTATGGGCCGTATTTCCTTGAGTGCGTCGCCGATGCACGCAAGCCTGCCCTCTCGGAGCGCCGCGCTCTCCTGAAGATATGATAGAGACACGTTGGCTCCAATCGATAAGAACTTCTCTCCGTCCTTCACCTGGTCCAGGGAAAGCCTCGTCAGGTCTACAAGAGCTTCAACGTCGGAGAGGAGACCCCTCTGCGCGAGCTCGTATATCACCGTGCCACCCCCGATCACGATGGACCTGTCCTTGTACCTCGCGAGCGTCTGCGAGGCTTCGCTTGCGGTCTCCGGCCTGAAGTAGTGCTTAGGCGAGAACTCGCTCATCTAGAACGCTGCTCTGACGAAAGGACCCTTCAATCCTTATATCTATTTTGACTCGGAACCGAGGCACCTTTGAGCCGCAGCGTTCCCCAGACGAAACTCGAAGAACGAGAGGAGGAGGGACTCCGGGTGGTCGGGACCAGAAAGATGCGGTACGATGCCGCGCTCAAGGTATCTGGCTCGGCTACCTTCGGAACAGACGTAAGACTTCCGAACCTCCTTTACGGCAAGATCCTTCGCAGCACCTACGCCCACGCGAGGATTCTGAAACTCGATGTGAGCAGAGCTGAAAGCCTCCCCGGGGTCAGGGCCGTGGTTACGGCGCGAGACCTTCCCCCCATCGTCTACGGATTTGCGGTCCGAGACCAGACGGTCCTGCCGACGGAGAGGGTCATCTACTGCGGACAGCCGGTCTGTGCGCTCGCGGCGGAGACAGCAGAGATCGCTGAGAGGGCGCTGAAGGAGGTGCAGGTAGAGTACGAGCAACTCCCGAACGTTCTTACGGTTGAGGAGGCCATGAAGGACGAGAGTACCCCCATACATCCCGGTGTCGTGCCGGCCGGTTCACCCCCCTACGCTTCCAAGAACGTGTGCTCATTCTCCCGAGTTCACAGGGGGAATCCAGAGAAGGCGCTCGGGGCGGCGGACCACGTTGTCGAGGAGTCTTACGAGACCCAACAGGTCCACCAGTCATACCTGGAGCCGAGAGCTGCTACGGCTGACGTCGAGGCCAGGACTGGAAGGGTCAGGGTGTGGACCTCAACCCAGAGCCCCTTCCTGACACGCAACTCCCTGGCGGAGGTTCTCTCTGTTCCGGTGAGTCAGATACAGATCTTCGTCACGCACACGGGCGGCGGCTTCGGTGCCAAGATATCCTCACACCTCGAGCCGCTCTGCGCTGCCCTTTCGAGGAAGGCCAGGAGGCCAGTCAAGATGGTTCTGACGCGCGAAGAGGAGTTTGTCGGCGGGACGCCGAGACCCGCGATGCGCTTCTGGATTAAGAGTGGCTTGAAGGACGGGAGGGTGACGGCTAGGCGGGGGAGGGCCGTAGTCGATGCGGGCGCGTATGGTTCGGAGGCGGCGGTTTACGCGAACATAGCTGCCCTCCAGCTCATCGGCCCGTACGACGTACCAAACTTTGAAACTGAGGGGTTGAGCGTCTACACGAACAAGCAGCCCGCTGGCGCCTTCAGGGCTCCGGGCACGGTCGAGACGGCGTTTGCGGTCGAGTCCCACATGGACACCCTCGCGAAGAAGATCGGAGTGGACCCTGTGGAGTTCAGGCTTGCGAACGCGTGGCAGGATGGTAGTCTGGGCCCGACGGGGCAGGTAATGAAAGGGGTCGGGCTGAAGGACGCGATAACTCGGGTGACTAGAAGTGCAGGCTGGAGGGAGTTCAAGACGCAAAGGGGCAGACGGGCGCGGGAAGACAGGTACGCGAGAGGGATGGGGGTTGCGTGCGGCTTGATCCCGTCGGTTGGGATACACTCGAGCGCTGCCTACGTCAAGCTCAATGAAGACGGAAGGGTGGTTCTCGTCACCGGGGCGGAAGATACGGGCTCGGGCGCGGTCACCGGCCTCGTGATGATAGCCGCGGAGGAGCTGGGCGTCGCCCCGGAGGAGGTGATACTCCGCTCAGGAGACACTGATTTCGTTCCTTGGGACGGTGGAGCCCAGGGTAGCAGAACCACGTACGGAGCGGGGAACGCTGTGCTGAGAGCCGCGAGGGACGCGAAAGAACAGATCGTGAAGGTTGCCTCCCACGTCCTGAAGGTCGAGACGAAGAGGATAGTCCTCAGGGACGGCGCGGCTCGCGAGCTGGGAACGGATAGGCTCGTCAAGTACCCGGACCTGGCGATGACCGCTCAGTACGTCATCGGGGGGCCGATCCTGGGGAGGGGGACATTCGTGCAAGACTTCCCGGAGTACGACAAGGACACGCTTGAAGGGTATGCGTTCGTCCCCTCCCTTCACGACCCGACCTACGTCGCGCACGTCGCTGAAGTCGAGGTTGACATGCTCACAGGAAAGGTCAGGGTTCTCAGATACGTCGCGGCGCAGGACCTCGGCTACTGCATCAACCCTCTCGGCGCCGAAGGGCAGATTCAGGGAGGGGCCGTGCAGGGCATCGGCTACGCCCTCTTTGAGGAGATGCTGCACGACGATTCCGGGTTGACGGTCAACCCGAACCTCGGTGAATACAAGCTACCAACGATCATGGACGTGCCCGTGGTTGAACCGATCATCGTGGAGGGGCATTACGGGAGCGGGCCGTACGGCGCCAAGGGTGTCGGTGAGGCGAACATAGTCCCTCCCGCCCCGGCCGTCGCTAACGCCATCTTCGATGCCACGGGGGCAAGGGTTAGGAGGCTCCCGATGAAGCCGGAGAGAACTCTGGAGGCTCTGGATGAACTCCTCAAGCCAACTAATTGATCAATCAAGACACACCCCGCATGAGTGCAGCAACATCGGTCTCCATCGGCAGGAGGATCGGCTCCGATACGCCCGCCTTCCGGTACTCCTCGACCCTCCGCTGTATCTCTCCCTTCGTTCCGCACGCGATCAGCAGGTCGGCCACGTCCCGAGTAATCAGGCGAGCTGCCTCCCCTATCCCCTTTCGCTCGAGCGTTGAGCGGATTTGCGCGACCTCGCTCTCCGGAACTCCGAGCGAGGTCAGGTTCTCGGGCCTCGCGTATGCGACATCAAACGCGAGGAAACCCCTTATCCCCCTCGCCGGCTTTCCGAGGCAGGCGATGATATAGTTCCCGACGGCCATCTCCGCGAAGGACCTCCCTTTCTTCTCTGCGCCTGCCCTGACGCGAGAAATCGCTTCCCTCGCGCTTTCGACGCCGAAACCAGCCGTAAAGAGAACCCCATCCCCGATCGCCCCCGCGAGCTCTAGCATCTTCGGGCCGATAGCGGCGACGTAAATCGGAACCTTGGACGGCTTGAAAGGCCCGTCGAGGAGCGCGAAGTACGGATTCTCCCACAATTTCACTCCCCTCGCGGAGAAGGTTCGGCCGAGATAATCGACTCTCTCTCCCTTGAGCAGTCTCCTTATGATTTCCACGGCTTCCTTCATCGCCTCCAACGGGCGGACGAACTCGACGCCCGCGCTCTCCAGCAGAGGCCGCACACCCGTTCCGAGAGCAAGCCTGGCTCTGCCTCTCGAAAGCTCGCCGATTGTGGCGAAGGTCTGAGCTATCAGGGCGGGATTCCTGGTAAAGGGGTTTATCACCCCCGTGCTTATCTTGATTCTCCCGGTGGAGAGCGCGACGCAGGCTATGTTCGAGATGGCGTCTCTCAGAAAGTAGTCCTCCGCGAACCAGAACGACGAAAAGCCCTCTCGTTCAGCCAACTTTGCAAACCGGACTACCTCCCTGACTCCGTACGGTGCCCCCGTGAACCCGACCCCCAGTCCGCTCTTGGCCCTTCCCAAGCCCATCAACCATCTTTTTGCCGCGGAATCCTCGTAAAGTGCTCGTGTATCACCTTCCAGGTCCCCCTCCTCCAGAAGATGATCGTGAACCTGCTTCTCCCTTTTGAGACTCTTCCTCTTGTCTCGATTCGCCAGTCGTCGACTCCGGTGACGAGTGCAACATCCTTTGCGAGGAAGTCCAATCGAACCTTCTGCCTGTCGATGGATGCGGATTTGATCTCAGACAGCTCCTCGATGAACCTTCTAAATCGCGAACCATCGACCAGCGAGTAGTCAGGGACGTCTTCGAAGGACGAAAACTTGGGGTTGAACGAATCGTACATCTTTAGAATTCTGCTCTTGTTCTTCGTCGAGATCGCCTCGGGGACGGCCATGACACGCGAAAGAATCTTTTGCCTCTCTTCTTCCTGGACTCTCATTTGCGCGTAGATGAAGGCTCGACCTTTCTTCGCTTAATAACAATTTGTTTGAGGACGCA
>Ga0066685_10001061_pt1 | contig 11329 bp, 8 predicted proteins | sample GraSoiAngelo_134_FD_62305 | JGI IMG/M metagenome (GOLD analysis project Ga0066685, IMG submission 62305) | Grasslands soil microbial communities from the Angelo Coastal Reserve, California, USA - 14_0929_05_30cm | ecosystem: Environmental > Terrestrial > Soil > Grasslands | place: USA...
TGCCGGCAGCGCGCTCCTCGCGGGCGGCGAACTCCGCCATGAGCGCTGCATCGGATCCCGGGTCGTCGACCTTCACCCTCAGCACGGTACTCCGTGGGTGTACGGACGGGGTGGCAGAACGGTTCTCCCGGAGCCCGTCGGCGTCGGGCGGTAGCCTCCGGCCGCGATGCCACAGGTGCCCCAGATTCCGCGACGCCGTCGATGACCGAGCCCGTCCTCGTTTCGCGAAGGAAGGCGCGGCACCTCGCCGTGATGGGCCAGCTCCTCGACGCACCTCGATCCCGTTCGATCGAGGACGCCGTGCGAAACCTGGGCGAGGTCCAGATCGACCCGACCTCGGCGGTCGCCCGGACGGAGCAGCTCGTCCTGTTCAGCCGGCTCGGTCGACGCTTCCGCGTCGCGGAGCTCGAACGGCTGCTGTGGCGCGATCGGGCGCTCTTCGAGTACTGGGCGCACATCGTGCCCACGGCCGACCTCCCGATCCACCGGATCTCGATGCGGCGGTATCCCCACGGGACCCGGAAACGCCGGGAGTACGTGCGAGACTGGCTCGAGGCCAACGACGCCTTCGTGCGCTACGTGATCGGCGAACTGCGACGCCGAGGTCCGCTCCGGGCGAGGGACCTGGAGAACCGCGCGGCCGAAGGGTGGCATACCGGCGGCTGGAACGACGAAGGCCAGAACGTGCCCATGCTGCTCGACATCCTGTGGCTGCAGGGCCGAGTGATGATCGTGGGCCGCGACGGTCAGCAACGCATCTGGGATCTGGCGTCCCGCTCGCTCCCGCGCGTGCCTTCCCGCCCCGCGTCCGAGATCGCCACGGAGCTCGTCGACCGACAGCTGCGAGCTCGCGGTCTGGAGCGGTTGGACCGGATCGGCACCCTCTTCGACGGGCCCGCTCCGATGAGGGACGGCGCGATCCGTCGGCACCTGCACGACGGACTGATCGTGCCGATCGAGGTCGAGGGTCTTCCGGGTCGATGGGTCGCCCACCGCGATCTGTTGGACAGGACCTTCCGTGGCCGCACGACGCTCCTGTCGCCCTTCGACGACCTGATCTCGGATCGCGAGCGCACGGAGCGGCTCTTCGATTTCCGGTTCCGCCTGGAGATCTACGTGCCGAAGGCGAAGCGCGAGTTCGGATACTTCGTCCTTCCGATCCTCCGCGGGGACCGACTGGTCGGGCGGATCGATCCCGTGTTCGATCGGAAGGCCGGGGTGTTGCGTGTGAATGCGCTGTACGCCGAATCAGGTGCGACGCCGGCCGACGGGGCTGCAGCTCGGCACACCATCGAGGAGCTCGCCGCGTGGCTCAAGGCTACGGAGATCGCGTGGCCGACGTTCCCCCCGGCGTGGAGGTAGCAGAAGCGCGCCACCGGATGTCAGCGTCCATCGCTAGTGCGTGCCCGCGCTCGCCGCGTCCGGGACCATCCGATCCCGCTCGAAGCGATCCGGTGCGAACGGCGCGAGCAGCTCGGGCGTCCGACCGGTGGCGACGAGTTCAGCCATCGTCCGACCGAAGATCGGCGAGCCCTTGAACCCCCAGGTTCCCATCCCGGCCATCAGGAAGAACCGGGGGACCTCGGTCTCGCCGAGGATCGGGGACGAATCGGGCGTCATGTCGCAGAGGCCCGCCCATTGCCGCATCGCGCGTGCCCGCGCCATGAAGGGCAAGATCTGGATCGAGCGCTTGGCCGCTTCGGAGAGGAAATCGAACGTGGAGCGGGTCGAATACGTGTTGTACGGGAGTATCTCCGCCCCGACCAGCAGTTCGCCGCGCGCGGTCTGCGAGATGTAGACGTACAGATCCATCGATGACACCAGCCCGTCGAGGTCGTGACGGTAGGGCTCCGTCACGAAAGCTTGGAGCGGATGCGTGCTGATGGGGAGCTTGAGGCCGGCCATCCCGGCGACGATCGAGGTCCACCCCGCGACGGCGGAGATGACGGCGCCGGCCTCGATCGGACCGGCCGCTGTCATGATCCCCGTGCAACCGTCCCCGTCCGCGCGGATCCCCGTGACGCCTCGGCCTTCGTGGACGTGGACGCCGAGGCGCGATGCCGCCGACGCGTACCCCCACACGACCGAGTCGTGACGCGCCGTGGCTCCGGGCGGGTGATAGGACGCCCCGAGCACCGGGAACGAACCCCCACCGGTGAGGTCGACGAGCGGGTTGATGCGCGCGATCTCCTCGGGTGTCACCACCTCGGTCTGCACGCCGTAGGCCTGGTTCAGCAGCGACTTGTCCCGCTCGACCTCGAGCGAATCGGTCGTGTGGCAGAGATCCAACTCACCCTGCGTCGAGAACTGGATGTTGAAGTCGAGCTCCTGGCTGAGCGTGCGCCAGATGCCTAGGCTCGCCTTGTACAACGGGACGTTCTCAGGGGTGTTGTAGTTGGCGCGAACGACCTGCGTGTTCCGCCCGGACGCGCCGGCGCCGATGTAGCCGGCCTCGAAGACCGCGACGTCGCGGATCCCGTGACGCGCCGCGAGGTTGTACGCGAGCGACAGCCCGTTCACCCCGCCCCCGATGATCACGACGTCGTATCGACCTTTCGGCTCGGCTTGCCGGAGGAACACGCGCCGGCGGAAGAGCCCGGTCATGGGGTGGGTACCCTCCACTCGCGCGTCTCGAGCCGCCCGGTGGCTCCGAGCGCCTTCGTCACTCGATCGAGCAGATGGGCTTCCCACATCGACGGAGCAAGGATGAGCACCTGCTCGTCGTCTGCGATGACCTTGGCAGGGACGTGGACGACCTCCCCCTGCGTGAAGCCAGCGTCGGGTAGCTCCAGCCGAGAGAGGAGGCCGAAGCTCGACCGAGCGCCGCCGCCCGCGACCGTGATCGCCGCCCAGCCGTCCGTCGTGTCGATCACGAGGGCGTCTGGGTCGAGGGTGGCCAGACGCGTGGATACCTCCCGGACGACCTCATCCGTGACCTGCGGGACGCTCAGCAACATCAGCTCGTCGTCGGCGGTCCGGCAGCCGAAGGCGCGTCCCGGTACGACCAGCCCATCCAGCGCCCCCGCGCCTGCCGATGCCGTGACCACGCCGACCAGGGTGCGCCTGATCTCAAACACGGAGCCTGGCCCCCTCCGGGTCGTAGAAGGGGGTCGGCACGACGGTGGCGACGGCGTGGCCCGCGATGAGCTCGGTCGGGAACGATCCGTCCACGGCGCGCACCCAGCCGAGCGCGATCGTCCCTCGGGCGGCCTCGGAACGCGCGCACGACGTCACCCGCCCGACGACACGGCCGCCCACCAGGAGGGGGACCCCTCGTCGCGGCTCGCCGTCGATCCGGAGTCCTACCAGGGTGCGTTCCAGCGGCAGCGCCCCCATCCGCTCCAGCGCGCGCTTCCCGATGAAGTCCGGCTTGTCCATCGCGACGGCCCACTCCAGGCCGAGCTTCGCCGGATGGTCGTCGGGCAACGTGTCCTGTCCGAGGTAGAGGTGAGCCTTCTCCAGCCGGAGGACGTCGAGGGCGCCCAGCCCGAAGGGCTGGGCGCCCTCCACCTGGCCGGCCTCGAGCAGCGCGTCGTAGAGCGCGGGACCGCGTGAGCGGTCGTGGTGGAGCTCGTAGCCGACCTCGCCGACGAAGCCCACACGGACCGCACGACAGGGCACGTCTGCGACCGTGATGTCGGCGTGCCGCATGTGCGGGAGGGCCTCCGCGCTCACGTCGTCGCCGGTGAGCCTCCCGAGGATCGCGCGGGCTTTCGGACCGGCGACGAGGATGGCACCGAGCTGCGCGGTCTGATCGAGCAGGTGGACGTGGAGGCCCCAGCGGTCGATCCAGTCACGGAGCCATGCCTCCATCGCGGGGGCGCGCCCGGAGGTCGTACACAGGTAGAAGCGGCCGTGATCGAGGGCGGCCAGGAGACCGTCGTCGATCACGTAGCCGGCCTCGTCGAGCGCGACGAGGTAGCGTGAGCGGCCCGGCCCCAGGTCGCGGACACGGATCGGGAATACCCGGTCCAGCAGCTCCGCGGCGTCTCGCCCGGCGACCAGGAACTTCCCCAAGGTGCCGACGTCCATCAGCCCGGCCCGGTGACGGACGGCGCGGATCTCCTCGTCGATGGCATCGAAGGTGGTCGGTCGCGACCACGAACCGCTGCGCTCCATCCGCGCGCCCAGCCCGAGATGGCGGTCGTGGAGGGAGGTCCGCTGCTCGATCATCTCGTCGACCCCGGCGGCCAGGTCTTCCAGCACGAGCGGGCGCGCGGGCGGACGCGACGTGGTGCGAGCGCCCGCGGTGGCGACCGCGTCCGCCCGCGCGCCCGCGAACGCAGCCAGGAGTCGCCCGCACACGGCCCCCTGACACGGGCCCATCGTCGCCGTCGTGTAACGCTTGAGGATCTCCGACGAGCGCCAGCCTTCGTCCCACGCCTGTTGGAGGTCGTGGAGGCTCACGTCCTCGCACAGGCAGACGTAGCCCTCGTCTCCCACGGGGACCGTCGGCACGTCGCTCGGAGCTTCGTCGTGACCGTTCGCCGCCCGTCTGCCGCTCGCCTCGGCCTCCTCGAGCGAGCAACCCGGGATCGCGACGTCGCCGGCGCCGGCCACCTCCTGATCCGTGCCCATCCGGAGCAGGGCGTCGCGGGGCGCCCACCCGAGCGAGAGCACGAGCGTGTCGCACGTGATCCGCTCGCGGCCGCTCGGGGTCCCGAGGGTCACCGCGAGGATCCTGCCGTTCCCCTCCGCCGCGATGACAGGGCCATCGTGGATCAGCACCTCCATGCCGGCGCTCCGGAGCGCGGCCGCCGAGGCACGTCCCTCGTCCGTGGTGGCGACGACGACCGCGCGGCGACCGGGCGCCACCCCGTGCCGGATGCTGAGCAGCGCTGCGCCCCGCGCGAGGAAGACGCCCGGCAGGTCGTTCCCGGGGAAGACCGCGTGCGCCTCGACGGCTCCCGTCGCTGCGACCACGCGACCGGCCTCGACGTGCAGTACCTCGGCGGGACCGACCACGGGCACGAACGGTCCTTCGTAGAGGCCGACCGCGGTGTGATGCTCGAGGATCTCCGCTCCCGCGGCCCTCGCCTCCGCCGCGAGCGTCTGGATCCGCTCGCGCACGCGGGCGTCCCAGGCCGTCGCCCCGAGACGACGTTCCTCGACGAGCACGACCCTGGATCCGGCGGCCGCCGCTTCCGCCGCCGCGGCCAACCCCGCGACCCCGCCCCCGACGACCAACAGATCGACGTGCAGGGCACGCGCCGGTCTCGCGCTCGCCGGCCGGCCGATCGGCAGATGTCCCACCCCGGTCGCCCGGCGGATCGCCCGCTCGGCGAGCCCCCAGACGAACCGCGGCCGGATGAAGGTCTTGGAGTAGAAGCCCACGGGGAGGAAGCGGTGGAGCCGATCCGTTACGTGGAGCAGGTCGCGTTCGGCCGAGGGCCAGCCCGACTCCCGGACCACGACCTGCCCATCCCGCGCGTCCGTCATGCAGGCGCGCACGCCGGGATCGCCGTCCACGTTCACCATGCAGTTCGGGCAATCGCCCGTCACGCACCAGAGCCCGCGCCGGCGGTGGTACTTCAGCGACCGCGTGAAGGTCCGGACGTCTGCGCGGTACAACGCGGAGGCGACGGTGTCGCCCGGTTCGACGGTGACCCGTCGCCCCTCGAACCGGAGGCCATCAGCCACCGGACGGGGTCACGCCCGGCTCGATCCGGTTCGTCACGGTGTCGCGCGTGAGGGTCACCCAGCGCCGGCACCCGGATGCGTGATACCAGCGCTCCCGCTGGGGCCCAGGCGCGTTCTCTCGCAGGTAGACCCGCGCGAAGTCCTCGACGTCGGGGGAAGGGAGCGCCCGGAGCTCTCCGCCGAACGTGAATTCCTCCTGGGGCCGCAGACCGCAGCGCGGGCAAGGAACCAGCAGGCTCATCGCCGGGCCCGACCGCGATCGCGAAGCACCTGGTGCGCCGCGTTGTAGCCGGGGGCTCCGGTCACGCCTCCACCCGGGTGCACGCCGGCTCCGCACAGGTAGAGGCCCTCGATCGGGGTGCGGTAGGCCGACCACCCTGGGACCGGCCGCATGAAGAAGAGCTGCTGGATGTTGAGATCACCGTGGAAGATGTTGCCCTCCGTGAGACCGAAGGTACGCTCGAGGTCGAGCGGCGTCAGCACCTGCATCGCCTCGATCGAGCCGGGGACGTTCGGCGCGTACCGGCCGACGATGTCGATCACGCGCTTCCCCAAGGGTTCGCGGTGATCGTCCCAGGTTCCGGTGCGCAACCGGTAGGGAACGTATTGCACGAAGCACGTCATGACGTGCTTCCCGGCTGGGGCGAGCGTCGGGTCGACGTTCGATGCGACCACGCAATCCACCCAGAGCTCCTCGGGGATGTCGCCCCATTTCGCGATGTCGTACATGCGCTCCGCACCCTCGAGCGTCGGCACGAGCGTCGCGAACGACCGGCGGTTGAGATCGGCGTCGGCGGGCATGCCGTTCCACCGCGGGGCTTCGGTGAGGACCACGTTCAGCTTCGCGCACGGTCCGTCCATCTTGATGGCCTCGACGGATCCGCGGAACCCGTCGGGCAGATCGGTCGGCTCCATGAGGGTCAGGAAGGTGCGCTTGGGATCGGCGTTCGACAGGACGACGCGTGAGGACAGCTCGGTCCCGTCCTGCAGCACGACGCCGTGCACGCGCTCGTCCGTCGTGAGGATCCGCGCGACCGGGGCGTCGACCCGGAGCTCGGCACCCGCCTCCAGCGCCGCCGCAGCCATCGTCTGGGTGATCGACCCCATGCCGCCGATCACGTGGCCGAACCAGCCCTGGACATCGTCGTCCCCCCCGGTGAGCAGGTGGAACAGGAGTCCGATCGCCGTGCCGGGACGGTACGGCGGCGCGTGCATCCCATAGACGTTGTTCGCGAGGAACATCCGCTTGATCGTCTCGGACTCGAAGTGCCGGTCGAGGAAGTCACCGAGCGAACCCGTCAGGAACTCGACCAGATCGGTGATCTCGTCCCCCCGGATCTTCTTCACCCTTCCGTAGACCCGCCGCCCCTCTTTCATCTTGGCCCACCCGCGCGCGTGGACGTCGGGCGGTGGCTCGAGGAAGAAGGGTTGGAGGTACCGGGCGAGCTCCTTGAGCCGGCGGTCGATCCGATCGAACCTGCGCGCGTCGGCCGCGTTCACGAGCGCCCATTCCGCGACGGTCCGCTCATGGTCCGTCCACCACGGCAGCACCGTGCCGTCCTCGAACGCGGCCTGGAGCCCGGGCTCGCACGGGACCATACGCAAGCCGTGTCGCTCCAGATCGAGGTCCCGGATCACCTCGGGTCGCAGCATCGAAGCGATGTACGACGCGGTGGATGCCCTGCAGCCCGGCGCGATCTCCTCGGTGACGCACGCGCCACCGAGGAGATCGCGCCGCTCCAGCACGAGGGTCTTCATGCCCGCTCGAGCCAGGTAGAACGAAGCGGTCAGACCGTTGTGGCCGCCGCCGACCACGATGGCGTCGTAGCGGGTCTCGCTCATGGACCGAACGTCCGGGACACGAAGCCAGGGCCGGACGCGCGGCACCGTACGTGACCCGCCCGGAGGGAGTCAACGCGCACCGGTGACCCGTTGTCAGAGGTTGAGCGATGCCGGCGGGATGCCGGGATCGACATCCTGACCCGTGTAGATCGTGTCCCCGAAGCGTGACACGTCCCACAGGCGGTCGAGCCACGTGGACGCGAAGACGGCGGAGAACTCCGGATCGTCCAGCAGATCCTGTTCGATCGCGTTCCGCGGGACGTACGGTCCGAGGTTCTGCCGGTACGTGAGGTGCCGGATGTGCGCCGCGACGTCATCGAGCGATGCGCCCGCGTCGCGGAGCCCCGGGACGTTCATGTAGACCTCGCTCGGCCAGACGTCCTGCACGACCGAGGTCGGGCCCGCTCCGAACGCCTCTTCGATCGAGCGCGTGAGTTGGATCGGATCGAGCCGCACCCCGTTCACCGCATCGGGCAGGGGACACTGGCCGTGATCCGCGGTGACCATCAGGACGTACTCGCCCGGGTACCGCGCTTCGAGCTCCTCCACCAGCCTTCCGAGCTGCTCGTCGACGGTTCGCAGCATCAGGCCCTCCCAGTCGGAGTACATGTTGTAGACGTGCCCGGTGTAATCCGGCGACTTGTACGTCGTGTAGAGGAGTGACGGACCCTCGGCCCCGATCGGCTCGGAATCGAGCGTCGCGACGAGCAGATCGTGCTGGTACTGCACGACGGGGGGGCTGCAGCAGGGCGATCGACCCCCGCTCGGATCGAACTGCCGGTCCCATCCGGATGAAGTGAGGGACGACTCCTTCGCTGCGAAATCCGTCTGATGCGCCTCGAAGACGTCGAGTCCCGGGACGGTGGCGGGGAGCCTGAAGAGGGCCGGGTTGTGCGGAGCCCAGCTCCCCATCCCTTCGTTCCAGTAGACGCCGACGGGCTTCTCGTCCGCCCCTCGGTTGGGGCCGCCGAAACCGATCATGCCGATGTGCCACACCTGGTAGCCCACCTCACCGACCCACACCCGGTTCCCGCTCGCGTCGGAGTACAGGTCGGCGAGCGTCGGCGCGAGGATGTCCGATGGATCGGCGTTGCCCGGTTCGCGGTACGTCTTCCTCGACCCGCTCGCGTCGGCCCGGATGTTGTGACCGGTGATCCCGTGCGTCCTCGGGAAGGTCCCGGTGCCGATCGTCGCGTGCGCACACGCGGTGATCGACGGGAACGAGCCGGTGAGTGCGTTGCGGTAGTTGGCGCCCTCGCCCATCAGTCTCTTCAGGTGAGGCCACTCGTCGGGCCAGTGCCGAAGGACGTTCCACCCCCCGCCGTCGAAGACGTAGGTGACCACGATCTTCGGGATGCGTCCGGTGACGGAGAGACCCGGGAGCACGCGGCCGTCGCGTCCGCCGGGCCAGCCGTCGAAACCGACCAGCTGGGCGGTCGTCGGTGCGAGGTCGGCGAGCGAGACCCGCTCGGCGGAGTCGGACCGCTGCACGATACCGGGGCCGTACACGACCAGCGGGATCCGCTCCAGGTACATCCACACCGACGCGTGGCTCGTCCTGGGATCCTGCGGAACGAGCGAGAGCGACTCCGCTGCGTAGTTCGCGCTGTTGAACGGGGACACCAGCAGCTGGAGATCGCCCGAGCGCCCCGGGTGATACGCGCGAGCGACGAGTTCCATGTACTCGGCACCCAGATCACTCGCGGCTGCGTCCTGGACCGCCCGCGCATCCGGCCGGGCCAGCGAGGTGGCGACACGGCCGAGCGCGGCGCCTCCCGCCACCCACGTGAGACCACCGAGCCCCGTCCACACGAGGAACCGGCGACGGGACGGGTCGTGGTCGCCACCGAGGTACCCGCGCCCGGCCGCCCATCGGATCACCAGCAGCCCGACGATCCACGTGGCGATCCCCGCGGCGATGCCCGTGATGAGGCTTCCGAGTGCGACGACGACGACGGCCACGGCTCCGCCGAGGAGGGCGAAGGCGATGAGCGAACGAGGGAACCGGGGCGCGGCCACGAAGAACTATCGTGGCAGAAGACGACGCGAGGGACGATGGTGCGCGGGTTGCGTTCTCGTGTCGACCCTCAGGTCCGCTTGCGTGGGAGGTCGAGGAACGGCAGCGGAACGACGGTCGCGGCCACCTTGCCCCGTTCGCCCTCCACGCTGTACTCGACCGATACGCGCGATCCGAGCTTCTCGTGAGCCTTGTCCAGGGAACCGAAGCCGACCATCTTCTTGATCGTCGTCCCCCACGTGATCGAGGTCGCGCGGCCGATCTGCCGTCCTTCCCGGTAGACCGGGACCGGTGATCGGTCCACGAACGGCGAGATCATCGCCGCGAGGCCGTGTTTCGCGAACATCGCCTCGACCCCGGCCCAGTCCAGCTCCAACCCGACGAGGCGCCGCGCCGGACCACCTGCCGCGCGCTCGGCGGCGAGCGCCCGTTTCCCGGTGAAGGCTGCCTCCTTCCCGAACTCCACGAGACGTCCCAGACCGATCTCGAACGGGGAATAGTTCTGTTCGGGACTGATCGCGTGGCGAGCGCTCGTGTACTCGGCATCGATCAGGATCAGCCCGGCTTCCACCCGGGCCACATCGAGCGCCCGGATCCCCGCGGGGAAGATCCCGTACGGCTCGCCCGCCTCGAACACCCCGTCCCAGACGGCGATCGCGCCCGCGACCGGGATCCAGAGCTCGTATCCGCGGTCGCCGGTATAGCCCGTGCGGGTCACGCTCACGTCCACGTCGGCGATCGAGGTCCGTCGGTGGCGGAAGTAACGGACGTCGGTCCAGTCCTCCCCCGTCGCGGCCTCGAGGACCTCTCGGCTCAACCGTCCCTGCAGCGCGAGGGCTGCGAGATCCTCAGTGACATCAGTGACGTCCACGTCCAGCGAGGTCGCGTTCAGCAAGAACCAGCGGTAGCACGGATCAGCGGAGGTCACGCGATACTCGTTCATCGCCAGCCGTGTCACCGTGCCGTCGTCGAGGACCTTCCCGTCCTCGTCGCACCAAGGCGTGTAGAAGACCTGGTCGACCTGGAGCTTCGAGATGTCTCGCGTGAAGACGCGGTCCAGCAACCTGCCGGCGTCGGCGCCGGAGACGACGTACTTGTAGAGGGGGCTCGTGTCGATCACCGCAGCGGCCTCGCGGATCGCGCTGTACTCGATGTCGTGGAAGTCGGCGTACACCTGGGCGGCGAAGTACCCGGCCCATTCACCCCAGACCTCGTTGCGGTTCAGCTCCCGCTGCCGCGGGTAGAAGGCGGTACCGACCGACACCCTGCACCCTCCTCGGATGTTCCGCGCGAGAGCCTACGCCGGCCACGGTGGGAGTCGTTCGGTCGGCTTGACTTGCAGTCAAGGGCTCGTTGGTGTGGCCACGGAGCCACGGCTAGCATGGGCGCGCAAGCGCGAGCGCCGCCCACGCCGGTGGCCGTTCGCCTCCGGTCACCTGTGGGGGGTTCGATGGCGAAGCGGTACGACGCGATCGTGATCGGCGGCGGCCACAACGGGCTCGTGAACGCGGCGTACCTGGCCAGGTCGGGGCTCAAGGTCCTGGTGCTCGAGCGGCGCCACATCCTCGGCGGTGCCACGCTCACCGAGGAGATCGTTCCCGGTTTCCGCTTCTCGGTCTTCTCCTACGTCGTGTCGCTCTTGCGGCCCGAGATCATCCGCGAGCTCCAGCTCCCGAAACACGGACTGGAGATCCTGCCGCTGGACGGGACGATCACGCCGCTCGAGGACGACTACCTCTGGCGCGTCAACGATCACGGAACGACCATCCGCGAGCTCCGCCGGTGGTCGCTGAACGACGCCGAGGCTTACGAGGAGTACGGACCCCTGAT
>Ga0066685_10001071_pt1 | contig 11307 bp, 7 predicted proteins | sample GraSoiAngelo_134_FD_62305 | JGI IMG/M metagenome (GOLD analysis project Ga0066685, IMG submission 62305) | Grasslands soil microbial communities from the Angelo Coastal Reserve, California, USA - 14_0929_05_30cm | ecosystem: Environmental > Terrestrial > Soil > Grasslands | place: USA...
CGGCGTGTGAAAGCGCGGAGGCGCGGCTAATCGGAACTTCAAGCTGATCGTACCAATCCGAGCGCATCTTCGCGACAATGCGATCGAGGTCCTGCTGGCTAGCTGCTTTGTCGATGAGTTCCTTTATGGTGGCATCGTAAGCAGCGAGCACATGATCTTGGGTGATGTTTGGCGGATAAACAATAAAGGACGTCATCAGCGTAGGCCCGTTGTATTCAAAAGGCGCGCCCAGGGGCCAGTTCACGCCTCCATCCACGGAGAGTGCAACCTGCTTCTCCTTAACCAGCGCCTGGTAAAGGCGCGAGGCCTGTCCGTTGTGAAGCAGCTCCCCTGTGACAGCCGCGGCCAGCGCCTCCGACGAATGCCGTGGCGGCATACGATAGCCGATGGCAAGTGCGGGAACTTTCGCTAGCTTATCAGTCTGAGATGACCGTCGTTCTGCCCTCTGAGGCGACTCGTCCACGTTGGGGTGTGGCGGATTCGTCTGAGCGGGAATCGCGCCAAAATACTTTTCTACCTGGGCGAAGACGGCGTCGGGAGATACGTCTCCTACCACGGCCAGGACCGCGTTGTTGGGCGAATAGTACTGTTCATAGAACTTCTGAACATCTTCGATCTTGGCGGCATCGAGGTCTTTGAAATCACCGTAGAAATTATGCGCATTAGGATAAGTGTCGAAAGCCTTGCCAGGAAGATCGATGGCGAAGAAAAGCCCGTAAGGCTGATTCAGAACATTCACGCGAACTTCTTCTTCGACGACTTTCCGTTGGTTCTCGAGATTCTTAGGAGAGAAATCAAGAGTCTTCATCCGGTCGGCCTCGATCCAGAGAACCGGGTCGAGCGCTGAAATTGGCGCCGTTTCAATGTATTCGGTGAAGTCGTAACGAGTGTCACCATTGTTCGATCCTCCGCCGCCCTCAATCACACGGTCGAGCACCCCCTTGGGTGCGTTGGGCGTGCCTTCAAACATCATGTGCTCGAAAAGGTGCGCAAAGCCGGTGCGCCCCTCCGATTCCAGCCGGAAACCGATCCCATAGCTGATGCACACTCCGAACGTGGGCGCAGAATGATCCTCGGAAACGACGACCGTGAGCCCATTGGCCAACTTCTTCAAGCGAGTGGGTGCTTTCCATTGCTGCGCAGCAAGCGGCCAAGCTATGAATGCCGTAACACACAATGCCAACCAAACATGGTTGCGTTCTACTGACTTCATGATTCCATCTCCCTGGTGGAAGCTCGAGACCCTCGGAGTCGAAAGCACGAGAACTGCTCCATTCCCCTAAACCTGGTTTGAGGAAACGGCTTTGATGTAAACAGCTCAGGAAACTCCGTGTTGTATTGGACTGGAATTTCCATTTTCGGCCGCGCGGAGGACAGGAGTATACACCCGGTTGCTTTCTTTCGGACCAGCCGGGCGCGGTTGTTCCGTCTCGGTTGTCCTCCCTGGTCTCCATCACCTTTACCACGCGCGAAGCTGCCTGATCTTGGTAGGGACACCTGTTGGCGATGCCTCTCCACAAAACGGAACGAAAAACGTGAACAACGAGATCTCTTTCCAGCTGCATTGCAGATGGTGATTCTCCGACCGTTGAAGCGACAGTATGGCTATGCCCGCACAGCCTACAAGAACACGCGGACTGCCGAACACCGCGCCACGTCCGTTAACTCCTTGAAGAGAAATGGCGGGAACGACGAGGCTCGAACCCGCGACCTCCGTATCAAAGGGGAAGGAAGAATTCTAGCTACATTTCCGGGCCGCGTCCAAGTGCGGGCGGGTGCATTTCGTATTCGTGCGGCGGCTCGGCGCCCAGTAGGTAACGCACAAAATAATCCCAGCGTCGGCGCATCATATAGGAACTCGCTGCGCCGTAACCGTGACGCTGGTTCGGCAGCAGCAGGAGATCGAAATCCTTGTTCGCTTTGATCAGCGCATCCACCACGAGCAGTGTGTTGTACGGCGGCACGTTGTCGTCCATGGTGCCGTGCACCAGCAGAAGGTGCCCCTTCAAGTTCTTGGCGAGGTTTTGGTTTGCCTGTTCGTCGTAGTTCGTCGTCCCATCCGGATTTTTTGCCAGCAATCCCTGGTAGCGTTCGCCCCAGTCATCTTCGTACTCCCGATTATCATGGTTGCCGGATTCGGAGATCCCGACCTTGAAGAAGTCGGGGTACCGAAACATCGCGTCGGCCGTTGCATAACCACCGCCCGAATGGCCCCAGATGCCTACGCGATCGATGTCGATCCATGGATATTTCGCGGCCAGTTGCTTCATCCCGGCGACTTGGTCCGGCAAGGTGTTGTCTCCCATATTGCCGTAATAGAAGTCGTGAAAGTTCTTGGACCGCAGCGGGTTGCCCATACCTTCGATTTGCACCACCACGAATCCCAGCTCCGCCAGCGCCTGGCAATCGCCGCGGGCTTCGGCGAACGACCAGTGACCGACGCTTCCACCCTGCGGTCCCGGATAGATGCTGTTGATGATCGGATATTTCCTGCTGCGATCGAGATTCGTGGGCTCAAACATCAGCCCGTTCAAGTCGGTAGCCCCGTCGCGCGCCTTCACGGTGATTGGAATCGGGGGCTTCCATCCGGCGGCCACCAGGCGCGAGACATCCTCCTTCTCGACCGTATAGAGCAGCTTTCCGTCCTGGTCGCGAACCACGGTGACTCGCGGCAGGTCGGGCTTCGAGTAGCTATCGACAAAGAAGTGGCCCGAAGGCGAGAGTGACAATTCGTGATTGCCGTCTTCAGGGGTCAGTAGCGCCGCGTTATTGCCGTCGAACCCGATGCGGTAGAAGTGCGTGAAGTACGGGTTGCCTTTTTCATGGCCGGCGGCGAGGAAGTAAATCGTGCGGTTCTTCTCATCGATCCGCAACAACTGGGTCACAGCCCATTCGCCCGACGTAATCTGATTTTTCAACCTTCCGCTCGCTAGATCGTAGAGGTACAGGTGAGACCAGCCATCACGCTCGGAACACCAGATCACCTCGTTCGATGCCTGCAAATAACGCCAGTTCACCCGGCCCTGGCCTGATTCGAACTGCGTGGCCACGGTTTCTTCGAGCACGTCGTGCACCGCGCCCGTCGCGGCTTCGGCGACGCGCAACTGCTCGTGCTTGTGGTCGCGCGAGGTGGACACGAACGCCAGATGCGCTCCGTCCGGGCTCCATTCGACGTCAGCCCACTCGCCGCCCCGGCAGGAAACGTCGTCGCACAGCGTCGAGCGGTGCTGATCGGCGGGAAGCTTCAAGCGGATCACCTTCGGACCATCCAGATTGATAATCACCCGCTGGATCGTGGTCACTACTTCGTCGCCCGGAAGCGGATACTTCCACGCTTCAAGCTTGGGATGTCCGACCTTGGTCTCTACCAGATACATTTCTCCTGTACCGCGCTGGTCCTGTTGGAACGTCGCAATCTTCTTCGAATCTGGCGACCACAGCAGGATGGGACGATTGCTGTGGATCCAGCCGGCGTTGTCCGTCGCGTACCCGAAATCCTTCACGCCGTCCGTGGTCAGTTGCGTCTCCTTGCTGCTCGCAATGTCGCGCACGCAAAGATTCCAATCCCGAATGAAGGCGGCGCTCTTGCCGTCGGGTGACTTCACTTCATCGCGAGGCGCTGTCGGGGGTTCGCCCGGTTTGCCCATGGATGTGCAGCGGTTCGCTTGCAAGTCACACTTCCAGTTTTCTCCCTGAAGGCTAAACGAGATCCACTGTTGATCCGTGGAGAATGCGAAGGTCATGAACGGCAGGTGCGCCGCTTCGTATGTCTTGCCCGCGGCCACGGACAGCGCGGCGGCCACCTTGGCGTGATCAAACGCCGGCTGGTGCGTGCCGCGCGTGGCGTCAAAAAGTACGAACTCGATTCCTTCCGGGCCGGTGTGGCGATACCAGAAACGATCGTCCGGCAACCACGCAGGGCGCACCCTGTGGAACAAAAGGGAGGTTGTATTGTAAGCGAGGAACTTTTCGGCGCGCTGGTAATCGGAGGCGGTGACGGCGCCCGCCGCGCCGCCACTCGCCTGCTGTGCGGCAGGCAGCGATGTGGTCCCGGCAGCAACAGCCACTGTCGTTCCGAGAATTACAAGGATGGGAATATATACTCGATGCATTGCGAACCTCACCCTTACGATGAGCCAATACTATCCTGAAATCTCAGATGCTGGTAAACGCCGTGCTCGTCGATGTGAATCCGCGAAACGGGCGGTAGGCAATGAACCCCTCTCTGGAGCAAACGGTATGCTCGTTAGAGAAAGGCAGGTTCTCCGCAGATGACCAATCGATTGGTCTGGCGATACCCCGAAAAGTTCTGCCAAACGGCAAAGGAACGATTTAAATGCTGCGAAGACGTTGTACACCGGGCGAACGAACTTGAAGAGGTCTATCTCCATGGGCATCTGGCTGGGTAGATCTGCTAGACTCGCCAAGCCAGGTTGCCTCGTACGGCCTTCGCGCTGCTCAGAGTCGGTTTTGCGGATTGGGAAGTGGACGCAGCAGTAGCCGAAGTGCGGCGAACCTTCGAATACTCCGTAGAAACGATTGGGCTGTCCTCAGAATCAGTGATGCGTATGGAACTCCTTAGAAACTTGGATCATTCCTTGACGATTGAAGGAACCCGAGTCCTTAGAAAGAGGAGCCGATGAACACAGTGCCGACCACCCGTCGCGAATTTCTGAAACTGGCCGGTACGGTTGCGGGTGCTCGCTTGGTTGGTCCGTCCATTGGTTTGGGTCAGCCGAAACTACTCGGCGGTGCGGACTCTCAGACGGACGAGTCGAAGGCTGATTACACTTTGCGAATCGCCGCCAGCCCGATTGAGATTGCCCACAACCGAATCGTTTCTGGAATTACGTACAACGGTCAATTCCCTGGACCTTTGCTGCGGGTCAAGGAAGGGCAGCAAGTCGTTGTTGACGTTTTCAATGACACGGACACGCCGGAGCAGTTGCATTGGCACGGCCAGTTCGTGCCGACCGACGTAGACGGCGCAGCGGAGGAAGGCACGCCCTACATTGCAGCCCACGGTATGCGGCGGATCGCGTTCACGCCTCGCCCTTCAGGTTTCCGTTTTTATCACACGCACAACCGGGCGGGCGTCGATCTCCACGCAGGGCAGTACAGCGGGCAAGTCGGTCCGGTCTATGTCGACCCGAAGCGCGAACGGGGCCACTACGACAAGGAATTCTTTCTTGTGCTCAAAGAATTCGAGCCGTCCTTCAGCCAGGGCGGCGACATGGCGCAGGATTTTCTGGCGCCGATTGCGAAGGTGAAAGAACTCGAAAAAGCGGGCGAATCTTCGATGAAAGCATCCCTCGCGAAAGGCATGCCGCACGGCTATGAAGTGGGCTACCGGTATTTCACGATCAACGGGCGCATGTTGGGACACGGCGAGCCGGTGAGGGTGAAGGAGGGAGAGCGAGTCCTCTTTCATGTACTGAATGGTAGCGCAACGGAGATTCGCAGCCTGGCGCTGCCGGGGCATTCCTTCAAGGTTGTGGCGCTCGACGGAAATCCTGTTCCGACTGCTGCGGAAGTGCCGGTGCTCTGGCTCGGAACTGCGGAACGAATCTCGGCCATTGTCGAAATGAATCATCCGGGCTCATGGATCATGGGCGACCTTGCCGACGACGACCGCGGTCATGGCATGGGCATTGTCATCGAGTATGCGGGCTACAGAGGAAAGCCCGTGTGGACACCGCCCAAGCCGTTCCATTGGAATTACACACGCTTCGCGAAGGCGGGTGCGTCTGCTTTCACGCCGGACGAAACGTTCGACATGACGTTTGCGAAAGAGAATGCCGCCGAAGAGGGATTCAATCAGTGGACGATCAACGGGGCCCGGTATCCGATGGCACAGGGAATCGTGCCGGCGTCCTTCCATTTGAAATTGGGAAAGCGCTACCGGTTGCGGATGCACAACGCGAGCGACGACATTCACCCGATCCATCTGCACCGTCACAGCTTCGAACTTACGAAACTCGCGGGAGTGCCGACAGCCGGCGTCATGAAGGACGTGGTCATGGTGGGCGGCTATCAGGAAGTCGAAGTGGATTTCCTCGCCGACAATCCTGGCCTCACGTTGTTCCACTGTCACCAGCAACTACACATGGATTTTGGGTTCATGACGTTGTTCGACTACGGCTAGGGCTAGGAGCAGCCAGCGAAATCAATCTGTTTTGCAGTAGTCGTGAGACCGGCGGTTACCTTGAGAGGCATTCCGTTGGTGTCCAAGTTCGTCGTCAGCGAAGACGGCGAGCATATTGCCGCGCTGCCGGACATGGGTCTTGTAGCGTCCGCTTCGACGGTATAGAGCACGTCGCCGCTAGCCGGCGAGGTATAGGTGATCTTGCCGGCCGAAAAGGTGCCCACGTTCGGATTGCTGGCCGGTACCACGAGCGTATATTGGGCACAGAAGGCTCCTGTGGGGCTGCCTGTTGCGGGGCAAGGCGCGGCCGACTGGACGGTGACATTTGAAACGGAACCCTGGAGAAGCGAAAGTGTGACCGGACGGGTCGCGCCGCCAGGGAGCGAGACCGTTTGCAAGGCGCTCGTCGACGCGTCTATGTCGGCACTCGTCGTCCCATTCAGCGCGGTGACAATACCTTGAATTTTCCCTGGCCCGGTGGCCGTTCCCGTCTCCCCCACAAGAGGAAGAGTGCCGATATCCGTTCCTCCGGGAACATTGACAACGACGGTTGCGTTGTAGGCGGTGCCCGTGTTTCCGACGGCTTCAACGACGACATCAAAAACAGCGCCCATCGGCAATGGGCAAAAACTGAATCGCCCTCCCGAGTCAGTTACGGCTTCCATGAAGATGCGATCTGCGCCAGACTTGCCCGGATTTTCCAGTGCAACTGTAGCCCCCGCGATGGGCTGAGAGGTAACGCTGTCAATAACCTGGCCTTTGATGCCTGTTGTGTTTGTGCTGACCACGCCAGCGGTCAGGGTCGGCTTGAGCCGGAGCCTGCCATTGCCTTCCAGGATGATCGAGGCGCAGGCGTTGAAGTCAATATTGATGTCCACGGTCTGCCCCTCGCCCACGTGGATGGGCCCGCCGCCGACCTGCCCTGGAGGAATCTTCAGGCCCGTGTTGGCCTGGCTCGAGAGCTGAAGCTCTGAAGTATTATTGTTACTGTCCACAACGCAATTGAACACCGGGCCGAGAGTGGCGCAGGCATTCGAGGCCGGGACTGCACTGGAGCTGGAATTGCTAGAAACCAGGAGGAGGCGGATCTGTTGGTAGTCGCCCGCAGGAAGGCTCGTATTGGAGCCGAGCTGCTTGAGCAAGCAAGCTGCGTTGGCCGGAAGGTTTAGCAGGTCTACCTGAACCGGCTGCGCATTCAACTCGGGAACGAGATCCACCCAACCGGCGGAATTGTCGTCCGCCGTAGCACTGATGTGTGCCTGCACCGAGCGGATGGTGATAAACACGCTCTTGAAATTGCCCGCCGGTGGCAAGCAACTCGGGGGATCACTGAGGCTCACGTTGACTGTAGCCATGCCGTTGTTAAATTGGCCCGTGATGGTTGTCTTGCCGCATGTCACTAGGGTCAGTCCCACTGCTATGAGGGCGGCAAGAACCGCCACGGACAGGTAGGAAGAAGAAGGTTGACGATTCGAACGAGCGCGGAATTCCATCCTCACACCTCCACGGTCTCAGTTGTTAATCAATGGAGGCATCCCGAGGGCGGGGACGCGTCATCGGTCGTCCGGAAAGAGTATGAAAATAGTGAGGCTGATAGTCAAGGAGGGGTGTCTTGCCGCTCTGCTTGCCGTAGTCCCTACAGCGTCTGCCGAATGCTCCTATATGGCTTAAATCTTGCCGAACGTAGCGCCAGTGCTTGCAGGGACGACCATCCAATTCTCAAGCGATCTGGGGCGTCCGTGCGGGGGCTACTCCTTCAGCGATACAGGATCGGACGCATTCTTAGGCGACTTCTTATCCAACAAGGAGACGAGTTCGCGGCCCGAAGTAGGAACGCCAACCTTGCCTTGGCGGACAATCTCCTTAGCACTGAGGCTTCGCCCATAGAGCTTCTTGTTCGCACTGCCGTCAGACCGGAGCGTCGAGCCCTCGAGTGAGATACCTGCGAACAATCCGCGTGAGCGAGAATAGCTGAGGACCTCTGCCCTCATCACGATGTCGGTATCCGCCGCTGCTGTGCGTCCCTTGGGCCCGGCGGCTGCGGAGGCGTCCGCGCCAAGTTTCACTTTGCTGCTCAAGATTGAGTTCGCGCCTTTGGGATTCATGACCAATAGTACGAAGTCCGTGACCTGACCACCCAGCTGCAAGCCGATGTTTGCACCTTCGAGAGCGAACAGTGCGGGAGCGCTCCAATGTCCTGTAAAGTGCTGGCCAGTTCGGCAGGTGATCACACCCCGGCCGAAGTCACCTCCGATCCCGATTGCGAATTTCAGAACCGAAGGAATCACAATGACGCATTCGGCCTTGTTCAGCAGGTCCTTCGGAATGCCATCAGGGATGTCCATAATTTCCTTGAACACCTGACCGCACGCTTCCAGGCGCTTTTGCTCCCTGCTTTGACTCGCGCCTAAGGCTGCACACCACATAAGAATGGCTACGACAAAAGCACCGGCTTTTCTCATGGCATTACTCCAGAGCGTCTATTCGATTCTTGCGCCGCCGGCCGAGAAACAACAACCATGCCAGTGTTTGGGTTTGTCCTAAGGAGAAACTCATCACGATGAGGAGCGGGGTCGACAACACGACACATCTTTGCTGGTCATAGCTTGTAGTGGCATTGAGTTTCCAACTAGCCTCGAAGTCAGACACATTCGGACTAGCAGGAGACCATGCGACCGACAAGATGGATGGTTGCCTGCGCGTTCGGGGCACCCTTGCTCACCAGCAGTTTGGCACGGGTCCAGGGTCGCGGAAACGGGCACGACAGGGGACACGGAAGGCACGGAGACGACGACCAGGGGTGAACAGTTCTATAAGCATCACGACCGTGAGGTTATGCGCGGTTATTACGACGACCACCAGAGTAATCTTCCGCCAGGGCTTGCCAAGAGAGATCGGTTGCCACCTGGTTTGGAAAAGCAACTCGTGCGGCGTGGCACGCTCCCGTTTTGGGCTCCAAAAACGGCCGCAACTTTGTCCAGAAGAGCTCGAACGCCGGCTACCTCCGCCACCTGCTGATTGCGCGCACGTCCTGATTGGAGGGCACGTTGTTCTCGTGAACCGCAGGACCAGTGTGGTCCTCGACATCGTCCATTTTGAGATCCGCTAGCCGCTTTTGCAGGTGCTCACTGGATGCGCGGCGAGGCCGGTTCAGTCGACCCCCCACGTGGTTGCAGTCCAGGATGATTATTAGCGCGTGTCGGCCGAGGCTTCTTTTTCTGCCTGCTTCGCGGCCGACTTGCTGTCCGTCGAGCTCATCGTGGGCTTGAGCGTCTGAATCGCCTGCCCGAGGTTCGAACCCTTCGAAGGCACGGTCATGCCGGGACAGGCGGCCGCGGTCGCCAACTCAGTGCACTTCAGCTGATCAAACGGAATATCCAGATTGTGAGAGACGTGCACGGCCGCCACGAATTGCCCGAGGTTGCGGAACCCACTGGCGGCAGTCTGAAGGTCCGTGCCGGTCGGCAAGAGCGAGCTCAGTTTCGAGGAAAGCTGTGTGTTCTTCGTGAGCAACTGGCCCGGCGTGTGCGGGCCTGACGTCCCGGAAGCATCCATCCCATGCCCTCCGCCCATCGAGCCGGCCGCAGCTGACCCGCGGCCGGGGTGGCTCTGGCTCCGCCCCTGTGCAGCGGCCGGAATCGCCAGTATCCACGCCGCCGCCACTAACGTGATGGTCAAGAATATGCGTTTCATGTGTTGCCTCCCTAAAGGAACGACACCGAAGTAGTACGTCATGTACAAAACCTACAAACCCGGATGGCGCAAGATCACGCGCATGTTCACTGCGATGCCAAAAGAAATCGTATTGAGATCGTAATGCGTGCTTCGGCTGTAGCCGACCGTGAAGTCAATCGCCTTGGTCGGCGAGAGATCTAAGCCGGCGCTAAATCCGTTGTCCGCCGCCAGGCTCGAACCGCCTGTTGTCTGGTGGCCTTGCAAAAACGGAGGGCCATGACCGGCGGACGCTCCAGATCCGTTCCCAAGAACTCGGCTGTCTGTCGTCTGCGACCCCCATGGCGCGACATCGAAGGCCGACGCCGCTACGCTAAGCCAACTAACAACGCGATACGCGGCTCCGGCCTGGAAGTGTCCGAGTTCTCCGTAGGAAGCAAAAGGCCGCCGATAGACGAACGTATCGGGTATAGAGTTCGCGAGGCCCACCTCAAGGAACGGAGTCCAGTCGCCGAAGTCACGATCGATTCGATTCGTCCAGTCGTAGGTAGCGTGTCCCGTGGAGATTCCGTCGGACGTGCTGCCCGTGGGCGCTCGCCCGGTAAACTGCGTCTTGAAATTCAGCGCAGGACTCGGAAACGAGAGCCGCACCTGTCCGTAAATGTCGCCCAGATCCGTAAACGAGTTTGTGGTCGAAGCTCCGGAAGCCGTTGTGGTATTGGCGCGAACGAAATAAACGGGAACGCCTGCGTCAACGAAAAGGTGGTGCCCGTACAGGTAGCCTACCGAAGAATCGAGCAGCGTCACTTGGCCTTCCGTGTTCGAACTTCCGTCAAATTGCTCGATCCACGTGAAATGGTCAGAACGCATTGCCGGAATTACTGACGACGAATTACTGCTTGGCGCACTGCTGTTTGCCTGCGCGCGCACTTGCGGCACCAAAAGTAACGCCGCAGCCGCGATAAGCAATGCACGGGACAACCTTGTCGCCGCCTTAATGTCAGATTCGACGCTACTTCTCATCGGACTAGGCATCACCGGTAGTCTCGCATTTGTGTATTCCATTGTGGATATGGCATTTCTTGGGCTTGAGCGACGCCAACCGCGTTGGGCACACAACCCTATGAAATGCCAGCAAACCGGCTGCCAGGTAGCCCGCGTGCTGTCGCCCGGTTATAAGTGCCTGGTGCGCGGGACTTTAGAAAGGGAAACACACATTCTGTCAACGGAGGATAAGGAGTTTTTTGCCACGCACTTTTTACATGGTCTATGGGAAGAATTCTGCTGGAGTGCCTACCCAAACCGGTCTTACACGGAGAAATCACAGGAAACGGGATGGTTCCGCAGTTTTGACGATGGGGCGTTCACGAGGGTGCGCGACTTACAAATGGAAGTTAAGCCGCCCTGCGTTCCTCCCAGTAGTCTTCAAACTCACCGTTCATATGGCAGCAGCGGAGAGCCAGGATCGCGTTGGCTCCTCGAACGGTCCA
>Ga0066685_10001078_pt1 | contig 11287 bp, 9 predicted proteins | sample GraSoiAngelo_134_FD_62305 | JGI IMG/M metagenome (GOLD analysis project Ga0066685, IMG submission 62305) | Grasslands soil microbial communities from the Angelo Coastal Reserve, California, USA - 14_0929_05_30cm | ecosystem: Environmental > Terrestrial > Soil > Grasslands | place: USA...
GATCTGATCCGCGAGTTCGACGCCCGTGACGGCTGGAACAACGGCTTTCGCTCCTGCGCCGCCTGGCTGACCTGGCGAGTCGGGCTCGATCCGGGCGCCGCGCGCGAGCGCGTGCGAGTGGCCCGAGCTCTGGGAACGCTGCCGCGGCTAGCGGCAGCCCTCGCGCGGGGTGAGCTCTCCTATTTCAAGGTCCGCGCGCTGAGCCGCGTGGCCACGCCCGAGACCGAGGAGCGGCTGCTCGCCGTCGGGCGCGCCGGCACCGCCGAGCACGTCGAGAGCATCGTGCGCGGCTGGCGCAGGGTGGACCGCAAGGCCGAGATGGCCGAGGACCGGAAGCGTCACGTGAGCCGCTGGCTGCAGGTTTATCAAAGCGATGACGGCATGGTGACCATCAGAGGGCAGCTGGCACCAGAGGCCGGCGTGCTGCTTTTGAAGGCCCTGACTGCCGCGCGCGAGACCTTGTACAAACAGACCCGCAGGACATTCGACGATCCTCCGGTGGACGTTTCCGCGGAAACGCCCGCTATGGATCAGCAGCAGGCCGACGCCCTGGCGCTGCTCGCGGAGTCGGCCCTCCACCACGGCATCGATCCCGGCGCTCCCGGCGAGCGCTATCAGGTGGTCGTCCACGTCGATGCGCCCGTGCTGGCCGACGCCGACGCGGCCGGCCAGTCGGTCCTCGAGGGCGGCACACACGTTTCCGCGGAAACGTCCCAGCGGCTGGCGTGCGACGCGAGCCGTGTGATCATGCGACACGATGCCGATGGCCGGGTCGTGGAAGTAGGGGCTCGGACCCGCACGATTCCGTCCGCGTTGCGGCGGGCGCTGCAGCACCGAGACCACGCGTGCCGCTTTCCGGGCTGCTCGTGTCGGTTCGTGCAAGGCCACCACATCCGCCACTGGGCGCACGGCGGCCCGACGACGCTCTCGAATCTCGTCTTGCTGTGTCGCCGTCACCATCGCACGGTCCACGAGGAGGGCTATAAGGTCGAACGGGAGCCCTCCGGCGAGCTACGGTTCCGGCGGCCGGACGGCGAGCCCCTACCCTACGTCCCGGAGACCCGGCCGGTGAGCGACGATCCCGTGAAGCTGTTGCGCGCTCGGCACGATGCGGGGGGACTTGTCGTGCACGCCCACACCGCCACTCCGAGCTGGCATGGCGAGCGCTTGAACGTCGGCTATGCGATCGACGTGCTGCACCCGCTGGCGATCGGAAACGGCATTCCCGTTTGCTTCCGCGAGGACGACCCTCAGCCCGCGAGCCGGTAGAACCTCCGCGCGTTCAGCCCCAGCACCTTCCGGCGGGCTTCCTCCGGCAGCGGCGCGAGCCGTTGGTGCAGCTCGCGCACGACCCCGAGCGAGGCGTCGATGTGCGGATAGTCCGAAGCCCACACGAAGTAGTCGGCCCCGATGTGCTCGACCATCTGCGCCGTGACGGACTCGTCGGGGTCGGCCGAGATCAGGCACTGGCGGCGGAAGTACTCGCTCGGCGGCATCTTGATCGGCGTCTGGTGAGCGAGGACGCGGTACTTGTGGTCGAGGCGGTCGAGCCAGGCGGCGATCCAGTTCGAGCCCGCCTCGAGCACGACGCAGCGCAGGCGCGGGTAGCGCTCGAACATGCCCGAGCTGAGCATCTGCGTGAAGGCGGCCATCACGTCGATCGCGAGGAAGACGATGCTGAACAGGCCGTCGGACGGATCGCGCCGCTGCCACTGGCGGAACCACTGCCGGTCGCGCACGACCACGTGGAAGCCGACGGGCATTTCGAGCTCCTGCGCCGTTTCCCAGAACCGCGCGAACACGGGATCGTCGAAGTGCCGCCCGCCGCGCGCGGCGAGATCCGGCGAGAGATAGATGCCGACGCAACCGTCGCGGCGGGCGCGGATCGTCTCCTCGACCGCGCCCTCGGGATCGAGCAGCGAGATGTGGGCCACGGGGTAGAGCCGCTTGGGCTCGGCGCGGCAGAACTCCGCCAGCCAGCGGTTGTAGGCGCGCGTGTACGCGGTCGCCAGGGCGCCGTCGGTGACGTGTCCTTCCCAGCAGATGCCGATGGTCGGGTAGAGCAGGACGGCGTCGATCCCCTCGCCGTCCATGACGCGCAGTCTCGCCACGGGATCGTACGAGCCGGGCGGGCTGCCCTCGGCGTAGCTGATCTGGCCCCGGGTCAGGAGCTTGGCCGTGTCCATGTCGATCCCGCCGAGCGCCCCGAGCTGGCCGCGGAGCGTCTTGAGGGGCTGGCCGTCGATCAGGAGCACCTCGAGGTTCTGTTCGTCTCGGGCGATGCGAATGGCGCGGTCCCTGTATTGGGGATCGAGATACTTGCGCCATGTGTCGGCGGGCTCGAGGACGTGGCCGTCGGCGTCGATCACGCTGCGCGTGGGGTCGGTGGTCATCGGAGCCTCCTCGCTAGGGTGCGTCGAAGACGGCTATGCGTCGGCGAGCCCGGGCCAATGTCGTGGTGTTGGTTCGCAGGCGTTCCCGACTTTCGAACAACAAGCACAGACCGACTTCAAGCCGGCGAATGCTCGCCTCGACTAGCGTCAGCGTGCTCGCGATCGGGTTCGAGACGAAATCACGGCGACTTCGCTCGTCCATCCGTATCAGCAGAAACCGCAAGCGCGTCGGCTGCATCATCCGTTCCGCCCGGCGGTACTCAAGCTAACACAAAGCGGTGACTTGACGGGACACCTCTCTTCGGCAGATTCTCGGGCGCATTCAACGGCTCGCACGGGGTGGCACGATGACCGAAGGCAGAACGCTCGCGGACGGCCTCGCGACGTTGGATTCCTTGAGCGTTGCCGTGCTCACGGACGATGTCAGCGACAACTACGTCAGCAAGACTCCGTTTGCCGTGTCGGAATTCGCCAACGTCGTCCGTGAAGGAGCCAGCGTCATCTCCGGCGAGGCGCTGCTGTGCGCGAATCTGGGCTTTGGGTTGAGACTGGTCTCGAGTGTTGGGGAGCAACGCCACACGCTGCTCTTCGACACGGGACCGGAAGGGCCCATCTTCCTGCGTAACTGCAAGGCCCTCGGGATACGTCTGGGTGAAGTCGAAGCGATCGCGGTCACGCACGGCCACTGGGATCACATGGCCGCGCTCCCGACGACGATCGACCAGATCATCGAGCAGGGTGGGCGAGTAACGGTCCACGTCAATCCCGGAATGTTCAACGAGCGCGCCGTCCGCCTGGGCAGCGGCAAGCTCGTCCCGGTGGCGAACGTTCCTGTCCCATCGGAGCTGGCGCGGCGCGGTGCGACAGTCGTCAACAACGCGGAGGAACGTCTGCTGCTCGACAGCCACTTCTACTACAGCGGGCAGATACCGCGGGTCACACCCTTCGAGAAGGGCCGCGACGATCACTTCTGTCGAAAGAGCCCCGACGCCTCCTGGGAGCCAGACCCCCTGTTGCTGGACGAGCGCATGCTCGTGGCGAAGGTCCGAGGCCTGGGTCTGATCGTGTTCAGCACCTGCTCCCACTCGGGAATCGTCAACGTGTGCACGCACGTCAGGACCGTCTTCCCGAGCACTCCCATCCACACCGTGATGGGCGGATTGCACCTCGGAGGTGTCATGGAACGCAATATCCCCGACACGGTGGATGGGTTGAGGTCGTTCAACATCGCTCATATCATCACCGGGCATTGCACCGGCTGGCGTGCCTTGCACGCTCTGGCCGGCACTCTTGGCGATGCGGTCAGCCAGTCCGCAGTAGGTACGACTTACACCTTCTCGTCAGGTGCGCCGTGAGGCACTACGACACCTCCTCGAACGCCGCCGCCGCGCTGAGCACCAGCGCATCCTCGAGACGCCGACCGATGATTTGCAGCTAACAACGGACACGGCCGGCTGACTGCTGTCACGTCAGCGCCGCGCCTTGCGCAGGATTTCAGCGAGCCGCCGCGCTGTGAACGGCTGACGGCCGGCGGCGACGCCGAGCGGGGCCAGCGCGTCGGCCACGGCGTTCGAGATCGCCGCGGAGGCGCCCATCACCCCGCCCTCGGCCATGCCCTTCATGCCGAGCGGCGTGGCCGCATCGAGCCGCTCGAGGTGCTCCACTTCGAACGACGGCATCAGGGTCGCGATCGGCAGCGCGTAGTCGAGCAGGGTCGCGCTCTGGTTCTGACCGTCGGCGTCGTAGACGATCTCTTCCAGGAGCGTGCCGCCGAGCCCCTGCGCCGTCGGGCCGTGAAGCTGACCTTCGACGATGCGCGGATTCAGCATCCGCCCGCAATCCTCGACGATCGTGTAGCGCGCAATCGCGAGGGCACCCGTCTCGGGGTCGATCTCGATCTGGCAGATGTGCGTCCCGCTCGAGAATGTCAGCGGCGGCGGGTCGAACGCGTGGGTGACCTCGAGCCCGGGCTCCATCCCCGGCGGCAGCTCCGTCGGAGCGAAGTAGGCTTTCTGCGCGAGCTGGGGAATGGTCATCGCCGACGCCGGCGCCCCGCGCACTCGGATCGATCCGTCGACCAGCTCCAGGTCCTCGAGCGGCGCCTCCAGGAAATGCGCCGCGATCCGCAGAAGTTTCTGCTTCAACATGCGCGCGGCCCCGAGCGCCGCTCCTACACTCACGACGCCGCCGCGCGCGCCGCGCGTGCCCATGCCGTACGGCGCGGCGGCCGTGTCGCCGGATTGCACGCGGACCTTCTCGATCGGCAACGTCAGCGCATCGGCCAACGCCTGGGCGACCGTCGTCAGGTGGCCCTGCCCTTGACTGACGACGCCGATCTGCGCCGCGACGGCGCCGCTGGGCTCGATGCGGACGATCGCCGCGTCGTGCCCCGATCCGGGGATGCCGGCGGTCTTGTAGAACTCCGACCCGTACGTGTTCGGCTCGACGTAGGTGGCCACGCCGATCCCGGTGATCCGTCCAGCCGCGCGCGCCGCGGTTTGCTCGCGCCGCCGGTCGGCGTAGTGGAACGCCTCGAGCGCCCGCTCGAGCGTGTCGCGCGGGTACACCGACCGGTAGACCAGCTCCGTCGCCGTCGTGTAGGGCAGGTCGGCCGTGTCGAGCATGTTGCGGCGGCGGACCTCGATCGGATCCAGCACGAGAGCCCGAGCCACTGCCTCGATCGTCCCCTGATCGAGATGATGTCCGAGGACTACGTGCGCACGGCCCGCGCGAAGGGGCTGCGCGAGCTCTTCGTGACGAGCCGCCACGCGCTGCCCAACGCGCTGATCCCGCTGGTCACGGTGGTCGGCCTGCAGTTCGGCTACATCCTCGGCGGCGCCGTGGTGATCGAGACGATCTTCACGTGGCCGGGAGTCGGCCTGTTCACGATCCAGGCGATCCTGAACCGCGATTACCCGGTGGTTCAGGCGTCGGTGTTCATCCTGGCCACCGCGGTGGTGCTGATCAATCTCGCCGTGGATCTCTTGTACGTCTGGCTCGACCCGCGCATCCGGGTGACGTGATCCGCCTGGCGCGGCGAAGCCCGCTGGCCAGCGCCGGCGCGCTGGTGGTCGGCCTCGTGATCATGGCCGCGCTCACGGCGCCGCTGCTGGCGACCACCGATCCGATCGATCAAGATCTGGCGGCGGCGCTCAAGCCGCCATTCTGGGCGCCGGACGGCTCGCTCCACCACCCGCTCGGCACCGATCACCTGGGAAGGGACGTCTACTCGCGAGTCATCTACGGCGCTCGCATCTCGCTGATGATCAGCGTGCTGGCCGCGTTCCTGGGCGCCGTCGTGGGCGTGGCGGCTGGTCTGGTGGCGGGCCATCGCGGCGGGCGAGCCGATATGGTGATCATGCGTCTCGCGGATCTCAATCTGGCGTTTCCCTTGATCTTGTTGGCGCTGGCCGTCGTTGCACTGCTCGGCGCGAATCTGAAGAATCTCGTGATCGTGATGGCGATCACCACGTGGATGATCTACGCGCGCGTGGTGCGCGGACTCAGTCTCGGACTGCGCGAGCGAGAGTTCGTCCAGGCAGCCCGCGCGCTCGGCGCGCACGACGCGCGAATCATCGCGCAGCACGTCCTGCCCAACGTGCTGGCGCCGGTGATGGTGATCTGGACGCTCGAGGTGGCGCGCATCATCCTGATGGAGTCCGCGCTGTCCTTCCTGGGCCTGGGCGTGCCGCCGCCGCCGCCGACGTGGGGGCGGATGCTCGCCGAGGGGCGTGACTATCTGACGGTGGCGGGGTGGATCGCGGTGTTCCCGGGGCTGGCGATCCTGTTCACGGTGCTCGGGATCAATTTTCTGGGGGACGGGCTGCGCGATCTGCTGGATCCGCGGCTGCGGCGGCAGACGTAGAGCTCAATCCCGAACAATCGGGAATGACCACGGGCTGATCCGCTCGGCCGTGCGTTCGAGCGGATCCCACTCCTGGACGCGCTCCCACACGCGCTCGCCGGCGTCCTGGGCCGCTCGGCGAACCGCGGCGAGATCGACGCCGGGGATGACGCGATCGCGCATGCGCAGCACACCATCGACGATGACGGTGACCACATCGTCCCCGATGCCGCACTCCACCAGGGCCTTGATCGGGTCGCGCACCGGCCCGAAGCGCAGGCTGTCGCGCGTCTCGAGATCGATCACCACGATATCGGCCTTGGCACCCGGGGCCAGACGACCGAGGTCAGTACGCCCGAGTGCCCGCGCGCCGCCGAGGGTGGCGGCCTCGAACACTTCGGCCGCCGACGCGGCCGCGAGATTGTGGCTCATGACCTTGCCGAAGTAGGAGGCCATGCGCATCTGCATGATCAGGTCGCGCGGGTACGTGTCGCTGCCGAGGGCCAGGTTGATGCCCGCCGCGCGATATTTCGCCCACGAGTCGAGCGAGCGCGCCCGCCGCGCGATGTTCACGGGGCAGTGCGAGACGGTCACGCCGTAGCGGCCCATCAGCTCGAGGTCGCGGCCACCCGAGTAGCTCATGAGCCCGTTGTCGGCGACGAGATTGCCGTGGCCCACGGTGAGGTCGCGTCCCAGGAGGCCCACGCTCTCCATCAGCTCCACCGGAGTCATGCGGTGCTCGCGCACGATCTCGTAGAACTCGATGATGTTGTAGGCGGCGTGGGTGACGATCGGCAGGCGCAGCTCGTCCGCCGCCTTCCGCGTCGCGCGCAAGAGATCGAGGCTGCACGTCTCCACCTCGCGGGGAGCGAGCAGTCCGCGCACGCGCCCGTTCACCGTGCCGTCGACCTTGCGGATGAAGGCCATGGCGCTCTCGAATTCCTTCACGCCAGCCGCCTCGTCCACGACCCGCTTGAGCCTCCCCTTCTCGTCGCCCACCCAGCGACCCGAGTCGTAGCCGGCGCCGAGATAGGCACGCAGGCCGAGGCGATCGACCTCGCCGAGCAGCGCCTCCTGCACGCGGAGCTGGCTTCCGAACTCCATGAACGTGGTGATGCCGTTTCGCAGCATCTCGGCGATCGTGAAGGTCGCGAGCAGCCGTGTGCCGGCCTCCGCGTCGGCGTCGGTCGGTCGCGCGTAGCGGGGATCGCCACCCACCCGCGTGCCCTCGCGCGGCACGCTGATGTCGAGGAACGGCTGGCCGAAGAAGTCGGGCCGACCCGAGTCGGTGATGAGGCGGTGCGAGGCGCGGTGGCCCGAGTGCACGTGGGTATCGATGAATCCCGGGCAGACGAGCTTGCCGCGCGCGTCGATCTCGGCCTCGGCGCGCCCGTCGAAGCGGCGGCCTACGTGGACGATGCGATCGTCCTCGTAGGCCACCACGCCGTCCGGGACGAGCGTGTGCGTCCCTTCCGCGAAGCCAACAACCCATCCGCCGCGAACGAGCGTGCGCATCACCGGCTTACGTGAGCTTCGGGTACCCCGCGTCCCGGGCGGCGCGCTCGCGGTCGAGAAAGACCGCGAAATCGGCGGGGGCCACGCGATCGAAGCGCGCGAGGAGCAGATCGTCGAGCGGTGTGGGGTCCGACTCGTCCATGATGGCCAGATCCACGCCGGCCGTCGTCCCACGCGAGCAACCGGCGCCACGCTGCGGCGAGGGAGGGCGACCAGGTGTACATCCGCGCCGAGGCGATCACCGGACCGCCTTGGCCTCGCGAAGCTCGGGCCGCTCCGTGTCCGCGGAGGCCGCAGTGGTCAGGAGCTTCGCGTAGTAGGTCTTCGCGCGGTCCCGGTCGCCCGCGCGCTCGAAAGCTCGGCCCGCGCCGTGCAGCGACTTGAACCGGTTGGGCGCGACCCGCAGGGAGGCCTCGTACGCCTGCGCGGCCGGACCCGGTTGGCCGCCTTCCATGAGCATGTCGCCGTAAAGCTCGCGTGCCGTGACGATCGGCCCGGGCGTGATGTTGTGCTTCTCGGTCGAGGCCTCGAGCTCGACCGCTGACCGCATCAGGGTAAAGCCCTCGTCGGCCTTGCCCTCCGCGCGCGCCGTCCAGGCCGCCGCGGCGCGCCGCTGGATCTCGATCTGCTCGGCCCAGTACGGGTCCTTCATAGCCTCCTTGAGCGCGGCCAGCCGATCGACGTCGGCCCGGGCTCGGGCGGCGTCGCCGCTCCGGGCGGCGCCGATGGCGCGCGCGAAGTAGACCATGGCTTCCGTGTGCGGAAAACGGTTGGGACGGGGCTCGATCGCCGCCGCCTCCGCCCACCTCCCGCGCTCGAGCGCCCACCGCGCCTCGATGGCGGCCATCGCGAAATGCGCCGTCGGCCGGCCCGAGTCGTACTTGCGCGCGGCGAGGTCGGTCATGATGCCGCGCGCCTCGTCCAGAACCCGACGGGCTTCCACGTCCTGCGCCTGCTGCAGATAGGCGTACACGAGATAGTCAAGGGCATGCATGCGATCGTCCGGGTTCCCTCTATCCTTTTCTGCCGCGGCCGCCACGAGATTGCCCTGAATCGTCTCCGGCCACATGCCCAGCAGCACGTAGATGTGCGAGGGCATGTGCAGCGCGTGGGGCACGGACGGCGCGAACTGCGCGTAGCGGCGGGCGGCGGGCAATCCGCGCGCGGCGAGCGGCGGGTAGTCGTAGCCGTGGATCATGTAGTGAGCGGCGCCGGGATGGTCGGGCGCCGAGGCGAAGATCTTCTCGGCGATCTCCGCCGAGCGTTTCTGGCTCGCATAGGTCTTGTCGTGAGGATCGGCCGTGGCCTGAAGCGACAGCGCGTAGAAGGCCATGACCTCGCGAACGTCCGGATAGCGCTGCGCCATCTGCTCCATCAGCTTGCCGTATGCGAGCGCGCGCGTGCGGTGATCGAGCTTGTCCGCGTCCTTGAAGAACGCCTCCGCGGCCGCGACGAAGTCGCGCTCGCGAGCCGTCTTGGCGCCCGCGGCTGTCGCCTTCTCGACGGCCTCCCATCCCCGCTTGAGCGCCGCCGGCGGCGGCGGCGACCAGATCTGCGTCCAGCTGCTCAGGGCCAGGCCCCAGTAGGCCATCGCGCAGTCGGGGTCGGCTTGAGCGACGGCCGTAAACGCCTTCGCCGACTCGAGGTACCAGAACGAGTGCAGGAGCGCGACGGCCCGCTCGAACGGCTTCTGCACGGACGCGCTGCACGAGACCGGGAACCGCACCTGCCCGATCTTCTCCGTCTCGTCCGCAGCGACGGCCGCGCCGACGACAGCGGCGATCACGAAAGCAACCAGCGGCGCGCTCCTCGTCATGGTGTGTGTCTCCTCAACGGTATTCTTTGGCCTGCCGGATCACCGCCGGATGATCGAAGCGGTTGATCTCGTCGATCAGCTGGTTGGTGAACACCTCGTTGACGTCCACGGCGCCCTGGATGAGCTGCTGCTCCCGATAGAGCGCGTGGAGCCGAGCCCACTGCGCGGGTGACGACGCGCCCCACCGCTTGTCCTCGCGGTTGTCGACCCGTTGGGTCTCGAACCGGGCGTTGAAGATGCGGAGGGCGTTCGCGAGCGCCACGGCCTCCTCGGCTCCCTGGAGCCGCGTCTGTGGGTAGAGCTTCCAGTGGATGCGCACCGCGGCCTCGGGGTTGGTCAAGCCGAAGAGCGTGGCCTTGGCGAGACCGCGAGCGAAGGCGACCGCCACGTCCGGGTGCTCGGCCAGGAAATCGTCGCGGGCCACCACCACCTGGCCCAGCAGGTCCTTCATGAAGGGCGCCGTGATCTCACGGAACTGCAGGCCGCGGTTCTCGAGACCGGCCTGGAAGTCGCCCCAGAGGGCCATCGCGTCCACGCTCTTCTGGGTGATCGCGACGGCAGCTGGCGCGCCCACGCCGACCGCGAGCCACTTGACGTCCTTGTCCGGATCGACGCCGCCCGACGCCAGGAGAGCCCGGGCCACGGGCACCGCGCCGGAGGTGAGCGCCGAGACCCCGATCGTCTTGCCGCGGAGATCGGCCACGCTCCGGAGCGAGCTTTCGGCGGGAACGACGACGCGGAAGATGGTGACGCGCGAGATCGCGTAGAACGCCTTGATCTTGACGCCCTTCTCGCGGGCGATGAGGGCGGTCTCCGGGCCCACCGTCGCGAACTGGATGTTCCCCGCCGCGAGCTGCTGGACGCCGGCCGTCGATCCTTCGAGCGTGGTGATCTCGAGGTCCAACCCCTCCGCCTTCCAGTAGCCGAGCGTCTGGGGGATCGACGAGTTGGCGGAGAGACCAACCGAGATGTCCTTGGTCGTGATCGTATAGATGGCCTTCTTCGGCGTCTTTTGTTGAGCGATGACGTGCTGGGCGGTGACGACGGCCGCCAGCGCGAAGGCGGCGCCGAGCACGACGAAGCCGAGAGCTCGCTTCACGTGAAATCCCTCCATCAGGCGCCGACGATGTGGTCGGCCTGCGCCCAGAAGATGACGCGCCGCTGGATCGCCTGGATGGCGAGGTGGAGCCCGACCCCGAGCGCGGCCAGAAGCAGCAGCACCGCGAACATCCCGGCGATGTCGAGCGAGGTGTGGAACTGGAGGATCAGGTTGCCGAGCCCGCGCTGGGAGCCGACGAACTCGCCAACGATGGCCCCGAGCACGCTGAAGACGATGGCGATATCGAGACCCGCGAACACGAACGGCAGCGCGTTGGGGAAGGTCACGTAGCGGAACGTCTGCCAGCGGCTCGCGTCGAGCGAGCGCATGAGATCGAGCTTGGACGCATCCACCGTCTTGAGGCCCACGATCACGTTGACGAGGATCGGAAAGAACGCCACGAGCGCGGCGATCACCACCTTGGAGGTGATACCGAACCCGAGCCAGACGATCAGGAGCGGCGCGATCGCGATCTTGGGCAAAGTCTGCAGCGCCACGAGATAGGGATAGAGCGTTCGCTCGACCACGCGGGACTGCGCGATGACCGTGCCGCAGGCGATCCCGGCGGCGGCCGCGATGAGGAACCCGAGCAGCGACTCGTAGAGCGTGACCCCGAAGTG
>Ga0066685_10001079_pt1 | contig 11287 bp, 9 predicted proteins | sample GraSoiAngelo_134_FD_62305 | JGI IMG/M metagenome (GOLD analysis project Ga0066685, IMG submission 62305) | Grasslands soil microbial communities from the Angelo Coastal Reserve, California, USA - 14_0929_05_30cm | ecosystem: Environmental > Terrestrial > Soil > Grasslands | place: USA...
GAGGCGAGTGCGACGGACGTTACTCGGAGTCGATCGCCGTTGGGAGAGAGGGACCGAAGATTTTTGAAGATATGAACACATCGCCGAACCAGCCGCTGGAGGCAACCGGCGTCAGCGCCAGGGATTGGCCTTGGAGTTTTAGGTTTGCTCCGTCAGTGCTCGCCGGTGCCTCAGCTGATCGTTCGGCGACGAGTTTCATATGCGACTTTTCACCTCTTTAGTTTTGGCTACACTGGTGGGATGTTCATTCCACACGCGTCAGCAAGTCTTCAACATTCGGTCGGCGGATGTCGTGACCGCGTCCGCAGAGCCGCTCGATAAGAATCGCCTCTCCGCGAACACGAATGCACCCGATTTCAAAGCACAGATACACATCGTGCTTAACGAAGACGGCGCTCGGAGGTTTCAGCGCTTCACAGAGACGCACGCCGGACAGGATTACGAGTTACAGGTGAACGGAAAGGTCTTGCTTCCTGCGGTGGGCGCTTGGCCAGTCGAAGCCCGCGAGATGTGGTGGTTTACGAGTTCTATGGAAGAGGCGCAGCGTTTCGCTGCGTCATTGAAAAAGAAATGAGGTGATTCCGTCGCCTAACGAGTCGGTCGAGCGAACGGGGATGAGCCGTTACGGCCACCTTCAATTCCAACGTCTGTGGCGACTCATCCCCGTCGCTCACCTCTGACGTTCGGTGTGAAAGCGTACGCGAAAATTTCGGCAGCAATGTTCACCACTTCACTTCTCGGGTGGGTGATCTTGATCTTCCTCGTCCCTGAACTCCGACCCACCGCTGATCGGCTCGGAACACGTTTTTTATTGGATTGGGGCCGGGTTGGCGGCACCGACGCTGCCGCTGACTGCACTGCTCGAAACGCTTCAGCCTCGAACGCCTGGATGGATTTGGATCCTGGGCGCATGTTTCATCTCGGCACTTTTCTGGACTTTTTTGGTACTCTTCGCACGATATTTGTGGCGGAGGTTGCACACCGAAGGCGCTGCACCGAATGGCGGCCCCGCGACGCGTCTTGGCAATTCTGGAGTCACGGGGGGGGCCGCCATCGGTGAGCTGATCGTTAGCCAAAATCAAACTATGCGCTACCAGGTCGAGATCGCCGATTCTGAGCCGACTCTGACGGCGGTGCTTCGTGACCGTGTGCCGTCGAGAGAACTACCGAAGTTTGTGCCCGCAGCTTGTGGTGAGGTCTGGTCGTTCGTGCGTTCCGCCGGGCTTCGGCGGCCGGGCCGTCATGTGTCCGTTTACCTGGATGCGCAAGGTTCAGTCGAAGTCGGCGTGGAGGTTTCAGAAGAGTTTGCCGCAAGCCCGCGAGTTCATTGTTCACGGTTGCCGGCCGGGCGAGTAGCTCACACCACACATTTTGGACCTTACGGCCGTCTATCTGAAGCGCATGCAGCGATTCGAACGTGGTGCGCTGAGCAGGGGTATCGGTGCACCGGAATTTCGTGGGAGCTCTACGGCCATTGGGAAGAGAGTTGGAATGCTGATTCTTCGAAGATACGCACCGACGTGTTCTATCTGTTGGATGAGAAAAAGGGCTAACGCGCATGAAGTGAACGCGCCGATTGCGTCTTTGTTTCATATGATGCATCATTGGCGGCGCGGCACTGATGCGCAACGTCAGCCGCAAAAGCGTATGCCTCATTCAAGCCGCCAGAGAGTCCACAAGACGCAGCCCGCGCCCACAGGTGGCCCTCCGCGACCCCCGAAGAAAACAGCGCGGGGTCTGGAGGACCAGTCTCCCGACGGTTCAAGGATACCCATTCCGGATCCGGTACCGGTTAGCGATCTGGCTGCCGCGCTAGCGCGGAAACCTTTTCAGATTATCGCCGATCTGATGGAGATTGGTTTATTCAAGAACGTTCGGGAGGCGGTAGCGTTCGACGACGCGTCGAAGATTGCGAGGAAGTATGGATTTGAGGCCCGGAAGGTCGGCTAACCATTCGTTGGAGCAAAGCGATGAGAGCCACGTTTCGAGTAGTCATAGTTTCTAGTCTTATCTTTGGCGCGTGTGCCCTTAGCAGCGCGCTGGCCTGTTCCGTGCCGCACGTTGCAACCGCGGCTGAAATCACCGCGGCTGCCGATGTGATCTTGCTTGTGAGAGTACCCGACGTGACCATTACAAACATTTCTTCCATCGAGATGATAGTCGTGGAGGTCGTCAAGGGTGAGTTCAAGTCCAAGACGGTTATAGTGCATGGCCAGACAGTTCGCTACGAAGGCCCGAATGATGGCACTGTTCCGTATGATTCTGTGCGGCCCGGCGGTCTCCACGGGGATTGTTACGCCAGTGATTACAAGGCGGGTGGTCAGTTTCTGTTGTTCCTTCGGGGTGGCGACGTTCATTGGTCGCCTCTAGCCGCGACGAACGAGGAGGTTTCAGGTCCGAAAGACCCTTGGGTCGTTTGGGTGCGAGATCGCCTGAAAGCGCGATGAACTGCTCCAACAAGCCGGATGCAGCGAACCCCACGACCGGGTCCGGGTTGCAATCAGTGCTAACGCAAGCGATACGTGATGCGCGCTTTGTCGAGGTCGTAGGGTGACATCTCCAGTTTGACGCGGTCGCCGACCGTCAACCGGATAAATCGCTTGCGCATCTTGCCGGAGATGTGCGCCAGCACCTGGTGCTTGTTGTCCAGTTCGACGCGAAACATGGTGCCCGGCAGCACGGTAACAACGTTTCCTTCGACTTCAATATGCTCTTCCATGAATGGTCTTTTTCTACGCCCGCGAGCAAGAATCGGTTTCGCTCGGTCCGCAATAGGCGTGAGGCGAAACGAAAAGGGCGCGGGACAATGCTGTTCAGAGTCCCACACCCTGCCGTGGGCAATTCAATGAATCAGTAACGGCTGTTGTAATCGCGCCGACCGCCCCCGCCCCCGCCTCCGCCTCCGCGACCGCCTGACCGCGGGCGTTCCTCGCGCGGACGGGCTTCGTTGACAGTCAGGTCGCGGCCGTTCAGGTCCTTGCCATTGAGCGCCTGGATGGCCGCTTGCGCCCCTTCCTTGGTTTCCATGGTGACGAAGGCAAATCCGCGCGACTTGCCGCTGAATTTGTCCATGATCAAATCGACACTGATCACGGTGCCGTGCGCGGCGAAAAGGTCCTGGAGATCGTTTTCGGTGGTGTTGAAGGAGAGATTTCCTACAAACAGTTTCGTGTTCATGATGACTTTCTAAGTTTAGACTGACTGCTTCTTCCCGGGCTGTTCCCGACTATCGGGTTTCAAATCATCATTGAAACACGTTCAACTGAAGATCTTCCAGGCCTCGAAATCGACGAGTAATCTAACTGGGCCAAAGCCTGCCGGTTTCCCGTCGGAATGCAAATTTTATTTTCGCGACACCCCGCCAGCCATGTAAGCGCCTCAGTCCCAACCGCCAATTTCACTATCGAGCCAAAAAACGCAAGCGCTTGAACAAAGTGCACGAGGTGCGCTCTCGCAGAAGTTTGGTTGGTTGTCGGGAATTGATTTTTCTCTTTCTAAACGCCTTTGGTAGCCTAACCTGAATAATCGCCCGAAAGCATACTCCTATGATCATTCGTATGGCATTCGGTTCCAAAAGCACCGCCTCCGATCCGGACGTTCTTCGCAACTCCTGCTCGCCATTACGCAACGCACCGGATGAGGTACGTCCATGCCTCTGATTGATCCTTTACCTGCGTCACTTGAAGAAAAACTCGCGATTGCGCCGAAGGATCTGGTGGCGGCGGTCTCGACGGACCTCGATCCTTCCGGGCACTTCGGCGAAGAGTGGCTCGTGTTGACGCCTGCGCGTCTGAGCGTGTACGCGTCGAACGGCAACGGCTTTGTCCCGCGCGTGGACCTTGCGCTGGACGAGATCAAGACCGCGACCGTCGACGGGCTCGTGGGTGGCGGCGCGCTGCTCGCGACGGTGGACGGCAAGAGCGTGGAAGTCCTGCGCTACTCGAATGCGCAGCAGCGCAAGTTCGGGCGCATCGCGAAATACATCAACGACCTCAACCGCTACAAGAAAGTTCTCGAGCAAGCCCGGCGTGGCGACAAGGACGCTGCCGGCAAGCCGGTCGAAGCGCCCAGTGAACACCCGCGCCTCGAGCCGGACAAGGAAGACCAGAAACGCTGTCCAGCCTGCAAGCTGCTGCTTCCGGAAGGCTCCAAGGTCTGCCCCGCTTGCATGAGCAAGGGCAAGGCGATCCGCCGCATCCTGGCCTACCTCAAGCCGCATCAGGGCCAGGTCGCGTTGATTTGGGCCATGATGCTGATGGGCGTGGGTCTGAGCCTCGTGCCTCCCTACCTGACCAAGCCGCTTACGGACGTGGTGCTGAAACCGGTCGGCAACCCGCTTCCGGTTGGTGAACGTTACTCGATGCTGGGCTGGCTGGTGCTCGCCTGGATGAGCGTGCAATTCATCGGACAGGCGCTGGGGGTCTGGCGCGGCCGGATGGCCGTGCGCCTGGGCCAGCAACTTTCGCACGAGCTTCGCGAAGACGTCTTCCGGCATCTGCAAAGCCTTTCGCTCAAGTATTTCGACAAGCGACAGACCGGCGCGCTGATCGGCCGCGTGACCCGTGATACCCAATCCCTCGAAGACGTGCTGGTAGAGAGCATCCAGATGTTCTTCTCGAACATCCTCCTCTTCTTCGGCATCGGCGCCGTGCTGCTATGGATGAACTGGAAGCTTACGTTGCTCGTTTTCATACCGGCGCCGTTTGTCATGTTGCTGACGAAGGTTTTCTGGCCGCGCATCATGAATGGATGGCGCCGGGCCTGGCACCTGCACAGCCGCCTGACGGCGACGGTCAGCGATAGCCTTTCGGGTGTGCGCGTGGTCCGCGCGTTTGCCAAGGAGGACCGCGAAGTGCAGCGGTTCGACAAGCACAGCCTCGAGCTTCGCCAGGCAAACATTACGGCTGAGCACATGTGGGTCACGTTCTTTCCGTTTCTCTTTTTCATCGTCAGCCTGGGCAACCTGATGGTCTGGTACTTTGGCGGCCAGAGCGTCATCCGAGGGGAGATGACGCTGGGAACTTTCTTCCTGTTCCTGGGTTACCTCGGGGCCTTCTACGGTCCGCTACAATACATGAGCCGCGTTACGGACTTTCTTTCGCGCTCGCTGGCCTCGGCGGAGCGCGTCTTTGAGGTGCTCGACACCGAATCCGACGTGAAAGACGCGGAAAAGCCCGTGCCCATCCCGCGCATCGAAGGGCGCGTGGAGTTCAAGAACGTGACGTTCGGCTACGAGCCGCACAAGCCGGTGCTCAAGGAGATGAGTTTCAACGTTGCGCCGGGCGAGATGATCGGCCTCGTGGGACAGAGCGGCGCGGGCAAGAGCACCACCATCAACCTGATTTGTCGCTTCTATGAGGTCCAGGAAGGCGAGATCCTCATCGACGGCGTGAACCTCCGGCAGATCGCGCAGAAGGACCTGCGCTCGCAGATCGGCGTCGTGCTCCAGGAACCGTTTCTCTTCAGCGGTTCGATCTACGAGAACATCGCCTTCGCCCGGCCAGGCGCCGCGCGCGAGGAAGTCATGGCCGCGGCCAAGGCCGCCAACGCGCACGATTTCATCATCCAGAAGCCCGACGGCTACGACACGCAGGTCGGCGAGCGCGGCCAGACGCTTAGCGGCGGCGAACGCCAGCGGGTGAGCATCGCCCGCGCGATCCTGCACAATCCGCGTATCCTGATCCTCGACGAGGCCACTGCCTCCGTCGATACGGACACCGAGAAGCAGATCCAGGACGCCATCGCGCGGCTGGTCAGAGGCCGCACGACCTTCGCGATCGCGCATCGCCTGAGCACGCTGCGTAACGCCACGCGGTTGGTGGTCCTGAAGGAAGGCAAGGTCGCCGAAGTCGGCACGCACGAGGAGCTGATCGAGAAAAAGGGCGAGTTCCACCGCCTCGTCCAGGCGCAGCAGGACCTGAACAAGATTATCGAGATACCAGCGTAGATGAAAACCGTAAAAGAGCGAGAGAAGGGCGCCTCCCTCTCCCTGCGAGGCACGAGCGGGGAGAGGGCTGGGGAGAGGGGCACCTTCCATCGAATTGGCGCGGCTAAGTGGAACCCCTCTGCCTTACCCTCTCCCCACTCCTCCGTCGTGGGGAGAGGGAATCGACCAGCGGCATCGTGGTGGTGGAAGATGCGCCCGCGACAGAAGACCTTGCGAAACCAAAAGACGTTCCTGACCGATGATTGACGCCGAAACAGAAACCTCAGAGTCTCCCGCCGAGGCCGTGGAACTGGTGTTCCTCGACGTGAAAAAGCTGCGCTTCTTCAAGCGCGGCGCCACCCTGCGCTTGACCGTCGAAGAAGATCGTTCTCACCTGAAAGTGAGCGTGTTGCGTGCCTTCCCGCTCTCCGAGCCCGACCGCTTCTTCAGTGTCCAGGACGGCGCGAACAAGGAAGTGGGGATGATCATCGATCCGGGAGAGCTGAGCAACGCGAACCGGAAGCTGGTGCACGAGGACCTCGAGCGGCGCTACCTCCTCCCGGCCGTCAAACGCATCCTGACCGCGAAAGAGCGCTTCGGGACGGTGGATTGGGAGATTGAAACCGACCGGGGTGTATGTAAGTTGACCACACGGAACCTGGGCGAGAACGTCCAGCGGCCTGCTCCAGGCCGCATCATCCTCAGCGATGTGGACGACAACCGCTACGACATCCGCAACATCGACGAACTCGACCTCAACAGCCAGCAACTGCTCTTCCAGCACATGTAGGCTCCCCTCACCCTTCCCTCTCCCCTCATCGGATGAGGGGAGAGGGTGGCTTTACCCGGGTGAGGGGAGAGGCGCACCCAACATTTATCGGAAATTACTTTTGGAACCTCTCTATAGCGATGGGCGACAGGACTTCGGCCATTCCGGTCTGACCGGCGGTTTGCGGACTTCCCATCGCCGGAGGTTTCATGTTAAATGCAAGACATGAAACACGCTCTACTTTATCCGCTCGGTTTTTTCGCTTCGGCTTGTCTGGCGACCTCCACGATCGCGGCGGACAAGCATGCGGCCGGCATCGGGCCGGCTTTCAAAGGACCGATCGGCCTTCAACTGTACAGTCTGCGCGATCAGTTCGCCAAAAATGTCCCCGCCACACTCGATCAGGTCCGCAGCTTCGGTATCGAGTATGTCGAACTGGCAGGCACCTACAATCTCACGCCGGAAAAACTCAAGGAACAACTCGATGCCAAAGGATTGAAGCCGATCAGCGGCCATTTCCCTTTCGAACGCTATCGCGACGACGTCGAAGGCGTCGCGCGCGATGCGAAAACGCTAGGCCTTCAATACGTCGGCTGCGCGTGGATTCCGCACAAAGACCCGTTCGACGAAAAGACCTGTCGCGAAGCCGCCGCGGTCTTCAGTCGCGCAGGCGAAGCGCTGGCGAAACATGGCCTGAAGTTTTTCTATCACACGCACGGCTACGAATTTCAGCCCCGCGGCAGCGGAACGCTGTTCGACCTGCTGATGGGCGAAACCAACCCGAAGCACGTCCGCTACGAAATGGATGTGTTCTGGATTGTTCATCCCGGAGAGGACCCGGTGAAACTGCTGGAGAAATACGGCAACCGCTTCGAGTTGATGCACGTCAAAGACATGAAGAAGGGCACTCCGACCGGACTGCTCACCGGACATTCGGAGGTGACCAACGACGTCGCGCTTGGCGCCGGCATCATGGATTGGCCCGCCGTTTTGAAAGCGGCGAAGAAAGCCGGCGTGAAATGGTATTTTATCGAAGATGAATCGCCGACTTCGGTGGAACAAATCCCGCAGAGTCTGCGCTTCCTGGAACAAGTAAAGTTTTAGTAGCCCAACCGGCAGTGCCTTAATTTGGTTGCGGCGGTGCTGCGGCACCGCCGTGCGCCGCGGCAGCGGCGCACCCACCTGAAGCAAATTAGGAAATTGCCACCCAACCGCCGGATTTGGAACTCCGTGACTCGCGCCCAATGCTCGGTGTCGGCCGGTCCCTGGTAAAACTGAAGGCTGATTTTGGCCGTGCCATTGGCCGGTGCGGGCAGATCACATGCGCCCGCTTCGCGCCATTGGTTTGAATCGGGCGTGCGGAAATGGCCATGGACGCGACTGCCTTGCACGGAAAGCCGCAGCCGCACAGTGAACGATTGCAACGGAATGATGGCAATGGTTCGCGTCCTGTCGTTTTCCTCGCGGCCCATGACGATGCTCAATTTGCCATCCACCAGTTCCTGTCCCAGCTTCACCATGTGGCCGTCGTCGTAATACCACACAAGATCCGCCTGTTCATACCGGCCACTGGGATGGTTCTCGACATTCACGGAGACCTCGATCGCGCTTTTCGCCGCGTCGGGCGCGGGCCGCGCCAGGACATTTTTTGCGTCGTTGGCCGGTCCCCACATGTTGCCCGGCTCTACGTGAACTTCCAAGCCGCGCGCCGTCACGCGCCAGGCCGCGCGGTGTTCGCGCACCCACGACCACCCTTCACCCAACTTGCCTTTGAAATCGTCCCGAAACAGGACCTCGTCCCCTTGACTGGCGACGGCGCTGAAAAGCGCCAGCGCCAGAAATGTCGGCTCCACAATTTTCATAGGAATTGCTTGAGGATTCACCTGTGATCCCAGGGTGACAAGCCTGTTTCAGCATGTCCGGGAATCAGGGGAGGGCGGCTCGCGTGCAGCGCCGGCGACGTCGCCCTGACCGGGGAGTGAGCATTTGTGAAATTGTCAGAACATCTGGCAGCTGCTCTAATCCACCCATGAACCGTACCCCCTCATCCCGTCCTTCTCCCCCAATGGGGGAGAAGGTGCCCGGAGGGCGGTTGAGGGGGATTCCGACCGGTTCATGGCTTCTCATAAACCGTCTCTTCGTAGCGGCGTCTCGGCAGAGCGCCGCGGACTGTTCCTCCCACGAATTGCGGCGCTCTGCCGAGACGCCGCTACGAGAAGGTGCATGGTCGCAATGCGCGGTTGCAAAGCCGTGGAAACTTTCTTTGAACTTCGCCGCGCAGATCTCAGCCATCGTTTCCGGCTTTTGCCTCTTGTTTCCGCCGGGCACCATTCGCGCCGCGGATACAGCACTCGGACCGTTCGAGAGCCACGGCGATGTCGGCAACGTCCTCAGGCCCGGCTCGGTCGAATACGATCCGGCCCAGCAGACTTACCTCATCGGCGGTGGCGGGGAGAACATGTGGTTCACCAATGACGCGTTTCAATTCGTCTGGAAAAAAATGACCGGCGACGTCACGCTCGCGGCGAACATTCGCTGGATCGGCACGGGCGGCAACGCCCACCGCAAGGCGTGTCTTCTGATTCGCCAGAGTCTGCAACCCGACTCGCCGTACGCCGACGCCGCGGTCCACGGTGATGGCCTCACGTCGCTGCAGTACCGTGAGAGCGCCGGCGGTCCGACGCGTGAAATCCAATCGAATGTCTCCGCGCCGCGACGGGTCCGCATCGAAAAAGAGGGCGATTATGTGTCCATGTCCATCGCCCGCGAAGGCGACGCGCTCCACGCAGCCGGCGGCGCCTTCAAGATTAAATTCCGCGAGCCGTTCTACGTCGGATTGGGCGTCTGCGCCCACGACAACCACGCGTTCGAAAAGGCGGTTTTCTCGAACGTCGAAATCGCGACCGGCAAAGCCAATTCCGGCGGAAAGCCAACATTGGAAAGCACGCTGGAAACCGTCGCCATCGCCTCCAAAGACCGGCGCGTGGTCTATCACACGCGCGATCATATCGAGGCGCCCAACTGGTCACGTGACGGGAATTACTTCCTGTTCAACCGCGCCGGTCGCATTTGCAAACTGCCGGTCGCCGGCGGTGAACCGGAGTTGCTCGACACCGGATTCGCCAGCCGTTGCAACAATGACCACGGCCTGTCGCCCGACGGCATGCAGTTGGCCATCAGCGACCAGTCACAGGAGCGCAAGTCGCTCATTTACATCCTGCCCAGCGAAGGCGGAACGCCGCGCCGCGTCACCCGGCTTGGTCCGTCCTACTGGCATGGCTGGTCGCCCGACGGCAGGACGCTCGCCTTTTGCGGCGAACGCAATGGCGAGTTCGACATCTACACCATCCCGGTCGAGGGTGGCGACGAAAAGCGGCTCACCACAACGCCCGGTCTGGACGACGGCCCGGATTACTCGCCTGACGGCCAATACATCTATTTCAATTCGGAACGGACCGGCACGATGCAAATCTGGCGGATGAAACCCGACGGCCGTCAGCCGGAACAGATCACATCCGACGATTACAACAGCTGGTTTCCGCATCCGTCGCCGGACGGCAAATGGATTGTCTTTCTATCCTACGAGAAGGACGTGAAGGAGCATCCCGAGAACAAGGATGTGATGCTCCGGCTCATGCCGGAGGGCGGAGGCGAAATTCAAGTGCTGGCCAAACTGTTCGGCGGACAGGGAACCCTCAACGTGCCCTCCTGGTCGCCCGACAGCCGGAAGCTGGCGTTCGTCAGTTATCGGCTGGTCAGGCCCTGAGGCGTCGGAACGATTTCAAATTGGAATCGGGGAGCGCGCCCGCCTCGGGCGCTGCCAACGGCGCCCTCGCCGTTGGCATTCCGGCGCGGGGCACGCCTCTGGATAGTTGTCCTCGTGGTGCAGAGTTCTGCGCGGGGCGCGCCGAACAGCAGCCGGGGCGGCTGCGCTCCCCATCCCTTTTGACTGAATCGTTCCCAGCGTTCCTGCCCGGCCCGATGAATTGTTTGAAAGTTTCCCTCAGATGAGACGCTAAAGATGGTTTCGAGTCCGAACTGTCCCTCGAAGGCTGTCGTCCCATAAAGATTCCCATTGCTCGCTTGCATCAATCGTCCTCCCGTAGCCGACGCCGATATTCGCTTCATTCCTCCACCGGCACGATGAGGTTGGCCATGATGTAGTCCTTCCGCTCGGGCGTGTTTTTGCCCATGTAAAAGCCCAGGATCTGCTGCGAATCGGGCTTGGGCGCGTACTCCACCTGGCTCAACCGCATATCCGGCCCGATGAATTGCTTGAATTCGCCCGGCGAGATTTCACCCAACCCTTTGAAGCGCGTGATCTCGCAACTCCTGCCCAATTGATTGGCGGTCTCGTCGCGCGCCGCTTCACTGTAACAGTAAATCGTCTTCTCCTTGTTGCGGACGCGGAACAGCGGCGTCTCGAGCACGAACAAATGGCCGTCATGCACAAGTTGCTCGAAGAACCGGAAGAAGTAGGTGATCATCAGATTGCGGATGTGCAACCCGTCCACGTCCGCGTCGGTGGCGAGAATGACTTTCTCGTAACGCAGGCCCTCGATGTTATCCTCAATATCCAGACCGCGCATAAG
>Ga0066685_10001085_pt1 | contig 11273 bp, 9 predicted proteins | sample GraSoiAngelo_134_FD_62305 | JGI IMG/M metagenome (GOLD analysis project Ga0066685, IMG submission 62305) | Grasslands soil microbial communities from the Angelo Coastal Reserve, California, USA - 14_0929_05_30cm | ecosystem: Environmental > Terrestrial > Soil > Grasslands | place: USA...
GAGACGATCCGCGGGATCGTCGCCATCGGCAACCCGGCGCTCTGGTGGGCCTCGGTGCCGGTGACGCTGTGGGCGCTCGTGACCGGCGCTCGCGACCGCGATCCCCGGCGGCTGTTCTCGGGGCTCGGCTTCTGCGCGCTGTACCTGCCGTGGGGCCTCTCGCCGCGCACGCTCAACTACAGCCACTACCTCTTCGAGGCGATCCCGTACGCGTGCTTGAGCCTGGGCGGGCTGCTGGACCGTGCCTGGGAAGGCCGGTGGTCGCCGCTGGCGCGCGGCTACGTGGCGCTCGCGATCTTCCTTTTCTTCTTCTTCCTGCCGTTCCTCATCGCGCTTCCCGTCCCCGCGCGCTGGTACTTCCACGATCTGGGCGGCGGCGTCCGGCCGTGGACGTGGTTCCCCAAGTGGGTGTAGACCGGGCGGCTTGCTGACCGCCGCCGTCATCTTCGCCGCGACCTACGTCGTCGTGGCCCTGGGACGCGCGCCGGGGATCCGGCTCGACCGGACCGGCGCCGCGGTGGTGGGAGCGGCCTTCATGGTCGCCTTCCACGTGGTGACGCCCGAGCGCGCCTACGCGATGGTGGACCTCGGCACGCTGGTGCTGCTCTTCGGGACGATGGTGATCGTGGGGCACCTGCGCCTGGCCGGTTTCTTCCGCTGGGTCGCGGCCGGGGTCGCGCGGCGGGCCGCCTCGCCCCGTCAGCTCCTGGCAGGCCTCGTGGCCGTCTCCGGCCTGTTCTCGGCCGTCTTCGTCAACGACACGATCTGTCTCGCCCTCACCCCGCTCGTCCTCGAGGTGAGCTCGGCCCTCGGCGTGCGCGCGACACCGTACCTGCTCGCCCTGGCCACCGCGAGCAACGTGGGCTCCACGGCCACGCTCACGGGCAACCCGCAGAACATGCTGATCGGCGTCGCCTCCGGCATCCACTACCGCGCCTTCTGCGCGGCCCTGGCGCCGGTGGCGTTGCTGGGGCTGCTCATCGACTTCCTCGTCATCGCGTTCGTCTTCCGGCGCGAGCTGGCCGCTCCGTTCCCGACCCGGGCCGAGCCGCGCGCGCGCCTGCATCCGTTCCTCACCCTGAAGAGCCTGGCCGCCTCGGCGGCGATGATCGCGTGGTTCTTCGCGGGCGCGAACGTCTCGATGGTGGCCTTCACCGCCGGGGCCGCGCTGCTGCTGACGCGCCGGGTCAAGCCGGAGAAGGTGTTCCTCGAGATCAACTGGAACCTGCTCGTCCTCTTCGCGGGCCTGTTCGTCGTGGTGGGAGCCGCGCGGGAGGCCGGCGTCACCGGCGTCCTCTTCGACCTCGTCCACGCGCGACAGGCCCACGGCGTCGCCTCGTTCGCCGCGGCGGTCGCGGTGATGTCGAACCTGGTCTCGAACGTGCCCGCGGTGATGCTGTTCTCGCACCTCGTGCCCGAGCTGCCCGATCCCCGCCGCGCGTGGCTCGTCCTGGCCATGGCCTCCACGCTCGCCGGCAACCTGACGGTCGTCGGGTCCATCGCCAACCTCATCGTGGTGGAGGGCGCGCGCAAGCTGTGCCCCATCTCGTTCCGCGAGTACCTGAAGGTCGGCGTTCCCGTCACGCTGCTGACGCTGGCCGCCGGCGTCCTGATGATGCGCTGACGGGCCTTGCTATACTCGACGTTGGAGGTCGGCCCGGCATGCCCCTGATGACGGAAGAGGTCGCCACCCAGCTCAAGGGCGAGTTCGCGCAGCTCGTGAACCCGGTCCGGCTGGCGGTCTTCTCCCAGGCGCTGGCCGACCCCGAATCGGAGCAGGTCCGGCGCCTGGTGGAGGAGATGGGAGCGCTCGACCTGCGCCTCTCGGTCGAGTCCTACAACTTCGTCCTCGACAAGGAGAAGGTGGACGCGCTCAAGATCGCGCGCATCCCCGCCATCGCCGTCATGGGCGCCGACAAGGACTACGGCATCCGCATGTACGGCCTGCCGGCGGGCTACGAGTTCGGCACGCTCGTCGAGGCGATCCTCGACGTCTCCCGCGGCGACAGCGGCCTCTCCGACGAGACGCGCGCCGCCCTGAAGGACGTGACCCGGCCCGTCCATGTCCAGGTCTTCTCGACCCCGACCTGACCCTACTGCCCCCGGGCGGTCCGCCTGGCTTTCCGATTCGCGATCGAGAGCGACCAGATCACGGCCGACGGCGTGGAGGTCACCGGCTACCCGGATCTGGCCCAGAAATATCGCGTCTCCTCGGTGCCGAAGACGGTGGTGGGGGAGACGATCGAGTTCGTGGGGGCGGGCCCCGAGTCGATGCTGCTGAAGCACGTCCAGCAGGCCGCGGACGCCAGCCGCAGCCTGATCGTCTGACGCAGTGGACCGGGCCTGAGCGCCGCGCGCGCCCCCGCCGCCGGCGCGAGCTGTACATCGACGCCTTCCGCGGGCTGGTGGCGCTGGTCATGGTCCAGGGCCACGCCGCCGACGCGCTCCTTTCCCCGGAGGCGAAGGCGGCCGCGCTCTACCAGCTCCAGCTCGTCTTCCACGGCTCCACCGCCCCGGGCTTCCTGTTCGCGTCGGGGTTCGTGGCCGGTCTGCCCCGCGCGCCGCTCTCGGTCCGCGCGAGCATCCGCCGCGCGCGGCGGCTGCTGTTCATCCTCGGCGTGGGCTACGCGCTGCACCTGCCGTATCTGTCGCTGTGGAAATCCGTGCTGCAGGCGCCCGCCGCCGACAAGGCCCACGCCCTCGCCTGCAACGCGCTGCAGGTCATCGCGGTGACCCAGATCTTCGTGCTCGTGCTCCAGTGGCTGGCCGGACGCCGCTGGGTGGCGGTGGCGTTCTTGTTGACGTTGGCGGTGCTGGCGGCGACGCCGGTCGTGTGGGCGTCCGACCTCTCGTTGCGGCTTCCCCTCGCGCTGGGAGCCTACGTCGACACCAAAGCGGCCCCTTCGGCGTTCCCCGTCTTTCCGTTCTCCGCGTTCGTGCTCGCGGGGACGGTGGCGGGGTCCGCCCTCGGCCGGCAGGACGCGCGCACGCGCGCCCGGCGCGCCTCGCGGTGGGGAGGCGGGCTCGTCGCCGCGGGCACCATCCTGTCGTTCGCCCTGTGGGGGAAGGTCGAGTTCTGGGGCCCGTCGCCCGGCTACGCGCTGCTGCGGCTGGGAGGTCTCCTCCTGCTGCTCCTCGTGGTGGAGGGCGTGGCCCGCCGAGGAGGGAAGGGCATCGCGGCGCTGGCCCTCATCGGTCACGAGACCCTCCTCGTCTACGTGCTCCATCTCCAGCTTCTCTACGGCGGCGTGCTGGGGCCGGCGCCGCTGGCGCCGTGGTGGGCTCGGCTCGGGTTCGGGGGCGTGGCCGTGGTCCTGCTGGTCATGGCCGCCGGCCTCCTGCTCGCGGCCTGGGCGTGGCATCGGCTGAAGGTACGCTGGCCGCAGGCGGCGCAGGTGCTGCTCTCGTTCCTCACCGTCGCCTTCGTCTGGGAGTTCCTCACGCGGCCATGGTAGGCTGCGCGCGATGCCCTCTCCTCTCGTGGAGACGGTGGCCGAGCCTTCACCGGCGCGGGAGCTGGAGTACTGCCGCGCCCTCGAGCAGGGGCGGATCCTGCTCTTCGCGCGCCCGCCGTTCGAGCTGCCCGAGCCGGAGCGGTCGCGGCTGCTCGCCCAGCACCAGACGCGCGCCGGCTACCACAAGAACATCGCGTACCGTCCGGCCCAGGACCGGGTGACGGGCTTCGCCCGCGGCTCCGACGCGGAGAGCCTGCGCGGCGCGCTGCGCCTCTACTCGCGGCGGGCGACCGAGTTCGCGGCGTGGCTCCTGCCCCGCTACGCGCGGAGCTGGCGGCTCGATCTGGCCAGCTTCCGCCCCGAGGAAGAGGAAGGGCGCGCGCTGCCGCGGCGCTCCCGCAACGACCTCATCCACGTGGACGCGTTCCCCACGCGGCCCACCCGCGGCGACCGCATCCTGCGCCTGTTCACCAACGTCAACCCGGCGGAGCCGCGGGTCTGGCTGAGCGGCGGGACCTTCGAGGACATCGCGCCCCGCTTCGCCCCCGCGTCCCTCGTCGCGCGCGCGCGGCGGACGGGCCTCGGCGACCGCTTGCGCGGCCTGGCCCGCGCCGCGGGGTTGAAGGTGGCCGTGCGCTCGCCCTACGACCGCTTCATGCTGTCTTTCCATCATTATTTGAAGGAGAGCGCGGCGTTCCAGGAGGGGGCCGAGAAGTCGAGGGTGGAGTTCCCGGCGGGCGCGACGTGGATGGTCTTCACCGACATGGTCTCCCACGCCGTGCTCAAGGGCCGGTACGCCCTCGAGCAGACGTTCCTGGTGGCGCGGACCAGCCTCGTCCTTCCCGACAAGGCCCCGATCGCGATCCTCGAACGGATCGCGCAGGCCCCCATGAGCTGAGGGCGACAGCATAGAATCGGAGGGAGGAGTTACAGCATGAACGCAAGAATCGCGGTCACCGCGCTGGGATTGGTCACGCTCGTCAGCCTGGTGGGCTGCACGCGCAGCTGCGGGCGCCGCGAGCCCGCGCCGTCCGCCGCGCCCGTGGCCTCGGCGTCGCCCTCCGGCGCTCCCGCGGCCGGCGCGGCCGATGCGGCGCGCGCGGTTCTCATCAACTCGGTGGTGCTCGGCCACAGCCTGTCGCCGGACGGAAGCGTCGGCGCTCCCGGCACGTCGTTCGCGCAGGGGGGCCCGCTCTTCGTATCGCTGAACGTCAGCGCGATCTCGCCGGGCACCGAGGTCAAGCTATCCTGGTACGGTCCCACCGGCAACGGCGAGGGAGACGACCAGCTCGTGGTGCCGCCGGGCGCCAACGTCGTCAACTTCCGCGCGAAGGACACGACGGCCTGGCCCGCCGGTCCCCACCGCGTCGAGATCTGGGTCGGGGGCGCGAAGGCGGGCGAGAAGGCCTTCACCATCACCGCCTCGGGCGGCCCCGCCGCCTCGGCGCCCCCGCGCTAGAGAGGGGTGCGGGACAACTCCTCCGGCGCCAGCGTCCGGCGCGCGCAGCGGAGCGTCTCCTTTGCCGTCTCGCGACGGATTCACTCCGGCGCGAGACGCTAGCTGAAGACTGACGCGGAGCGGAGCGCGCCGCATTCGTAGATGGTGATCTGGCTGGACGAAATCGGGGACGCCGACCGCCACCGCGTCGGAGGCAAGGCCTTCGTTCTCGCCCGCCTGCGGCGGGCCGGCCTGCCCGTGCCCGACGGCTTCGTCGTCGTCACCGACGAGGCGATCGACGGCAAGGGAGAGGCCGCGCTGCGCGCCGCCGCCGCGCGTCTCGGCGGCACCGCCGCCGTGCGATCGTCCGCGGCCCTCGAGGACACGGCGGAGGCGAGCTTCGCCGGACAGTACCGCACGCTGCTCGACGTCGGGGCCGCGGACCTCGGCCGCTCGGTGGAGACGGTGCGGCGATCGGCCCTTGACGCCGACGCCGCGGGGTACGCCCGCGCGCTGGGGATCGAGGGCGAGGCGAGCGGCTCGCCGCTGCCCGTGCTCGTGCAGCGCTTCGTCGAGCCCCGCGCCGCGGGGGTGGTCTTCACGCGCCACCCCGCCGAGGCCCGAGCGATGCTCGTGGAGTCCCACGCCGGGCGAGGCGAGGCCGTGGTCTCGGGCGCGGTGCGGCCCGACCGCTACGTCCTCGATCGGGAAACGGGCGAGCGCCGGGGCGGCGCGCCGGGAGGAAGCCTGGACGACACGGACCTGCGCGAGCTCTTCCGGCTGGCCCGTCGCGCCGAGGCGCTCCTCGGTGGCCCTCAGGATGTGGAGTGGGCGGCCGGCGCGCCGGGAATCGTGCTCCTCCAATCGCGCCCGATCACGGTCGACGCGGAGCCTCCGCGCGACGCGCGTGTCCGCCGTCTGACCCGGGCGAACGTCGGCGAGGTGCTACCGGATGCGGTCACGCCGCTCACGGCGGCGACGGTCGTGGCGTTCCTCGAGGACGCGTTCCGGCAGGTGGCGCGCCGGACGGGGCTCCTTCCCCCGAATGCGGCTCCCTTCCTCGCGCTGCACCGCCAGAGGCTGTACCTGAACCTCTCTCTCTGTCTGGAGATCGGGCGGCGGCTGCCCGGTTTCGACGGCGGCGAGATGGAGCGGCTGATCCTCGGCGCGGGAGCCGGCGGCGGCCGAGGCGCGCGCGTGCCGCTCCGCGCCTGGCCACGTCTGGCGCGCGTCGTCACCCGGCTGCGGCGCCTCGCGCGGGAGCTTCCTGCGGACGTGGAGGCGGCGCGCGCGGCGGTCGAGGCGCTGCCGGCGCGGGCCGCGGTGGCCGCCGCCGAGCCGGGCCGGCTCGTCGACTTGATCGACGGCCTCGACCGCGCGGGGGCGATCGTGGCCCCGGCCCACGTCGCGACGTCGGGCGCCTGCGGCGTGCGCCTCGCCCTGCTCGGCCGCCTTCTCGACGCGCTGGTCCCGGGCGAGGCAGCGCCCCGCGTGAACCGGCTCGTGACGGGCCTTCCCGGCCTCGAGAGCGCCGCCCCGGTGGAGGCGCTCGAGACGCTCGCGGGCGAGGTGCGCGAGCGGCCGCAGTGGATGGCCTGGCTCGCGCAGCCGCCGGCGGAGGCGGCCGCGGCCCTGAGGCGAGGAGAGGCGCCGGCGGGACTCGGCACGCGCCTCGACGAGTTACTAGGCCGCTGGGGCCATCGCGGCGTCTCGGAGGGAGAGCTGCGGGCGTCGTCGTGGGAGGACGATCCCACGCCCCTCCTCGCGGCCCTGAGCGCGCGCGCCGGCTCCCCGCGACCGCCCGGCTTCCGCGCCCGCGCCGCCGAGCAGCTCGGACGTGCGGACGAGGCCGCGCTGCGGGCGCGGCTGGGTCCGCTGCGCGCGCTGCTGGTGAGCCGAGCCATCGCCGGCGCGCGGGAGTGGGTGGCCCGCCGCGAAGCCACCAAGTCTCTCGCGATCGCGCTCGTCGATCACGGGCGCGACATCGCGCGCGCGGCCGGCCGCCGGCTCGCCGGGGCCGGCGTGCTCGCGCACGCAGATGACGTGTTCTTCCTGAGCGGGGAAGAGCTGCGCGGCGCGCTGCGCGGGAGCGCGCCCGCGCCGGCCCTGGTGGCGCGGCGGCGGCGGCGCTGGGAGTGCGAAGCGGCCCTGCCCGCGCCGCGGGAGGTGGACCTCGACGCTCGCGAAGAAGTCCCGCCGAAGGAGGGCGAGCTTCGCGGCCTGGGCGTCAGCGCCGGCGTGGGCCTGGGGCCTGCGCGCGTGGTGGGGCCCGGCGAGGCGACCCGGCTGGAGCCGGGAGAAGTGCTGGTAGCCCCGGTGCTCGACGCGGCCCTGGGCCCGCTCCTCGCCTCGGCGGCGGGGGCCGTGGCCGAGATGGGAGGGCTGCTCTCCCACGGCGCCGTCGTGGCGCGCGAGCTGGGGATCCCGTGCGTCGTCGACGTCAGGGAAGCCACGCGCCGCATCCGCTCCGGTGAGCGGATACTGGTCGACGGCGGGTCCGGCGCGGTCAAACCCTGGCCGTCCGCCTCGGGCGACGAAGCGGGTCCTCGTCCACGCCTGCGCCCGGTCGATCCTGCGGCCGAGGATTTCCCTCCGCTCGCCGAAGACCCTCTGGCGCGTGAGAGCGTGTACTTCAACCTCTACGATCCCGACCACGGGCTGGGCCTCGTCTGCTCGCTCGGCCGCAAGCGCGGGTCGCGCGGCGAGGCCGTCCTCGCGGTGCGGCTCCCCGAGGGAAGGCTTCTCTTCGGTCTCGAGCTCGACGAGGGCCGCCGGGAAGGCGGGGGCCTCGCCGTGGGCGGCCTCGCCGCGGGCTGGCGCCCGCCGCGCCTCCGCATCCAGACGCGCCTGGCCGAGCACGACCCCGAGGCCTTCCCTCCCGGACCGCTCGCCCTCCTGCTCGCGCCGCGCACGGTGGAGGCGCGCATCGACGTCGATTTCGAGGCCACGACCCCGCCCGTCGACATCAGCGCCGCCATGGACGAGGAGACCCGCCGGCGGCTCGAGCCGCTCGGCGCGAACCACGTGGAGCAGTCGGGCGTGGCCTCGGGCGAGGTGGTGATCGACGGCCGGCGCTTCCGCTTCCGGGGCACGGGCAGCCGCGATCACTCGTACGGCCAACGCGACTGGGACGCCGCCGATCACTGGGGCCTCTTCACGATGCGCCTGGGCGAGGACGTCGCGCTCCACGCCCTCGCCCTCTGCGTGCGGGGCCGGATGGTGGAGGGCGGGTTTCTCTGGCGCGAGGGACGGCTCGAGCGGATCACCCGCGTCGAGCATGCGTGGCAGACCGACGGCGATCGGCCACGTGCGGTCGCCGTCGAGGTCTCCACCGACACCGGGCCACCGCTGCACGTCCGGGGCACGATGCTGGCGACGGTCGCCGTCCCCGTCCAACCCGAAAAGCGCCTGTGGCGTCACCTGGCCGCGCGGCCCTGGCGCCTCGTGCTCGACGAGTGCTTCACGCGTTACGAAGGCGCGGGCCGCACCGGCTTCGGGATCGCGGAGCGGGCGCGCCGTTGATCATGCTGCCGACCGGCCTCTACGAGGTCGCGGTCGCGCCGCTCGCCCTGGTCCTCGCGTTCCTCCATGCGCGACGGGCCCTGGGCGGCGCGCGGGCCGCCGGCGAGCTGCTCTCGCTGACCGTGTACGGCTACGGCCTGGAGCGGGCCGCGATCGCCGCCTTCGCCGCGCACGAGTACCCCTCTTCCTGGCGCGTCGCCCCGGGCGGCGTGCCCCTGGCCGTCGTCGCCGTGTGGGCGGCGGTGATCTCCGCCGCGATGGCCATCGCCGTCCGCCGGGGGGCGGCCCGCCCGCCCGCTCGGGCCGCCGCCGCCGCGCTGCTCGCGCTCGGCGTCGACCTAGCGATGGAGCCGGTCGCGGTCCGCGCGGGGCTGTGGCAGTGGACGCCGCCCGGCGCCTGGCTCGGGGTGCCCCTCGGGAACTTCGTCGGGTGGGCGGTGATCGTCGGCTCGTACACGCTCGGGGCCGAGCGCTGGGCGGGATCGGGGCGGCTCGGGCGCGAAACGCTCCGGCGCGCGGCGCTGGCCGTGTTGTCGGTGGCGGCGCTGCTCGCGGTCGGCCTGCTCTGGCGCGGCCTGGGCGCCGAGAAGATGTTCACGCCCGCGGGCGCGTGGACGGCGTGGGCGGGCCTGATCCTCGGCGCCGCTCTCGCCGCGCGCGGCACCGGCCTGCGCGGCGATCCGACGACGCTGGCCGGACGGCTGGGGACGACCGCCGGTCGCCTTCCGGGCGTGGTGCTGCTCCTCGTCGCGCTGCCGTTCCTCGGGCAGGCCCTGCTGCTCGCGGACCGCGGGCTGATCCTCAGCGCGGCGGTGTCGTTCGCGGTCCTGCTGTGGGCCGCGCGGTAGGAAAGAAGCGCCGGACGCCGCCATCCCGACATCGGCGTCCGTCCGCGTTTGAATTACTTGAACAGCTTCTTGAGGCTGACGAGGGCGCTGTCCTTGGGCGACAGCACCTCCAGCTCCGCGCGCGTGAGACGGTGGCGCGGGCTCAGCTTCACCGCCGTCTGCATCTCCGCCAGCGCCCGCGCCCGCTGCTTCATCACCTTGTAGTACAGGCCGAACCGATAGTGGATGTCGGCGTTGTTGGGCTCGAGGGCCAGCGCGTCGAGGAACTCGCGCTCGGCCTGCTTGGCCGTGCGCGGGTAACCGGCCATCGCGATGGCCAGCCGCACGCGGTACTGGGCGATGTTGGGGGCGATGCTCACGAGCTTCTGGTACACCTTGACCGCGTTGGCGTAGTCGGAGACGGTCATGCGCACCTCGCCCTCGAGCAGCAGGTGCTCCACCTGGGCCATGCCCGCCATGGAGCCGTCGGCGGGGCGCGCGCCCTCCGCCGGCGCCGGCGCCGCCGGCGGAGGCGGGGGCGTGGCCGCGGGCGGGGGCGGAGGGGGGGCGGGCGCCTGGCGGGCCAGGCGGAGCATCGCGGACGCGCGGCCCAGGATCACCTCCAGGTCGGTGCGGAGCTGCTCGTCGTCGCCGGACGCGTCGAGCAGGCTGTGGTAGCGCTCCATCTTCTCCTCGAGCGCCTTGATCAGCTCCTCCCGCGGCGCGTGGCGCGAGACCTTCAGCCAGCCTTCGCGGTCGAGATGGGCGGAGCGCTCCAGCTCCTCGGCCAGCTCCTGCCGGATCGCGTCACGCGCCGAAGGGTCCGGCTGGTGCCTCAGCGTCGAGAGCAGGAACGTTCCCGTCTCCATCATCACCACCGGCTGCTCGGCCGGCTCCGGCATCGCGCTCTCGTCGAGCAGGATGCCCGAGGCGAGCAGCGCGTAGCAGGCGCGGAGCCGCGGGAAGCTGAGCCCGCCCGGCTGCCAGGCCAGCCGGCGCAGCGTCACCTTGCGCCGCGCCTGCTCCAGGATGTCGCGCTCCTCGGCCGGGCACTCCTTGATGTCGAAGGCGAACGGCGTCACCGCGGCCAGGCTCACCCGGCGGTCCAGCTCGCCGAGGCCGGTCACGACGAGGTCCTGGCTGTGCATGAGGCGGATGCCGTCGTAGAGGACCCGATGGATGGAGAGGCTCACCATGTACTCGAGGGGGATCGCGCAGCGCCGATCCTCGAAGGCGCTCACTCCCTCGGTGAACTCGAAGAGCGAGAGCACGATCCGGTCGACCTGGCGGGCCACCGATCGCCCGACCTCGTTCTTGTCGAGGACGCCGGACTGCACGAGGGCGTCGCCGAACCGGCGCTTGCGCCCTTCTTCCTTGATGAGCGCCGATACGCGGGTGAACTGCTCGTCGGTGATGCGGCCCAGCGCGACCAGCGCCTCGCCCAGCCGGTCCTTCTTGAGGTTGCTGGCCGCGAAGACGATGCGCCCGTGGTCGAAGAAGACGGTCTTGACGATCCGGCCCGACTGCACCTGCAGGTCTCCGCTGCGCCGGTCGACCGAGAGCTTGCGCAGCGTCTCGCTGATGGGGGTGACCGCCAGGTCCGTGAGCATGGGCTCCCCCTGATACCACGCCCGGCGGGGACCGACAACCGCCGGAGCGACTCGGCTCACTCGCGGGCGTCGACCCGCAGCTCGGCCACACCCCAGCGGTGGGCCCCCGGGCGCGTGAGCAGGAGGCGGAAGGCCCGCGCCTCCACGGGCGGCGTGAGGAGCAGCACCTGGCTGTGGGTCTTGCCTTCCACGCGCTGGTCGTCGAGCGGGGGCCGCCCGGGCCGCGCGGTCGCCTCCGTGAACTCGCGCCCGTCGGCGGAGACGAGCAGCTTCAGGTCGCGCGCGCCGAAGCGGCCGTTGCCGTCGACGTCCAGCTCGATGCGGTCCAGCCGCGCCGGCTCCGGCAGCGTCACCTGCAGCCAGTCCCCCGGGCGCTGGACGGTGTCGGTGCGCCACCACGTGTCGTCGCGGCCGTCGACTG
>Ga0066685_10001089_pt1 | contig 11266 bp, 10 predicted proteins | sample GraSoiAngelo_134_FD_62305 | JGI IMG/M metagenome (GOLD analysis project Ga0066685, IMG submission 62305) | Grasslands soil microbial communities from the Angelo Coastal Reserve, California, USA - 14_0929_05_30cm | ecosystem: Environmental > Terrestrial > Soil > Grasslands | place: USA...
AGCCCAAGCGCCGCGCGCTGTGGCTGACCTGCGCCGTTTCCTGGATCTTCGGCGTGGCCAGCGCGCCGTATGTCTGGAGCTTGTTCGAATGGTTTGGCCAGCACACGGGAGCGCCCAAGCTGGTGTGGGAACTGGCTTTTGGCTTGTGGTGGACCCTTCCGGCGCTGTTCGTTGTGGCCGTCTTGCTGATGGAGCGGGTGCGCCAGGGCGACGAACCGGCTTGGATGCGGCAAGACAGATAGGTGGGACCAATGGAGAGAGGAACGGTATGACGGATTATCCACAACGCGTAAGTGATTCCTTTTATGAGCGGAAACGGCTCATTCGCTTGCGCCGCAAAAAGGAAAACCTCCGGTTCTGGGAGGAGTTTCGAATCATTCCCCGCTGGCTGACGGCGCTGGTGGCGGTGCTTTACGTAATCGCTCTGGTGATCGCCATTACCGTGAATCTGGCGCAGGCGCACAACCCCAACGGAAACAACATGTTTCCGTGGGAGTTGCGGGATAACCCGGCGCTCGCTTCCTTGGCGATGGCCGGAATTGTGACCGCCGTCTCTCTGATGATGGCGGTGATGATTTTCATGGTCGCCTACGTGAATCGCGATGCCTCGCGCCGCGGAATGAGCGCTGCTTTGTGGACAATTCTAGTGATTATCCTTCTTCCCGCGTGGGGCTTCATTGGCTTCGTGATTTACTTCCTGATGCGGGAACCAATGCCCTACCCCTGCCCGCAATGCGGAAACAGCGTTGGCGCCCGTTTCAACTTCTGCCCCAACTGCAAATGCAACCTGCATCCCTCATGCCCGCAATGCAAGCGCGAACTCGCCGAAACCGACAAGTTCTGCCCCTACTGCGGAAATGACCTGAAGACACCTCCGAGCACCGTTGAAGTTTCAGCCCCAAGCTCACTCTAGTGACCTACCGAACACGGCGAGGTCCAACGGTTCTCCCTGGAATTCGAACGGTGTTATCCTCACTCACCATATGGTAGGCGAGAGAATAGAGAAAGAGAACCGGGCGCGGTCTGCCGTTCGTAGCTGCAAATGAGTTACGCGTTCCTGTTCCCGACCGCCCGGTGGACCGACCAATCCGCCCTTCCCTCGCGAAGGAAAGTTCTCATGAAAAAAATTGGCGCACTCTCTCTGGCCATCACGGGACTGGCGTTTGGCGTGCTGAGCCAGGAACGCTCAAATGCGAGCATCGAGGAAACCCAGCTGATCCAGCTCGAGCGCGCCTGGAACCAGGCCGAGACCGGGGGCGACCCCTCAGCCCTCGCTCCTCTGTTCGAGGACACTCTCGTTTATGTGGACTATGACGGTTCACTCATGAACAAGGCGGAATACCTGCGGTCAGTGGCTAACCCCGTTTCCAAACCCGATCATATTCGCGACGAGGGGATGAAAGCGTACTTGTACGGCAGTACGGGCATCGTCTCGGGGATCTACCGGGAAACGGGGACCGCCAAAGGGAAACCGTACACCAGGCGTGCGCGCTTCACTGACACTTGGATCAGGCAGAGCGGCACATGGAAATGCGTTGCGAGTCAGAGCACCCTCATCCCCTAATTCTTCCCACTCCGGAATGCTAATACCGCTCGACCGCCACGGCCACCGCATTCCCGCCGCCGAGGCACAGGGCGGCAACGCCGCGCTTCAAGTTGCGGCGCTGCAATTCGTAGACGAGGGTAACCAGGATGCGCGCGCCACTTGCCCCGATGGGATGGCCGAGCGCGACCGCCCCGCCGTTGACGTTGACTTTCTCGGGATTGAGCTTGAGCTGCCGCGTCACGGCGATGGCAGCGACCGCAAAGGCTTCATTGAGTTCAACGAGATCGACATCCTTGTCGCGGTGCCAACCGGTCTTAGAGAGAAGTTTTTCCACCGCCTCGACCGGCGCCATCATCACCCACTTCGGCTCAACGCCGCTCACGGCTTGTGCGACAATCCGCGCAATCGGCTGCTTGCCCAGCCGTGACGCATGGCGCTCGCTGGTAACCACGACTGCCGCCGCCCCGTCATTTGTGCCGGGAGCGTTGCCCGCTGTCACCGTGCCGTCTTTCTTGAACGCCGGCTTCAATTTCGCGAGCGCTTCAAGGGTTGTGTCTTCTCGCGGCGATTCGTCGTACCGCATGACCATCGGATCGCCCTTCTTCTGCGGAACTTCGATCGGCAGAATCTGCGCTTCAAAAAAGCACGATTTCCGCGCCCGTACCGCCTTCTGGTGGCTTTCGAAGGCGAACTTATCCTGCTCTTGGCGAGTCACGCCGTATTTGTCGGCGACCAGTTCCCCGGTCATACCCATATGAAAATTTTCGTAAGCGTCCCACAAGCCATCGGCGATCATCGAATCGACAAGCTTCCCATCACCGATGCGGTAGCCGGTACGTGCTTGCGGCAGCAGATAAGGGCAGTTGGACATGGATTCCATCCCGCCAGCGACGACTATTTCCGATTCGCCAAGTTGCACCGCCTGCGCGGCGAGAGCTACGGCTTTCAGTCCGGAACCGCAGACTTTGTTGATGGTCATGGCCGCAACGCGGGCATCACAGCCGCCCTTCAGCGCCGCTTGCCGCGCAGGATTCTGTCCCAGCCCCGCCTGCACCACGTTGCCGAGAATGGCTTCATCAATTTGCTTAGCTTCGAGGCCAGCGCGGCGAATCGCTTCAGCAACAGCTTTGCCGCCAAGTTCGGGCGCCGAAAATCCGGCAAGACCACCTTGAAATTTTCCGATCGGTGTGCGCACAGCGGAGAGAATGACGGGAGTTTCCGTACTCATGGTAAGCCTCCGGAAGAGCCATGTGCTTCATTATACCGCGATCGAAGAAAGGAGGCTCCGGCGGGAAAAACGCTGGGGGCGGAGCTCTCCGCCCCCGGCGGGCGATCTTAATTCGCGGCGGCTTCGGCTGCCCCCGGCTGCCCTTCGTCCGCGCTCGGACCGTAGAGCCCCGGCACCGGGACACCCAGCAAACGGTAATACACCGTCAGCTGCGCGCGATGATGAATGATATGGTTCATCACCATCCCCCGAATGCAAGCCACGCGCGGCATGGTAAAAATCTCTTTGCCGCCGGCCAGCAGCTTCCACCCTTTCATCATTTCCGCGTCGCTCACGCTCGCCAGCGCGGCACGTGCTTCCGCGACGTTCTTGTCCAATTCAGTGAGCAGCGCTCTCTTGTTCTCAATCTTAGGCGGCTGGTAGCTTGGGCCGTCCACCGGGGCGTAATCCAATTCTTCGGTGTTGATAGTCATCGCCACCCAGCCGGGCATAGTCGCGATGTGGCCCGCGAGCCATCCAACCGTACCGGATTTCTCATGCGGTTTCCAATTCCACTTCTCGTCGGGACATCGTTCGAGGGTCTTGCGGGTGTTCTGCATCTCTTGGTCGAACTCACCAAGCATCATCTGTCCAATGGTCATGACTTCCTCCCTTGCGGAATTCGAGATTCGGGCGCACCGATCCTAGGCGAACAAAAAGCGAATTGTCAAGTACTTCTTGCTTTTACTGCGACTCCTCCGCTCCCCCGCTCTTTGGCCCGTTCTTGCTGAGGCTCGCCAACACGGCAAGGGGTCAGTCCGGATTTGCCGCGCCGCAGTGAGACTTCCCCGAGGGGCTTGAACAGCCCGCAGAGAAGGGACAGAATGGCGGTATGGCGCACCAATTTACCACCTCTTACTTGAAAGATTCCATGGATGTTTTTTTCTACTACAAGAAACTGGGCGAGCGGGCCATGGCTCAATGTCCCGACGAAGCGCTCTGGACGACACTCGATGCCGAGTCTAATTCCATCGCCATCATCGTGAAACACATGGCCGGAAACATGCGCTCCCGCTGGACCGATTTTCTAACTACCGACGGCGAAAAGCCCGACCGCAACCGCGACACCGAATTTGAAGATCCCCCCAGAACGCGCGCGGAATTGATGGAAATGTGGGAGCGCGGCTGGAAACATGTTTTCGGCGCGCTTGCCCCGCTCGGTGATGAAGACTCAGTTCGAAAGATAACCATCCGCACGGAACCGCACTCGGTGATGCAAGCGATCAATCGCCAGGTGGCACACTATTCCTACCACGTTGGGCAAATCGTCTTCCTGGCGAAGCATTTTGCCGATCGCCAATGGCAAACTCTTACGATCCCGAAGAAAAAGTCAGGCCAGTTCAACCGCAGGGTAGCTTCCGGCGAGCTTTCGCAGCGCTAGCGCCCGTTTCCCCTGCCACGAAAAATCCGATACCCTTCTTGAATAATGGCCACGCTGTTTGAGATGGAGCCGCTCGGTGAGAGCGGCCTGAAGCTCAACGAAGCGCAGGAGCGCGCCATCACCCACGGCCAAGGACCACTGCTGGTTATTGCCGGGGCGGGCACCGGAAAAACACGCGTCATTACCGAACGCATCCGGCATCTTCTGCAATCGGATGACACACTTTCCGGCGAAAATATTCTCGGCCTGACGTTCACGAAGAAAGCCGCCGGTGAGATGAAAGCTCGCGTAGTGAAGGCCACCGGTGAGCGCGGCAAAGCGGTGACCCTGGCGACGTTTCATTCCTTCTGCGAGACGCTGCTGGTGGAAGCTGACCCGCAACGCGTGATGCTGGACAAGTTCGACCACTGGATTCTGCTTCGTCGGAATCTGCGGCGGCTAGGTCTGGCGAAATACAGGAGACTGGCGGATCCCGGCCAATTCCTGAACGATTTCGTGGAATTCTTTTCGCGATGCCAGGACGAACTGGTGACCTGCGAAGACTATCAGCGCTATGCGGATGGACTGGCGGGGCGGCTTGAAGCAGCGCGGGAAACGCTCCACCAAGACACACTCGCGGAACACCTGGAAACGGTTGCATTACAACAGGAACTTGCGCGGGCGTACCGGGCCAGCGAAGAGCTCCTGCGCGAGAAGAAGCGGGTTTCCTTCGGCTCGCTCATCACCGGGGCGGTTGGGCTGCTGGAGCGGGACCGCGAGCTGCGCGAGACGCTGCAAAAAAGATACCGCTACATCTTGGTGGATGAATTTCAGGATACCAACATCGCGCAGCTCCGGTTGCTGGAGCTCCTGGCTGCGCCTACGAAGAATATCGTGGCGGTCGGCGACGACGACCAAGCGATTTACCGCTTCCGCGGGGCTTCGTTCGGGAGTTTTAAATTATTCTTGGAGCGGTTTGCGGGATGGAAGCAAGGCCAAGACTCGACACCGTTTCGCGTGACATTGACGGAGAACTATCGCTCGACACCGAATATTCTGCGCGTTGCGATGCAAGTGATCGCGCAGAATGCGGTGAGCGCCGACTTTCCAAAGAAAGTCCTGTCCCCTAACAGGCCCGCGGGCGAAAAGATCCGCATCGTGGAGTTGGCAACAGCAGAACAAGAATCGCGATGGGTGGCGAGCGAACTCGAGCGCATTCATGTAGCGGGGCGGCGCTGGAAGGATTTTGCAGTGCTGTACCGCCAGCACGCGCATCGCGATCATCTGGTGGAAGAGTTATCACGGCGAAAGATTCCCTTTGTGATCACGAAACTCTCCATTCTTGAACACCCCGTGGTGAAGGACGTGCTGGCGTACCTGCGGCTGATCGCCACGCCGTACGACGACATTGCTTGCGCACGGGTGTTGGGGGCGCCGGCGTGGCACCTAGTGGCGGCGGATTTGGTGCGCCTGGCGGAGCGTGCGCGAAAAGACAAACGGTCGATCTACGACATCTTGCAACTGCCCCAGGGGCAATTGGCCTTCGACCAGTCGCAAGCGGCGCTGGGGCAACTGGTGGAGTTTGTTTCGTCGCAGAGAAAAACACTCAAGCGGTCGACCGCGCGGAAGATTCTGGGCAGCCTGACGGAGTGGCTGGAGGTAGCGCAGTGCGCGAAGGAACACGACCGAAAATACGTGACCCGACTGGCAGAATTCATGAAGGAGTGGGAACCGAAGAGCGAAACGCGCGGACTGCCGGAGTTTATAGAGTATCTGGATTACTACACTCAGGCCGGCGGAGCGGTGAGCCTCGAAGAGGACCGGCCGGGAGACGCGGTGCAGTTGATGACCGTGCATGGAGCGAAGGGGTTGGAGTTTCCGCACGTGTTTCTGTTGCGCGTGAACAATCGCGCCTTCCCGGCCACCGAGAGGTCGCGGGTGTTCGAATTTCCAGTGGAGCTTATGAAAGAGGGTGGCCCCGCCGAGCAGTTTCATATTCAGGAAGAGCGGCGGCTGTTTTACGTAGCGCTGACGCGCGCCGAAGAACGGCTGACCATCACGACAGTGACGGAGAAAAAGGGGAAAGTGCCGGTATTCCTCGAAGACATCCTGATGGAACCGGCGGTAAAGCGGCAAGACGTGCGTCAGATGATGCCGAAACCGCTTCCCACGGGAATAGAGGATCGGGCGCGGGAAAGCCGTTCGGGAGAGGCCTGGCTCTTCCCCGCCACGGCCGAGCCGGCAAGGATTTTTTCGCGCATTGCGGATTGGGCGGAGGAGTTTCATCCACCAGCCGCAGAGCCCCTGACCCTCAGCCCTTCGGCGGTGAACGGTTACCGCACCTGCCCGCAGCGGTATTTGTTCGGGTATTTGTGGTCGCTGCGGGAAGGGCCGAAGGCAGCGATCAGTTTTGGGGCCGTGATGCACACGACCATCAAACGATTTGTAGATCAACTGCGCAAGGGCGTGAAGCCGCCGTTTGACGAACTGCGGAGGATTTTGGAGACGGAATGGAACTCGAAGGGGTTTCAAGACGATTACCAGGAAGGAGAATACCAGAGGGATGGGCTGGAGCAATTGCGGGTGTTTCACGAGGGCATGATGGCGGAAGCTCCGCAGGTGTTGGAACAGGAGAAGGCGTTTGAATTGCCGCTGGAGAACAATGTCGTCATCAAGGGGCGGATCGACCAGATCAATTCGCTTGGTAACAATCGAGGGGTGGAAATCGTGGACTACAAGACGGGGCGGCCGAAGAAGGATGTGGACGCCAAGAAGGATTTGCAACTGAGTTTGTACGCCCTGGCCGTGAAGGAGATTTTGGAGCTGCAGCCGGTGCGGCTGGTGTTTCATTACTTGCAGAACAACCAGCGGCAGGAGACCACCCGGGAAGCGCAGCAGTTGGATGAGGCGCAGAAAATGGTGCAGCAGGCAGCTGCGGACATTCGAGCCGGAGCATTTCCCGCCAAGCCGGGTTTCGTCTGCCGCAATTGCGCCTACCAGCCAATCTGCCCGGCACATGAAGAAGCCCTGAGCGCTGCAGCGGACGCAACCGAGTTCTTCTAATTTTTTCTGGAAAAGAGCGTTCGGTCCGTGTTCGATGATCCACGGCACGAATTGCGAGTAGGGGAGCACGGTCTCCAAGAAACAAGTACATTTTTTTGATTCACGTACCGTCCTTCGGCTGACTCGTCCGACAACTCTTTGCTAGCAGAGTCAGCGCATTCTTCGGGTTGGACGTTTTGGTCTCGGCCATAGTCCTGCTGAGGTTCATCAGCGTGGAAGGCTAACGCCTAGGCATGCGTCTCTTATGACTGCCAATCGTCGGGCTACTCACGGTGGGCGTGTCTGTCGGCTTGCCGCTGTCGCTGGATCTTCGCGAACGCGCGCTCGAAGGATCACCAGAAGCAGTTGGCGGTGTACCGGCGGTCAAGTCCTGATGGAATCAGTTATCGGCAGTTGCCTGACAGAAGGAAAAAAGGCACCCCAACCCGCGTCAGGGCGCCTGTCCCGCCGAAAACTGTTGGCGAGGTCCTACTTCCCTTTTTTCGGGCCCTTTTTCTCGTCCTTCTTGGCCTTTTTCTTCATTCGAATCTCCTCCTCACGCTCGGCGCATGACCGGCGTCACCGCCAGCCATTCGTCCTTGACCTCATATACGAGCGGTCTCGGCAAGAGTCAAGACAATATTGCAGGAAAATGAAAAACAGGCTATCTCGGTGTGGCCCCGGGGTAATAACCCTCGCGGGTCAGGATGGTAAGCCCTTCGCGCCTTACCCGGACCTCGATGGAATGGTATTCCGCGCCGCGGTCCGTTCCGCTGGGGGTGTAGGCTAGCGTGTACTGATTGCGGGCCTCTTCCGTGACTCTGGCGTACAGTTCCTCCATGGCCCGGCTCTTCAAACCATAGTAGACGTCGCCGCCCGTGTCATGAGCGTATTTGGAGAGTCGCTCGAAACGTCGCTCGAAAAAAGCGCTGCCCACGCCCACTCCGTAAACCGCGATGTTGTAGCGCAGCAACTCTTTCAGCACGGTGTCATAGTTATTCATATTAAACTTTGGGCCGTTCACGCCATCGGAAATCAGAAAAATAATCTTCCGCCGCTGGCGCTCCGGATCACGGTCCTTGAGCAACTGCGCCGCAGCGTACACCGCATCATCCAGTGCCTTGGTCGGCTGGCCCTTGATGTTCAACGTAGGGCCGGTCATGTTCGGCGCATCTCCAATGGCAGAGTGCCCGTTAATCGACGGGCCGTTGCTGATGGCCGGGCTCGAAGGCCCCGCGGAAGGCTCATCGTCCAAACGCGTGCGCTTCAACTCGGTGAGGAGTTTGTCCTGGTCGCTGATGAAGCCCTTCCCCACGTGGAAAAACTGGTCAAATCGGCAGACCAAGGCCTCATCGGTCAAGGCCAGGCCGGCAACCACGGACCACAGACTTTCACTAACTTGCTTGGCATCCTTCGATTGCAAGTCGTTGTCAATCAACAGAACCATGGAAATGGGAACAGGTTCCGCTCCGAAGTAAACGACCTTCTGTTCGACGGCGTCCTCGAAGATTCGAAATTCGTCTCGCCGCAGGTCGGCGACCAACCTCCCGGACCCGTCCTTCACGGTGACGGGCACCACAACTTGGTTGACCGAGAAAGTAATTCTGCCTGGCCGGTTCTCTTGCGCAAGCGCCGGAGGGTTTTGTCCCGGAGCAGCGGGGGTAGTGCGCGGTTGGGGCGCTTGCGCACCAAGCTGGGCGAGTAGCACGGTGAGTCCGCAAACCATTAGGAAGGTTTTTCGTAGACTTTTCATGGTCCTCAAGCCAAACTTCGTATTGAAATTATCCGCGCGGGTGATTTCGGCCACGCATCCATCGCACCACTTCGCGGCATCCTACAAGGCGGCAGGACCCCGCGGGGATTTTCGGGTCGGGCATCTCTCGCAAAGGAAAGTATACATGCCTTCCATGAACAAGGTTGTGACGCAGTGCGCAGCAGCATTGGTTGTCTGCACGCTGGCCCTGCCGGTGCTCGCCCAGGAGCCTTCCGCACAAGGCGGGGTGATCAAGTCGCAAGTAAGTCTGGTGAACCTGTTTGCCACGGTGCGCGACAAGAACAAAAGGATCGTGCCCACACTGAAGCAGGAAGACTTCAGGATTTCCGAAGACAATCAGGACCAGAAAATCGCATTCTTTTCGAGAGAAGTGGCCCTGCCGATCACCCTCGCGATGCTGCTTGACACTTCCGGCAGCGAGCAGGACATGCTGGCTTCCATTCAAGACGCCGGGAGCCAGTTCATCGCACGCATCATCCGCAAAGGCGACGAAGCCCTGGTAATGTCTTTCGACGCCAATGTCGATCTGCTATCGGATTTCACGGACGAACGCAGCCAATTGGAACGCGCCATTCATAAGACCAGGATCAACGTACCGGATCAGGGAGCCAGGGTGGGAAATCCGGGACCAATCGGATCGCGGCAAATCACCGGCACAGCTCTCTACGATGCGATCTACCTGGCGTGCGGTGAAAAACTCGCTACCGAAGCCGGTCGCAAAGCAATTGTCATCGTCACCGATGCCCAGGACGAAGGTAGCAAGGTGAAACTGGAAGAAGCCGTTGAAGCAGCTCAGCGCACGGACACCGTGATTCACATCTTGCTCGTGGCGGATCCGCGATATGGCGGCAACCCTGGCGTGGCTCACAAGCTGGCGGAGGAGACTGGCGGGCGCATGATTTCCGTTCGTTCGGAAAAAAAGCTGATGGAAGCCTTTGATGAGATCTCCCAGGAGCTGCGCAGCCAATATACGCTGGGCTACTATCCGACGAACTCGACGCACGACGGAAAATTCCGTAGAGTCAAAGTCGAAACCGCGGAGAAGGATTTGAAGGTCCTCACCCGCAAAGGCTACTACGCACCCAAGGGATGAGGCCTGTAAACTCTACGCGGCCACACAAAACACGGGCTCCCACAGCAAATGCCCTCAAGCCCCTCTGAAGAACCGAAGCAAGCAAAACGATCACCATCAATGATGTTCGCAGCATCCGCCGGCAGGGTCTGCGACCTTAGCTGGCTGCCGGTACTCTGCCTTCGCGTCCACCCGGTAGGCCTCGTCATACTTGTCATGGTGCCGCACCCAGGCCATTCCATGCTTCAGCCCGGCCTCGTCGCGCCCCCTTGGCGTTAGGTCCAGCCAGTTGTATGCCCCGATGAGTATGTCCAGCCCGCGAGCGTAGCTCGAATAGGTGTGGAAAATGTTCCCGGCCTGATCCTTGTAGAACACGCTCGTGCCGGGCATTTCCTCGCTCGGGAATGGCTGCATGGAATAGTTGTAGTACACCTGGCCCTTCTCTAATTCCTCCTTGGTCATCGACGCCTGGTAGTCATAGTTGAAGTCGGTGGCATGCGACGACACCCAGTGAAACCGCCAGCCCATGCGCTTCTTGAACGCCTCGATCTGCCCAAGCGGCGCCCGCGAAACCACCGCCAGCCGCACATCACGCGCCGCCAGGTGCACCACACTGCCTTCAATATGGTCGGAAATGAACGAGCAACTCGGGCACCCTTCCGCCCACCCAGGACCGAACATGAAGTGATACACAATCAGCTGGCTTTTGCCGCCGAAAAGATCGGCCAGCGACTCCTTGCCCTTCGGTCCATCGAAGACATAGGCCTTCTCAACCCGCTCCCAAGGCAGTTGGCGACGCTGTTGGCTCAATTCGTCGCGAAGCCGCGAGAACTCCTTCTCTTTCTTCAACAGCTCTTGGCGCGCGGCCAGCCATTCGGCCGGCGACACGACTTTCGATGGTTTCATCGCGCTCGTTGTCATGCTTGATTCTCCTTTCAAGTTTGTCCACCCTCGGGGAAACGCACCGGATCGGAGCGACTCCGAAGCCAGCGGTACGCTGGAGTGAAGGCGGGAGCTGGACAGTGTCCGGCTCACACCAACTCCCGCACTCACTCGCCGTTCACCGAATCGAGAGCCGGCGTCGAGCTGAATTTAGCCGCCCGCGGCATGCGCCTTGGGGATCTGCAATGCCTGTTGCATTTGTGCCAGCAACTTGCGAATCGCTGCGTTTGACCCGGGGTTGCGCTTCTCGCGCCAAGCCTCGA
>Ga0066685_10001091_pt1 | contig 11251 bp, 12 predicted proteins | sample GraSoiAngelo_134_FD_62305 | JGI IMG/M metagenome (GOLD analysis project Ga0066685, IMG submission 62305) | Grasslands soil microbial communities from the Angelo Coastal Reserve, California, USA - 14_0929_05_30cm | ecosystem: Environmental > Terrestrial > Soil > Grasslands | place: USA...
TGGCGCTCCTCGAGGGGCGCCCGCAGGCGGCCGCGGACACGCTCACGCTCGCCCTGCGGCGGAACTGGCACGGGCAGGAGGCCGCGGAGATGGCGGCCAAGGAAAACTACGTCGCGGCGCTTCGGGAGATGAGACTGAGGGAGGCTCTGAAGAAGTAACGCGACCGCGCGCGGCGGCGCGCTCAGTGCACCGAAGCCGACTCGGTCGCGTCGGCGTCGATGAGCTGACGGAGCTTCATGAGCGCGCGCTGCTCCAGCTGGCGGATCCGCTCGCGCGAGAGCCCGAACTGCTCCCCCGCCTCGGCCAGCGTGTGCATCTTGTCGTCATAGAAGCCGTATCGCAATCTCAAGATAGCCTCCTCGCGCCCGGAAAGGCGCTTCAGGAGCTCGTCCAGGTGCTGGTTCCGCATCTGCATCTCCACCATCTCGTCGATGGAGGGCTGCTGCTCCATGGCCTCGCTCTCGATCAGGCCGTGGTAGGCGTCTCCGCCGAGATCGACGTCGAGCGTGCGGATGGCGTGGATGAGCGTGCGGAGACGATTGGCGCGCGTGAGCGGAAGGCCCAGCTCCTGGGCCACCTCGGCGACCTCGGGCCGGCGGCGAAGCTCGCGCTCCAGCCTGCGCTCGGTCGCGACGTAGCGGCGCATCATCTGGAGCACGTGGATCGGGATGCGCACCGTGCGCGCCTGGTTCGCCACGCCGCGCGCGAGCGCCTGGCGGATCCACCAGGTGGCGTAGGTGCTGAAGTGGACCCCTCGGTCCACGTCGTAGCGGTCCACCGCGGAGATGAGCCCCAGGTTTCCCTCTTCGATGAGATCGAGAAATTCGACGCCGCGATTCCGGTAGCTCCGCGCGATCGCCACGACCAGCCGGAGATACGCGAGGATGAGCGACTTGCGCGCGTTCTCATCGCCCCGCCCCATCGCGGCCCAGAGCTCCTGCTCGTTCTCGCGCTGGAGGAGCGGATAGCGCTGGATCTCGGCGAGGTACCGCCGCTCGATGTCGCTGATGGTGTGATCGGTGGAGGGAGGGGCTTCCCCGTCCGCCGCGGAGGAGTCGGGAAAGTGCACGCCGCGCTCGCGGGCCTCGGCGAGAAACGTGTCGAAGGCGGCAGGGTCGAAATCCGGAGCGTGCATGAGCGTCTCGATCTCCTCGGCCTCGAGCGACCCTCGCTCCAGACCGCGGCGCATCGCCTCGCTCAGCTCCGCAAGGAACCCGTCTCGATCCTCTCGCATGCTCCTCTCAAGTCGGCAAGATCGTGAACCGGGTCAAGCCCCGCGGCTCACTCCACTCCTCCGTCACACGCGACACGCGCGCCGCCGGGGGCCCTTCCTGGAGGGTTCGCAACAGCCGCTCCAGGACGTCCCTCGGGCCCTCGGCTTCCACGCGCACGCTGCCGTCGCGGCAGTTCTGCACCGAGCCGGACAGCCCGAGCGTCTGGGCAACGTCGTACACGAACGCGCGGTATCCGACACCCTGCACGCGACCGTGGACGCGAACGACCAGACGCTCCCAGCGAGTATGCATCATGGGTCGAGGGTCGAGTACAACGAACGGCCCGGAATCAGGTGGGCGGTCGCAAGGATATCGGGGCGAGAGGATTTGAACCTCCGACCCCCTGGTCCCGAACCAGGTGCTCTACCAGGCTGAGCCACGCCCCGACAGGACTGCATCCAACGAAAATCAAGGGCCGGGAATCCCTCGGTGCGAAGTCTACCAACGCGCGCTCCATCCGGTCAACCTCGCTGGCGCGCGATAACTTAGCCGGGGTTTCCCGCCGACCATCCTTCCTTGCCGATCAGGGGCACGAACGTGCAGGAGCAGAGTACCTGCTCCTGAAGCCCCGTAGCGGTGCGCGTCACCCGGACCAGGCTCTGGTTCGTGGCGTCCCCGACCGGCACGATGCAGCATCCACCGATCCCCAGCTGCTCCTCGAGGAAGGGGGGAATCGCCGGCGCGCCTGCGGTCACGATGATGCGGTCGTACGGCGCGAACTCCCGCCAGCCGACGGTACCGTCCCCGATCCGATAGATGATGTTGGAGTAGCCCATCCCCTGCAGCCGCTCGCGCGCCGCGATCCCGATCTCCGGAATGCGCTCGATGGTGAACACGCGGTCCGCGAGCTCGGCGAGCATCGCGGTTTGGTATCCCGAGCCGGTCCCGATCTCGAGCACCTTCTCGTCCCCTTCGAGCCCCAGCGCCTGGGTCATGAGTCCGACCATGTACGGCTGGGAGATGGTCTGCTCCTGTCCGATGGGAAGCGCGTGGTCGCTGTACGCGCGCCCGGAAAAGGTGGGATCCACGAAGAGGTGGCGCGGAACGGCGGCCATGATCCGGAGCACGCGCGGGTCGCGGATCCCGCGCCTCACCAGCTGCTCCTCCACCATGCGCCTTCGCGCGATCGCGTAATCAGGCGGTGCCGGCAAGCTTCAACCCCCACGTTTCCATCTCGACGATCGCCTTGTAGTCCGTGAGCTCGAGCAGGAGCGGCGTGACGGAGACATAGCCCTCGCTCACTGCGTTGAAGTCGCTGAGCTCGTCGGGCTCCCAGGTCGGATCCTCCCCGCCGATCCAGTAATAGAGTTTACCCCTCGGGTCGGTCTTCTCGACGATGACGTCGCGAAACACCCGTTTCCCGAGCCGGGTGACGCGGATCCCTTTCATCGCCTCGCGCCCGATCGGGGGGATGTTCACGCTGATGCACATGCCCGGACGGATCCCGTGATGGAGGAACGTCTTCACGAGCTCGTGCGCCACCTGGCCCGCCGGCTCGAAATCCGCGGGGTCCCAGGTGGCGAGCGAGACGGCCACCGAGGGAATTCCCAGGAAGGTGCCCTCCACGGCCGCCGCGACCGTGCCGGAATAGCTGGTGTCGTTCCCCATGTTCGGGCCGTGGTTGATTCCCGAGACCACGAGGTCCGGCTTCTGCTTGAGAAAGCCGTGGACCCCGAGGAGCACGCAATCGGTGGGCGTCCCGTCCACGCTGAGGATGCCCTCCTCCACCTTCTTGATGCGGAGGGGGCGATGGAGGGTGAGCGCGTGGCTCGCGGCGCTCTGCTCGCGGTCGGGAGCGATGACGGTGACGTTGCCGAGCGGCCGGAGCGACCTGGCGAGCGCGCGGAGCCCGTCGGCGTGAATCCCGTCGTCGTTCGTGACCAGGATCTCCATCAGCGGATCAGCTGTCTCATGACGAGCCGGATGAAGCGCGCGGTGTCGCGCAGCGGATCGATGTGGCTCCCGGGAGCGTTGTAGAGGGTCGGGACCGGAACCGCCGCGATGGTGAATCCCTTGCGCCCCGCCTCGATCAGGAACTCCGATTCGTAGTCGAACCGGCTGCTCCGCGGCCGCACCCCTTCCAGCACCTTGGCGCGCATGGCCCGGAATCCCGACTGGGTGTCCTCGATGGCCGTGCCCGCGAGGCGCGAGACGAGCCAGGTCATGAAGGAGTTCGTGGCCTTGCGGAGCCACGGCATCCCGCGCCGGTTCCGGTCGCGCGAGCCGATCACGATGTCGGCGCGGTCCAGCGCCCCCAGGAGCACCGGCGCATAGGCAGGATCGTGCTGGCCGTCCGCGTCGAGCGTGAGGACCCGGTCCACGCCGCGCCCGCAGGCCTCGTCGAACCCGGTCTGGAGCGCCGCGCCCTTGCCGCGATTCACGTCGTGGCGGATCACGTCGGCGCCCGCTTCGCGAGCCCGCGCCGAGGTGGCGTCGATGGATCCGTCGTCGATGACCAGGATGGAGAGACCGGGGAGACGGCGCTTCAGGTCCCCCACCACGCTCCCGATCGTGGATTCGGCGTCGCGCGCGGGGATCACGGCGAGGGTGTTCACGAGCCGCGGGCGGGAGCGTCCAGGCCCGGGGCCGAGCCCCACTCGAACCACTGGGTCGGATGGGCGCGGACGTGCGCGTCGAAGAAGCGCTGGAGCCGCGCGATCCCTTGCGCGAGATCGAGCCCTCCCCGCGCGGCGCCCAGAGCGAACGGCGCATCGAAGTCGATCTCCAGCGCCCCATCCTTGGCGAACGTGGAGACGCCCGGGAGCACCAGCGCTTCGGCCCGGCGCGCGAGGAGAAGCGGGCCGGGATCGATGGGAACGATTCCGCGGGCCTGAAACCGGCTCCGCCGGGGGCGGTCGGCGAGCGCCGCGATCCACCCGCCGGACTGGAGACTGCGAAGCGCGCTCCGCACGGGTCGGCTGGAGCAGAGGGTGCGCACGCCGCCGCGCTCGCGCTGCTGCACGAAGAACCGATCCACCGCGGCCAGGCGGTGCGGCGCGGCGAGCGCCTCGACGCCGCCCAGCTCCCCGGCGAGCCACTGGAGCGCCCGCTCCCAGGGCCCGAAGTGGCCGCTCACGAGCACGGCGCCGCGCGAGGAGCCTCTGGCTTCCTGGAGCGCCGCGCGCGCGGAGATGGAGAGGCGCACGCGGGGCGCGCCCCTTCCGGGATCCTGCGCGAGAAAATCACGCAGCGCGCGCGCGAACGCCCGGTAGGTCTCGCGCGCCCGCGGAGGAGCCCCCGCGCGCCCCGTGCCGCTCCAGATCCAGGCCAGGTTCCGGTCCACGGTGCGCGCGCGCCGAGGATGCGTGAACACGTAGCCGTCGGAGATCGCGTGCAGGAGGCGATCCGAGGCGCACGACGGAAGACGCCGAAAGAGCATGGACGCGAGGCGATACCCCAGGTCGGTCATCGATCCTCAGCATGGAGAAGGAACGAGAACGCCCCGGGGTTCTGGGCCACGGGGCGGGGACGAACGAGAGTTACATGGTCGGGGCGACAGGATTTGAACCTGCGACCACCTCCACCCCAAGGAGGTGCGCTACCGGGCTGCGCTACGCCCCGACCTCAGGGGTATCTGGAATCACGGAGAGGTCATGCTACACGATGCTCCTCGCCTGGGACAAGGCGTTTCCCGGCATCACTTTCGCGCGCGCGCGCGAGAGCCGTTCGGACCCTGCAGCATCGTCAGGAGGCCTTCCAGATCGCGCCGCAGCGCGCGAAGCATCTCCTCGCGGTCCGTGCGCGCGAAGCCGAGCTCCATCTGCTCCTTGTTGCCGCGGTCGTCCAGGAGCTTCCTCCGCGCTCCGGCGATCGTGAAGCGGTGATCGTAGAGGAGCTGCTTCACCTCGAAGAGGATCTCCACGTCCCGTTTCCGGTACATCCGCGCTCCCCCGCGGCCCTTCTTGGGACGCAGCATCTTGAACTGTGTCTCCCAGTAACGAAGGACGTGCGGCTTCACGCCGATCATGTCGCTGACCTCGCTGATGGAATAGTAGAGCCGTCCCGTCGGAATCGATCTCACGCGGTCACCTCCTGGTCAACGCTCGTGGCTCTGCCTTCAGATCCCGTGTCAACAGTTCCCGGATCGCTGCGGTGGCGCTCTTCCCTTCGAAGAGAATCGCGCGCACCTGTTCCGCGATGGGAAGCTCGACCCCGTGACGCCGCGACAGATCGACCGCGGCGTGGGCGGTGCCGACGCCTTCCACCACCATCTTCGAAGCGGCCAGCGCTTCCTCGAGCTTCATCCCTTTTCCGATCGCTTCGCCCAGACGCCGGTTCCGGCTGTGCCGGCTCATGGCCGTCGCGATCAGGTCCCCCATTCCGGCGAGACCGGAAAAGGTCGCGGGACGGGCGCCGAGCGCTTCCCCCAGACGCGCGATCTCGACCAGACCGCGCGTGAGGAGCGCACCCTTCGTGGAATCTCCAAATCCCAGCCCGTCGCAGATCCCGGCGGCGATCGCGACGACGTTCTTCAGCGCGGCCGCGATCTCGACCCCGGCCACGTCGTCGTTGGTGTAGACCCGGAACCATTCGGTCGAGAACGCCTCCTGGACGAGCCCGGCGGAAGCGGGGTCGCTCGATGCGGCGACCACCGCGGTGGGCACGCGTCGGGAGACTTCCTCGGCGTGGCTGGGTCCGGTGAGCACGACGAGGCTCGAGCGGCTCCGTTCCGGAAGCACCTGGGCCAGCACCTCGCTCATGCGAAGAAGCGTCTTGGGCTCGAGCCCTTTGCTTCCGCTCACGATCGCCTGGATTCCCTTGAGCTCCGGTCCCGCGTCCTCGAGGAGCTTCCGCGCCACGTCCCGCACGACGCGCGAGGGCGTCGCGATCACGATCGCTTCCGCGTTCCGGACGGCCTCGCTCTGGGAGTTCGTGATCAGGATGCGGTCCGGGATCCGGACGCCGGGGAGGAACGTCGTGTTTTCCCGGGTGCGGCGCATCCGCTCCGTCTCGTCCGCTTCGTAGACCCAGAGACGCACCTCGTGGTCCCGGGAATCGAGCAGGAGCGCGAGCGTGGTTCCCCACCCTCCGCCTCCCAGGATCCCGATCTTCATGTCGTGCCTCCGGCGCGCGGCTCTTCGCGCCCGGCGGCTCCGGCCTTGCGGCCGAGGATCGGCGGCTCGGTCCCCTGGAGGAGCCGTTCGATGTTCGCCTTGTGGCGCACGATCACGAGGAGGGAGACGAGCGAAGCGATCCCCGTGAGCATCGCGCGGTGGGAATCTTCGCGCAGGAGGAAGAAGACGAGGAACGGATACGCCGCGGCCGCACCGATCGATCCGACCGAGACTCGCCGCGTCAGGAGCACGAGTAGAATCCAGAGTCCGAACGCGCAGAGCGTCGGGAAGGGAACGATGGCGAGGAACACGCCGAGGCTCGTGGCGACACCGCGGCCGCCACGGAAGCCCAGCCAGGGAGTGAAGATGTGTCCGAGGATCGCGGCCACGCCGGCAGCGAGCCCCGCCACGAGAAGCGCATCGTGCGACGCGGTCCGTCCGAACGCCAGCGCCAGGAGATGCGTCGCGCGCACGGCGAGGAACCCCTTCGCCGCGTCGAGGAGGAAGACCAGGATTCCCCAGCGCGCGCCCAGCACGCGGTATGCATTCGTGGCTCCGATGTTCCGGCTGCCCACCGTTCTGAGATTCACGCCGCGAGCGCGGCCGATCCAGAGGCCGGAGGGCAACCCGCCGAGGAGAAATCCGATCACGATCGAGGTCAGGAGGAGTGGAATCGGCGCCTCCGCGCTGGCACGGGAGCCGGGCCCCCGTCTACTGACTCCGCTTCCAGTCGAGCACGATGGGAATGCCCTGGAAGCCGAACCGCTCCCTCAAACCACGCTCCAGGTAACTTACATAATTCTTGATCCGATATCGAGGATTGTTCACATACAAAGCGAAGGTCGGCGGCTTGGTCGAAGTCTGCGCGGCGTAATAGAATTTGAGCTGCTTTCCCGCCGGTGTCGCGGGGGGCCGGACCCGGTTCAGGATGTCGTGCACCGCCTTGTTCAGCTCGGGAGTCGGGATGAGGCGGGCGTACTCCTTGTAGACACGCTCGCTCGCGGGAAGGATCTTCGCGATCCCCGCGCCCGTCTTCGCCGAGACGTAGAGCCGCGGCGCGTGCTCGAGGAATGGATAGAGCCTCGTGAACTCTTCCTCGATGGCCTCCCGCGTCGTCGTGGGATCCTCCACCAGATCCCATTTGTTGAAGACCACCACGATCGCCTTCGTGCGCTCTCCCGCGAGCGCCGCAAGCCGCGCCTCCTGACGCGCGGGCTCACGCGACACGTCCACGACGAGGAGCACGATGTCGGCCCGGGAAACCGCTCGCAGAGCGCGAGTAATGCCGTAGAACTCCACCGGATCGTGAACTTTGGATTCCTTGCGCATCCCCGCCGTGTCCACGAGCACGAACGTTCGATTTCCATGCTTGATGGTCGTGTCCACGGCGTCGCGCGTCGTGCCGGGCTCCGCGTCCACGACCATCCGGTCCTGGCCCACGAGGCGGTTCACGAGCGAGGACTTGCCCACGTTGGGGCGGCCCACGACGGCAATGCGGATCGCGTTGGGATCGGCGGGCGGAGGCTCCACCTCCGGCAGGGCGCCGACGACGAAATCCAGGAGATCTCCCGATTCGCGGCCGTGCAGCGCGGATACAGGGAGCGGCTCCCCGAGACCGAGCGCGTAGAAATCGGCCAGCTCCGATTCAGGACGCGAGGTATCCATCTTGTTCACGACCAGGAGCGCCGGGCGGCCGCGCTTGCGGATCCGTTCGGCGACGTCGACGTCGAGCGGCGTGACCCCTTCCTTGAAATCCAGCACGAGCAGCGTGAGGTCCGCTTCCTCGATCGCGTAATCGGTCTGCTTCACGATCTGGCGCTGGATGGGCTGGGCGCTCGAGGGATCGATCCCGCCCGTGTCCACGAGCAGGAAGCTGCGGCCGCTCCAGGAGGCCTCGGCGTAGTGGCGATCGCGGGTCAGCCCCGGAAGCTCGTCCACGATGGCCTGACGCTGGCCCAGGATGCGGTTGAAGAGCGTGGATTTTCCGACGTTCGGTCGCCCGACGATCGCGACGATGGGAAGCATCGGGGTCAGGCGGCCTGGGGAGAATCGAAGCCGATCTGGACCGGCGCGCCGAGCGACGTCTCGAGATCGCTCCGCGTGCGGTCGTCCAGGAACACCTCTTCTTCCTTGAGGCAGTTCGGCGGCAGGAGCACGCGGTCCAAGGGACCCGCTCCCCGGAGCGCACGCTCGATGTCCTGACCCACCAGGAGCCCGCTCACGGTGACCGTGTCGCCGAAGTAGTCGTTCCGCACCACGCAGAGCTTCGCTTCCACGGAGTCGGGAGGACGCTCGGCCAGCAGCCGCTCGAGCGTGGGCGCGGCGCTCGTTCCGGTCACGATGGCGACCCGCTCGCGCTTGCCGTTCCGGGCGCGCACCGTATCTTCTCCCTGAACCCAGCGGTCGATGGTCCGGCGAAGCATCCCGATCCCGTTCTCGAGCTGCGAGAATCCTTCGTAAGAGCGCGCGGGCGGGATCGACGCTTCCGCGAGGGTGTACATCTCGTCCGCCGCGAACACGAGCCGCGTCTTGTGGCGCCGCACGAGCTCCTTCTGGAACGCATGCACCTGCTCGAGCGCGGCTTGCGCGTCCTCGCGCGTGAACACGCGGAGCTGCGGCAGGCGCTCCCGGTGCTTCGTCAGCCCCACCGGCACGACCGCGATCGTCGCTACGTGTGGGTGCCGCGTGGCCAGTTCCTGGATGGATCTCGTGAGGATCGCTCCGTCGTTCCAGCCCGGACAGATCACGAGCTGGGTGTGCATCTCGATCCCTTCCGCGGCCAGCCGGTCGATCTGCTCCATGATCTTCCCCGACTTGGGATTCTTCATCATCCGGACGCGCACTTCGGGGTCCGTCGCGTGCACCGAGACGTAGAGCGGCGAGAGCCTCTCGTCGATGATGCGCTGGAATTCCGCCTCGGAGAGATTCGTCAGCGTGATGAAGTTCCCGTGGACGAAGGAGAAGACGTAGTCGTCGTCCTTGATCAGGAGCTCGCGCCGCACTCCCTTGGGGTGCTGGTAGACGAAGCAGAAGACGCAGTTGTTGTGGCAGCGCTTGGGCTGGCGTGCCTCGAATTCCGCCCCGAAGGGAACCCCGTACTCCCGCCTTCCCTCGACCTCCCGCTCCCCGCCCTTCGTGTCCAGGACGCGCACGCGGAGGACCTCCTCGGAAGACTGCGCGGCGAAATCGATCTCGTCGTGCAGGAGGACGTCGTTGATGGCCAGAATGCGCTCGCCTCGCCGGATGCCCAGCCGGAAGGCCAGGCCGTTCGGGTCGAGATTGGCCACGGTAAAGGGATCACTGAGACCGATCATGGGGGTTCCTCGGGAAAGCGCGATGGGAGTAAGGAGCCGTGATTCTAAGGACTTCGCGCCCTCGAATCAAGTTCCTCCTGAATCAACTCGTCCCCGGACGAGTGGCGGGCGGAACCGCGTCGGGAATTCGCCGGGAGAGAAAAAACATGGAGCGGGCAACGGGATTTGAACCCGCGACCTTCAGCTTGGGAAGCTGACACTCTACCACTGAGTTATGCCCGCTCGCACGTTGGCTGGACGGTGGGAAGGCTAGGGCCTCTCCCGGGCACGGTCAAGCCGATCTTCGATCTCGCGCGCCGCGCGCGCGAAGTCCCCTTCCTCCTGGAGGTCGATCCAGTGGACTCCGGGGGTGAGGCGAAACCACGTCTCCTGGCGCTTCGCGAGCTGGCGCGTCTTGAGCGCGATCCGCCGCCGCGCCTCTTCCAGAGAGTATTCCCCATGAAGATGCGGAATGAGCTCGCGGTATCCCAGAGTCCGCGGGCCCGGCGCGTCCTCCGGAAGCCCAGCCTCGAGCAACGTCCGCACTTCATCGAGGAATCCGCGCGCCAGCTGGCGGTCGAGTCTCGAGGCGATGCGCTCCGCGAGCGCGGGACGCGACCACCGAAGCCCGAAGAGGAGCGCGGGGAAAGGCTCCGGCGCCCGCTCGCGGCGGAGCGCGCTGATCGGACGCCCCGTGAGCTCATGGACCTCGAGCGCGCGGATGACCCGGACCGGATCGCCGGGAAGAATCGCCTCGAGCGCCTCGGGATCCACCCTGCCCAGCTCCTGGCGCAGCGATTCCAGCCCCTCCTCGCGGATCCGCTCCGTCAGCCGCGCCCGGATCGCGTCGTCGCGAGCCGGCCCATGGAAGAGCCCCTGGAGGAGCGCCCGGACGTAGAGCCCCGAACCGCCCGCCACGATGGGAAGGCGCCCCCGCGACTCGATCTCGAGCACCGAGGCGCGTGCCTCCTTGCCATAGCGGCCCGCGCTGTAGCCATGCGCGGGCTCGAGGAAGGAGACGAAGTGATGGGGAACGCGTGCGCAATCTTGAACCGTCGGGGCTTCGGTCCCGATCTCGAGCCCGCGGTAGATCTGGCGCGAGTCGGCGCCGACGATCTCCCCGCCGAGACGTTCCGCGAGATCGAGCGCGACGAGGCTCTTCCCTGATGCCGTGGATCCTACGAGAACGACTCTTCTACCGGCGGCCAAAACGCCGGTCCAGCTCCTCCATCGAGACCCGGACGTAGGTGGAACGCCCGTGGGGATCGCCATGCGGGAGGCTCGTGGCGAACAGCCGATCGAAGAGAGCGCGCCGCTCGACCGGGCCCAGGGCCTGGCCGCTCCGGACCGCCGCATGGCAGGCGAAGGATTTCGCGATGTGCTCCTCCGGCGGCTCGCCACCCTCGCCGAGCGTGTCCACCGAGGCCAGCACCGCTCGCAGCGAATCGATCGCCGCCTCCTCGGGAATCGCCGCGGGCACGCCGCGCACCGCCACCTGGCGCTCGCCGAAGAGCGAGGCCTCGTACCCGAGGCGCCGGAGATGGGGCTCGAGCATGAGGAGCGCGTCCAGCTCCGCGGGGGTCAGGTCCACCACGCGCGGGAAGAGGAGCACCTGGCTCGCGCCGGTGCC
>Ga0066685_10001096_pt1 | contig 11241 bp, 11 predicted proteins | sample GraSoiAngelo_134_FD_62305 | JGI IMG/M metagenome (GOLD analysis project Ga0066685, IMG submission 62305) | Grasslands soil microbial communities from the Angelo Coastal Reserve, California, USA - 14_0929_05_30cm | ecosystem: Environmental > Terrestrial > Soil > Grasslands | place: USA...
GATCGTTCCGCGGGATCCCCCGGCTTCGCTCAAGATGACGACTGTTCAATGATGGAATCCCTGGAAGAAATCAAAGCCCGAATCCAAGCAGCCGCGCCTGGCGTAAAGATCGACATCGTGGCAAACGGGAGCCCCTCGCAGCAGCATTCGCTTTTGATCGATAATGAACATGCTGTCGGGATCGCTAAATTTCTGCGCGTTGATCCAGCGCTACGGTTGGATTTTTGCTCCAACGCGACCGGCGTCGATTGGCTTGATCGCACCGTAAAGAAGACGGTGAAAGTGAAAAAGCTCGTTGATGGCGAAGAAAAGGAAGTGAACGAAACGATCGAGGGAAAAATCCCAGGCTATCTCGAGGCGGTCTATCACCTCTACTCGATCACGCACAAGCACGGTCCAGTGATCATTCGCATGCGCACCGCAGATCGTACGGATGGCGCGCGATTGCCGTCGCTTACGCCGATCTGGCGAAGCGCTGAATTTCAGGAGCGTGAGATCTTCGATCTTTACGGCGTCCGGTTCGACGGGCACCCCGATCTACGACGCATTTTGATGTGGGACGAGTTCCAAGATTATCCAATGCGCAAAGACTACCGCGAGCCGGACGATTACGAATGGGAGCCGACGCCGCACGACGAGGTGTTGGAGAAAGCGAAACAGCACTATCCGCCGCGGCCGGCCGAAGAGGAATTAAAGCCTTCCTGACCTGTTATGTTGAGTAAAGCGAAACATCTCTGGCCATTTCCGGTATCCCGAGAGCTTCGGGAACATCAGAGATCCTTCGTCATCTTCGCGACTCAGGATGACAACTTGAAATGAGCGCAACCGTTCAAACACTCGAAGCAATGGAACGGCCGCCAGTGAGCATGGGTTCGCGGCTCGAAGGCGAGTTGCTCGAAGTATCGATGGGACCGCAGCACCCATCGACCCACGGCGTGTTTCGGATGAATGTGGCACTGGATGGCGAGATCGTTCGCAAACTCAAACCGGTTTTCGGTTATCTGCATCGCAATCACGAGAAAATTGGCGAGAACACCAGCTACCTCGGCTCGATGCCTTACACGGATCGACTCGACTACTTCTGCTCGATGACAAATAACTGGGCGTACGCCCTGAGTGTAGAGAAGCTGGCCGGCATCCAAGTTCCTGAACGCGCCGAGTATTTGCGTATCATTCTTGCCGAGCTGACTCGGCTGCAGAATCACGCCTCGCTGCTGGGGTTTCTGCTCAATGACATGGGCGCGTGGGGCACGCCGCTCATGTACGCGTTCCGCGAGCGCGAAAAGATTCTCGATCTTTTCGAATCGCTCTCCGGCTCGCGCATGATGTGCGATTACATGCGTTTCGGCGGCTGCCGCGTGGACGCGAGCGACGACTGGCTGGTCGGGGCGAAAAAGATTGTCGATCGTTTCCCGAAGTTTCTGGACGAATTCGAGGAACTAATCCTCGGCAACGAGATCGTCATCGGACGCACGCAAAATGTCGGGAAAGTCTCCGCCGAGTTGGCGATCAACGCCGGCGTCACGGGCCCGATGCTACGCGCCTGCGGCGTCAACTATGACCTTCGTAAAGTGGACGGCTACGGGTATTATCCGCATTTCAAATTCCGAATCCCGCTCGGTGAACACGGCGACACGTACGATCGGTTGATGATGCGGGCGCTCGAAATGCGCGAAAGTGTATCGATCTTGCAACAAGCCTTCGCTCAGATTCAGCCCGGACCGGTGCTGAATCCGAAAGTGAAGATCCGCGCTTTTCGCCCGCCTATAGGCGAAGCCTATGGCCGCATTGAAGGACCGAAAGGCGAGCTCGGTTTTTATTTGATCAGCGATGGAGGACCGAATCCGTATCGTTACAGGGTTCGCCCGCCGAGCTTCATCAATCTCACCATTCTCGAAGACATGTGCCTCGGCCACACGGTCGCGGACGTAATGGTAATTCTCGGCAGCGTCGATATCGTGATGGGAGAAGTAGATCGATAACAACACATGATCGGCTCTGGCATACTCAAGGGAATGGCGGTCACGGCACGGAACTTCGTGGGAAGTTATTTCGAGAAGGATCGCCTGATCACAGTTCAGTATCCGGAAGAGCGCAATCCGCTTCCGGAGAATTATCGTAATTTTCCGTTTCTGATTTATGACGGCGACGATCCGCACGCGGGTTTGCGCTGCGTGGCCTGCAAAATTTGCGAGAAGGAATGTCCGCCGCAGTGCATTTACATCGTCAAAAGCGACGACAAGAAGCCCGATTACATGGGCAAACCGCAGTTGTATCCGAAGGTCTTCGACATCGACATCTCGGTCTGCATGAGCTGCCAGATCTGTGTCGAGGTCTGCCCATTTGAGGCGATCAAGATGGATAAGGAGTTCGAGCTAAGTAAACGGGAGCGATTCAACCACTTGCTTCAGCGCAAAGAGGAGCTGTCAAAGTCGAACGATTATTACCACAAAATCTGCCCAACCGACGCTGCCGAGGTTGATGCCAAGCTGGCCGAAGCCGCAGCAAAAAAGAAACCGGCGCCCGCCCCGTCAGCGCCGACACCAGTTTCTGCTGCCGTCTCCTAGGCGGAAATTTGGCAAGGCCCTTTAGGAGCGCAGCGGTGATTCGCCGATTTCTTCTGCGCTAGTCGCGGTCTGGACAGGGTTAATGATCAGTGAACAGTGACCTCTGACCAATTTGTCGCCTGATCGGCACTGGCAGATCATGAATCATTATCCGCCTACGACTCCCCGCACTCCAATCACGCTCGTAACCGGCCCGTTAGGCAGCGGCAAAACCACGGTGCTCCGGCACGTTCTCGCGACGAAGCCAGCGAAGATGGCGATTGTGATGAATGAGTTCGGTGAGATCGCAATCGACACGAAAGTGATCGAGGGCAAAAACGTCCGCATCGCGGAGCTGGGCGGCGGTTGCGTTTGCTGCTCGCTGCTCGGCGAGTTCGAGGCGGCGGTGAATGAAATCATTCAAAAAGTCGCACCGGAGATGATCATCGTCGAGACCACCGGCCTTGCGGAACCTGAGGCTCTCGTGTTCAACATTCAGGAGGCGCTACCTCAATGCCGGCTCGACGGAGTAGTTTCGGTCATTGACGCCGACGCCCTTATTCGCTTCCCCGAACTCGGCCACACCACGCGCCTGCAAATTGAAGGCGGGGACATTTTGCTTTTGAACAAGATTGATCTGATCGACCCCGATCAGATTGAGCCGCTGGAAACGAAACTGCGCGACATCAATCCAACTGCCGCGATTATCCGCACGGAGCGCTGCCGGATTGATCCCGAGCTATTGTTTGGACTTGGGCGCAAGAAAGAAATCGCCTCGCCCGCGCACAAGCATCAGCCGGAGTTCGAATCGTTCACATTCACATCCGACAAAATTTTTTCGCGCGATTGCTTTGAACGCTTTGCCGAGGATCTGCCTTCGAATGTGTATCGCGCAAAAGGCTTCGTGCGTTTCGAGGATGGCGCGCAGCTTTTCAATTTCGTTGCCGGCCGCTGGGAGCTGGAGCCTTTCGAGTCCGCTGAAACGCAGCTGGTTTTCATCGGGAAAGAAATTGCTGCGACGAAATCGGCGATTGTCGAGCGTCTGAAGAAATGCGAGGTCTCATCCGCGCGTCATTTCGAGCGAAGTGGAGGAATCCCGTGATGAACCTCAACGGTAATGCCACGGGTTTCCTCCACTTCGCTCCGATTCGGTCGGAATGACGGTATTTGAAATGCCCTACAAGTATCTGGAAGACGTAGGCACCGCTGACATCGCATTCGAAGCGACGGGACGCGATCTGCCGCAATTGTTCACGGCCGCAGCGGACGCGACACTGAACGTCATGATCGAGAACATCGAAGCGATCGACCCGCGCGAGATGCGCCGCGTCGAGTTGGAGAACGATAAGATCGATATGTTGCTTTTCGATTTTTTGCAGGAGCTCATTTACCTTAAAGACGCCGAGCGGCTCCTACTGCGCATTCGCGACGCGCAAATCCACCAGAAAGAGGGCGCCTATTTTTTAACGGCGACGGCGGCCGGCGAGCCGCTGGATGCCGCACGCCATCAGCAGCGTGCCGATGTGAAAGCCGTTACGCTTCACGATTTCCGCGTCGAAAAAGCCAATGGCGGATGGAAAGCCACGGCGATTTTAGATATTTGAGATGGATCGAGTTCTCAGAACTCGGTGATGAACCTATGCGCAGCGGCCACAGCTACCGCTACAGCAGCCTTTATTTCGGTTCGAGCGCCACGTAGCCGCTACGGCCCTGGCTCCAGATGCGCATGAGAATTTTTTCGTTCGGCTTCAATTTCTTGGTGAGCGCGACGAGGTCCTTGGCGTTTTTTATTGGCTGTTTGTTAACTTCCTGGATCACGTCGCCTTCGCGCAGGCCAGCTTGCGCCGCCGGCGAGTCGGAATCGATCTGCACGATAACCGCGCCCTGGACATCTTTTGGCAGATTTAGTACACGACGCACATCATCGGTAACATCCGCGACGACTGCGCTTCCAAAAACGGTGGCCTTTTCAGGTTGGGCGCTTTCCTCGGGTGAAGCTTCAGGCGAAGGCCCAGCTTCGGCAGGCGGCATCTCGGCAAGGTTGACGTCGAACATTTTCTTCTGGCCTTCGCGGTTGACTTCCAACTGCACCTTCGTCCCAGGCGCCATTGAGCCGATCATCAAGCGTAGTTCGCGCGCGTCATTGATTTTTTTTCCATTGACAGTGGTAATCACATCACCGCTTTTGATGCCGGCTTTCTCTGCTACACTCTTCGGAGTGACTTCGCCAATCAGCGCACCGGTTGGTTCTCCCTTTAGTTTCATGGCGTCGGCCAGTTCCGGCGTGAGCGTCTGCACCGACGCACCAATGTAACCGCGCACCACGCGTCCTTTTTCGCGCAGGCTCTGCATGACATCGCGTGCGAGATTTGACGGAATGGCGAAACCAACGCCCTGATTCCCGCCAGTGCGGGTGAAAATTGCAGTGTTAATGCCTACCAGCCGCCCTTCAGTATCGACGAGCGCGCCGCCGGAGTTACCCATGTTAATAGCCGCGTCGGTCTGTATGAAATTTTCGTAATCGACAATGCCCATGCCGCCGCGGCCTACCGCGCTGATGATTCCCATCGTGACCGTTTGCCGCAGGCCAAATGGGTTACCGAGCGCGAGTACGATATCGCCGGCACGCGCTTTGTCGCTGTCTGCAAATGTGATCGCTGGCAGGTTTTTCCCGTCGATTTTTAGCAAGGCGACATCAGTGCCCGGATCGGTGCCGATTTTCTTCGCCTTATATTTGCGGAGTTCCGCACCAAGGCCCGCCATGATTTCCTCCGCGCCCGATACCACGTGATTGGCAGTGAGAATGTATCCGTCCGGGCTGACAATGACACCCGAGCCAAGTCCTTGCACTGTCTGTTTGCCTTGCGTTCGAGGAAGCTGTCCGCCGAAAAATTCGCGAAGCGCTTGATCGGAAAACGGAAACTGCAAAGCCGGGCGGGATATAGTCTGAGTAGTAAAGATGGTCACAACAGTGGGCGCGACCTTTTCGACGACCGGCGCGAAACTGTTGATTGGTCCCTGCAACGTATGCGCAGGTTCCTGCGCAGCAGCGGAAAAACCATAAACAAGCAGCGCGATCGATCCCGCGATTGCGGGACGAGATGGGAAAATTCTTCCCGACATAAAAACATTCCTAATCTTTGTAAAAAATGAATCGGGCGCTCGCGCGCTGTCGGTTCCTTTTTTATGCCGAAGTCGCTTCGGCCTTTGCCACGATCTTCTTTGTCTCAACGAACCGGTCTGGGTTTACTGAGATCGAATCGATGCCGCACTGTACCAGGAACGCGGCAAACTCCGGATAGTTGCTCGGTGCTTCCCCGCAGATGCCGACTTTGCAGCCGGCCTTGTGCGCACGGCGAATCACGTCGCTAACGACGCTCTTCACAGCTTCATTTCTTTCATCGAATAGTCTGGCGAGTTCAGCCGAATCTCGATCGACTCCCAGCACGAGCTGCGTTAGATCGTTGCTGCCGATGGAAAAACCGTCGAAACGCTCAGCGAACTTCTCCGCGAGCACAACATTCGATGGTATCTCGCACATCATGTAAATCTCCAGTGCACCACGGCCGCGCACCAAACCGTTCTCGGCTAGCAAATGCAGGACCTGGTCGGCCTCGTCGAGCGTCCGGCAAAACGGCACCATCACGATCACGTTTTTCAGCCCAATTTCATTGCGGACGCGTTTGATCGCTTCGCATTCGAGGCGAAATGCATCTCGAAATTTTTCGTGATAATAACGCGACGCGCCGCGCAAACCGAGCATCGGGTTCTGCTCACCCCCTTCGAACTGCTCGCCGCCGATGAGCTGCGCGTATTCGTTAGTCTTGAAATCGCTCAGCCGCACGATCACCGGATGCGGATGCCGCACGGCAGCGATCCGGGCAATGCCTTGCCCAAGTTTGTCGATGAAATAATCCGGCTTGTTTTTGTAATTGCGAGTCAAGGTCTCGATTTTTCGGCGCGCCTCGCGGTCTTTCAATTCGTCGAGATGAACCACCGCCATTGGATGGACCTGAATTCGATTTGCTATGATGAATTCGATGCGCGCTAGGCCAATGCCGTCGCACGGCAACTTCCACCAGCGGAATGCGCCACCCGGGCTGGCGATGTTAAGCATGATCGGCGTGCGCGTGCCCGGGAGTTTTTTAAGGCTGACTTTCTCCTCGGCGAAATCGAGCAAGCCGTTGTAAACAAAACCTTCATCGCCTTCAGCGCATGAGAGCGTGATCTCTTGGCTGTCGTGCAGAATTTTTGTGGCCTTACCGGTGCCGACGACTGCCGGAATCCCCAGCTCGCGGCTCACGATTGCAGCGTGGCAAGTGCGCCCGCCAAGGTCGGTGATGATGCCTTTGGTCCTTTTGAAAATCGGTCCCCAATCGGGGTCGGTCATTTCGGTGACGAGAATGCTTCCCTCTTTGAATTTGCCGAGTTCGCGCGAGCTTTGGATGCGGCACACTTTTGCCGCGGCGATGGCTTCGCCAATGCTGAGGCCGGAGAGAAGGCGTTTGCCTTTTTCCTTGAGCCGATAAGTGGTAAGTGAGCCTGCTTTCTTCAACGCTTGCACTGTTTCGGGCCGCGCTTGGAGAATGAAAATCTGACCGGTGTCGCCGTCTTTCGCCCACTCGATGTCCATGGGCTTTTTGTAATGTTTCTCGATTGCGCACGCCCATTTTGCCAGGCGCAAAATTTCATCGTCATCAAGCGCGAAGGATTCTCGCTGTTTTTTTGGCGTGTTGACCATGCGCGTCGAGCGACTCCCGCGCCTGCGGGACGCATAAACCACCTTTCGTTTTTTGTCGCCGAGTGATTTTTCCAGGATGGGTCGCGCGTTTTTCTTGCCGAGCAGCGGCTTAAATACCATGTGTTCGTCCGGGTTCGCTGCGCCTTTTACCACCACCTCGCCAAGACCCCATGCGGCGCTGATGCGCACGACCTTCGGGAAACCGCTCTCGGTATCGATGGAAAACATGACGCCAGCGCTAGCTTTGTCGGCGTGCACCATCTTTTGCACCCCGGCCGAGAGCGCTACTTTGAGATGATCGAAGCGTTTCTCCTCGCGATAACTGATCGCCCGATCGGTAAAAAGCGACGCGTAACATTTGCGGCATGCATCGATGACCGCGTGCTCGCCGGAGATGTTGAGATACGTTTCCTGCTGCCCGGCAAAACTTGCTTCGGGTAAATCTTCGGCGGTCGCGCTGCTGCGCACGGCGACATCCACTGCGCGTTTTTCGTAGCGCTCGCAAAGGTCCCGATATGCCTCCCGAATCTGCTCCTCGATTTGTGTTGGAAATTTACTTTTCAAAAAAAGCGTGCGCAGAGCATTGCCGGTGGCGGCCAATGATTTCGAGCCTTTTTTAACCGTTGAATTTCCGCGCGGATTTTCTTGTCGATTTTATTTTCGCGCACGAACAGCCAAAACGCATCAGCGGTCGTCGCGAAGCCGTAGGGCACGCGCACGGCCTGTTTTTTCAGCGTCCGAATCATTTCGCCAAGCGCAGCGTTCTTGCCGCCAACTCGGCCGCCGTCCTTGGAGGAAACCTCGTCAAACCGAAGGACGAATTTCTTCGCCGCCATATACTTGTTATTCGTGTGGCACAGTGAATCTGCCCGCGAGAAATAGGGGCCAAAGCAGGATTATCTGCCTCGATCAGGCCAATCATGTTACGCGCCACAGAGGTTCGAAATGCGAATTTCTATTAGGAACAAATCGCAACCCAAAAGAGAAAAATCCCATGAAACAAGCAAAAGACATCATGACGACAAATCCTGCCTGCTGCATGCCGGAGAATAGCGTGGAGGAGGCTGCGCAAATGATGGTGAAACACGACTGCGGCGAAATCCCCGTGGTCGAGAGCAAAAACAACCTGAAGCCGATTGGCGTTATTACCGACCGCGACATTACCTGCCGCGTGGTGGCCACGAGCAAGAATCCCAAACAGACGAGAGTGCGCGATGCCATGTCGAGTTCGCCGGTGACAGTTAAACCGGAGACGAGCATCGAAGATTGCTGCCGCCTGCTGGAGAAAAACCAGATCCGGCGCGTGCCAGTTGTCGATCAAACTGGGCGCTGCTGTGGTATGGTTTCGCAGGCTGACATCGCAAAGGCTGCACCTACGGAACAGACGGCAGAGGTGCTAAAACAAGTCTCCGAACCCAGCGAGCACGCCTCGCGCGTGGCCGCTTGAGTTTCGAACACCAGAGCAGAGCGGCAATCGAGGGTGAGCTTTCGGCTCAAACGCGTTTATGAGCGCCGGCCAAATCCGATGGCCGGCGCGTACTGGTCGATCGCATCTGGCCACGTGGCCTAACGAAACGAGAAGCGCGTATCGATGAATGGCTCAAAGAAATCGCTCCCAGCACCAAGCTGCGAAAGTGATTCCGACACGACCCGGATCGCTGGAAGGAGTTCAAAAAACGATACGCCGCGGAGCTCGATGATCAGCGCGAGAACGTCGAGCAACTCTGGCGAGAGTCCCACAAGTGTACGGTGACATTACTTTTTGGCGCGAAAGATACCGAGCACAACAACGCCGTTGCGCTGAAAGAGTACATCGAACGATTTTGCTGAATTAGCCAATGCCGGAGCTGCCCGATGTCCAGACATTCAAGCGATACCTCGACGCCACATCGTTGCATCAGCGCATCAGTGACGTCGATGTGCGAAACGCATATGTCGTGAAAGGTGTCTCTGCGCGTGGGCTTGCACGCCAGCTAAAAGGGCATCGCTTCGAATCGAGTCGCCGTCACGGCAAGCATTTGTTTGTGTGCGTGGATGAGGATGGCTGGCTGCGGCTGCACTTTGGCATGACCGGCTCTCTGCGCTATTTCAAAGACGAGGAAAAGGCACCACGACACGCGCGTGCTGTGTTTGTTTTCGAAAAAAATCACCGGCTCGCTTTCGATGATCAGCGCATGTTCGGTGAGATTGGATTGATTAAGGATGTCGATGAGTTTGTAAAAAAGCGCGGCCTCGGCCCGGACGCACTCGATATTGATCTTGCCGAATTCAAGAAGGTTCTCGCGAAGCATCGCGGCGCGGTGAAAACGATTTTGCTCAACCAGAAATTGATCGCGGGCATCGGCAACATTTATGCCGACGAGACTCTCTTTCGTGCGCGCATTCATCCGGCGACGGTAACCTCTGATTTGGGCGACCAAGCGCTTGCAAAACTCTTCCGCGCTACGCGCTACATTTTGCAAAAAGCGATTGTCGCCAAAGCCGATGTGAACCGAATGCCCAAGTCCTGGCTGCTACCGCATCGCGGTAGAGGCGGGAAATGTCCACGCTGCGACCGCGAATTAAAATCGGCAACGATCGGCGGACGCACGGCGTGGTTTTGCTCGCATTGCCAAAAGAAAACCGTTTAGCGCGGCGGCGTTCGCGTTTACTGGATGCGTTCCCAAGTCAACAGGTACTCAAACGACTGCCCACCCTCTAAGAGTGGCGGAGTAGATAGTAACAGGCGGCTTCCGTCGAATCTGTAATAGCGAAGCTGGTCGCTGCCAACCCAATTCGGAAACGACGCGCCCAGGACGTGATGCGTCACGGTTTGCGTCTGCGGATCGATCGTATAGGTACCGAAATACGAAACATGGCCCTCGAATGCCGCACGGATCTCCGCGTCTGTCCCTCGAGCGGGATCTTTCGAAGCAAAGCATGGTCGGTCGTTTCTCATCACATGCGCGGACATGTTGCCGGCAGAATCGTAAATGAGTTGGCCGGAGACCTGTTCACCCAACGGGTAATGAATCTGGCCTTCCGAATCGCGCGCTTGATACGACACCAACTGCCACGTTCCCAATAAAGTTGGTGCGGGCTGCGCCTGAGCCATGTTTGAAGTCGCCTATTTCGAAGCGGGGACGTGTCCGCGCACTCCAAAGCTACGCCGCGGCAGTAAGTCGTTTTGCTTCGCCTCGTTCGTACTCGTAAAGGAAACCGATAAATTGCCGACGATGCGCCTGCTCCTGCGCAGTGATTTCCAAAATGAAGTCCTGCGTCACCAGATCAATCGGGTCACACATTTTGATAAGTTTCTTGTATTGATCGATCGCTTCATCCTCGGCGCGGATCACGCCCCTGATCACCGCGATGACATCGGTGCTATCCTTGGGCGGCTGCAAATAGCGCTGCGCCCGATCCAGATCAAGCGAGCCGGGCACGCGGCCTTCGATCACCTTGATCCGATTGCCCAACTTCCGGGCGTGACCGAGCTCTTCTTCAATGTCGCTCAACAGCGCCTTTTTGATTTCCTCTGCGCGCACGCCATCGAGGTCAATCGCGTTAGCCAGATAATTTTCCACCGTCTCCAATTCCATCGCGTAAGATTTTCTCAGTTCCTTGATGATGTCCTGATTGGTAACCATTGGTGTTTGCCCTCCTTTTAGAGGAATCGTTCGAGGCATATGAAGCGGTCCTTTTGCGACGACCGATCCGAACCTGTTGTATGACGAAAAGAGTTTTGCTCACCGGTCGCCCCGGCTGCGGGAAGACGACGCTGGTCAAGCGCGTCGTGAACAAGCTGGCGCGACTGACCGGCGGTTTTTATACCGAGGAAATCCGCGAGCGCGGCCAGCGCGTCGGGTTCAAGATCATCACGCTCGATAGCGAGGAGACTGTATTTGCCCACGTCGATTTCAAAACTCCCGAGCGCGTCGGAAAATACGGGCTGGATCTCGCCGCGCTGGAAACAGC
>Ga0066685_10001097_pt1 | contig 11241 bp, 7 predicted proteins | sample GraSoiAngelo_134_FD_62305 | JGI IMG/M metagenome (GOLD analysis project Ga0066685, IMG submission 62305) | Grasslands soil microbial communities from the Angelo Coastal Reserve, California, USA - 14_0929_05_30cm | ecosystem: Environmental > Terrestrial > Soil > Grasslands | place: USA...
TACTCGCTTGGCACCAAGATGGCACAGATTGCCGAAATGATTCTCATTTTGCCGTTCGTAATGGCCTATGAACCGTTTGTCTATTCACGGATCGGTGATTCACAGGTCTGGGCCGACATTTCCCGGTTGTTCACATACCTCATGATTGCGTTTGCGTTCGTGGCGTGGGCCATTGTTTTTGTCGCACGGGACTTGCTGACGTTGATTGCGCCTCCTGAATATGGTTCCGCATACTTTCTGATTTTTCTACTACTGCCGGCGCTCGCTTTTCGAGGTGTTTACTACATCGGCCAATCTTTACTGTATCTGGAGAAGAAGACTCATCTCGTCGGAACTGTCGTCAGTCTGTTCACTGTCGTTAGTGTGGCAATGAATTTCGTGTTGATTCGGCACTGGGGTATGTATGGCGCTGTTGCGGCGTTCGCACTTACAACAGTCGGCACGGGCATTACGGTTCTGAAGCTGGGGTTAGGCGTGTCGCTCGTCCGCGTCGAGAAGGGGCGTCTCGCTACCGCGGGGGTACTTCTATTTGGATTTCTGGCAGCCGTATACGCAGTACGCGACGCTAGCAACTATGTGTACTACACCGCGATTCCCGCAAGCGTGTGCCTAGGAGCACTGTGTTTATATTCGAGCAGTTTTCTCACACAAGGTGAACGACGTGCAATCGGCGCATTTTTCGGTCGAGCCCGCGCGCTACGGTCGGTGTTCAATGCTTAGCGACATCGCAGGAGAACGTTTGCGTCGAGCGGGAATGTTCCTTCTTCCTCTGATTCTCGTAATAGCAGGTTCTTTCACATGGTTATAGCTCGCATTGATCCAGGACGTGATCCGCGGTGGCAGACGTTTGTTGAAACTCGTCCCGACGCCGGCATCTTTCATACGAGTGCATGGCTGGAAGCATTGCGCCGAACCTACGGTTACGAAGCGGTGGTCTATGCCGCAATTGATTCAGGTAAGGGTTTGGTGAATGCCGTACCTTTCTGTCTGATTCGCAGCCGCCTGACGGGCCGGCGCCTGGTATCGTTACCTTTTTCCGATCACTGCCAGCCGCTCGCAAGCACCGAAGAACTGCATGTATTGCTTGCTGCAGCAAAGGAGGATGCGCAACGGCACAATTGCAAGTATGTAGAGACAAGGCCGCTCACACCTTACGAACAGGACGTAACCACTGCCGCAGAACTAACAAACAGTTATGATGCAGTCATTCACCGCCTGGATCTCAGACGCAGCCGTGACGAGGTTTTCCGAGGTTTTCACAAGGATTGCACCCAGCGAAAGATCTCGCGGAGTGAGCGCGAACAGTTGCGCTACGAGGAAGGACGGTCGGAAGAGCTGCTCCAAAAATTCTATCACCTGCTGTTGCTGACGCGGCGCCGTCATCAGCTGCCGCCGCAGCCGTTTTTTTGGTTTCGAAATTTGATCGCCTGTCTAGGCGAAAAATTGAAGATTCGAGTCGCATCCTCGAAAGATGGCATTCCTGTCGCCAGCATCATCACGTTGTCCTTTAAGGACGTTGTTACCTACAAGTACGGTTGCTCCGATTCGCGCTTCAATGCTCTCGGCGGCATGGTGTTCCTGATCTGGCGGACTGTACAGGAAGCTCTGAACAATGGCGCGGCTGAATTGGATCTCGGCCGTAGTGACCATGACACTCCCGGCCTGATTGCTTTCAAAGATCATTGGGGCGCAGTTCGATATCGATTGACGTATTACACGTATCCGGCACGTGCCGTCGCCACTGAAAAAGGGCGGCTGTTGAAGGCAGCGGGAAAGCGCTTGGTGGCGGCCATACCAGATCCCCTTTTCACCACGTTGGGCGGGCTTCTGTATCGCCACGTCGGTTAGGTTTGAATGAAAGCATTATCTGATCACTATCGTCTCGACGAACGGTATGGATGTTTCAGAGTAGCGAATCCACGACCAACGCATGCTGGATATTTCCGTATCGGCGCGAAGGCCGTCGGCTATGGGAAGACATCCACGGGCTTCTTAGAGCCAGGCGCAGAGTGCGATTTATACGACGTGCTTCGCGATGTGAGAGTGAGGGAGTGGGATACGGTTCTCCCGTTCGATCCTGAGGAAGTCATAGATAACTTGCGTTGTGAACGGTATATGAAATCCGCGGCTCAGGGTGTGCGTGGAATCCTTTTGGCATTTGCGAAAAAAAGCTATTACACATTTCGCCCTTTCATGTCCGCTCGCTTCCGCAAGCACCTTCAAAGAATTTATCTGAGGGATTGGGATCACATTTCGTTCCCCAGTTGGCCGGTTGATCGGTCGGTGGAGCACATCTTTGAAGAATTGCTGTCTCTCTCGCTTCGTTCCCATCGGGTGCAGAGGATCCCGTTTGTTTGGTTCTGGCCCGATGGATATTCGGCCTGCGTTATCGTTACGCACGACATTGAAACGGAAGCCGGCCGCAATTTCGCCACCGATCTCGCCGATCTGGACGCTTCATTTGGAATCAAACCCGCCTTTCAGATTGTCCCGGAAAAGCGGTATAAGGTTTCGCCTGGATTTCTGGACTCTCTGCGTCTGCGGGGTTGTGAGGTGAACTTGCATGGGCTGAACCATGACGGTCAGTTATTCCGCGATCGAAAGGAATTTTGTAGACAAGTGAAACGGATCAACCAATACGCTTCGGAATATGGGACCGCAGGATTTAGATCTCCCGTGATGTATCGCAATATTGACTGGTACCAAGACCTGCCGTTCTCCTACGACATGTCCGTACCCAATGTAAGTCACTTAGAACCACAGCGGGGCGGGTGTTGTACGGTGATGCCTTACTTTATCGGGCATTTGGTGGAGTTGCCGTTGACAACAACACAGGATTACACGCTGTTCCATATACTCAGGGATCGGTCGACCAAGCTGTGGAAACAACAGATTGGATTGGTGACTGAAAAACATGGTCTGGTGAGCTTCAATGTCCATCCGGACTACCTTATTCCAAAGGATTGCCGGGAAGTGTACCGGCAGTTACTGGAATATCTTGTGCAGGTCCGTGCGGATCAGGAAGCATGGTTCGCCTTGCCTGGCGAGGTGGATCGGTGGTGGAGAGACAGACGGCAAATGCGTATCGTCACAGATGGTGGCCGCTTAGCGGTAGCCGGACCGTCGAGTGAACGCGCGGTTGTGGCCTATGCGTGTTTGCAAAATGGACAAATTCTGTATGAAGTCCCCAGCAGCAGTCAGGAGATGAGGCGGTCCTCTGCATAATTTGAGCTAATCAGATCCAGTGCCTCTTCAGAATCATGTATACGCTCAGCGGCACTTCCAACAAGGCAGGCAGGGGATCGTCAGCAGCAAAAATCGCAGATTCGACGGGGCTGACCAAGGACCTTAGATAAGCTCCCACGGACAGGCGCCCTCTCCAGATCTCGGCGATTGCGGCCGCGAGATCGGTAGACATACGCATCCAGCGAACGCCAGCGATTCCGCGCTTTTCCGGCAATGACTCGCCTTGAATGACCCGCCATAAGAGAAATGAGAAATCAATACCCGCGCGCCGGCCCAGGGTGTGCCAGCCCCAGATTCTGGGGTTGATATCCAGCAGCTTGTACAGACCATCGCGGGGATCGCGTTTAAATTCGACCTCGACAAGGCCGGTAAAACCGATCGCGCTGACCAAGCGCCGTCCTGCTTCCTCGATCTCGGGGCGGTCCACTGTTTCGACAAACGTGCTCGAACGCCCGAAATCCGAAGGAAATTGTCGCGTTCGCCGCGCCACCAAAGCTGCCAAAGGCCGTCCTTCCAAACACAATGCAGCGTAGGAGAACTGTTCCTGGCCGCCGCCAGGTATCAATTCCTGAACCAAAACTGCGCCGGGATCAACCATCGTACAAGCTTCGTCATACCGCTCCAGCAGCGACTGGCGATCCTCCACTCGCCACGCCTTTGCCGCCGTGAATCTATTCATTTGTGGTTTGACCGCGGGTTTCAAGACAACGGGGAAAGCGCAATCGAGCCGGGCAACTTCATCTCGGCCGGCGAGGGTATGAGTCCGTGGGATATCAACGCCGACCATCGGGGCTAGCCGATAAGTCAACCTTTTGTCGTAAGCCCACTGCAAAACGTCCCAGGGGGGCACGGTGAGACGAAATTGCTTCCGCAGAACACTGTGGTGACGCGCTACTGTCGCGGCCGTCTCGTCGCCGCTTGGAAAGAGGACCCATCCACGAAGATTGTGCTGGACGCCGAGTCTGAGCAGATATTCAACTTGCCTTTCCCCTTCCGTGTCTGGCCAGATAAGCCTTCTCTGGGCGTATCTGGAAACGCCCGCAATCAAATGCTCGCCGGTCAAGACCCATACTGGAATTTTCCGTCTTCCCAGGCTCCGAACTGTGCCCAGCCCCTTGTAGTCACCACCAATGATGAGCGCGCCTGGTTTGTGAGCGCGCCACTCGGCAGGCCCCACCAGCCATTCCGGGGCGTGGTATTCATTGCTACGAGCGGGAGCTTCCGGCGAGGAACAGCTCACCAACCGCTCTGCGACTTGGCTACTCTTACCCATTGAACTTTTTCTGATGAAAGCCGGGCGGCGCGTTTGCCCGCCATCGCACGGGCTAGCGCACGGCCAGCGAACTCCGTGCCGGAAACGAACCGCATCAGCGGTCCGAAACTCCATGCCGCGGGCGCCCCGACGAAATACAGACCTGGTATTGAGGACTCAAAACCGCGATCTAGCTGAGGGTATCCATCAACCTGAGATAGGGATTGCGTAATTTCGGGCGAAAGGAACGCATACTGGGAAACACTGACGCGGTAACCCGTGCCCAAGAGGACGTGGTCTACCTCGCGCACGCTACCGTCGTCCAAGGTTATCGAGATCTGGTTATCCTCGGGCTGCGCTGTTTTAACATTCCGGCCCGTTGTGATCCGCACTCCTTCAACTCGAGGAACTAACCATGCAGCGCCGGCGGGCCGGATGGAACGCTCGGCCGCTTTCTGCTGTAGGCCTAACGGCAGCCGTCGCAGCCAGTCTGGCCGGCTGACGAGCTGACTCAAAAGGGCGGGTCCGACGTCGGTTCGATGATACAGAAGGCGGCGGAAAGGATTGTACCTGCTGTGGAACAGCGCGCTGCGCCGTAACCATCGAACAGTTGGGCGTCGCAGGATCAGTTCGACATCGGCTTCGTTTTCGTGCAGGAGAGCCGCTGATTCGATGGCGCTCTGCCCGCCGCCCACGACGATCACGCGCCGGCCTCGAAAGCAACTAAGGTCGCGATGATCCGACGAGTGCGAGGCAAGCGATTGTGGCGTCGCACTGAAGAGCGAGGGACGGCGTGCAAATGGTCCAATGCCGGCGGCGATCACTACGCGCTGTGCCTCGATTGTTTCGCCGCCTGCGATGATGAGCTTGAATCCTGCAGAAGTCCGCTGAATCTGCTGCACGCGGCGCGTGTCCAGATCGGGAACAACCTGGCGCTGAAACCATCGGCCATACTCAATAAAGTCATTCAGGGGCACAGGCCTGGATAAGCGAATGCCACGAGCTTTCTCGTAATCATCCAATGTCAGGGTACGGTGTGGGCTCGCGATGTGGGACGCGTCCCATGGAGAGCGCAGCAGCATTCCGGCGGGCATCTGATTTTGCCAAAACTCCATGCACCCTCCGAAAGTCCATGTTTCGATACCGGCCGATCTCAAATGCGCTGTCGCAGCTAGCCCGTAAGGACCCGCACCGATGACGGCTACCTCGCAATTCGACATCTTCATGCAATATCACCTTTCTTAAATGTGTATGTTGTGGCTCAAGGCAACCGCGGTCCGCCGCCGCATCTGCAGGCATCACTCGATGCCTGTTGATATGCATAAATGTCACGTCCTCTCTCACGTCCGCACGACTGCTCCGATACCGTCCGCGCGGTTAATGCAACGACAGTGCCAGTTTTGCGATGAACTACGTATTCGTTTCGCATTGACAGGAAGTGCTCTGAAAACTAAGGACATTTACACGTGGGGTGTAAATCTACACGCGCAGTGCAGATCGTGCGGGCCGTTGGAGATGTGAACGGCGATTCACAGGGGATTGTCAACCACTATTCACATTGGCACCAGTCTGCATATTAAAAAGGGCCCGACCAATGACCAACCCTCTCCATATCAGTACATTGCAAGTCATCTCTAGCTGGCGGCCAGCGTGCTAGTCGGGTGGGACTGAAAATAGAAATCGATTCGGAAGACTTTCTTCGATTAGCCAGGAATCCAGAGTGAGGTCCATAGATCCAGCGCTATGCTTTTCGACTCCCCAATATATTTCGTCTTCCTGATCCCTGTCGTCCTGGCTTACTGGCGGCTGACTCACCGCCGGCAGAACGTCTTTTTGTTGATCGCGAGCTATTTCTTCTACGGGTGGTGGGATTGGCGATTTCTAGCACTCATGGCCGGCAGCACGACGATGGACTTTCTAATCGCGCAGAAGATAACCTCTGCCCCTGATGGAAGGGCTCGCAAACGTTGGTTCGTCTTTTCGCTCGTCCTGAACTTTGGAATTCTGGGTCTGTTCAAATATTTTAATTTCTTCGTGGATTCCTTTGCGGATCTCTTGGCAACGTTTGGTGTCCATCACATTCCCATTCCGCTAATCCGCATTCTTCTCCCGCCTGGCATTTCTTTTTATACATTTCAAGAAGTGGCTTATATCGTCGACGTATATAAAGGACGTATTGAGCCAGCCCGTTCTTTTGTGGATTATGCCCTCTTCATCAGCCTGTTCCCTCATTTGATCGCGGGGCCGATCCAGCGACCAAGCCACTTGCTCCCCCAGGTGCAGAAAGGGCGTGAATTCGATGCTGATCGATTCTTTGACGGGATGCTGCTGATTCTTTCCGGCCTTGTGCGCAAGTGCGTGGTCGCAGACAATTGCGCTCTCCTCGCGAATGCGGCCTTCGGTGGTCAACTTGGGCCTCCCAACCTCTGGGTCGTTCTCATCGGAACGTACGCGTTCGCGTGGCAGGTGTACGGAGATTTCAGTGGCTATAGTGATATCGCGCGTGGGAGCGCCCAGTTGCTCGGTTTCCATTTTGTGGTCAACTTCCGGCAGCCTTATCTTTCGAAGCGGCTCCAGGAATTCTGGCGCCGCTGGCACATCAGTTTGAGTACGTGGCTGAGGGATTACTTGTATATTCCCTTGGGTGGCAGCGAACGCGGCAAATGGAAAACTTGCAGAAATCTGATGATCACCATGGTCCTTGCAGGTCTCTGGCACGGAGCAGCTTGGACGTATGTCGTTTTCGGCGCTATTCAGGGCGTCGCCCTGTTGGTCGAGCACACGGTTTTTCCGCCGAAGGATAAACTCGGAGAAGCAACCTCCGCTGAGAGTTTCTTCTCGGTGTGGGTACAACGGATCGTCACTTTCAATATTTTCTGCCTGACATTGTTATTCTTCCGGTCGACATCACTTGGTGCAGCCCTGCAGATGCTCCGCGGACTTTTGGACTTTACATGGCGGACCGAGTATGCCGCCGCATTCGCAACCTTGTGTGTCTTCGCGCTTCCTTTGCTTGCAGTGGATCTCTTGATGGAAGCGAGTGAACAGGAATATCCATTTGCCAAGGCACCCTACAAGGCGCGGACGGCAATGGCTGCTGCTGCTCTCATCGTGCTTGTGCTCTTTACCGGGAACGATTCCAATGCGTTTATTTATTTCCAATTCTAAATCTCCGGCCCTGACTTACGCGAAGGTGATCTGCGGGATCTCGTTCGCTTTTCTGATCGCGCTGGAGAGTTTGTCTGCGTACATGCTCAAGCATCATTCAGTGACGTATCAGCGTGTCTTGCAGCAGCTCAATCGAGCGGTTGAAGCGCGTCCTGGGGGACCTGGTGAGCCGGCATCGGTCATGATGATCGGCAATTCTTTATTCTTGGAAGGCGTCCAAGTTGACCGGCTTCAAGAGCTGACCTCCAAGAACTTTCGTATCTATCCAATTTTCTTGGAAGCTACCGGCTATTACGACTGGCTATATGGGCTGGGGCGCATCTTCCGCCTAGGCGCCCGACCACAGGTGGTTGTCGTCCAACTTGAAGCCAACAGCCTTCTATGGAATCGGGTGCGCACCGAATATTCTCCAATGTTGTTCTTTGATGCGCCAGATTTACTCCATGTAAGTTCGGATTTGGGTTTGGGACGCACGGCTGAAAGCAGTCTGTTACTAGCGCATTGGAGCGCGTTTTCAAGCGCGCACAGCGTTGTTCGAACACAAATTCTTCGTCACACGATTCCGCATTTTACGGAGCTTTTCAATCTGCTGATTCAGGCACAACGAGCCACTTCATCCGGACCCGACACCGAAAGAATAGCGGAAGCTCGATTGAAAACGCTCCGCGAATTATGCGATGCGCACGGCGCCAAAATGATATTGCTGGCTCCTCCGGTCCCATCATCCGAGAGTGCCGTTCGCAAACTGGCCGGCATTGCGGAACGGATTGGAGTCGCAACACTGGTGCCGATCGATCCCAAAACGCTTACCACACGGCATTATGAGCCGGATCTGTTTCATCTCAACGCGGAGGGCGCAGCGCTGTTCACTTCTGCCATAGCCCGAATCTCCGATCAGTTTTTGCGAGCGGCCTCCTCCCCCCAAAGCTCATGGAGCGGCATCGCGGGTGCACGGGATATGAATGCTGTTGCTGCAAGCCATGAATAGCTATTCAACAATTGAATTCCCATTCATAAAAAATGGAGGGTTCGCCCTTACCAACCGCTCACCAAATCAAGCAATTACGTACGGTCCGATGTTCGGTCTCTGCCGTGCTCTTGGCCGCTTGTGGGGATGTCCCTGAGGAGAGGTGCGGCACCGAGAAATGCTGACCGCAACCAGCGTTTATGACCGACCACATCACTGACGAAAGGCTTTTCGAGTTCATACTCGGCCGGCTGGAGCTGACCGACGGAGAAGAGGAACACATCCGCGATTGCCAGGAGTGCAACGATCGCTTTCGGATGTTCCTGACCTCAGAAGACAGGGCCAAGGCATCCTAGGTTTCACGGAAAACCGGACCGGAAGCTATTACGGTTTCTCGGCGCTCCGGCACCGTAGTGTTTCGGTTACAAACCATCAGCTTGCGCGTATAAAGGGGGCCTATGCAAACAAAGCTGGAGAGCACGATTGTATCAGGATTCGCCGGCTGTTCGATGTGGCGGCAGGGTTTACCAAACTACAGGAATCGGAACATCAGCACGTTCACGAATGCCAAATATGTCAAGGCGTTCTTTATATTTTCATCGGGCTACAGAGCAACGTTCCGCCCGCCTCAACCAAGAAGACCTCCGCAGCCTGAGCTGCCGAGGCCTGAAATGGACCTAAGGAAAGGGAATCCGCAACTTTTAAAGATAGGCGACCTTGTCTTCATCCTGCCACGATATGCCCATCTTTACGGGAGTGATTCGGGAGTTATTGTCGCTGTCATACCAGATCCATTTCGCTCGGCATTCAATCTACATCGTTGAACTCCCCGACGGTTCGACAGCTAATCTTTTTGAATTCCAGATCTGTAAAGCCGCCGCTTAACAGAGCACCTTCGAATTCATGCCATCACGAACTACTCTTGTCCAAAATAAATCTCGCGTTTGGTGAGAATCCGATAAAAACCGATTGAGAAACGAGGACCAGAATAGGCCAAGCCTCGCATAGGTTGGGATTGGGGATTCGCCAGAAGACCCAATCAAACCAAGGAGGCTCAGCCCTCCCGCAAAAATGCGGCTGACCTGGGCCGCTCTCCCGGCGAGGTTGACATAAGCGTTATATGACGCCGCCTTCCGGCCGGGAAACCTTGCAACAGCGACTGGATATTTGAGGCATGTCGTTTGATTTGCTTATCCTTAGAGAAAGCCTCCAGCGATGGCGTTGGCGTTGATCCGATTCCTGAGCTGGAAGGGTCGCGGCATGTATCAGGAGTTGCCTTTAGATTTCCTGACCGTTGAGGATGTCGAACAATACATCAGCCAGAAGTACCCAGAACACGACTTTCCGCCAGAGTTTCCAGCCTTCGTCCAGAGCCGCACCGACGGCAATCCACTCTTTATGTGCGACCTTATCCGATACATGGAGAATCGAGCGTTCATCGTCAGGAGCGGCACACATTGGAAACTGAGTAGCTATCAGTGGGACGGTGAACTGCCGGAATCGATTCGAGCAATGATCGAAAGAAAGATCGGTCAGTTGGGAGGACTCGACCGTCGGATTATGGTTGCCGCCAGTGTGCAAGGCGAAGAGTTCGACTCGGCAGTCATCGCGCGAGTTCTCGAAATCGAAGACGCGGAGATGGAAGCCGCGCTGGCAACTTTGGATCGCATCCATGGTTTTGTGCGGCTGGTGCGCGAACGCGAGGCGTACAACGGGACACCTATGTTGCGCTATCGATTCGTTCATGCCCTCTACCAAAACGCGCTTCTAGCTTCAATTCCGCCGACCAGACGAGCGAAGCTCCATCACGCTGTTGCGCAGACCCTACTTGAATACGAAGGATCACCTGCCAAACGTAATAGCAACTCAACTGGCAGCTCTGTTTGAAGGCGCGCGTGATTATTCGCTTGCCGGAAAATACTTTTTGATCGCGGCCGAGAGCGCCCGTTCCGTTTTTGCCTACAGCGAATCCCTCAGACTGGCATGGCACGGTCTGGTTCTGATCCGCAAGCTTCGGGACAGCCCGGAACGCGCTGCAATGGAGCTGAGTTGTCTTTTGATGATGGGGCGAGCGCTGCTTAGCTCGAAAAGCTACGCAGCTGGGGAAATTGAATTTGTCTATTCGGAAGCGCGGGATTTATGCCAAAAGGTCGGACCGACGCTGCAGATTTACCCCGTTGTGTACGGGTTATTCATGTACTACTTCTCCCGTTCTGGAATCCAAGACGCGTTCCGCATCTCTCCTCACCATTCCGCGTGAAAACTCCTATGAGAGTTTTCATCCTGAGCTCCGGAGACTGAAAGGCGACTTCCTCGTACTCCAGTCCGAAAATTCCGATGCTTCCTTCGCTGAGGCAGAAAAGTGCTTTCGCGCTGCAATCGCCATCGCTGAAAAACATGAAGCCAAACTTTACGAACTGAAAGCTGCGACCAGCCTCTGTGAACTCTATAAACGACAAGGAAGGCAAAATGCGCGGCGTGTGCTCCAGCCTGTGCTCTCCTGGTTTGCGGACGGTCACGAAACCAGGCCTTTGAAAGAAGCCAAGAATTCTTTGGCATCTGTGTAATTTTGATGCTGCTTCGCACGGCCTCTCGCAATCGCCGTGGC